>Ga0181559_10006481_pt1 | contig 11031 bp, 4 predicted proteins | sample 011ome_21_FD_133752 | JGI IMG/M metagenome (GOLD analysis project Ga0181559, IMG submission 133752) | Coastal salt marsh microbial communities from the Groves Creek Marsh, Skidaway Island, Georgia - 011508AT metaG (megahit assembly) | ecosystem: Environmental > Aquatic > Marine > Intertidal zone... | reverse complement strand
TCGTCCGACGGCGAGAGGTGCGCGTACACGTCATCCGCGTCCACGACGCCCGATTTGACCAGCGACGCCGCCAGCCGATACAGAGACTCGGGGGTCGCCGCGGCGCGCGCCGCCGCCGCCGCCGCGCTCGACGCGGCGGTCTCCGCGGCGGCGTCGGACGCGAGCGCGAGCTTCGGCGCGTCCGCCGCGACTTCGCCAGCCTCCTCCTCTTCGTCCTCCCGCTCGTCCGAAGACGACGACGACGCCTCCGCCGAAAGAAAGGCTTCGGCGTCCGAAGCCTTCGCCGCCGCGCCGCGCCGCCGCGCCGCCCGCGCCGCGCGCCGCGCGCGCGCGGCGGCGGCGGCGACCGCCGCGGCGCGCGCGGCTTCTTTCTCGCGCGCCACCTCCCCCGCGTGGTTCTGGAACGCGAACCCCAGCACCTGCGCGACGTTTTCGGCGCGGAACAGCCGGAACAGCGCGCCGAACTCGGGCGCGCGTTCCGCGGGCGCGAGCTCGCACGCCTCCAGCGTGAGATCCAACACTCGGTTCGGGTCGAGGTCGAACGCGCCGATCAAGGATTGCACGGCGCGAACGGCGCCGGAGACTCTGCTTTGTTTTTTCGTGTTCGCGTTCGTGTCCGCGAACGCCGCGAGAACCGCGAGGACTTTGGCGTAGCCCTCGCTCTCTTCGCGGAGCAGGTTGAACTTTTTCTGCGTGTACACCACGCGCGTGTTGACGCGGATCTCTTTTTTGCGGAACGCCGACGCCGACGCGACGAACCCCGCCTCTTCCAGGAACTCGCCCTCGCACCGCTCCATCAGCGTGCTTTTTCGTACGACGCCCTCGGTGTCCACGAGCGCACGCGCCAAATCCGCGAGCCGCGCGCGCTTCGGCGCGTCCGACTCGACGGCGAGCGACACGAACCAAAGCGCATCCGTCGTCGCGGCGTCGAGATCGTCCGCCGAGACGGCCGCGCGCGCGCCGAGCGCCACCGCGGACGCGTCCAGGTCGTGGCGCAGAGACGCCCACACGAGCTCGAGGAGGAACGACTTTGTTTTCGCCGGCGGGACGGTGAGGGATACAGGTGCGGTCTGGAGGGTTTCGTTCATGGTTCACGACCGAAGACGGTTTCGAGAGAGACGCGTCGCGCGCGAATGGAGGTTTTTTGAGTGATTTTTCGCCGGGGGGCGGACGGCGGCGAGAACCGGCGAGACGTTTCCGGGGACGGGCGCATGAGGGAGGTGGACGTCAGTCACGCGCGTTCGGGAGGGTCGAGCCTCGACGCGCGCGATCGAGCGCGAGACGCGCGCCACGGGAACCTCCGGAGTCCGTCGACGCGAGATTGGTCTGGGGCGCGAAGCGCGCTTTTTCCTCGGATCGCCCTCGCGAAGGCGTACGTCGAGGGAGACGACGCGCGCGTCACGCACCCCGCCCTTCTTCAGCTGCGCCACCACATCGGGCGTGACCAGGTCGACGGCGACGCCGAGGTCGGATCTCATCCTTCCCCGCAGCGACGCCACCAGCACCAGGCGCGCCCGACTCGAAGTGACGGAGGCTGGCGAAGGGGGCGCCTCTCAATCAGATTTATTCTTGTCGCTCGCGCCTCGCATCACTCACCATTTGACGCTTCGCCGGTTTTTCGAAGGAAGTGATGTTATTAGTTCCAAAAGGGCGCGCTCGAAGGCGTGCGTCACAACGATCCGCGCGCGTCAGCTCGGCTCACCATGGCGACCCGCGCGAGTTCATGCGCGAGGCGTCTGCTCGGCGCGCTCGGCGCAGCGCGCGCTCCCGTGCCCCAGGTTCGTGCCTGCCTGTTGCGCAATCGAACCGCCTGAAATATCTCGCGCCCCTCAACGTACGGATGAGTCTTTCGTTTGGTTCGAGACGTCGCGCGCTCCAGCGTCCCGCCGCGTCTTCCATGTCTGACGCCGATTCGCGCGCTCGCGTTCTTACCACCACCCCGCCACGCAGACTTCGATCGGCGCGCGCCACGTCACGACCGCCGCCGCCGCCGCACGCCACGCCTCCAGGTGCGTCACGCTCGCCATTTTCGGACACCCATCGTGTTTGCGGCGGTCGCGGTTTCGTCTCTCTTTCTCGGGAAAAAATTACCTAAAAAAAAAAGCGTTTTCCCCGCCGCGACCCTTCGCGGGTCCGCGGCGGCCTCGTCGTACGTCCTGTCTGACGCGCCAGACGCACACCCTGACACACCCTGACGCACCCACAAAACACATACACACAGAAACAGCCGCGTCTTGGCTCCGTTCGCGCTCGACGGCGGCGCCGCCGCGCGGTGGGCCCGCGAACGGATCGCGTCCGCGCCGATCGCCGCGCCGATCGCCGCGCCGATTGGGGTCCGGGGGTTCCGAGCCACCCCGCTTAACGCCGCGGACGTCGTGGAGGTGCCCGCGATGGGCGACTCCATCACGGAGGGCTCCATCGCCGCCGTGCTGAAGGGCCCGGGCGACGCCGTCGAGGTGGATGAGGTGATCGCGCAGATCGAAACGGACAAGGTGACCATCGACGTGCGCGCGCCCGCCGCCGGCGTGGTGGTGGACGTCCTGGTGAAGGAGGGCGACTCCGTTACGGTCGGGCAGGGCGTGTGCACGGTCGAGGCGGGCGCGGCGAGCGCATCCAAGAAAGGCAAGAAGGCGTCGAAGGCGGCCGCGCCCGAGGCGGCCGCGCCCGAGGCGGCCGGCCCCCCGACCGACATCGAGGTGCCGCAGATGGGCGACTCCATCACCGAGGGCGCCGTCGCGGCGCTGACCAAGTCGCCCGGCGACGCCGTCGAGGCGGATGAGGTGATCGCGCAGATCGAAACCGACAAGGTGACCATCGACGTGCGCGCGCCCGCCGCCGGCGTGCTGGACGCCTACAAGGTGGGAGAGGGGGACACGGTGACCGTCGGACAGGCGTTGGCGACGTTCACGCCCGGGGGCGCGGGCGCGCCCGCCAAAGCGGCAGCGGCGCCCGCGGCGGCGGCGCCCGCCGCGGCGCCCGCGGCGGCGGCGCCCGCCGCGGCGCCCTCGCCCCCCCCCGCTTCCGCTCCCGCGCTCGGCGAGCGTCGCGAGACGCGCGTGAAGATGACGCGCCTGCGTTTGCGAGTTTCCGAGCGCCTGAAGTCCGCGCAGAACACGTACGCCATGCTGACGACGTTCAACGAGATTGACATGTCCGGCTTGATGTCCATGCGGTCGCAGTTCAAAGACGCCTTCCTGGAGACGCACGGCGCGAAGCTCGGGTTCATGTCGTGCTTCGTGAAGGCGTCCGCGCGGGCCTTGAAGGCCGTGCCTGCGGTGAACGCCATCATCGACGGCGACGAGATCGTGTACCGCGAGTTCTACGACGTCTCCATCGCGGTGAGCGCGCCGAAGGGCTTGGTCGTGCCGGTGCTGCGCGACGTGGACCGCCTCTCCTTCGCCGGCGTGGAGGGCGCCATCGCGTCGTACGGCAAGAAGGCCAAGGACGGGACGCTGGCGATCGACGAGATGACCGGCGGGACGTTCACCATCAGCAACGGCGGGGTGTTCGGGTCCCTCAACGGAACGCCCATCATCAACCCGCCCCAGAGCGCGATCCTCGGCATGCACAGCATCGTGAACAGGCCGGTGGTTGCGAACGGCGAGATCGTGATTCGCCCGATGATGAACGTCGCGCTGACGTACGACCACAGGCTCGTGGACGGGCGCGAGGCGGTGACGTTCCTGAAGACCATCAAGGAAGCGGTGGAGGACCCCAGGCGGTTGCTGCTGGATTTGTGAGGGAACGAACAGGAGATCTCAGGGAAGAGGATTCCGGAGGGCGCGAGAGAGGCGTCGACGCGTCGACGTGCGTTTTTTCGCGAAAATATGACCTTCCCGAAAAAACAAGACGATTTCGCCGACTCGAGACGTTGCCCGGCCGACCGAAACAGCCGCGTCCGTTCCGATGGCGGAACGAGGGTCTGTGACTCGTGAAGGCGACGGTGGCGAATTCTTCCCCCTCGGATTGCTCATCATCCCAGGAAACGCCTCTTTCAGCGGCCGCGGCGAGGCCCCCGTCACAACTCCCGCCCCGGACCGCACGACTCGGGCAGGAGGCGACGCGTACACTTCCAGACGCCATGCGGCTCGTTCGGAGGTAGCGCGGACGCACGCCACGCAGGGACGCGTCCGAACCCGCGGTCTCTCGGTTCCGCCTGATCCCTCCGGAACCGACGACGTGATGCGCGCTCGGGACGGAGCACGCGCTCGCGCTCGGGACCGCGCGGGCGCGCGCCGCGACGCGCTCGGCTCTTCGAGGCGCGCGTGCCTCGTTCCCGCGCTCGCGCTCCTCTGCGTCCTCGCCGCGCCCCCGACGGCCATCGCGCAGTACCCCGCGGCCGAGGCGTACGTCGCGAAGGCCACCGTGTCGCCGAGCAGCGCCGACCGGACGTACGGCGCGGCGGTGGCCGCGGACGACGGCCGCGTCGCGACGCTCTTCGGGCTCGGCAGCGTGGAGGTGACCCGCTTCGCGTCCGCGGACGCCACCGCCGCGGACGCCGAGGTGGCGACGCTCGCGCTGGACGACGACGACGTGTCGGCGACGGGCCTCGAGAACGTCGTCGGCGCGAGCCCGCGACATCTGGCGATGCGGGACGGGCTCGTCGTTCTCGGCGCGCCCGGCCGCGGCGGCGGCGCGGGCGGCGCGCGCGTCTGGCGCCTGGACACCAGCGACACGAGGCCGAACGAAAACACCTGGAACACCACGAGCTTCGTGGACCTCGGGCCGTCCGACGGCGCGCGAAACGAAGTGGGCGTCTCCGCCGCCACCGCCGGCGGCGCGGTGATCGCGCTCGGCGCGCCCTCCGACGACGACGGGAAGGGCGCGGTGTACGTGTTTTTGTCCGACGGCGACGGCGACCGCGCGTTCACGACGCCACCCACCAAGATCACCGCGCCGACGCGAGTGGAGGGGGACCGGTTCGGCGCGGCGGTCGATGTGTCGCACGGCGTCGTCGGGCCGGGGAACGGATGGCTGGTCGTCGCCGCGCCCGGAGCCGACGCCGGCGCGGGCGCGGTGTTTTGCTACGCGCGCGTGCCTCTTTCGGGGCGCTCTTTCGGGACGAACGCGTTCGGCTACGCGTACGCGCAGAAACTCACGAGCGCCGCCGCGACGTACGGCGGCGTCACGGTCGATTCCGGGTTCGGCGCGTTCGTCGCGCTCACGGGGAGGTTCCTGCTCGCGACGCGCGCGCCTCCCGTCGGCTCGGCGGGTTTCAACGAGACCCTCGGCGACGCGAACGTGTTTTTGTTGGCGCGGTCGTCCGCGGCGCCCTTCTCGGTGGACGCGGCGAGCGCGGACGTGAGCGCGGTTCCGGACTCGGAGCAGGGACGCTGGACCCTGGACGCCGTTCTGAAACCAGAGGCGACGCCGAACGGCGACGTCGCCGAGTGCTCGTTCGGCGCCGGCTCCGTGGACGGCGAAACGGTGGCGCTGGGCGTCGTCGGCGTCGCCGCGGAGGACGGGCTCGGCGGCTCCGTCAGCGCGTTCCGCCGAGTCGCCGACGCCACCACCGAGGATTTAAAGTGGGTGTTGCAGAGCCGACGAACCTCCAGCGACGTCACGCTGAGCGGGTCCGGGTCCGTGGCTGGGTTCGGGCGCGCCGTCGCAGTCGACGGAGGCGCCGTCGCCGTCGCCTCGGCGGGCGCGCTCGACGCGCTCGACGCGTCGGACGATTTCCACGAAGGTTCGGGTGTGGTCACGCGGTTCCGGAAAAACGACCCGTCCCCGTCGCCACCACCGCCGCCGTCGCCGCCACCGCCGCCACCGCCGTCGCCACCACCGCCGCCGTCGCCGCCACCGCCGCCCTCGCCGCCGTTGCCGCCGCCGCCGCCGCCGCCGCCGCCGCCCTCGCCGCCGCCCTCGCCGGCGCCGCCGCCTCCCTCGCCGCCGCCGCCCTCGCCGCCGCCCTCGCCGCCGCCCGCGCCGCCGCCGCCGCCGCCGCCGCCGCCGCCGCCGCCGAACGTCGGCGCGGGCGTGGTGCTCGAGCTGCAGGTGCGCGCGCCGTTCGCGAACACGTTCGAGGGCGTCGACGCGTCGACGCGCAACAAGACGCGCGTCGCGCTCGCGCGCGCGCTGGACCTGCTGGACGTCGCGAACGACTCGCCCAACGTGAAGATCACGGGCCTCAAGTACAACGTGACGTTTTCCGTGGGCATTTCCGGTGTAGACGCGGCGGCGTGGTACGGCGAAGAGTACGGACGCACGCTGCCCGGCGTGGTGGCGTCCAGGTTCGCGCAGGTGGCGAGACTTCCGCCGGCGGACGTAAAGTGCGGGTTCCCGAACCGCGAGGACAAGGGCGAGGCGACGGGGTCGCGGCGGCGGACGTTATCGTTATCGACGCGGCGCGCGCTGGTCGAGCGTCGTCGGGATTTGCTCGCACGGGATTTGCTCGCGCTGGCGTCTCCCAGCGGGTCGTCACCGTACCCGGAAAGGGCGCCGCAGCCGCCGCCTCCCTCTCCGGCGCCGACCTTCCCGTCGCCGCCGCCGACGCCGCGGCCACCGTCGCCGCCGCCCTCGCCGCCGCCGCAGCCGTCGCCGCCGCCGCGGCCGCCGCCGCAGCCGCCGCCGGCGCCGCTGGTCGTGCCGGTGCACGTGCTGGTCGCGGAGGAGGCGGCGCTCGCGCGTTTAGAGACGCTCGGGTCGGCGATCCTGAACCCCACGCGCGAAGAGGGCGACATCGCGACGCCCGCGCTTTTGTCGCTCCTGACGCGCGCCATGCGCGCGGACGTCATCGGCGGCGCGGCGCCGGCGACGGCGGACGCGTTCGAGAGCGCGGCGCCGGCGGTTGCGGTGCGGCTCACGGTGCTCGTGGAGTCTCTGTCGTACGCGGACCCCTCGTTTTTGTATCGCGACGGCGCGACCGCGATCAACGCGCTGACCCGGTCGAACGGCGACGCGCTCATCGAGTCGTTCGCGGAGGAGGGGTTACCGAGCGCGGGGTTGACGTTGGACGTCGCCACCACCGCGCACGTGACGATCGCGCCGCCGCAGCCGCCGCAGCCGCCGTCGCCGCCGCTGGCGCCGCCGTCGCCGCCCGCGCCGCCGAAGAGAGACGCCGCGCTCATCGACCCGTCCGTGCTGTACCCGCTGGCGGGGACGTTCGCGGTGGTCGCGGCGGTGTACGGGATCATCCAGCTGGCGGCGTCGAAGAAGAGGAAGAAGGTGGAGCCGGAGCGGCTGTAGAAGTTATGTTTTAGAAAGTATTTTTATTTGAGCTCATTGTGTAGCAGAGAGTCAGAGAGTTTGGTTAAACGTGTCAAAGGTCGACGGCAACCTCCACAACATGCCCCGTCGCGACGCGCGCGGGATCCGCGAATGGCCGCCTCCTCCGAGCCCCTGACGCGGGTGGTCGTCGCGCTGGACTGGACCCCCAACGGCAACCACCTCGGATTCTACGTCGCGAAAGCCGAGGGTTTTTACGCACGCGCGGGTCTGGACGTGCGGTTGATCTCGCCGCACGATGAGGCGTACAAGGGGTCGTACGTGGACCCCGGGAACGCGGACGCCGCGGCTCAAGTCGACGCGCGCGAAGGAACGCCCGCGCCGTACGTCACGCCGTGCAGCAAGGTGGCGGATGGCAGCGCGCACTTCGGGATCAACAGCCCCGAGGGCGTCGTCGGGTGGAACGTGTCGGAGGGGAAGCCGCGCTTAAAAGCCGTCGCCGCGCTTCTGCACGACCGGAACACGAGCGCGATAGTCACCTTGCGCTCCAGCGGCATCGACGCGCCGAGGAAGCTGGACGGCAAGACATACGCGTCGTACGCCGCGAGATTCGAGGGAAGAATCGTGCAGAAGATGATCCAGGCGGACGGAGGGAAGGGCGACTTCGCCGAAGCGACGCCGCCCATGCTCGGCATCTGGAACACGCTGCTCGCCGGGAACGCGGACGCGACGTGGGTCTTCAGGCAGTGGGAAGGGTGCGAGGCGGAGCTTCGGGGCGTTGACTTGAACGTGTTCCCGGTGTGCGACTACGGCATGCCGTACGCGTACGCGCCGTGCCTCTGCGCGCACCCCGAGTGGTTACGCCGCGAGCCGGCGACGGCGAGGAAGTTCCTCGACGCCACCGCCGCGGGGTACGCGTCGGCGAGCCAAGACCCGACGCGCGCCGCGGAGATTCTCGTGCGGCTCGCGAGGACGGAAAACGACGGATTCGAGGTGGACCCCGCGCTGGCGCAGCGCAGTGCGGCGTTTCTGAAGGATAAGTTCATCGGGCCCGACGTTGGGGCGAGTTGGGGCGAGATGGACGAAGGCGTGTGGCGCGAGTACGTCGAATGGCTCTGGCGGGCTGGTTTATTGACCGCCGGCGAGCAGAGCCGCCACCCCGACTCGGGGCGCACGTTCTCGCTGGATGACCTGCGCGCGGGCAAAGCGGGGGAGCGGATCCCCCTCGAGAGCGTCCCCGCGGTGTTCACCAACGAGTACTTGCCGCGACGAGACGAGTAGGCGACGTGGGTGTAACACCGCCAATTCGAGCTTCCCTGATTGGCCACATGAACAAAAACTTTAACAAAGTGGCTCCGACCCCCTTGAATCGAGAAAAACGCTCGCGCTTGCTTGAAAAAAGGCCGTTGCGTGAACGTTGGTGAAATTCGCGCGGCTTCATTCCGCGTTCGTCTTCGCGCGTCCCCCGTCTCCCGCCACACACGCGACGCGCGGTGTGGTCCGACGCCATGGCGAAGGAACAGGCGAGCTTTTTCACCGTCATCGTGACCGGGCAGGTGGAGTTCGCGGATGTGCGTCCCCGGCCCGATCCCGTCCCGCTCCGTTTCAAACGCGTCGCGTTTTCGGACGCGAGGCACGCGCGGAGGGCGCTCAAAATGTCACCCCGACCAGCCTCGAGCCTGACCCGCCCGCGTCCCCTTCGTCCCGTTCCCTTCCCACGCGACGTATCGTTCCGCGTCGCCCGCAGATCCCCGGCTGCGACAACGCGTACTGCAAGTACGCCGTGGTGCACGGCGACGACTGGACGCACCTGGACGGCCCCGAGGATGGCATCAGCCAGATCACGCGCAAGACCTCGGGCGACAGCGACCAGAAGCTGGTGTGGAACTTCCCCGTGGAGGTGACATACAAGAGCACCAACGCGTTCGGGTGGCCGCAGCTCATCCTGTCGGTGTACTCCATCGACGCGCTGGGCAGGGACGTGATTCGCGGGTACGGGTGCGTGCACCTGCCCATCGCCGCGGGCGTCAGCGTGCGAAAAGTGCCGCTCTACAAGCCGCTCAGCGCGTCGCTCATGCAGCAGTTCATGGCGTGGGTCAGCGGGCGGCCGGCGGAGTTCTCCAACCCCAAGTTCCCGGCGATGGGCGAGGGGCGCGAGGTGACGCGCGTGCAGAGCACCGGCTACGCCTCCGTGCAGCTCAACGTCGTGACCAAGGACATGGCCGTCTTCGGGTACTCGGAAGCGAAAGCCGCGCCCGGGGTTGTCGCGTGAGCGCTCGTCGCCGTCGTCGCGAAGGACGGCGGTAATTCGTTGTACACAAAAACATTCGACTCTCCTCGCTATCCTCACGTGAGACGCTTCAAACGCCCGCTCTCTCGATGCGCGCGTTCCAGCCCATCACGCGCTGCACGACGGAGCGCGACGCGCGGAGCGGCGACGTGGGCGCGGACGTGGGCGTGGGCGTCCGCTCCGACGTCGTCCGCGCCGCCGCCGCCGTCGCCGCCTCGGGCTCGAACGGCGCCAGCCTACGCGCGGGGAGCTTCGACGGAGACGTAGGCTCCGTCACCGGCTCCGTTTCCTTTCCGAGCGCGCGACCCGATTCGGCGCTCGCGTCGTCGCGCGACTGGGCGACGCGAGCGTCACCGCGCTCGCGCTTGCGCCGTCGACTCCGTTCGCGCGCGGCTTCGTGCGTCGCGACCAAAAGCTCAGCTCGCGATACCTTCATCTCCAACGACGTCACGAACGTTTTCATCTCGGCGTTTTGAGTCGCGAGCGCTTCGTTTTCGTCGCGGTGCGCCCGCGCGGACGTCTCAGCCTTCTCCGCCAACGACGTGAGCCGCGCCATCATCGCCGACGCGTTCTCGACGTCTCCCCTCGCCTGTCGCTTCACCTCCTCCACGGCGGCAACCTTCGACGCCTCGGACGCGGCGAGCTCGAGTCGCAGCTTACTCGCCGCCTCGCGCGACGCGGCGGCGGCGGCGGCGGCGGCGGCGGCGGCGCGCGCCTCGGCGGAGACGCGCCTCCGGAGACGGCGCGAAGCGCGCGCGAAGAACGCGACGCACGCGATGGCGAGTGTCGTGATCGCGATGAGCGCGACGAGCGACGCGGACGCGACGAAGTCCGGCGCCAAGCCGTGGAGCTCGTATTCGTATCGCGTATTCGTATCGCCGGGCGGAAACGAAAAAAAAAGCCGCGTCGAGATATCGAGGCGTCGCTCGAGCGCGTCGGAAAGCGCGTCTCGCGCCTCCCGCGCCTCCGCTCCGCTCCGTTCCATCGCCTCGATCGCGTTCGCGCGATCCGATTCGGCGCGTCGTTTGTCCTCGATAGCACCCCGCATTAACCGCGTCGCGCTCGCGCGGTCCGACTCGGAAACCGCGAGCGTCTCCGCGTCCGCCTCGCGCGCGCGCGAGCACGCCGCGAGCGACTCGCGCGTCGCGAAAAGAGCCGACGCGCTTTTTTTGTCCGACGCTTCGACGGACGCGTCCGGGTCGGTGATAGATTCGCCGAGCGCCCGATCGTCCTCGACCCGCGCGTCGAGGAGCTCCTCGACGCGTCGTCTCAGCCGCGCGATCTCCGCCTCAGCGAGGCGCCGCTTCGAGCGCGCGGAAGCCTCCGCGGCCGAGTGCGCGAGCCGGCCCCCGAGCACGAACCCCCCCAACGCGCAGGACGCCTTCGAGACGCCGCCGATTTTTCTTTCAGCGAATGACGAAACGCGAGACGTTTCCAAAACGCGACGCGTCGCTCGCGCGACCCGCGAGCGCGCGAAGACAGCGGCGGCGTCGCCGCCGAACAGAAAGCGCGCCATCGCGGCCATCGAGAAGCTCTCGACGGCCGCCGCGTCGACGCGCGCGTTCTTTTTCCGTTCC
>Ga0181559_10006480_pt1 | contig 11031 bp, 8 predicted proteins | sample 011ome_21_FD_133752 | JGI IMG/M metagenome (GOLD analysis project Ga0181559, IMG submission 133752) | Coastal salt marsh microbial communities from the Groves Creek Marsh, Skidaway Island, Georgia - 011508AT metaG (megahit assembly) | ecosystem: Environmental > Aquatic > Marine > Intertidal zone... | reverse complement strand
TCGCGCGCCGCGACCGACGCGGGTTCGGGGAATCAGCGCGCGCGCCGCGGTTCGATCGACGCGTGCCTGGTACTCGTGGATGTTCAGCCGGCGGATCTGCTGGAGCTGCGTCGCGGGGGACGCGACGCCCGCGCGGGCGCCGCGGCGAAGGGTCGCGAGCGACGCGCGAAGCATTGTTAGTCCGCGCTCGCGCGTCTCCCCGGGAGCGGGTCTTCGCGAGCGCGAGACGTGAAGCGCGAGACGATCGGCGTCGCGCGGGCGCGAGAGTGCGAACGAGGTGACGACGCGACGGCGGGGTCGATCGCGCGCGCGCGGAAGACTGCGAGCGTCGCCGACGCTTCGAGGCGACGCGGCGATGGTCGCCCGTTTAGAGTGTCAGACGTTGCGATTTTACCGGACAATCTTTCATCGGAGAGTTCGTCGTTTCAAGGGTGCATATGGTACAACGTCAGGTCGATTTCGTTGACACATCTACATCGCGACACAGCGCCTCGCGCGGGGGCCACGTAGCACTTCTGGCGTCATCGAGGGCGGTGATGCATGATATATGGCACAGGGTGATGCTGCGCGAGCGCGGGTAGCCCAGCGATGAATCTCGATGCCGCACGGCGCTCCTCGCCAACCCGCGGATGGGGCAAAAAAACCGAGACCTCTCGGACCCGTTCGCGTTTTTCAGGTAAAAAAATTTCTCCCTTACGCAGGGAAATATTTTTCGGCAGACGTCAGGGTCCGCGTGTTTATGCGACCATGGCGTCGTCGGAAGGTCGTGAATGACTTTATCATAGTGGGAAGAAGTGATCTTCGTGATGTGTATCATCGATATAAGTAAGAATATGACGTCGCTTACTGTCAAGAACACGATGTAATCGGCGCTTGAAAAGGCCAGTGGTCACTTTTTGCCAAAAACGTGCTGTCGCGTTTCCGTTCGAAAAACGCGAAAGATGGGTCATCGGGTCATCTGTCGACGACGCGCGCGCCGGCGGCGGAAGGTGATATCGCGCGGCAGAATCACGGAGAAAGTTTCTCTTGACAATGATATAGATCGATTTATTGCATAATATTGGGTCGCTTACCGTCAATATTATCGCGTAACATGCGCGCGAGGCGCTGTGTCGCGATGTAGTTGTGCGAACGAAAAACGAGTTGACGTTGTACCAAATGCACCCTTGATATGACGCGCTCGCCGCCAGCGCCAGGCCATCCAGCGCGAGATTCACAATTCGTCGGCGCATGCTGCGAGCGCTGTCGCGGCCGATGACGTCGTTCGCCGTCCGCCTCCCCGCGCCGCCGCGCCACCGCGCGACACCATCGCGCGCCGCCGCCGCGCGCGGGCCGCTCTGCCTCCGCGCGTCCTACGCGGCGTCCACCGCGGACGCCACGGAGACGATGGGATACGAGCGCGTCCCGGACGAAAAAGAAGACGTCGGCGGCTGCAACCTGCGCTGCGCGTCGCAGCGCGCGACGGAGAAGGTGGCGCGGATGCTCGCCGCGAGCGCGCGCGCGGGCGACGTCATCTGCCTGCACGGCGACGTCGGCGCGGGGAAGAGCGTCTTCTCGCGCGCGTACGTCCGCGCGGTCGCGGAGGACGCGCGACTCGAGGTCCCGTCCCCGACGTACCTCCTGCAGCAGGTGTACGACGCGCACTGCGAGCGCGACGCGAAAAATCCAAAGAAGCTCGCGAAGACGTCGCGGCCGCCGGTGCATCACTTCGACCTGTACCGCGTCGACGACGACCCGGCGCGCGCGGCGAAGCGCTTGGGGCTGAAGACGTCGTTCGCGGAGGCGGCGTGCGTCGTGGAGTGGGCGGAGCGACTGAGGCATCTGGCGCCGGCGCACCGTTTGGACGTGTACGTGTCGATGACGTCTGGCGCGCGCAAGGCGGGGCAGGTGGAGGTCAAGGTGAGCGACGAGGAGGACGAGGAAGAGGAGGCGGGGGAGGCGGGGGAGGATGGGGATGGGGAGGAGGAGGAGGAGGAGGAGGAGGAGATCGACCCCGCGTTCGTGGACGCGCGCCCGCGGTTGATTAAATTGCGGCCGCGGAGCCAGGAGTGGGTCGCGAGAGTGGGGCGAGTGCACGAGAAGCTGATGTACTCGCGATGAGACGAGCGCGCGGCGCGGTACCATCGCAATACTCGTACCTTTAGCACCGTACGATCGCGACGATACCGAAATTATCGATATAATCGAATCGAGGAGACGAGGGAACTCGTTCACGACGACCGCGCCGCCGTCGCCGCCGCCGCGTCCTCCGCATCCTCCTCCTCCTCCTCGAAGGGTCCCAAGTCGTCGAGGTCGTCCGGGCCCCAGTCGTCGTCGTCGTCGTCCTCGTCGTCGACGACGTCCAACCCCGCAGCCTCCGCGGCCGCGGCCATCGCGTCCTCGTCCCACTCGTCCCCCGCGCCGCCGCCGCCTTCGCCCTCCGCCCTCGCCGCCGCCGCCGCCTCTTTCCGCATCCGCCGCGCGAACGCTCGAATCAAACTCGCCTGCATCGGTCCCAACGTCTCCACCTCCGCGACGACGCCCTCCAGCGCGCCCGCGTGCACGGCGGCGCCCAGCGCGACGACCTCGTCCGGGTTCACCAACCCCGGTTTCACTCTCCTCCCGAACGTGTTCTCCACGAACCGTCGCACCGCGGGCGTTTTCGTCGCGCCGCCGACGAGCAAGATGTGATCGAACGGCCGCCCGGCTCTTCGACCGCCGCCGCCGTTTTTCTTCTTCGACGCGTTCGACTGCAGCGCCTCCAGGTTCACCCCCGCGGCGTCCGCGGCGATCTCCACGGGCAGCCGCAGCTCGCGCAGCACCCCCGTGCACACCTTCTCGAGCAGCGGCCGCGTGAGCGTCTTCTTCTTCCCGCCGGGCATGGGGACGTCCACCGACATCGCCGCCGAGAGTTTCTCCCGCGCGCGACGCGCCGCCAGCGTCGCGCCCCTCGGATCCACGCCCGCGCCAAGCGCCCTCGCCTCCTTCGAGAGCCACCGCGCGATTGCGACGTCCAAGTCGTCGCCGCCGAGGTGCGCGTCGCCGCCGGTCGCGAGGACCTCGACGGTGCCGCCGCCGACGTCGAGGACGGACACGTCGAAAGTGCCGCCGCCCAAGTCGAAGACGAAAACCGTCTCGTCGTCGTCGACGTCTGCGATCATCGGTCGAGGGTGTGCGTAAACGTGTCAGTGATGGCATATCTTGATTGGTGGATCGAGTACGTGCGCGGAGGAACGACGTCGTGCGCGCGAAGAGATGCGACGGGCAAAGTCCTTAAGGATCGGCGTCCACCTCGCCAACGCGGTCGTATGGGACGAGGTCTGGCTGGGGAACGCGCCCACGCCGTACGCCAACGCCGCCGCGATTGGCTCTCTCAACAACTTCACCTTCTCGAGCCCCGCGAGCTCGCCCGCGGCGATCGTCGCGTCGCACTGCGCGTCGTCGAAGTACGCGGGGACGGTGATCACCGCGCGCGTGATCTTCGCACCGCCCGCGAAGGCTTCCGCTGAGTCGAGGAGGCGGCGGAGGACGCGAGAAGAGACCTCCTCGGGCGTCAGAACCGCGTCCGGACCCAACGCCGGGCATCTGAGCCCTACGACGTCGCCGCCGCCGGCGGCGGCGGCGTCGCTCCCTCCTCCTCCTCCTCCTCCTCCTCCTCCTCCTCCTCGTGTTGCCGCCTTCGCGGCGACGACGTCGTACGGCACCCGCCGCGCGTCCTCCTTCGCGAGCGCGTCGTCGAAGCGCTTGCCGATGAATCTCTTCACGCTGCCGAACGTGTTCTTCGGGTCCGCGTTTTGCCGCCGCAGCGCGTCTCTCCCCACGAGCACGTCGCCGCTCGCGAGGTACGACACCACGGACGGGATCGTGTTCGCGCCCGTGGCGGGGTCCGGGACGACGACGGGCTCGCCGTCGACGACGATCGCGATCGCGGAGTTGGTCGTGCCGAGGTCGACGCCGGCGATCGTGGACGACGACGACGACGACGACGACGACGACGACGGCGGAAAAGTTCTTAAGGAACGGCGTTCACCACGCGAACGGGATCGTATGGGGACCAGTGTTCCCGCGGCGCGCGGTCGCGGTCTCCCTAAATCGCGAGCTCGAGACGCGGAGGACGCGAGGAGGCGACGCGAGGACGTCGACGGCGACGGCGACGGCGACGCGCGCGAGGTCGCGGTCGCGCCGGCGGCGCGGGCCGCGCACGCCGACATCGTCGTCGTCGCGCGCGCGAAAAAGTGCACTCGGGCGCGGGCGCGCTGCGCTGACTCGTCGCGTCAACGCGTCACCGGGCTGATGCTCGCGTGCCCTACGACGATCTCGGAGTTCGTCTCTCACTCCGCGACGACGCTCGCGCGCGAGCCCCGTCGGCGCTCGCTCGTCTCCCGTCGCGCGTCGCACCGCGCGCGTCGTCCGCCCGCGCGTCGGCGTCGCGTCGGGTCCCTCCCTCCCCGCTCCGCGCGGTCCCGCCAGATCTCATCGTCGTCGTCAGCTAACAAAACAGAACAACGATCTGATCCGGCGATGGCGTCCGAGGATGAGAAGATCGCCGCGTTCTGCGCGGTGACCGGCTGCGCGGACGCCGCGAAGGCCGCGTTCCACCTGGAATCGTGCGGCGGCGACGTCGACGCCGCGGTCGGCGCGTTCTACGGTGCGCGCGAGGAACCCTCCGATTCGACTCGATTCGCGCGCGGTCGTCGCGACGACCGACGCGCGGGGCGACACCTCGAACCGGCGCCTCGGATCCGTCCTGACGACCGCCCCCCTCCCTCCCTCCCTCCGCAGAAGCCGGCGACGAGCCCGCGTCCGCGCCCGCGCCCGCGCCCGCGGCGGCGGCGCCGACGCCCGCGACCGTCGCGTCCGCGTCCGCGTCCGCGCCCGCGGCGAGACGCGCGCGATCGAGCGGCGCGCCCTCCAACGTCCGAGGCTTCGGCGACGTCGGCGGCGGCGGCGGCGACGACGACGACGACGGCGAGAAACCGCAGGAGTGGTACACCGGCGGCGCGCAGAGCGGGTCGGTCGTGCAAGACCCGAAGAAGCCGCAGTCGAGGGAGGACAAGCTCAGGGCGATGCTCGACGGCGCGCGCGCGGCGGGCGCGGTCGACGGCCGAGAGGAGGACCTGGCGCGCGGCGGACCCGGCGGCGACGGAAAGAAGAGCGTCCGCGGCGGCGCGTTCACGGGCGCGTCTCGATCGCTCAACTCGGACGCCCCGAGCGATGGGGGCCCCGTCGCGGGCGCGGCGGCGACGCCCGAGCCGATGACGGGCGCGCCGGCGCCGCAGGTGCACACGATCACGTTCTGGGCCAACGGATTCACCGTCGACGACGGGCCTCTGCGAAACTACGACGACCCCGCGAACACGGCGTTCATGCAAGCCGTCGGAAGAGGCGAGTGCCCCCGGGAGCTCGAGCCCACGGATCGCGCGACGCCGATCAACATCAACCTCGTGAAGAAGGAGACGGACTACGAGCCGCCGCCGGAGCCGAAGTACGTCGCGTTTTCGGGGTCGGGGAGGACGTTGGGGGGGTCGTCGTCGTCCGCGGCGGCGCCGCCGCCGCCGCCGCCGCAGCCGGCGTCGGAGATCGCCCCGAGCGAGTGGTCCATCGACGAGTCCGCGCCGTCGACGTCGATCCAGCTCCGTCTCCGCGACGGCAGCCGCAAGGTGGCGAGGTTTAACCTATCGCACACGGTGTCGGACATACGGGCGTACATCGCGGCGGCGGCGCCGGCGTGCGCGAGCGGCGAGTACACGTTACAACTCGCGGGGTTCCCTCCGAAGCGGTTGACGGACGGCGCGATGAAGATCGGCGACGGCGGGCTCGCGTCCTCGGTCGTGATTCAGCGGTGAGAAGGGGCCCGCGGCGGCGCGACAGAAGACAGACAGACAGACGCGGAAGGGGGACCGGAGCGCTACGACGGGAGGGACCCGAGAGAGAACTGAATGATAAACGCGAACGACGCGAAACGAGACGCTTGTAATCTGAACGTCACTCGTCACTCGTCGAGACGCTCGTAATCTGAATGAACGTCAACACTCATCACGTCGCATCGATAAATAATAAGGTTAAGACCCCACCCCACCCCGCTAATGATAGATGTACTCGTATCAATTCATCCGCGGCGCGAGCGGCACGCGCCCGTCCGCGCCGACTCTCTTCGCCCCCGCGCCGCCGTTTTTCTCCATCGCTCTGTTGATGTAAATCGTCACCAGCTTTTGCTGCGCCGGCGTCAACGCGCCCAGCTGCGGGAGCAGCCAGTCCCCCAACCCGTCGTACGCCGCGACGAGCGCGTCGACGACAGCCTTCCTCACGTCCGCGCTCGGGGAGTTGAACGCCTCCACGAGACCCGGGATGACGTCCGGCGTGCGTCGCATGAGCTCGTCCGGCGTCGTCCGCGACACGACGGCGCAGAGCGATCGCACGGGCGCGGCGCCGCCGTCGCCGAGGTGCGGCGCGAGGAATTTCAGCGCGTCCGCGGGCGCGCACGCGGCGCACACGCCGTCGAGCGCGTCCGCGGCGTCCATCGCGGTCTGCGCGTCGTCGCCGCGAAGGTGGTCCACGATCCGCGGCACCGCGACAGCCGCGTGCGGCGCGAACGCGCGCGGCGACGCCTCGGCGAGGTCGCGCAACGCGAACAGCGCGCACGAGCGCGTCTGCGACGACGTCCCTTCCCTCGCGCCGGGCGCCAGCGCTTCGAACGCGATCGCGAGCACCTGCCCCGCGGCGTTCGCGCCGGGGGACGCGCCGTCGCGCAGCGCCGCGCGGATCCCAGGGAGCGCGCGCGACGGATCGCGAGCGCTCAGGCTGAGCGCCTCGGCCAACGCGTAGTCGGCGTCGGCGGACCCCGCGCCGACGAGCGCGTCGTCCGCGCGCGTCGTCTTCGCCGCGGACGCGGGTCCCCAATCCGCCCCGGGCGACGCCGCGTGAGCGCGGAGGCCCGCGGCGCCGTCCAGATCGTCGCGCGCGCGCGTCGGGGATGATAACCCGAGGCGTTCCATGGACGCTCGAAGCGCTCGCGACGCGACGTCATCCGCGGGGCCCGCGGCGCTGTCGCGCCGCGTCGGCGTGCGCCGCGCGGGGCCCGGCGGCGCGTCGACGTCGTCGTCGGAGTCCGAGGACGGCGCGCCGTAGCGACCGGAGGACGACCGCCGCCTCGCCGCGCCCGAAGACGCGCGCCTCGATCGATGCGCAGACTCCGCGCCGCCGCCGGAGACGTACGCGTGAAATTCCGAGTCGACGCTCGGCGCGTGCGGCGACACCGCGCGGCACACCGCCGCGGCGTCCGCGCTCGACAGCGACGCGAGGTGCCTCAGCAACACTCGAGCGTCCGCCCTCGCGTGTACCGCGGCGAGCCCCGCGGCGGCGGCGGCGCGCAACGGCGCGTGGCGGTCCGAAGTCAACGGCGCCACGCGCGCGACCCACTAAGGGTCGTTCCATACAAGCGAACGTCGGGGTGGAGTTGAAAGGCGTCAGAAGCGGAGTTGAAAGGCGTCGAGGGCGGGGATTGAACGCAAGGGATGGGCGGAGAGACGCGCCGGGCAAAGTCCTTAAGGAATGGCGTTCACCACGCGAACGGGGTCGTATGGGGACCAGTGTATAGAACGCACCTCGCTCAGCGCGCCGCTCCCTGCGCTCGCGGGCGACTTCCCGATCCCGGTCGGGTCCGTCCCGCCGCCTTGGCCGCTGAGGACGTACAGCGCGAACTCCAGGACGCCCGTCTTGGCGCGCGGCGCTTTCGCGGACTCGAGCGACGTCAGAAGCGCGGGGAGGAGCGCGTCCGCGGAGTGCGCGTCGCCCACCGCCGCGAGCGCCGCCGACGCGACGCCTCGCACGCTCTCCTTGGCGTCGACCAATCGCGGGAACAGCGACGGGCACAATCGCTCGAGGTACGGCTCGAGCGCGCCGCCGCACGCGGGGACCACCTCGACGAACGCCTCGAGCGCGCTGAGCGCGACGCGGTGGTGCGGGTCGGACAAGTGTCGGACGAAAAGGTTCGACAGTTTGTCGACGTGGGTCGTCGCGTCCGCCGCCGCCTTGACGCCGCCGACGCGAATCGCGCGCGCGAGCGCGTCGAAGACCGCAACCTTGGACTCCCACGCGACCGCGGCCGACGACGACGACGACGACGACGAGGGTCCCGCGATCGACGACGACGCGCCGAAGCCGCCGCCGGAGGAGATCGAGGAGGACGCCGCGCGCGGCGACAGCGCGCGAGCGGATTGGAGCACGTCGAGCACTGAGGGCCGTTCCATACAAGCGAACGTCGGGGTGGAGTTCATAGGCGTCAGGTGGAGTTGAAAGGCGTCGAGGGCGGGGATTGAAAGCGTGGGGTGGGCGCAGAGAGACGCCGGGCAAAGTCCTTAAGGATCGGCGTTCACCACGCCGACGCGGTCGTATGGGAACCAGTGTATAGAACGCACCTGAGCTCGGTTCGCGTTCGCGTCCTGCCGCGGGTCGCAGATGCCCGTCGGAGGCGTACCTCGACCCGTCGTACGCGTCCCCGTCGCGGTCGCGCTGCTGCTGCTGCTGCTGCTGCTGCTGCGCGCTCGACTTCTTCTCCGCGGCGGCGGCGGCGGCCGAGGACGACGACGGATGCCTCGCCCCGCCCGTCGCCGTCGACCGGCGACGCTCGTCCCTCCCGACCCCCCCGCCGCCGCCCCCGCCCCCCGCGCTTCCCCGCGTCTTCCCGTCCATGACGTCCGACGCGGAGAGGTACGAATCCGCGCCGCCGTACCCGTCCGCAAACCCCAAGGACGACGACGACGGCGCGGGTCGAACCCGCGCCGTCGCCGCCGTCGTCGCCGGCCGGCTCGTCGACCGGACTCTCCCGGCGACCCGCCCCGGCCGATGATCCAGGACGCCCGTCTTCGCGTACTCGTCCCCGTCGTACCCCGCGGCGCTCTCCTGCGCGATCAAGCGCTGCGTGTTCGCGTCCATCCTCGCGTGCGCTCTCGACGCGGCGTCGGGGAACCGCCGCGCGTAGTCGAGGAACATCCGCCGCGCGCCGACGCGCACCTCCGCGTTGCCGTCGCCCACCATGTTCAGGACCGCGTCCTCGACGACGTCCCTGGACCGCTCGCCGAGGTCCCACTCCTTCACGACGAGCGAGAGCCACCCGGTCGCGATCGACCGCAGCTTCGCGCTGCGATCCTTGGACGCGGCGTCGCATATTTTGGGGATCAGATGCTTCGCGTGACAGTTGTGCAGGACGCCGCGCACGCCGAGGTCGCCGCTCTCGGCGATGATCTGCACGGTGATCACGACGCACTTAAACAGCTCCGGGACGTAGTGCGTCGCTTCCTTCTCGAACTCGCCGCCGAGCTCCGCGGCGAGAACGACGAGCAGGTGCGCCACCTGGCGCACGATCGCGGAGCGCCGGTCCGCCGCCTGATGCGTCAGCGGCTCGCGCAGCCGCGAGAGAATCGCGGGGAAGTTTTCCCACTCCGCCGCTCCGCCGAGCAACAGCGCCTCGATCCGCACCATCGCCGCGATGCGATCCGTCCACTCCTTCGCCGGGTTCAACCGCGTCGCGATCTTATCCATCTCCTGCGACAGCTCGCGCTCGCTGTCCACGTGCACGGGACGCGGCGGCGCGCCCTCCGCGATCCTCGGGACCGACCCCGTCGCCGCGCCGTACGGCGGCGGCGCCGCGCTCGCGTCCGCGGGCGGGATGCCGCCGCTGTTCGCCCTTCGAAGCATCCCGCCCGTCGTTGACGGCCTCGAGCTCCCGGCTCCCGGGCGCGACGACGCCGGCGGCGGCGCGCCGTGACCGCGCCGGTCGTCCCCGCCGTAGTGTCCGCGCGACGCGTGCGACGTCGCGGGCGGCGACGACGACGACGACGTCGCTCCGGACCTGACGCCGCTGTGGCTGCTCGGACGGCTGCTGCTCCCCGCCGCCGCCGCCGAAACCGCCGCGCTCGGCCCCGCGTCCACGCCCAGCCGCGTCTGAATGTCTTTCAGCTGCGCGGGGCGGATGGTAAACTTGTTCAGCGCCCTGAGGGTCGTTCCGTACGAGCGAACGTCGGGGTGGAGTTGAAAGGCGTCAGTTGAAGTTGAAAGGCGTCGCGGGCGGGGATTGAAAGGAAGGGATGGGCGGAGAGATGCGCCGGGCAAAGTCCTTAAGGATCGGCGTTCACCACGCCAACGCGGTCGTATGGGGAACAGTGTGTAGAACGCACCTGACGACGTCGCCGCCGCCCGTCGCGTTGCCCATCGCGCAGACGGCATCCGCCGCCGCCTCCCTCACCGGCGCCTCTCTGTCCTCCAGCGCCGCGACGCACTGCGGCAGCGTCGTCTTCGCGTCGAGGCCGTTCATGTCGTGGCCCTCGCTCGCGATGTCGTCGAACGCGCTCTCGATCGTCCGAAGCAGCCCCTCGCGCACGCGCCAGTTCTTGTGCTTCCACGCGCTCGACCGCCCCCCGACGAGCGTCGCCGGCTCACTGCGATTGTCGGGGTGGAGTTGAAAGGCGTCAGTTGGAGTTGAAAGGCGTCGAGGTCGGGTATTGGAAGCGAGCGAGCTGTGGGCGGAGATAGACGACGGCAAAAGTCCTTAAGGATCGGCGTTCACCGCGCCGACGCGGTCGTACGGGAAGCAGTCTCGCGAAACGCGCGGCGCACCTCACGCCGTTTGCCATGAGCGTCACGAGGAGCCTCTGCCCCGCCTCTCGCACCGGCGCCTTGAGATCGCCCAGGCGGTCGAACACGCCGCCGATGAACGACGGCACGTGGCGTTCGAACAGCTCCGGGGCGCCCTCCACGGCGTTTCGCGCCGCGCACAACGCGCCCTCGCACACTTTGGCGTTGTTGTCTTTGAGCAGCGACTCGAGGGCGGCGGAGATCTGCGCCGCCTCGTCCCTGTCCGCCACCTCGTTCGTCTCCAGGTACGTCTGGTGGAGTTCGGTGGAGTCAGTCGCGGGGAGGGAAACGCGGGGATGAGGGAGGGGACGACGGAGGGGACGACGGCGCTCCCTGCAGCGCGTGCAGCCCCGCCGTGAGGGCGCCGTTGCCCTTGGTGCGCTCCGGCAGCCGCGGCCCTGTGAAGTAGCCGCCGCACAG
>Ga0181559_10006478_pt1 | contig 11033 bp, 4 predicted proteins | sample 011ome_21_FD_133752 | JGI IMG/M metagenome (GOLD analysis project Ga0181559, IMG submission 133752) | Coastal salt marsh microbial communities from the Groves Creek Marsh, Skidaway Island, Georgia - 011508AT metaG (megahit assembly) | ecosystem: Environmental > Aquatic > Marine > Intertidal zone... | reverse complement strand
CTCCTCCCCGAGGACGTGCGGCGGAGCGTCGCGAGCGACGAAGCCGCCAAGGAAGAAGCGAGTCTCCCCGGCGGCGGAGAGCTATTGCGCCGGGGAGACGGCGCCGAGTCGAAGGGTCGGTTGTCCTCGGAGTCCTCGCCCTCGACGCGGCGGGCGGGCAACTCCGCGCCGGCGCTCGGGGGGAGCGCGCTCGGGGGGAGCGGCGGCGGGAGCGATTCCAACGCGTCCGGCGCGAGCGACGACACGAAGGAGCTCGCGACGCTCGGCGCGCGCGACGTGAACGTCGCGCGTGAGGGCGTCGCCGACGGCGGAGGTTCGATCGCCGTCGAAGCCGCGACGAACGGCGCGAGCGGCGCGGACCGGAACGCCCTGAACGACGGAGACGCGGCGCGGCTCCGATCGCAGAACCGGCACCGGCGCCCGCTCTGGGTCATCGTGCAGAGCGACCAGACGGAGACGCAGCACGACTCGGCGTTGCAGACGCCCGTGCCGGCGCCGGACGTGCAGCCGACGCGCGGTATCCTGCGGCACCGGCACTCCAAGCCCCTTCCTCCGCGCGCGGCCGCCGAGACACCCCCGGCGATGGGCGCGATGGGCGTTGGGTCGCACGGCGTGTACGAAAAAGGCCTGGTAGTGGACGCGGGGGGGCACGTCGTGCGTCGCGGCGCGGCGGCGGCGGAGAACGCGCGCCGGGTCCCCGCGGCTCGGCGCGAAGCCGGGTCGGCGATTGACGAGCGGTTGACGAGCGGACGCCGCGCGTCGCGGCGCGCGTCGCGGCAGACTCTTAACCCTATCGCCGACATTCGCGACGTTCGCGGCGACACCGCCGGCGGTGTTTCCCGGGATGACGAGCCTCATCCTCATCACGTGACGGACTGGGCGGTGGACGCGCTGGCGTTGGCTGCCGCCGGGGCGAATGGGCGAATGGGCGACGAGCTCCTCGACACGTCTCGACACCTTCTCTTCCCCATGGACGACGGCGGGTCGTCCCCGGACGCGCACTCCGGCGCGAGCTCGGGCGAGTCCTCCGGGGACGAGGGTTTGTCCGGGGACGAGGGCAGCGACGGCGCCGTGGAGCCTGCCCTCGTGAGACACGACGCGTCGCGTCTCGCCGTGGAGCCTCACGGGAGCGAGCCTCACCCTCACGACATGGACGTCGACGCGCCGATGGACGTCGGCGCCGATCCGCGCGGAGACGCGGGCTCGACGCCGCTCCCGGGCCACCGCCCCCCGGGGGCGCTGGCGGAGACGGCGTCGCCCCCGGCGACGCCGCCGCCGCCGCTGGGTGTTGAAACACAGAGCATGGAGACGCCCACCCCCGCGCGCGCGATGGCGGCGTTGGGCGCGAGCTCGAACCCGCCCCCCCCCGAGGCGGGCGACCCTCACATCGCGGCGACCCTCGCCGAGCGCGTGCCCACCCCGGCGCCGGGGCGCGGCGACGTTCGCGACGTCGTCGCGAACGCCCACCGGGTTTCCGAAGAAAACCCGGTGGTTTCCCACGCCCCCTCCACGGGCGCGGTGAACGCCGCGATACCCGCGCCCACGTTCTCCGCGCCGCCCGTCCCGCTGGACGGGCTGCGGTTCGCGCTGCTCGGCTTCGACGTGAGTCACCCGCACGTCCGCCGTCTCTTGTCGCGCGCCGAGGCGCGCGGCGCGACGTTCGTCCCGAACCCCGCGCCCGACTCGGTGGACCTCGTCGTCGTGCACCCGCCGTTCCTGCCCACGCTCAGCTCGCCCGCGCTGCCGTTCACCGTCTCGGAGTTTCTGCGCCGGCGCTCGGTGAAGTTCGCGCTCGGGCTGAGGCACCTCGAGCTGTGCGTGGAGCAGGAAAGGCAGCTCGACCCGCGGCGCGAGACGTTGGAGGTGTTCCCGGCGGGCGTGCTGCTCGTGGTGGACGAGAGCGCGCTGCTCAGCTCGGACGGCGTCACCGAGCGGCTGGCCAAGCTGCTCGGCCAGGCGGCGGCGGCCGCCGCCGCCGCCGCCGCCGCCGCGGGCGAGTTCCACTACGGCGCCAGCGGCGTGCGCGAGCCCCCCCCCTGGCCCTGGGCCATCAAGGTGCACCAGGGCATCTTCCACACGCTGATGGTGCAGAAGCTCAAGGCGCAGCGCGCGCCGGCGCTGCCCACCCCCGAGGGAAACGCCGCGCGCGAGCAGGCGGTGTGGCGCATCGAGAGCGCGTTGAAGGCGCTGCACGCGCTGCGGCAGCAGGGTGACCGCTCCGTGCGCGGCGCGCGCCTGCTGGGGATCACCTGGGAGGAGAGCTCGGGCGGCGGCGGGCGACTCGACGAGTCCGAGCGCGACCCGTCGGATCCGTCGGATCCGTCGGATTCGCGAAAACAAACCGCGGACCTGCCGCCGCAGGCGGTGCGCGACGCGGTGCGCATCGCGGCGAAGCACGCGGCGCTGTGCCGCGTGGTGTTTCTGGTTTCCGAGAGCCCGGCGACGCTGGCGGCGGCGCGGCGGCAGCGCAGCATCCTCGCCTCCGGCGTGGACGGCGCCGCCGCGTTCCTGGAGGAGCGCATCGCCGAGATGTGGGGCGAGACCCTCACCGCGTCCGCGCGGCCCTGGGCCAACGGAGTCGGCGCGCGTGGGCCGAGCGGCGCCGGCGAGCGCGGCGACGGCACCGACCCCGACGGCACCGACGTCTCCGATCGCGACGACGAAGGCGGCGAACGCCTCGCGACGCGTCGCGGAGCCTCCGCGACGCGGTTCCAAGAAACACGCGGAACCAAGAAACACCCGGAAAGGAGCGGGACCCACCGCGGAAGCGGAAGAGGGACCCACCGCGGGAGCGAAGCGGAAGTGGAAGAGGCGCACCACGCGTCCAGTCTGGACGCCGCCGCCGCCGGCGGGAGCGAGGGCGACCACCGCCGTATGGCAAGTAGTCTCAGCCGCCGGCGCCGCGCGGCGTCCTCGGCGGCGCGCGCTCCGGACCCCGCGCCGGGCTCGCCGGACTCGCGCGCGGCGCGCGCCGAGGGCGACTCCGAGAACGACGTGCCCAGCGACTCTGGCGGCGGCGCCGGCTCGCTCGTCTCCCTGGGCGGGGGCTCCATCGCGGACGGGCCCGCGGGCTCCTCCGGGGACGAGGCCCGGGGCGGCGCGCCCCCCAGCCGCGGGGGGCAGCACACGCCGAAGAAGAAGGAGCAGAGCCCCGCGCGACTCGAGCCCCGCGGCACGGGCACGTCCTCCACCCCTCCCGCGTCGCAGGCGGGCTCGGAGGGCACTGCCGCCTCCGAGGGGGACTCGGGCGCGCGCGGTGGCGACGCGCGGCTCGCCGGCCGGCGCCAGCGGAGCAGCTTCAGCGGCAACCTCTCCGGCGGCGGCGGGAGCACCGCCGGAGAGCTCTTGGGCGAGACCGGCGGGACTACCAGCGGCGGCGAGGAGGAGGTGCACCGCCCGTCGCACAGCGGCGCCGGCGGAAGCGGCATCGTATGCGCATACGGCGACGAGACCCGAACCGACGAGGAGGAGGACACGAAGGCTGTGTTTTCGCGCGACTCCGGGAGCCCCGCGCGCGGGGGAAGCCGCGAGGGGACGGACGCGCGCTCGCACTCGTCGCGCGGTCCGGGCGGCGAGACGGACAGTCGCGCGCGCGGCGAGCCGATTTCCGAACCGCGCGAGTTTTCGGAAACGCGCGGCGCCTCCGGGAGCGTCTGGGACGCGCCGGGCGGCTCGCACGGGCGTTTCGACTCCGGGCGATCCGCCGGTGACCCTAAGGGCGCGGACTCGAGCCGAGGCCTCGTTCAGAACCCCACCGGCTCTTTTTCCGGGGTCATCTCCGGCGTCGCGGGCTCCGTGGGCGGCTCCGGCGGGCACGGCATCACCGTCTCCTCCGGGTTCGGCGGCGTCGGCGCGGATTTCCGCGGCGAGGGCGCTTACAGCAGCCGCCGTCCCTCCAAGGACGGCGTGAGAGGCGCGCACTCCTCGTCGCACTGGATGCGCAAGAGCGTGCGTTTCGCCACCACCATCGACGACGGCGGCCAGCGAACCGGGTCGCGCGGGAGGTACTCGCCGCCGCCGTCGCCGCCGCGCGAGTCCCGCGGGACCCGCGCGGGCCGCGAGCAACGCGAGGACACGCCCCCGGGCGCGCGCGGCGCGCGCGAGGACACGCCGCCCGCGCCCGGGAACTCCGTGGACAGCGGCGGTTTGGGCGGCGCCATCGGTGACGCGCGCGGCGCGATCCTCGATCCTCGAGGCTCGGCGGCGGCGATGATCATCGCCGGCGCGGCGGAGGTGATGGGCGTCCCCGGGGACGTGCATAAGCTCGTCCCCGGGGACGTCATGCGCGCCGGCCTGGAGCTCGACGGCGACCCGGGGGACCCGGACCCGGGGGACCCGCCCTCGGCGGCGGGCGACGCCGCCTCGGGCGGGGACGGGGACGAGATGGGACCCGCCGACGAACGAGACCGGGACCCCGGGATCCCCGGGATCCCCGGGATCCCGGGATCCGTCTCCGGCGGAGGCGCGTCGAGCGTCCTGGGCAAGCGCGACGGCGACGACGACGGCGCGAGGGACGAGCTCGAGCCTCACCCGCGCCGTACGCGGAGGTGATTTCGATATTAGAGCTTTTGAATAACTACGTACGGTAACGAAATAACGAAAACGTCCCCTTTTAGTAGCTACGCGAATCGCTCACTCTACACCGACGTTTGACGCGTCACGAAGGCTCGGACGACTACCTCTCCCCGCTTCCCGCTACCGTTGTTGTTCCATCACTTTCAAGTCCACCGTCGCGTTGAGGCGGTGGAGGTATTCCCGGCGGCGCCGCTCCTCCTCCGCCGAGCGCTTGTTCGATCCCTCCAGTTTCAGCTTGAGTCGTTTTCCGGATACCGCGGAGACGCGCCCTTCCCGGTCCTTCTCGGAATCCGAGCCCGACGAGACTCCGGGGTCTGCCCGTTTGCGTTTGCGTCGCTTCGTCTCCTTGCGGTCCTTCCGCTTTTTCGATTTCTTCCTCTTCTCGTCTCGCCGGGCGCTCGACTTTTTGCGCGTGTTTTTCTTTTCGCCCCGCTCTTTCTTCGCATCCTTCCTCCGCCGACGGCCGGAAGCGCTCGAGCTCGAGCTCGAGCTCGAGTCGTACGCGCTCGAGTCGGATGCCTCGCCCGCGGCCGAGACTTTCTTCCGGCTCGCCGCCATCGCCTGCTCCAGCTCGATGTGCGCGTCCAGAGCGCTGGAGGCTGGGCCTCTGTCCCCGCCGCCTCGAGGGGCGTCTCCACTCACGATCCAGTGATTCTTCCCATCGCTCACCTCCGCGCGTTTCCAGTCGTGCACGGGCGCCTTCGCGATCGCCGCGGTCGCGCGCTCCAAGCCCTTCGCCAGGCCCGCTTTGGCGTCCGTGGTGGCGGGAATGAAGCTGCTTTTGTTGCCCACGCTCCACATCCTCGGCCAGCGCCCCTGAGAAGTGGGAGTGCCGATTGGTACCGTGGGACGAAACGAAATCCGGAACGATTTCCGGAGTTGTCGTCAAATTGAGAAGACAGACGACACACGACGAACGACGATCGAGCGTCGACTCCACATCCAAGGGCGCGGGCGAGCGGTTGCACTCGAGCGCGCCGCGCGATGTTTTCGGGAGGCGGTATCGGCGGCATGTTCGGCCGCAAGCCCGCGGACGGCGTCGGCGGAGGTTCGAGCGCGAACGCGCAGAGCACGCCTCCTGCGAGAAAAGGGTTCGCCGCGGGATTGTTCGGCACGTCCGCGACGCCGAGATCTGCTCCCGGCGCGTCGAAACCAGCCCCGAGGACGCCTCAGGCTGATTTGAGGGACGACGACTTGCCCGGCATGTTCACCAGGGCGACGACGTTGCTGGAGAACGTTCAGAGGCGCGTGTCCGCGTCGAGCGGGGCGCAGGGCGCGAAGGGCTCCGCGGACGATGCCGATAACGCTCGGCAATTCATGCGCGTGAACGAGGTGAAGCGCCTGACGACACGCATACGCGCGGGCGTGGTGACCCTCGCGGATGCCGGCGAGAAGGGCGCGTGGGAAGCGCAGTTGGCGTTTCTGGAGAGCGAGACCGCGACCGCGGTCGAGGCGGTGCTGAGCGTGGCGTCCCCGGCCCCGGCTGAGACGAGACCATCCGAACGACGAAACGAGACGACGACGGGAGAGGCGAAGACGAACATGTTCGCCGGGCTGAACGTGTCACCGGCGCCGCCGACGACGACGACGCAGTCCCGCATGCAATCCGCGTCGCCGTCACCGGTGTCTCCATCACCGAAATCTGCCGTTACCGGCGTGCCATCCACCTCCGCAGCCACCCCCGCGCCCGCGCCGACCGCGAGCCTCGCTCTCGGCGGCGGCGACGGCGGCTTATTCAGCGGATTGGACGTTTCGCCGGCGCCGCGACCGGTGTCCCCGGGGACACGTACGTCCACGGGGACACGTACGTCCTCGGGGACGCCGCCTCCGCCGCCTCAGCCGCCCGCGTCCCCCGGGATCTCCATCGAGCCTCCGCCGCCGCCGCTGGACGCGTCGGCGTTCTCGACGCCGGCGACGACGGTTCCGTCGTCGCCGACGACTGAAACCGAGCCGCCCGCCGCGCCGACGGGCTCAGCCGCGGAGCGCGACGGAACCGGTTCCGCCGCGCCTTCCCCGGGGCCGAAGCGGCGGCCGCGCGTGCGCGTCGGATACGCCAGAAACGATGATGCGGCGCGGGGACTCGGCGTCGAGCAGCCCACGATCCCGGCCGGGGGGAACGACGGGTCGGGAGCGCGGGCGGAGCCGCGAGCGAACGATCCGGGGGCGGAGACGCGTGCGCGACCGGATGTCGACGACGCGAAGGCTCTCGAAGCCGATCCGCTCGAACGCGAAATGTCGCAGAAAGCGGAGGTGGTGCGGAGATGGAAAGCCGCCGTCGTGATCCAGTCGCGCTACCGCGGCCGCCGCGGGCGCGCGGCGGTGAGCAAGATGCTCGCGGCGATGGCCGCCGCGACGGCGGCGCAGGCGCAGGCGGATCTCGAGCGCGCCGCCGCGGCGTCGCGCGCGGCGACGCGCATCCAAGCCGCGCACCGCGCGCGCGCGGCGCGTGCCGAGGTTCAGAAGATGCGTTCCGCGGCCAAAGCCGCCACCGCGGCCAAAGTCGCCGCGGAGGCGGAGATCCGCGCCGCCGAGGCCGCGGAGGCGGCGGCGGCTGCCGAGGAGGAGGCGGCCGAGGCGGAGGCGGCGGAGCACCGCGTGCGCGAGGCGGCGGCGTCGCGGATCCAAGCCGCGCTCCGAGGGCGCGCCGCGCGCTTCGAGGTCTCCCGGCGGCGCGTCGCCGCGGCGGCGGCGCGCGCTGCCGCCGCGCAGGCGGAGGTTGAGGAGCGGAGGGCGCGCGACGCCGCGGCGACGCGGATCCAGTCGGCGCGGCGCGCGCGCGCGGCGCGCGTCGAGTTTGAAAAACGTCGAAACGCCGCCCGGCTCGCTGACTCGCTGACTCGCGACGAGAGCATTTTCGACGCCGCCGACGCTAATAAGGGCAAAGCCGCGAGTATTAACGCTGTTGCGGATCCAAGTCTGGCGGAAAGTAGTACTATGGAGGGACGAAACACTGAACGACGGATGAGTGGTGACGACGGTGACGACGTACCGGCGAGTTTGAAAAAAACCACCGACGAAGAAGACGCGGGTACGTCGGAGGCGGCGGCGGAGGCGGGGACCGATGACGAAACCGGTTCCGTGCTGGACATGGCGGCGACGCTCGGCGTCGCCGCCGCGGCGGCGGCGGCGACCGAGTTCCTCGAACACACGCGGGTTCCGTTGAAAGGCGCGGACGCGGTGGAGACGCTCGCGAACGCGCTCGATCGCGCCGCCGCGGCGTTGTCGCACGCCGCGCGAGAGGCGCGGCGATGCGTCGGCGCGGCTGAACCGGAGCCGGCGGCGGAGGCGCGCGGGGCTACGCCGCCAAACCCCGGGGGCGCCGCCGCTCCGCCGTCGTTCGACCTCATGTCTTTCTAAGGGACACGGAGCGGGTACGATACGAGAACAACAGCTCGTACAAAGTAGACTATATATACACTTTCTACCGAAGGTAGTCTAGCTTGCTAGTATCTACGCGTCTACGTACACGCGCGTTCTTCGTCGGCGTTCGTTCTTCTTCGCGTCAGAGCTTCCCCGCGAGCCTCAGCGCGAGCGCGTAGGCTTCTTTTTTGCGCGCGCCGAGCTCCTTCGCCGCGCGCCGCGCCGCGTCGGAGGGCGAAGCGCCCGTCGCCAGCATCTCCGCGAGCGCGGCTTCCAGGTCGTCCCCGGAGAGCGCGCCGGCGCCGCCCGCGGCGACGTCGCCCTCTCCGAAGCCGCCGTCGGGCCCGACCCCGGCGACCACGAGCGTAATCTCGCCGCGCGGCGTGCGGTGCGTGAACGCCTCCGCCGCCTCGGCGAGGGTGCCGCGCCAAAACTCCTCGTGCACCTGTTCGGTACGTACGGTTCGAAACGGAGACGGCGACGAAGCGTGTCACGAAGAACACGTCGCGTCAGTAAAAAAAACAAAAAAAGGAAACGTCAAACGTCGCGCTTTTCGGCGCGGCGACGCGACGTCGCTCGGCGAACCGAAGGCTCATACTTTGGTGGTGATTTGTGTCGTCACCGCTCCGGGTGTCGCCTCGTGAGGCGACGGTCGGAATGAAACGCTCGGAAGCAATAGTTTCGTTAAGGGTATAATCACAGCCTGACGGCGCGCCGCGCTCGCGAACGCTCGCGAACGACGTAAAACCAAAAAAAACCAAAAAAACCGAAAAAAAAAACGCGCATCCAATAATAAAATGATTCGCGCGACAGACAGACGTACCTTGGTCATTTCCCTGCACACCACGCACGCGCGTCCTTCCCCCAGCTCCGCCGCGGCGTCTTGCAGCGTGGCGACGAGCTTGTGCGGGGGCACGAACGCCACGACCGACCCGGGCGCGTTGGAAAACTTGCGCCACCTCGTACGGCGCGCGCCCGTCTTAGGGGGTAAAAAACCGATGAACGAAAAACCGGGTTCGTTTCCCTTCGTCAGCGCGCCTGCGGCGACCACCGCCGCCGCCGGCGCGCACGGCCCCGGAATCGGAACCACGCTCAGACACGCGTCCGCGCACGCCTTGGCCAGGTCTGCGCCCGGGTCCGCCACCGCGGGTGTCCCCGCGTCGCTCACCAGCGCCAAGGCGGCGCCGCCGGCGATGCGCGCCACCAGATCGTCGCGCCGCGCGCGCTCGTTATGCGCGTGGTACGATACGAGCCGTTTTCGTATTCCGTAGCGCGCGAGAAGACGCCCGGTGTGCCGCGTGTCCTCCGCCAGCACCGCGTCCGCCGAGCGGAGCACGCGCAGCGCGCGGAGCGTGATGTCTTCTAAGTTGCCGATCGGCGTGCCCACCAAGTACAGGCCGGGCGCCAGAGGCGGGTCCGAATTCGGCGAGTTCTCGGGACGGGCGACGGATTGTGCGTCCGTCGCCGTCGCCACCGCCGCGCCGACGTCGACGTCGCGCCCGCCCCAGTCGTCGAAAACGTCTTCGAAGGCATGCTTCGTTCCGTCCGTGTCTTCTTCGTTCTCTTCGTCCTCATCTTTGTCGTGTTCGTCGTACGAAACGGCATCCTCCTCCTCCCACCGCTCCTCTATGTTCCCGAGGTGGTCCGCGTCGCGCGGCGGCGGAGACGCGCCCGCGCCGCGCGCGCGGGACCCGGGCTCGCCGAGCGTGGGATCGTCATTGACCATCGCGTCGTCGAACGCCAGGCCCTTGGCCCGGAACGCCGCCATCTCGCGCTCGTACCCCTCGTACTCGCGCATCGGCGCGCCAGGCTCCTTGCCGTACACGGAGATGGCCCACCGCGAGTGGTACGACCGCGCGCGGAGGCGCGAGCGCCCCGGCGCGGAGGCGACGGTGCCGTCGCCGCGGCACGCGGGGGGGCGGCGGGGGCCGGACCACCCGCCGGACGCGCACCGCGCGGGCGTCGACGCGCGTCTGCAGGCGATGAGGCGCGACTCGGGCGCGACGCGCGGCGCGCGCGTCGACGCGGAGGCCGCGTGACGTGCCAACATCGCGCTCCACCGACGCATTCGCCGGCCGCCGCCGACAACTATGGCGCGCTTCGGAAGAAGGGCGCCACCGAAAAGTTTGCAAAGAAAGCGTCGCGTGAAAAGACGACGCGGTGTTTCAAATTCGCCGATCCTCTCGATCGATTTCATCGGCTCGACGCGAACCGACCGGCGGACTCGAACCCGGTGGCGCTTCGAGGTTCGAGCTCGCGTTTATCCATCTCACCATCATCACCATCGAGCCACGCCTCCTGTGAGTCTACTGAATCGCGCTCACTGCCATCGGCGCCGTCGCATGCATCGCGCCGCCGTCTCGCTCGCCCGCCGCTCCCTCGTCGCGGTCCCAAGCGCTCGCAACACGATGGCGATGGCGCGTGCCCCCCTCGCGCCGCTCGCGGCGAAGAGGTCCGTCGCCGTCTTCTCGGCGACCACGTCACCGCTCCGCGCCGGTGCCGCGATGCGCGCGCCCGGCGCGCCCCGCGCGGTGCCGGGGACGCCGCGCCGCGCGTTCGCGCACCGCTCCGCGGTCGTGGCCCACGCGTCCGCCGCGACGACGGAGACCCCCGCGGCGACGGCTGCGCCCGCGACCGAGCGACGCAAGCGCGTGTTATCCGGGGTGCAGCCGACCGGTTCGATCCACCTCGGGAACTACTTCGGCGCCATCAAGAACTGGGTCGGCATGCAGGAGGACTTCGACGCGTTCTACTGCGTCGTCGACTTACACGCCATCACGCCCGGGAACCACGACCCGAAGGCGCTGAAGCTCTCGACGCGGTCGAGCGCCGCCATCTACCTCGCCGCCGGGTTGGATCCGGAAAAGTCCAACGTGTTCGTGCAGTCGCACGTCAAGGCGCACTCCGAGCTGTGCTGGCTTTTGAACTGCGCGACGCCCATCGGGTGGCTGGAGAAGATGATCCAGTTCAAGGAGAAGGCGCGGAAAGCGGGCGAGGACGTCTCGGTCGGGCTTCTGGACTACCCCGTGTTGATGGCGGCGGACATCCTGCTGTACAACGCCGACGTCGTTCCGGTCGGGGAGGACCAGCGCCAGCAT
>Ga0181559_10006473_pt1 | contig 11039 bp, 10 predicted proteins | sample 011ome_21_FD_133752 | JGI IMG/M metagenome (GOLD analysis project Ga0181559, IMG submission 133752) | Coastal salt marsh microbial communities from the Groves Creek Marsh, Skidaway Island, Georgia - 011508AT metaG (megahit assembly) | ecosystem: Environmental > Aquatic > Marine > Intertidal... | reverse complement strand
TAAAGTCATCAGGAGAGCCACCTTCGGTGCGGATTTGATACGAACCGATAGGCGACCCAGTTTGCTGTTCTTCGTCATCAAAGATACCACCAGCAAATGCGCTTTGGAACTTCGCTTTACGAATCACACCAGAGATAACGGTGGTGCCGAAAAAGAATGCGATGGGTAGGGTGACCATCGACATAACTGGGTAGTCGTCCATGTAGCGAATCATTCTGTTTACCATGTTTACACCTCAACTTAGAGTCCTCTTCTTCTTGCGCTTGACATTGACTTCTTGTACGATTGCTTCGTACTTCATGTCGGGCAAGTAAAGGTACCCAAATCCATCTTGACTTGCGTCGCTAACGTCTATCTTAGGAGGGGTGATGTCAAAGCCGGGACTGACTGTGACCAACAAGGCACCGTTGGTGGCGGCGTCGTAGCCTATGGGCGCTTCGATGAACTTACTTTGTAGTGTATCGTATATATGCAATCCAATCACCTCACCAGGATAATAGACTCCGTCTCCGATTTTAAAGTACAGAGGCCAACCACTTCCCTTCGCAGCCGTCAATAAAGTAAATGATAAATCCAAGTCGGGACTAAGGTTACCGGCCTCGTCTTCTGTGGCATCGCTATACACTATGAACTGCTGACTTGAGTGAGACGGTGCATCTCCATTTGCCCCTGGTGAACCAGGGAAAGGTGTGGTTAGAAGCGCTGAGTCATCCACGGTGGTAGAAGTGGCAGCGGTGCCAGGAGGAGCCCATTTGACTCTGAGGGAGGTGGCACCTGCGATTGGTGTATGGTCGACTTTACCAGTGTGTCCCACGAACGGATGTTCTGCTCCCGCTAGGGTCAATGGGGCGGTTCTGAATTGGTCGTTAGTCACAGGGCTGCTAATTTCTTCAACTCCGACTCCCTTAGCAATCACTGGACTTAGAATTTCAATGGAGTTTGCGTGTAGAATGGCAGAAGCATTGGGCACTCTCAGAATGCTACCTCCGTTAAAGGCCATCTTTACTGGTGTTGGCAGTGAAGCTCGGCTAAAGTACGAAAATTCTCTGCCTCTAAACCTCGTTGGTCTGGTAATGTCATTTCTTACAAGGATTTTCAATCTGTCGTGGTACTTGTAGTCAGTTCGAGGATGGAACTTAACAACATACATACCGTCTGGTCGAGGGCCTTCGACATAGAAGTGTCTTTCAGCGTACTCGTCACGGCCTCTCAAAAGCAGCTCGGCGGCAGTCATGCCGTTAGGTGTTTTGTACTTGAAGTCGTCCATTTCGATATACAGAGCGATGTAGGGGTTGTCGGTTATCATTTCAATCGAAACGATTTCACCAGCTTCAATGAGGTTGAGAACTTCAATTTGCTGGTCTCTAGCCAGAAACTGAGGAGGAGTGATAGTCTCAACGAAGATGCTGGTTTCTTCGATGGTATACTTGGGACTCTTATCTACAATGGCTACGCTCTTATCCGTGTTAGGGTTGTTGAAGTCCTGAGCGTTTGGCTGAGTGTAGTCCACAACCGTGTACTGCTCAATACCCTGCATATACTCATCGTCGTAGTAAGGGTTGTTTCCTCTGCTCACTTAAGCCACCTCCCGTATCACTTGGGGAAGTAGTCTGCAAGCATTGAACCTTCGACAGGGAGTCCCGTAGTGTTGATGATTTTGAATCTCAAGCGACCACCGGAGCGTTGCTTGAACATGTTGACTTGCTCTGGGGTGAGCTCAAGGACTCGATACTTCCAACCAATCATTCTAACGCGACCATCGAGGATGTACTCGTCGGAGTCGTTGATGTAGCGGATGGTTGGAAGGTTGTTTTCGCCGTGTTCGATGAAGAGGGAGTAGTCCCAGTTAGGGGCCTCAGGAGAGGACACGCTTCCGTCAATTGCACCAGAGAGACCTTCTACTTTACCTTCGGTCCTAGCGGTGCCAGACTCGCCTTCAGGGGCTTCGTCGAGCACATACTTGGGCACACCAGCAGGGTGCTTCACCATGATTTTACCCGACACGGTACCGACTTGGAGCATATGCTCTGCAGTACCGGTGCTGAATCCAACAGGCGTACCACCAGCGTTGGGTGCGGTGTTAGAACTGGAGTGCCAGTTACCCGTTTCAGCATCCATGAACTTGGGCTGGAGGGGGAGAGTTGGGCACAGTTGGTACAAGTTACCCTTGAAGGGCTCCAAGTCGTCAAAAGACAAGTAGCCAGAGTCGAAGTCGGGCTTGAGGATGTTTCCTTTGAGGTCAGCCGCAGAAGCAGAGTCACTAATGTCGTAATATGCTTGGATTGAGTGGATGCCGTATGCTTCAAGGGCAGTACCGTCAGTTCCGCTAAGTGCTTCGGGAGAAGCAGTGTGTCCGACATTCAGCGTGTCGGTAAAGAACAGGTCAACCACCATTGGTTCGACTGCGGTCACCAGATGCATTCTGCTTCTGATGCGGATGAGGTATCCGGGTTCAAGTTTAACACCTTGCGAATAAATCGCGGTGTCTGCTACATTTGCTACTCTTCCGAATGCGTTTCCGCTTCGGTTTCCTTGGTTTGCGTTTGCCATATTATCACTTCTCTATCTTGAGTCGGGCGGTGCCCTTGTCTTACCCAAGAGAGAGTTACATATAACGCCTTTCATTGAAAAGGTACTTCTCCTCTAAGCCATCCTACTAACATGTATCGCTCTCCTTTGCTTACTGGAGTTACTTTGTGTAGGACAAAAGAGGGAAACAAAATCATCTTGCCTTGTTCAAGTGGGACAGACTTTTCTTTAGCACCGGCCTTTACAATCAGCTCTCCACCTTCGTAGGCTTCGGGTGGGCTTAGGGGGATTACAAAGGATAACTTGCGATACATGTGAGTACCGTTGCCTATGTCCAAATGCCAGCCGTAGTGTCCCCCAACATTGTATTTCAAGAGTTGAAGTGCGTCTGCGCCTTGAAGTGAGTAGTTCCAGATTTCTGAGTTGACTTGCCTGGCCACACCTATGAGACTCTCGTAAAGGTCTTTGGCCTCAGTAACTTCTATCGGGGTTGCCAGCGTCTTTCGGATACTTTCGTTAAGAACTGACTTTGGCCCCAAGCCGGTTGTTTGAAGCTTACTTGAGTGGGTGTGAATTAAGTCACCGCATTGCTCTACGCTAAGCACTTGGTCTTTGGTAACCGAAGTAGGAGAGAACCTCATGGTACCCACCATGAAGTTCGCGTATATGAATGAGATGCAGGCAGCAGGGGCCCGAAGGCCCCCGCTGCTGCGGGAAACTGACACTCACCCGACAGTCGGGTGAGCCGTTCTGCATAGGTGTATCGCTACACCAGTTGCTACTCAGTGAGTAGGTTCTTTACTGCCTGACTTTGTTGCTTCAAGCAACGCGGCACAGCGACAGGGTCGTGATGAGGGTGGAACCCAAATCAAGGACGACCTTGAGCTCGTTGAGCGTGCTACCAGCAGTGGTAGCGGCTTCGGAGCCATCAGTCAAGGTGTCGATTTCCGTGTCGGTCACAGTGCCGGTCATGCTGTCGAAAGCATCGTTCAACACACCGCTGAGGTTGAGGTTGCTCACAACAGGTTGTGCGGCTTCGCCAGATTCAGCGTCGTTCATGATAGCTGCCATCAAAGCACCCTGCAAGTCCACCGTAGAGGTGAACTCACTTCGAGCGCTCACACCGTCAGCAGGGGAGGTCTCCTCATCAAACAAGTCGTCTGCCGTAGAGGTGGCAGCGTCTTGGATGGTGATAGCACCCACGGAGAGCATGGCTTCAGCAGCCAGGCCTCTGTACTCGTTGGAGGCGGAGGAGCCGTAGCTCTTGCCGCCAGCAAGGGGCACATTCGTGATGCTCTTCAAAAGACCGCCTTCAACATCGTCGGTGATGTCGGTAGCAAGTGCAGTCGTACCAGCAGCGTCAGTGACACCGCAGGTGTAGTCAGGTTTTAGGGCTCCAGGGAACCGCTGCGTAGCGAGGTTGTGAACCTTCTGAAGGTCTGCTTCAGTGTAGTCGTTGGTGTCGGCTTTCAACACCAAGACATTGGTTCGCACAAGCTGCAGTTGGGCTCCAAAGGCCACATCGAGTCCGCCAATAGATGCCATACTTGGTCACCTCCATTGGTTTTGTACCAAGACCCGTAAGGGTCTCAGCTCAACTCCCCGATGTTTTGGGTCAGCTGGATGAGCTCGTGGTGTTGACCGACAACGCTGCCGATGACACGCCACTTCTCAGCACCAGAGATGGTGCTGTTACCGAAGCTTGCAGCTCCGCCGACAACTCTGTGGGAACAGTTGATGTTCTTCTCGGGCTCAATCACGATTGGACTCTCGTACCACACAAAGGGCTCTTCGAGGACCTCGAAGATTTGTTGGTCAAGAACAGGCGTTTCGATACCAGAGATAGCCCACTGGTGCTCGGTGATGAGCAGTGGGGTAACGGGGTATTGAATACCCATGATGAGATAAAAGAATTCCTCGAGGGACTTGAACGACAAAGTCTTGCTAGCCCAGCCGAAGGAGTCAACACTCACGCTGTTAGGGTTGCCCGTGCTTCCCGACGAGGGGATGAGCCACTGGCCGTAGGTACCGAGGATAGAGAACTGGTCAGCTCTCAGGATACCCTTGCCGTAGTCGCCCTTGGGCCACACGCCTTGCGAACCTTGTCCCCAGTGGGGAAAGTTCGAGGCGATTTTCGTTTCAATAAGGGACAGATAAGACTTAATCTGTCCAGTCGGTCTATCGTAGTAAGGTCTAAGCTCCATGCATAATCACTTCCATTTTTGTTTTTGTTTCGCCCGTTTGGGCAAATAGTCCCACTGAGGTACTACATATAAAGAAGTCGGTTGCTTTGAATCTCACTTGAATCCCCGTAGACATCTTTTTAGATGTGGCGGCTATCGGCCAAACATGTCCAAGGAGACTACCAAGCAGATAACTATCCGGTTTAACTTGAGCGACTGGATTCAGATACTTGGTGAAGCTGATGATGAAGGCATCAAGCCGGTACAGTATATTCGGAGTACTATACTAAAGAGACTTAGTGGTACTCTTGTTGATGTTAAGTCGATTGATGCCTATCTTAGACAAAGGGAACGAGACAACCTCATCAGCAACCGAAGACAACTTTAGGTGGGCCGTCAGAGAAACCGGGCGAACAAACCCACTCGAGGACTGACGGCCCGGAGACCCCGAGCAATCTAACGCACAGGACTTCCGTTCTTAAAAGGTGGGGACGAGAGCAGAGATGAAAGAACTTTGCTCGGGCACTCTCGCCCCCGACTGTGCCCAAAGGTGAAAATAGACACAGAGAGGAACCCCGAACAAAGCGAGAGTTCTTTCGAGGCACCACCGAGGCTCCCCGAAGGGAGCCCCGATGGGACTCAACTGACGCAACACCTTGCCCCCGAAGGGGCAGGGTGCTGCCGTTCTTCTAGGTATGTCGCCATACCCGTTCTACTCAGTGAGTAGGTTCTTTACAAGCTGCCACTAAGTCAGTGTCTTCAGAAGACATTGACTCGAGGTGCGGAGCCGACACCAAAGAGCTGAGCGTCTTGTGGTGCAGGGAGCATCTCGGGTGCTTCGCCCATGCCTTCGTGGACACTACCGAGGTAACCAAGGTAGCCGCCTCTGTAGCCAGCGATGCTTCCTCTGTAGCCGTTGATTGGGCTCACAGACTGGAAGTACCGGGTAAGAGCAGGCACTCTGCTGACAAGAACACCAGCGGTGAGGACACCGATAGCGGTCATGTTAGCAGCGATGGCCGTGGACTCACGAACACCGGCAAAGTTAACTGCGGCGTAAGCGAGAGCCGAGGACACACCGATACCCATAGCGAGCTGGCCAATCTCCGTAGAGACATACTGACCAATCACTGGGATTTTGTTCAACTGACGGGTGAGGTTGACTCTGTCAGCGACCATCACAGCAACCGAGGGCAGAGCGAGACCAGCAAGGACAACACCAAGAGCGGACATGTCCATGTGCTTCTTCACGAAGGCCGTGAAGCCGCCGAGGCGGGGCATCTTCATTCTGCGAGCGCTTCTGCGTCGAGCAGTTCTGCGTCGAGCAGTTCTGCGTCGAGCACTTCCTCTGCGGCGCGTGGTTCTTCTGCGGCGAGCAGGTCTTCTGCGCTTGGTCGTCTTTCTGCGTCGGGTCGTCTTTCTGCGTCGTGCAGGAGACTTCCTTCTGCGACGGGTCGTGGACTTGCGTCGGGTCGTCTTTCTGCGTCGTGCAGGAGACTTCCTTCTGCGACGGGTCGTGGACTTGCGTCGGGTCGTTCTTCTGCGCTTAGCAGGCGACTTGCGTCGGCGGGTCGTGGACTTGCGTCGAGTCGTTCTTCTGCGCTTAGCAGGAGACTTTCTTCGACGGGTCGTCGACTTGCGACGGGTTGTCTTTCTTCGTCGAGCGGGTGCTCGGCGGCGAGTCGTAGATTTACGAGCTGCCGTCTTTCTTCGTCTGGTGGTAGTTTTTCGTCTAGCCATAGTTTTACCTCCCTTTCGGGAACGAGTACTAGCTTTGCGCTTAGTTGAGCTCTTCCGACTCGCAGCCTTTTTGGCAGCTCGTCGCTTAGCAGGTCTGCGAGGATTCAAGATAACAACTTCCTGCAGAGGCATGGTACTCACCCTACCCGAACGATGTCATACATATAAAGAAGTTGGAAAGTATGACAATGTGAGAAGTGTAATAAGTGCAGGTACTTTCGCAGTTTTGATGAGTAGCAGGAGGCAGGCTCAAAATCGAGTCAAGTCTACTCCTGTTACAGTCACTATCGACAAGCAGCTGCTTGACTGGCTAGAGTATCACTTAGAGATTCGCACTTTTGCTAATCGTAGCCATGCAGTTAACCAGGCTATTGGCTTTCTCAAGTGGACTCTAGAAACTAATCCACAGGCATTCTACGGGGAGCGACCTGTTCGACAACCTCAGCCAACTCGTCAGCCGCAGCCCGATATAAACCAGAACCGGCCTCACTGATAAGTAGCGTAACTGTTGGGAGAGATAAAACAAGTCCGCAGTAGTTTGAACAGAAGGTAACTTCGGGGTTCATTGTGATAACTTCTACTTCTGAAAAGTTATCTAGATATCCTAGTACAGACATGTTTACATCGCTATCTGATACTCCTGGTATTTCTGTTACTACAAAGTCAAGTGACTCAAGTTTGCCAGCGGTGGTTGGGTCAAAGGTTCGTATGTCAATGTGGAAGTCGGACTTGACTCCGGCCTCGTGGAGTTCTTTCATGAAGCTTGAGTTAAGCGTATCAGAAGTATTGTGGTTCACTACCGCATCGGAAGTTTTTGGAGCCAACAAAAAGGACTCTATGCTACGGTGATTAAGGGAAGCCACGAGCATCTTTGCGAAGTGCACCGATGTTGGCGAGGTGCGCGAATCGGTGACTGTGATAACTACCATCTAGAAAGCCTCAGCCCACCTTTCCTCTTAGGTCTATCGGCGGACACAGGTTCGTGCTTTTTCCACCCACCGCCACCTGTGGTGTAGTAAAACCAGTACTTGTTCATGTCTTGGAAGAAGAAGTCTCTTGGATAGTGGTCAAGGTTTTTGCTGCGAAGGTAGTCGGGTCGGTCGTCGATTTTGAAGATAAACTTGTTTTCACTTTGGGTATACACGGTATCGTTAAGCAGCTGCATTCGCTGCGTTAGTGCCATACCTACGATGCCTAAGCCCGCACCAACTGTCCATATCATCTCGATAGCTTTACTGCTGCCTTTCTTGGTGTAGAGTTGTAACTCGTCGATTGCGATTACTCGGCGGATTCTCCTAAAGCCATCTGTGCGTTGTAGATTAAACACTAACTCGACCATCCGGTCAAGCGCTTCAACATTGTCGGGCGAAGTTGCTGGGGTACGGAACACAATCCGTGGTTCCTTCTTGAGGAGCTTTTCGTAAACTTCCATGGGTGAGTAGCAAACAACTCCAAGGTTCTCGTAGTCAGCATCGTGCTTTGGGTCAACGAAAATGGTGTGGACTCGGTCCTCTTGAAGTCGCTTGAGCACCTCACCCGTAAAGTAGGTTTTACCGGAGCGAGTCATGCCTAAGACAACAGAGTGGCGATTGCGAATTGCGTCAATTGTCGTACCTGACAGCCTCGCCATGAAGTACTTACCTTTCACCCGCTATTTCAAAAATACTCTTCGAACGGGTCGTCCTCAGCAAACTCTCCGTGTCGCCATTCGCCTGGGTTATCTCGTGTCCCTTTGGCCTCGTAGTACTTATTGATGAACCGCTTTTCTGGAGATTTTTGAGCAAGGTAGTATTCAATACTGCCCATGTCGGGGACGCTCATGTCGTCCTCGTATTTCCTCTTGTACTCCTCTAACTTGCGTCTTAGCCGGGGCCAGTTTCCATTGTAGAATTTATCTTCATAAGCAGCGGCCACTGCACCGGGGGCCCATTCATCTTCTATTGGCTGAGCGAACAATCCCTCGACTGCTAAGATGACTTCTTCACCTTCTGGGAAAGGTCGGTTAAGGTAATTTGCGTACATGAATGACTCGGGGGCTTCCTTAGCGATTACTTCTTCTAACTCAGGTATTCTTCCTACATCTACAGTGATGATATAGTCTACTGCTAATTCTGCATGAGACCTGTAGTAAGTCTTGTCTAGGGGGTCTCGCGGTATGGGACGACCATCTTCATCCTCCTCCTCCGCCAACGCTGCCCCCAACGCCTCCAGCTTCGGGCTCCATGCCCCTCCGGCTATGGCCTTTTCTAACTCAGGTATGCGCTCTTCAGCAAGGACAGCGTACTTTATTGACTCTCGTGGGGTAATTTTGGGGTTTATACTATGGAAGGAGTAGAAGTAAAACATCTTCGCTTCACCTTGCTTGAAGCGCCCTTTGAGTACCTCTGTAGCATACCCGTATGAAGCTCTTCCATCTTTTGCGATAGTATTTTCTGCTTCGCGCCAGGGCCCCTTGATGACATCGCGGGCATAGTGGTATGCTGATTGTGGGTCAGTTAGCATGTTAGCCTCTGCTGCCTTCCAGCGTCTATCAAAGAATTCTTTGGCATAAGCGGCTGCTGCCTCTGGGTCTATTGAAATAGCCCCCTCTGCTATTTGAGCAGTAACTGTGTCGGCAAACTCGGTCCATCTTTTTCCAGTAACATAGATGGCGTATTGTGCAGCAGCGTTTCCTTCTGTTGCTATTACTGCCTCTGCCCTGGGCCATCGTCGTTCTAAAACGTCAGATGCGTATTGGGTGGCCCAGTATGGACTTGTCAAGATGGCTTCCTCGCCCTCTTTGAATCGGTCGAGCTCGTCGAAGGCGACAAGTTGAAGTGCATAGTTATATGCTGCTTCGGGGTCACTGTAAATGGCTCCTTTCACACTGGAGCCAGTGACCTCTTCCATAAGTTCGTCCAATGAAAGAGGTATAGGGAAGGGCTCATTGTCGACATTGAGGAAGCTTTGTGTTGGGTAGTGGAAGAGGGCATAAAACGCTCCTGTTGGCTTTAGGATGAGGTACAGTGGGCCTCCATCGCTATACTCCTCGTCAAGTTCTTCGTCCGCATCGTAGTTATAGTCTTGCCAGTCGAATTCAACATCTCTAACATCCTCGTAATCGAGGTCGTAGAGGTAGCCTGCTGCATATTCTGGGTCTTTGACGCACCAACTGTTGTTTCTTAGCCTTGCAAACGCAACAGTCGCATTTACCTTGGTTAGTTTGATGACAACCCACTCGCTAGTTTGGCCAACTAGATATGCGCCTCTTTTTTGGGCATTGTAGTTGGCAAGACCTCTTTTGTCCCAGAAATCTGCCCACTCATGCCACTGGGGTCCATATCGACCTCCCACTGGGGGCGGCAGATAATTTTCCTCAGTGTGCTTAAGTAACGCTTGATAGTCATCGGGTAGCGGAGCTGCTTCAAACAAACTATGGTACCAGTTAGCGATGCCGTTTAAGTCTCCATTAGAGTAAAGCAGAGGGTTCTTCGGAGTCTTGATTTCGTACTCTTTCTTGATGTGGTTAACTACTGTTTGGTCTCCCAGGCCGTCTTTCAAGAATTCCCAGTTGCTAAGCGCCTGCTCAGTATCTTCGTAAAGGTCGATGTTTCCTTTTGATGCTTCTCGGACAAACCACTGCGCGAGTCGAGTAGGGATTCGCTCGTCCTCTTCAACTATGTTGATTGCTTCATCGTCAAAGCCATACTCCCACTTGTTGTCTCGCATCCAGTTGATGGCTCCCTGTCGACTGCCGTTGACGAGAACATATGCGTCAGCTTCTTTTGGATTATCTTTGACCAGCCCTGCTTTAACCGCAAGGGAGTAATCGGGCATTTTCTTGTTGCCCTTCTTGACGGTGTTGCCGAGCGTAACGAACGAGTAAACTCTACCTGCGGCCCATTGGTGTTGTTGGACTCCTGGGCGGTGACCTCCTCTCCATGCTGCTAGGCCTTTATCGTATACCTTCTGTAGGATAGACTTCTTTATCTTGGTTGCTTTAGCAATCTTGTCAAGGAACTTACCTTTCTCTGGTAACGGTCCGTACATTCGGATAAACTTCTTTTTGTACTTGCTTGGTACGGTTTTGTACCCTCTAGCAGTTGCTTTGATGTCAGACTTCCAAAACTCGTAGGCCTTTGGGTCGTTGATATCGTACTTGTAGCCCTTGTCGATTTCTTTCGCAGCGATAATCATCTCTTCTTTGTTGAGTCCCTTGAGATAGCGTGTGGGGATTTTTCTCCCTTCGGGTGTTTTCTTTGGGTTGCTTCTCTCAATCAGCTTGGCAATATGTTCGTTACCTACGACTCGGACCTTGCGACCTTTGTATTGGAACTTTATTGAATCTAATCCGTCTTTCATTGGCCCTGCTCGCAGCTTAAGTTTGTCTTTCTCAAGTTTTGCTGCGTTGCTTTCCTTGAGGTAGTTCAAGTCTTTGTCAGCGTTTTCATCCATGTAGATTTGCCAGAATGGACCGTAGTAGTGAGCAAGTGCATCGGCAGTTGACATCACTGCTGCGATGGTGGTGGTTCCTCCGCTCCAATCTGGTGACTTTATTTCTTCCATCCAGCGAAGTTGATTCATCAGCCTGTCAGTGTATCGCTCACT
>Ga0181559_10006471_pt1 | contig 11040 bp, 9 predicted proteins | sample 011ome_21_FD_133752 | JGI IMG/M metagenome (GOLD analysis project Ga0181559, IMG submission 133752) | Coastal salt marsh microbial communities from the Groves Creek Marsh, Skidaway Island, Georgia - 011508AT metaG (megahit assembly) | ecosystem: Environmental > Aquatic > Marine > Intertidal zone... | reverse complement strand
CATTGGCGTTTTGAACAGGGTGATAAATTTAACCGTCGAAAGGTGAAGGCTTACGTCAAGGAAGCCATTGAGAATCAGCGTGCCGGAAAGGCCATCAAACCTGCCCCAAAGAAAACCCTGACTGTGCCGGCGGAGCTGGATGCCGCGATGAAGAAGAGCGCGAAACTGAAGCAAGCATTCAATGCTCTGACCCCAGGCAAGCAGCGCGAATATGCAGACCATGTGGGATCAGCCAAGCAGGAGAAAACCAGGCTGTCGCGCCTCGAAAAAATTACACCTATAGTGCTGGCTGGGCAGGGCCTCAATGACAAGTATAAGTGCTGACAGGATTCTTCAGCGCTGCTATGGCTTCAGAGGGTAGCGCTCGATGACCGTGTACTTGGCGCCAGCGGGCAGTGTTTCCGACTTAAACAGGCAGGCTTCACTGATTGCACCTACAAACCATTCCTGGTCGCCGAAGCGGTCGGTGAGATTTGAAAGTGGGGGGCGCGCCGCCTTGCCGTAGCGCGCGATGGTCACGTGGGGCGTAAAGCGTTTTTGCTCGGCGGTAAAGCCCAGTAAGGTGCAACAGGTCTCGATTTCATTTGTCAGTGCCTGTAGCTCAGGACATGGGTCTACGCCCAGCCAAATGGACTGTTTGAAATGCCCCAGACCTCGGCAGTGATAGTTAAAAACCTGATGTTTCGCGCAGACCTGCGCCAGGTGGAGGGACAGTTCGGGAATCGCCTCTTCAGCCATCAGCCCAAGAAATTTTAGCGTCACGTGCAGATTGCGTTCTGGCGTCAATCTCAGACTTTCAATGCCCGGGTAGGGTTCTTCGTATAAGGACTGCCTGACTGGTGCCAGCCAGTCCCCTGCTAGCGTCTGAAGTCCAACAAAAACCCTGATCTTGCTGGCTTCGCAATTACTCGATGATTGCATTAGAATCTCTGCTCCCTGGCTTCGCGCCATGTCGACGTCATCAAAGCAGACTATGCACGATCGAGCAATCTTCAATACTGATCACGAACTCTTCCGCAGCAATGCCCGTCGCTTTTTCCGCGAGGAGTTGGAGCCTAATATCGCGCAGTGGGAAAAAGATGGGGCACTGCCCCGCGAGTTCTGGCTGAAAGCCGGAGAGATGGGTTTCCACTGCTGCGGCGTCCCCGAAGCCTATGGCGGACCCGGCGCAGATTTCCTCTATAACATGGTGCTGTCGGAAGAGGTGGGTTATGCCATCGGCGGCGCCAGCGTTGGCTTCTCTGTCTCGTCTGATATTGTTTCCTACTATCTATTCCACAGTGGCACCGAAGAGCAGAAGCAGCATTGGTTGCCCCCAATGGTGAGCGGCGCAGCCATCGCCGCCATAGGCATGTCTGAGCCCGGCTGTGGCAGCGACCTCAAGGCCGTCAAGACCACGGCGGTAAGAGATGGCGATGACTATGTGATCAACGGGCAGAAGACTTTCATCACTAATGGTCAAAATTGTGACTTTGTGCTGCTGGTTTGCTCGACTGATCCTGGGGCTGGCGCGAGGGGTATCAGCCTGATCATCGTTGAGTCTGATCGCGAAGGTTTTGCGCGCGGACGCAACCTGGACAAGATCGGCCAGAAGGCCGCTGATACCTCCGAATTGTTTTTCACCGATGTGCGTGTGCCAGTCACAAACCTGTTAGGGAGCGAGGGTGGCGGCTTCGCCGTGTTGATGAATGAACTGCCTCGCGAGCGCATCACCATCGCCTGTCGCGCCTTTGCTGAGGCGCAGCGTGCCTATGAGCTCACCGTAGATTATGTGAAAGAGCGTAAGGCCTTCGGCCAGTCGATTTTCGATTTTCAGAATACCCAGTTTAAGTTGGCCGAGGCCAAGACCAGCCTCGCGGTAGGTTGGGCCTACCTGGACCAGTGTCTGGCAAAAATCAATGAAGGCAAGCTCACCCCAGAGGAAGGCGCCATGGCCAAGCTTTGGACCACTGAGACTGGCAATCAGATCATTGATGATTGCCTGCAGTTTTTTGGTGGCTACGGTTATATGAGTGAGTATCCGATTTCGCGGCTTTACGCCGATTCCCGGGTGCGTCGCATCTATGGCGGATCGTCCGAAATCATGAAGCTGGTTATTAGTCGTACGGTATAAAACAGAGTAAGTGAATTGAGCATGAAGGGAATTACTTCTTACGGCGTCTACCTGCCAAGACTTCGGCTTGGCAAGCAGGCTATGGCCGAGGCCAATGCCTGGTTCGATGCCAGCCTGAAAGGTCTTGCTAAGGGTGAGCGTAGCATCTGTAACTGGGATGAAGACACCATCACCATGGCGGTGGAGGCGACCACCGACTGCCTGTCCGCGTTGACTGAAGCAAATGTCTCCAGTCTCAAACTTGCCTCCACCACGCTGCCGTTTTTGGACAGACAAAACTCGGTGGTCATTGCCGAGGCGCTTAGCCTGGATCGCGCCATCAGCACCATGGACTTTTCAGCTTCTCAGCGCGCGGCGACTTCCGCCCTGATCAATTGCCTGGAAAGCAACCGCAATGGCAACCAGCTGCTGGTTGCCTCAGAGCATCGTCGTACCAAGGCAGGTTCGCGTGCCGAGATGCTGTGGGGTGACGCCGCAGCCGCTGTGGCGATTGGCGATGATGACGTCATTGCCCATTGTCTGGGCGTCGCCACCCACGCGGTGGATTTTATCGATCACTATCGTGGCGACGGCGCCGATTTCGACTATGACTGGGAAGAGCGCTGGATTCGCGACGAAGGCTTTATGAAGATAGTGCCGACCGTGGTGGAGTCAGTCCTCGATGACGCTGGTGTGGCTGCGGCTGACATCAAGCATTTTATTCTTCCTACCGACCAGGCACGCACGCCCGCAGCCTTGGCTAAACGCCTGGGCATTAACGCCGAGGCGATAGTCGATAACCAGATTGCTTCTGTCGGCGTTGCCGGTGCGGCGCAACCCTTATTACTGTTGGCCAAGGCCCTCGAATCAGCGACCGCTGGAGACACTATTCTATTATTGGGCTTCGGGCAGGGCTGCGACGCCATACTGCTGCGCGCAACCGACAAGCTGGCACAATGTAAGCCGCGGCTCGGTCTATCAGCTGCTTTGATGAGGCGCCGGGAAGAAAGCAATTACAACAAGTTTCTCAGCTTCAATAACCTGGTTGAGCGCGATATCGGCAAGCGCGGCGAGGCCGACAAGCAGACCTATCTCTCGGGCTATAACCGGCGCAAGGATTTACTCACAAGCTTTCTGGGTGGTAAGTGCCGTGAATGTGGCACCGTGCAGATTCCCCGCGAAAAGTATTGTGTTAATCCGGAATGTAATGCCCTCGATAGCCAGGATGTTTACAGTTTCGCCAGCCAACAGGGCACGGTGTTAACCTGGACTGCGGATCGGCTCACTTTCGATTGGAGTCCCCCGGCTTATTTCGGCATGGTGGAATTTGATGGCGGCGGCAAGCTGATGATGGACTTCACCGAAGTGGAGGAAGGCAGCATTGATTCAGGCTCCCGGGTCTCCGTGCATTTTCGTATCAGGCAGTTCGACACTCAGCGTGGTTTTAGAAAATACTTCTGGAAGGCAATAGTTGAAGACTGAGCGGATAGATGCGCTCAACACGAAACGGTGACAGTTATGGCAAGTGGAATTAAAGATAAAGTCGTCATACTCGGCATGGGCTGCAGCAAATTCGGTGAACGCTGGGACGCCAGCCCTTCCGATCTCATGGTTGAGGCCTTTGAAGAATGTTTGGCCGATGCTGGAGTCGAGCGCAATCAAATCGAAGCGGCCTGGTTTGGCGCCGGGATTGACGCGTTTAACGTGGGTTCCAGCGCGATGCCTCTGTCTATTGCCCTGCGCCTGAATTACATCCCGGTCACCAAGGTCGAAAATATGTGCGCCACCGGTACCGAAGCTTTTCGCGGAGCGGTCTATGCGGTGGCTTCCGGCGCCTGCGACATTGCACTGGCACTCGGTGTCGAAAAACTGAAGGACACCGGTTATGGCGGCTTACCGCAACGCAGCCGGGGTGTGGAAAATGATATGTATTGGCCCAACCTGTCTGCCCCTGGCGCCTTCGCCCAGCTGGCCTCTGGTTACCGGGCCAAGCACAAGGTAAACAAAGATGACCTGAAGCGCGCCATGGCCCATGTCTCGGTGAAGAGCCACGCCAACGGCGCCAAGAATCCCAAGGCCCACCTGCAGCGGGAGATTACCGAAGAGCAGGCGATCAATGCGCCGTTCATTGCTGAGCCTATCGGGCTGTTCGATTGCTGCGGCGTGAGCGACGGCTCCGCCTGCGCCATCGTCACCACGCCAGAGATAGCCAAGAGTCTGGGTAAGGAAAACCTGGTGGCGGTGAAGGCATTGCAGCTGGCGGTATCCAACGGTACAGAATCCAGTCACGCCAGCTGGGATGGCTCCTATTTAAAGACCACCCGCATTGCCTCCCAGCGTGCCTACGATGAGGCCGGCATTCGTAAGCCGAAAGATGAAATCACCATGACTGAAGTGCATGACTGTTTCTCTATCACTGAGCTGGTCACTATGGAAGACCTGCAGCTGGCCAAAGAGGGTGCTGGGGTGAAAGATGTGCTAGATGGCACCTTTGATGCAGAAGGCAGCAATCCCTGTCAGATAGACGGCGGGCTCAAGTGCTTCGGTCATCCCATTGGTGCCTCGGGTCTGCGCATGCTCTATGAAAATTACCTGCAGTTGCAGGGAAGGGCTGGAGCGCGTCAGTTGTCAGATCCGAAGATGGGCCTGAATCACAATCTTGGCGGTTTCCCGCATCAAAATATTTGTTCTATTTCCATCGTTGGGCCGTACGGTTAGGCGCCTCCTTGGAAAAGCGACTTGAGCTAAGAAGTTCTCCATCCATTGATGAGCAATTCAAGCTGGCGCGAGTTGCGCTGACTCACGCCCAGAAAATGATAAATGGCGAGATACGGACCATTCGTATCAATTGTGGGGCCGATCCAATTACTGCGGCTGGCAAGCTAAGCGAAAAAAAGCTGGAGCAGTATCAGCAGGCCTGCTACGACATGGCGGTACAAAGCGCGAATATCTGGGCGGCGCGGAGTTACCTGGATTACGCCGAGGGTAGTCAGGATGACACGATTGGCCAGGCTCTGGCACTTAGCTTTGTGGCTGAAAAGACCCGAGATGTCCTGGCGCAGAGTATTGCCGGTGGTGGCAATCTAACGGCGGGGAAGAAAGCGGCCGATTCGATTCTTGCTGACGAGGCGCTTCACAGTTACCTCGAATTTAACGGCGGCAACTTGCACTATGATTTAGTCGGCAGAGATTTGGCTGAGCTGTCAGTCCAGAGATTACCCTCTGGCTTATCCGAAGAAAAAGAGCTTATCGCTAACACCTTCAAGCGCTTCGCCGATGAGGTGGTTGCACCGCTGGCCGAATCCATCCACCGCGAAGACCTCGACATTCCGGAACAGATCATTGGTCCGGCTGCCGAGATGGGCTGTTTTGGTACCTGTATCCCAGAGCGTTTCGGTGGACTGCAGCCAGATGACAAGCCGGACAGTCTGGGCATGATCGTGGTCACTGAAGAGCTATCGCGCGGTTCCCTCGGTGCTGCCGGTAGCCTGATCACCCGACCAGAGATCGCTGCCCGTGCTTTGCTTGCTGGCGGGACTCCGGCCCAGCAGGAGAAATGGTTGCCGCCCCTGGCGGCGGGCAAGGAACTCTGCGCAATCTCCATCACCGAACCCAACACCGGTTCTGATGTTGCCGCGGTTTCTCTTAAAGCCAGCAGAACAGAGGGTGGTTGGCTGCTCAACGGCGCCAAGACCTGGTGTACCTTCGCTGGCCGCTCCGAAGTGCTGGTGGTATTGGCTCGTACCAATCCGGATACATCGTTAGGCTACAAAGGGCTTAGTCTGTTCCTGGTCAAGAAACCTGTTTATAACGGGCACAGTTTCACCCACAAACAGGAGCCGGAAGGCGCTCTCAATGCTAGCCCTCTCACTGGCGGCACTCTCACAGGCAAAGCTATCGCGACTCTCGGCTATCGCGGCATGCATTCCTATGACCTGTTCTTTGAAGACTATTTCGTGCCGGCAGAAAATCTCATCGGTGAAGAACAGGGCGAGGGTAAGGGTTTCTACTACACCATGGCCGGCTTTGCCGGTGGTCGCATTCAGACTGCCGCCCGCGCCACTGGTGTCATGCAGGCAGCCTATGAACAGGCACTGCGCTACGCCGGCGAGCGCAAGGTATTTGGTGCGCCAATTGCCGATCTGCAAATCACCCGCATCAAGCTGGCCCGCATGCTGGCCACCATCACCGCGTCGCGCCAGTTCAGCTATGCTGTCGCAAAGATGATGGATGAAGGCAAAGGCCAGATGGAGGCGAGCCTGGTGAAACTCTTTGCCTGCCGCGCTGCAGAATGGGTCACCCGGGAGGCCATGCAAATTCACGGCGGTATGGGTTATGCCGAAGAGACTGCCGTTAGCCGCTACTTTGTTGATGCGCGGGTACTCTCAATCTTTGAAGGCACTGAAGAAGTGTTGGCCACGCGGGTAGTGGCACGAGAGCTGCTGGAAAAAGGGGCGTTGGAAATCTGATTGCAGTGACTCTTTTGATGAGGTGACAACTTTATTGGAGTGACTGTCTTATTGGAATTTCTATCCAATTGCCCGATAACTAACCATCACAGTAAGCAAGACAATAATCCCAAGGGAAGCACCACCGCAATGGCAATCGACCCGGACTACCTGCTCAATCGGGAGTGGCCCAAGATCACCCAGACCTATACGGAAAAAGACTGCATGCTCTACGCCCTGGGAGTAGGCATGGGAATGGATCCGCTTGACGAGGACGAGTTGCAATTTGTCTTCGAAGAAAAACTGAAAGTGCTGCCGAGTCAGGCCGTGATGATGGCGCACCCGGGATTCTGGGCAACCGAGGAAGATATTGATCTGGACTGGATGAAGATTCTGCATCTGGGCCAGGAGATTATTTTACATAGACCCCTACCTGCGGCGGGCACCGTGGAGGCCACCACCCGGTTTACGGAAATAGTGGACAAGGGAGAACGTGGCGGTGCGCTGATGGTTACCGATCGAGTGGTAAGCAATGCCGAGACTGGTGAAGAGCTGGCAACCCTGATAACCACCATACTGGCCCGTGGCGATGGCGGTTTCAGCAAAGAGCGGCGCCCTACTCGAAAAACTGATGCAGTGCCGAGCCGTGAGCCGGATGAGATCTGTGATTTGCCGACCCTGCCGCAACAGGCCTTGCTGTATCGACTATCCGGCGACTTTAATCCGCTACATGCCTCTCCTGCAGTCGCTCGCGATGTCGGTTATGAAGCACCCATACTCCATGGCCTGTGCACCATGGGGGTGTTGACCCATGCCCTGATGAAAACCTGCTGCGACTATGATCCTGCCCGTTTCAAGCGCGTGCGTTTGCGCTTCTCTGCACCGGTGTATCCCGGCGAAACTATACGCACTGAAATCTGGCGTGAGGAAGACAACATCGCGTTTCGCTGTAAGTCCCTCGAACAGGGTAAGGTCGTCATCAACAACGGCTATCTTGAAGTCGCCTAGCTCAGGAGCAAAATGCCTTGCAGCCAATCCTCAAAGGTCTACGCATTGTTGAAGGCAGCGCCTTCATCGCTGCGCCGTCTGCCGGCATGACCCTGGCACAGCTTGGGGCTGACGTGATTCGCTTCGACATGATCGGCGGCGGCATCGATTACCGGCGCTGGCCGGTAACGGCGGAAGGCAAGAGTCTCTACTGGCATTCCCTCAACAAGGGTAAACGCTCCATTGCCGTCGACTTTCGCAGCAATGAGGGACGTGAGCTACTCACCCAGTTAATCACCGCGCCGGGCGATGACGCCGGGCTGTTTGTCACCAACTTTCCTGCCAAGGGCTGGCTCTCCTACGAGGCGCTGCGTAAGCATCGCGAAGATCTTATCTTCATCAACCTGACAGGCGATCGACACGGCGGCAGTGCGCTGGACTACACCGTAAATAGTAAAGTAGGTTTACCCTATCTGAGCGGTGACGGCGAAGTTCCCGTCAACAATCCTTTCCCCGCCTGGGACGTGATTACCGGGCAACAGATTGCAATGGGCCTGTTGGCAGCGGAACGGCATCGTCGTCTCACCGGTGATGGGCAGTTTATTGCCATTACCCTGGCGGATGTCGCATTAGCGACCATGGGTCACCTGGGTTACATCGCCGAGGCTCAACTTAATGAAATGGCGCGCCAGCCCATGGGCAACCATATTTTTGGTACGTTCGGTCATGATTTTGCTTGCGGAGATGGCAAGCGCGTGATGGTAGTTGGGGTCAGTCCCAAGCAGTGGCAGGCACTGGTCAAGGTTACCGGCACTGAGGCAGCAATCGATGTGCTGCAGCAAGAGCTGCAATTGGATTTCAACAAAGAGGGAGATCGCTTCCAGGCGAGGGAGCAGATTCGTGAGCTGTTCACGCCCTGGTTTGCTACTCATGAATTCCTGGTCGTCGCCAAGGCGCTTGATGCAGAGGGTGCGACCTGGGGCCCCTATCAAAACATCGACGAGCTGGTCAACGAAGACATTGACTGCTCTGAGGACAACCCCTTGTTTCAGACCGTCACCCAGCCTGGCATTGGTGAGTACCTGGTGCCAGGGCAGCCTCTGAGTTTTGGTGTAACTGAGCGTGAAGTGATTCGCCCCGCACCGCTGTTGGGACAGCATACCGATGAGATTCTGAGTGAGCTACTTGGGCTTGGTGACGCTGAGATAGGCGCACTACACGACAAGGGTGTGGTGGCGGGGCCTCAAGAATAAAACCCTGGGAAGAAAAATTCAGAAAGAAAGCCTAGAAAGAAAAACCCAAGAAGAAAAACCCAAGAAGAAAAACTTAGAAATTAGACCCCAGGAACAAAGTGAGCCCTGATTCAACTATGCAAGGCGATAGTCTTTGCCAAGCAGCTACACATAGCTACGAGAAACCCCTTCAGCCCTTTCCGGCTTCAATTAGCCTTACCTAAGTAACCCAACCACCTGCCAGTGGAATAATCTGCCCCACCATGTGATTGCATTTATCGCTCGACAGATAAGCAGCAAGCTCTGCTGTTTCTGAGGCGGCACCTACTTTGTTGGTAGGTACATTGCGCTTCACATGATCGAGGAATTTTTCATTGTCCAGAATGTCGTCGGGATAATAGGTATTGTTGTTGATATAGTTCTGGGCGATGGCGTTGACATGGACATTGCTGCGCGCCAGCTCCAAACCTACTGCCTTGATGAAGCCATTTTGAGCACCGCGTGCCGCGCAATAAGCCGCGTTGTTGGCGATGCCCTTTACGGGCGCTGCGCTGGTGACAGCGATTATCTTGCCAGACCGTCTCTCTATCATCTGCGGTGTGATCGCACGTATCAGATACATTAATGGATGTACCAGGGAATCAAATAGTTTATTCCAGTCGGCATTCTCTATTTTTTGTACCGGCCCGGTCATGGGTGGCTCCGCCAGGTTCGCCACCAGGATATCGATCTCACCGGCGGACTTCACCAGCGCCTCACACTCTGATTGGGAATGCATTGGATAGCTGCCAGTCACCACTTCGATGCCATCGGCTTCAAATTTTTCCTGAATTGCTGATCCCATGTAACGTTCAACACAGGTGATAAGCGCTCTTCTCGTGCTCATGTTTCTTAACCTCTCACTGCCGACTCTTTTATTGTCAGATCTAGGTTTGGTGATTTATCTATTGATGAGCTTGCTTTTGCTTTAGCTCTAGCAAGTGTTTCACAAACCGTTCCAATGTTTCGTATGGCTGGCAACCCACCACCACCAGGTCGTTTTGATAGAAGGTGGGCACGCCGGTGATGCCCATCTCACGGGCACGCTGCCAGTCGGCATCCACGGCGTCTTTAAAACTACGGGTCTCGATAACCTCACGGGCCGCGGCGCCATCCAGACCGGCTTGCTCGGCAACGGCTACAAGCTGTTCAACATCGGACAAGTTGATGTTGTCGACAAAGTAGGCCTGGTAAAGCGCGTCATGAATCGCTTCGCTGCCTTCCTGAGTATCTGCCCACTTGCCTAACTCCTGTGCCAGCCGACTGTTATAGGTATGGGTGCGCTCGCCATAGGGCAGGCCTGCTTCCGCCATCAAGCCTTTCAGTCTTTGTTTGATCGGCTCGATGTCACGCCCGGCAAACAGTTCGGCAAGCGACTTGCCCTCGATGGGGGTTTCCGGATGCAGGGGAAAGTGTATCCAGCGAATTTTCACGGGATAGTTTGCTTTCAGCTTTTCAATACTCACGGTACTGAGATAACACCAGGGTCAGACGTAGTCGGTGAATACGTCCAGTACTAATTCATTCATAACTCGCCCATTGTCATTGGAGAGAAGGGACAGATCCCATTCAAGATATCCACAGGCCTCGACCTACGTGGAGGCTACGGTGCCGATAACAAGAGTAACTGATGTGGAAAATCGTGTCTGCAGAGTCCGCTTCACCCCCACTTGCGTTATACTGCCAGTCAGTTAGCCCGTCGGCTTGGCTCGTGTCAGTCACGTGCGGCGACACAAATTAAGAGAATAGCAATTTACTAGGAGAGTTCCATGCGAAAGCTTTTTGCCCTGGGTGCTGCTGTCACGCTACTGGCGTCAGTCAGCTCTTATAGCGCTGCGCAGGACGGTGAACCACTCGCCATTATGATTCCCGGCGGCGGTACATATACGGCCCCGATTTCGACAGACGTAGAAGACGCGCAGGCGTTCTTCGATCAAGGCTTGAGAATGGCCTGGAGTTTCTACTTCCCGGAGTCTATCGCTTCTTACCAGGAAGCTTCCCGACTCGACCCCGATCACCCCATGCCTTACTGGGGTATGGCACACGCCATCGGGCCCAACCCTAACAGCCGCTACCAGGGCCTGCCGGATGACCCGCAGGGCACCGGCCTGGAAGCGATCCGCAAGGCGATGGAGCTGGCCAACAACGGCACGGCGAAAGAGCGCGACATGATTAACGCGATGTTCGTGCTTTATAACAAGGACGCCATCCCTGACAATCGCGAGCGCGATTTCGCCTACCT
>Ga0181559_10006467_pt1 | contig 11044 bp, 10 predicted proteins | sample 011ome_21_FD_133752 | JGI IMG/M metagenome (GOLD analysis project Ga0181559, IMG submission 133752) | Coastal salt marsh microbial communities from the Groves Creek Marsh, Skidaway Island, Georgia - 011508AT metaG (megahit assembly) | ecosystem: Environmental > Aquatic > Marine > Intertidal... | reverse complement strand
GGATCGCTCATATCGGGCGTCACGATGACATCAACAGGCGCTGGGACCGGTGAAAGTTTGGCCTTTGCACCCGCGGGTTTTGGCGCAGATTTGCGCGATGTGGTGGACATAACGTACCCCTTTACCACTGAACAACACAGCCCAGCCTAGCGCAGGCCCATCCGCCCCGCCAGCATTCTATACAAATTGGAAACAAAAAGGCGCCCGAAGGCGCCTTTTCTTTCGGTTTGGGTGGCTTAATGCGCAATTGCACCGCTGGCCCCATGGGCCATTTTTTCGGCAGCGGCCATGGCCGCCGCCTCTTCTGCGGCTTCATCCCAATCAATGGCTTCGGGCTGACGTACCAGCGCTTGTTCCAACACTTGGCTTACATGGGTGACAGGAATAATCGTCATCCCCTGTTTCACATTGTCGGGAATATCCACCAAATCCTTTTCGTTTTCTTGCGGGATCAGCACGGTTTTCACCCCACCCCGCAAGGCGGCCAGCAGTTTTTCTTTCAGCCCGCCAATCGCCAGCGCATTCCCCCGCAGCGTCACCTCGCCCGTCATGGCAATGTCTTTGCGTACCGGGATTTGCGTTAACACCGAAACGATCGATGTCACCATCGCCAAGCCGGCGCTTGGGCCATCCTTTGGCGTGGCCCCTTCGGGCACGTGCACGTGAATGTCCCAATGGTCCAAACGCGGCGGCTTTACCCCGATTTGTGGCGCGATTGAACGCACATAGCTGGCTGCGGCATCGATGGATTCTTTCATCACATCCCCCAGCTTGCCGGTGGTTTTCATCCGCCCCTTCCCGGGCAGGCGCAGCGCCTCGATCGACAACAGATCGCCGCCAACACTGGTATAGGCAAGCCCCGTCACCACGCCCACCTGATCCTCTTTTTCGGCCAAACCATAGCGGAATTTCTTCACGCCAAGATAGTCGTCCAGCGTGTCGGCAGTGACATTCACCGCCTTGGTTTCGCCTTTGATAATCTTGGTCACCGCTTTGCGCGTCAGCTTGGCCAGTTCGCGTTCAAGGTTACGCACCCCCGCCTCGCGGGTGTAGTGGCGGATCATCTCGTCAAGCGCATCATCGCTGACGCTGAATTCGCCTTTGCGCAGGCCGTGGTTTTTGATCTGCTTTTGCACCAAATGCTGCTTTGCGATTTCGCGCTTTTCATCCTCGGTATAGCCCGCAAGGCTGATAATCTCCATGCGGTCCAGCAATGGGCCGGGCATGTTATAGCTGTTGGCCGTGGTCAAGAACATCACGTTCGAAAGGTCGTATTCCACCTCTAGATAGTGATCGACGAAGGTGTTGTTTTGTTCGGGGTCCAACACCTCGAGCATGGCACTGGCTGGATCGCCACGAAAATCTTGGCCCATCTTGTCGATTTCATCCAACAAAATCAGCGGGTTCGTGGTTTTCGCCTTTTTGAGCGCCTGAATGATTTTGCCCGGCATCGAGCCGATATAGGTGCGCCGGTGGCCACGAATTTCCGATTCGTCACGCACCCCACCCAAACTGATGCGAATAAATTCACGCCCCGTCGCCTTGGCGACAGATTTGCCCAAGCTGGTTTTGCCCACACCGGGGGGGCCCACAAGGCACAAGATGGGGCCTTTCAGCTTTTGGCTGCGGCTTTGCACCGCCAGATATTCAACGATGCGCTCTTTCACCTTTTCCAGACCACAGTGATCTGCATCCAAAATCTCTTGGGCTTTGTGCAGGTCTTTCTTGGTGCGGCTTTTCACGCCCCACGGAATGGACAACATCCAATCCAGATAGTTGCGCACCACCGTTGCCTCGGCGCTCATTGGGCTCATGGATTTCAGCTTTTTCAGCTCGGCGGTGGCTTTTTCCTGCGCTTCTTTCGACAGCTTTGTGCTGTTGATACGCTCTTCCAGTTCCGCAAGCTCGCTGGCGCCCTCTTCGCCCTCGCCCAGCTCTTTCTGAATGGCCTTCATCTGCTCGTTCAGATAATATTCGCGCTGGGTGCGCTCCATCTGGCTTTTGACGCGGGTTTTGATTTTCTTTTCGACCTGCAGCACAGACATTTCGCCCTGCATCAAGCCATAAATCTTTTCCAGCCGCTCGCTCAGGGTCAGGGTTTCCAACAGATCCTGCTTTTGGGCCACATCAATACCCAAATGACCGGCGATAAGATCGGCCAGCTTGGCGGGGTCGGTGGTTTCGGCCACCGTCGCCAAGGCCTCTTCGGGGATGTTTTTCTTCACCTTGGCATAGCGTTCGAATTCGTCGCCGCAGGTGCGCAACAGCGCTTCGACCACTTCTAGATCGCCCTGGGTTTCGGCAACGGCCGCAACGGTTGCCTCGAAAAACCGCTCGTTTTCAAGAAAACTATCGATGGCGACACGGGTTTGCCCCTCGACCAGCACCTTGACGGTACCATCGGGCAATTTCAGCAATTGCAAAACATTGGCCAACACGCCCACGCGGTAGATGCCATCTGTTGCCGGGTCGTCAACCGAGGGGTCGATCTGGCTGGACAGCAGAATCTGCTTGTCGTCCTGCATCACCTCTTCCAGCGCGCGCACCGATTTTTCGCGCCCCACGAAAAGCGGCACGATCATATGCGGAAACACCACGATGTCGCGCAGCGGAAGTACAGGGTAGGAGGAATTAAACTCTTGCATGCTCGGTCCTTTTTTGCGGCAAACGGTCTGGCCCCAGCTATGGCAACCCCACCGCTTCCTTGGTCAAAGAGGGTGCCTGCCGTGCAGGATCGCCCCCTCGTTCAGTCTGGTTACTTGGGGGTTTTGCCCCGCAGTTTCAACCATATCTTTACCCGCACTCTGCCCGCAGGGCGCGCCCGGGGCAACCGCCAATTCACAGCAGGCTGAATGCCCGGTTAATGCGGCCTTCGGCTGCAAAAGCAATGCCATCGGCCTACAGCGGTTCGATATCGCCTTCGGCGCGCAGGGCATGAAAATCGCGCTCCCATTGTGCAAATTGGCCCTGTTCGATGGCGTCGCGCATGCCTTGCATGATGTGCTGGAAATAATGCAGGTTATGCCACGTCAGCAGCATGCCCGAGATCATTTCTTGGGCGCGGAACACATGGTGCAGATAGGCCCGGCTGTAATTGCGGCAGGCGGGGCATGTGCAATCTGCGTCCAAGGGGCGCGGGTCATCGGCGTGGCGGGCGTTTTTGATGTTCACCTGCCCCCGCCGTGTCCAGGCCTGCCCCGTACGCCCCGAGCGCGAGGGCAGAACGCAATCCATCATATCAACGCCGCGCTTGACCGCGCCCACGATATCATCGGGTTTACCCACCCCCATCAGATAGCGCGGCTTGTCTTGCGGCAGCATGCCGGGGGCGGTGTCAAGGCATCCAAACATGGCCTCTTGCCCCTCGCCCACCGCCAGCCCGCCAATCGCATAGCCCTCGAAGCCGATTTCTTGCAGCGCCTCGGCGCTTTCGCGGCGCAGGTCTTCTTCCAAGCCCCCTTGTTGAATGCCAAAAAGCGCATGCCCCGGCCGTGTGCCAAACGCCTCGCGCGACCGTTTGGCCCACCGCATGGACAGCTGCATGGAACTGGCAATGCGGTCGCGACCGGCGGGCAAGGCGGGGCATTCGTCGAAACACATCACGATATCCGAGCCGAGAAGGCGCTGAATTTCCATGCTGCGTTCGGGGCTTAGCATGTGCTTCGAGCCATCGATATGGCTGCGAAATGTCACGCCTTCTTCGGTCAGCTTGCGCAGGTCAGACAAGCTCATCACCTGAAACCCGCCGCTATCTGTCAAAATCGGCTTTTGCCAATTCATGAACTGGTGCAAGCCCCCCAGCCGCGCCACGCGTTCGGCGCCCGGGCGCAGCATCAAGTGATAGGTGTTGCCCAGCAAAATATCGGCCCCCGTTGCCGCCACGCTTTCGGGCATCATGGCTTTTACCGTGGCAGCCGTGCCCACGGGCATGAAAGCGGGCGTGCGAATATCGCCGCGCGGCGTGTGGATCACCCCGCGACGGGCCTGCCCATCTTGGGCCAACAGCTGAAACGAGAAATCTGCACTCATTGGCGGCACCTTTTCTTGGGCCTGCATCGGCAGGCTGTGGCGCGCTCTTAACTGCAAATGGGGGCCCAAGCCAAGCCCCCGGCCCCGATCATCGCTTGCCCCGGCGCCAATCAGCGGCCAAACTGGCAAAAACGAAAGGGCCAAGCATGACCACACAACACTCGCTCGTGGCAGCCGATCTTGACGATGGCGTGCTAACGCTGACCTTGGGGCGCGCCCCCGCGCACCCGCTGTCTTTGGCACTGATCGAGGCGCTGCATGGCGCGCTAGACGCCGCCGCAGAAACCCCCCAAGCGCGGGTGGTGGTCTTATCGGGGCCGGGCCACATTTTCTGTGCAGGCCACGACCTGAAAGAAATTGCCGCCCACCGCCAAGACCCAGATCAGGGCCACGCGTTTTTAACCCAGTTGTTTGATGCCTGCGCGCAGATGATGCAACGGCTGGCCAGCCTGCCCCAACCCACCATCGCCATGGTCGATGGCATCGCCACGGCAGCCGGGCTGCAAATGGCGGCATCGTGCGATTTGGTCTTTGCATCCGATCGGGCCAGCTTTTGCCTGCCGGGGGTGAATAATGGCGGGTTCTGCACCACGCCAATCGTGGGCGTATCGCGCGCCATTTCGCGCCGCCATGTGATGGAACTGGCCCTATCGGGCCAAGCGATGGATGCGCAATGGGCTTTGCAGGCTGGGTTGATCAACCGGATCTTCACCTCGAATGCCTTGGGCAAGGAAACGATAGAATTTGCCAAAACACTGGCCAGCCGCAACCCCGGCCCAATTGCTGCGGGCAAGGCCGCGCTGGATGCGCATTTGGGCCTGCCCTTGGATCAGGCCTATGCCATGGCCACCCCGGTCATGATTGGCCATTTCATGGACGAAGGCCGCCTTGCGGCCGAGCGTGACAGCAAATTTGGCTAGGTCTGCGCCTATGACACAGGGCGTTTTGAAGAATGATGCGCGCGCTATGGACCTTGGGCGCGCTATTCCCTATATCTTCACTCAGGAAATGCAGAACCCATAGGGATTGAAATGACCGATACCGCAGAACCGCTTGAAGGGGCGCCGCTGATCCAGCCCTCCAGCACCGATCACCTGCTTTATGACAGCGTGGTAGATGCCTGTCGCACGGTCTTTGACCCGGAAATTCCCGTCAATATCTATGACCTTGGCCTGATCTACACCATCGACATCGACGCCGAGAATGCCGTGCGCATCATCATGACGCTTACGGCACCGGGCTGCCCTGTGGCCGGCGATATGCCCGGCTGGGTGGCCGACGCGGTCGAGCCGGTGGATGGGGTGAAACAGGTCGATGTCGAACTGACATGGGAGCCGCAATGGGGCATGGATATGATGTCTGACGAGGCGCGGCTGGAACTGGGCTTTATGTAAAACCCAAGGCGGCGCTGGGGCCTGAAAATTTGGCGCGCAAGCAGGGTTTCGGTTGCCGTGAAACGGCGCTAACCTGCTGGCAAACCAACAGGAGCCACCATGCAAACCAGCCCCGTTTTGGCGCATATCGACGCCGATCTGCCAAATGCCATTTCCCGCCTGCAAGATCTGCTGCGCATCCGGTCCATCTCGACCGATCCGGCCTTTAAGGCCGAATGCCTGCAAGCCGCCGAATGGCTGGCGCGTGATCTTGGCAGCTTTGGCATCACCGCCAGCGTGCGCCCCACCCCTGGCCACCCAATGGTGGTGGGCCATGTCGCAGGCCCACAAGGCGCGCCGCATGTGTTGTTTTACGGCCATTACGATGTGCAGCCGGTGGATCCGCTGGATCTGTGGCAGAGCGACCCGTTCGATCCCGCCATCACCGAAGGCCCCCATGGCCCCACCATTCAGGCGCGCGGCGCATCCGACGACAAGGGCCAGCTGATGACCTTTGTCGAGGCCACCCGGGCCTGGCAGGCGGTGCATGGCGCCCTGCCCTGCAGCATTACCTTTTTGTTTGAAGGGGAAGAGGAATCCTCGTCCCCCTCGCTGGTGCCCTTCCTGCAAGACAACGCCGCCGAATTACAGGCCGATCTGGCGCTGATTTGCGACACGGGGCTGTTTCAGTCGAAAACCCCGGCCATTATGACCATGCTGCGCGGCATGATGCCGGAAGAGCTGACCATTCATGGCCCAAGCCGCGATTTGCATTCGGGCATGTATGGCGGCGTCGCGATGAACCCCATTCGCGTGCTGTCGAAAATTTTGGGCAATATGCACGATGATCAGGGGCGCATCACAATTCCACATTTCTACGATGGCGTGCCCGATCTGCCCGCCCAGATTGCCGCCGATTGGCAGGCGTTGAATTTTGACACCGCCACGTTTTTGGGCGATGTCGGCCTGTCGCAGCCCGCAGGCGAGGCGGACCGCACGGCGCTGGAAATGATCTGGTCGCGCCCCACCGCCGAAATCAACGGCATCTGGGGCGGGTATACCGGCGCAGGGTTCAAAACCGTGCTGCCCGCACAGGCCCATGCCAAGGTCAGTTTCCGCTTGGTCGGCCAACAAGACCCAGAGGCCATTCGCGCCAATTTCCGCGCTTGGGTGCAGGCGCAACTGCCCAAAGATTGCCGCGCTGAATTCCACCTAAAAGGCGGGGCCAGCGGCAGCCTTATGGCCACGGACCACCCGATTTTTGCCCATACACGCGATGCATTGGGCGAAGAATGGGGCGAACCTGCTGCCTTTGTGGGCTGCGGCGGCTCGATCCCGATTGCGGGCCATTTCAAAGATATCTTAGGCATGGATGCCTTGCTGACTGGGTTTGCACGCGACGACGACAACATTCATTCCCCCAACGAAAAATACGACATCGAGTGCTTTCACAAAGGCATTCGCAGCTGGGCGCGGCTGTTGGGCAAATTGGCACAAGCACAGGCATAGGTGGGATAGAGATGTTCGAGGGCTTTGAAACCGGCCAAGCCAGCCTGCGTGGCACCTCTATCGCTTATGTGCGCGCCGGTCACGGCGCGCCTGTGCTGTTGTTGCACGGCTTTCCCCAAACCCACGCGATGTGGGCCGATATTGCCCCACAGCTGGTGGCGGCGGGGCGGCAGGTAATCTGCGCCGATCTGCGCGGCTATGGCGACAGCGGCAAACCGCAGGGCATGGCGGCCTATTCGTTTCGCGAGATGGGCGCCGATATGGCCGCGCTGATGCAGCATTTGGGCTTTGCGCGCTTTGATCTGGTGGGCCACGACCGTGGCGGGCGCACCGCACATCGCATGGCGCTGGACCATCCCGAGGCGGTGGCCAGCCTGACGGTGATGGATATTGTGCCCACGCAAACCATACTAGATGCGCTGACAACCCCAGTGGCGCGGGCCTATTACCACTGGCTGTTTTTGGCCCAGCCCGCCCCCTTCCCCGAAACCATGATCGGCCATGACCCCGACGCCTATTTTGAAAGCTGCCTATTGGGCTGGGGGGCTGCGCAATTGTCAGATTTTGGGCCAGCCCAGCTGCAGGCCTATCGCCACGCGTGGCGTAACCCGCAGGCGATTGCTGCCATGTGCAATGACTATCGCGCAGCCATCGATGTGGATCTGGCATTAGACCGCGCCGATTTAGACCGCCAGGTGCACTGCCCAGCCTTGGTGCTTTACGGCGCGCAAGGGGCTATGGCACAGGCCTATGACATGGCTGCCACTTGGGCGCCGCGCTTGGCCGATATGCGCGCGGCGGGCATCACAGGCGGGCATTTCTTTCCCGATCAATCGCCCGGTGAAACCGCAACGGCGCTGTTGGAGTTTTTTGGCAGCATCGACCGGCGCGCAGGCAGTTAGGCGCCGCGCGCCCCAAAGCTGCGCCATGCCTTTAGCACCACCAAAACAATCGGCGCACCATGCATGGCCAGATCGAACATATCCAAAGGCCGCACCAATTGCCCCTGCACCAACATGCGCAGTTTTTCCACCAGATGGGGTTCAGGGGAGATCGGTGCCGCCCCCAAAAAAACAGCCAAAACCAACGCCACAGACCAGCTGATACGGTCCCAAAAGCGCATGGCAGACTGTCTCCGATAGGGGCATTCAAAAGGGGAAAGTGGCGCGGTTGACGGGGCTCGAACCCGCGACCCCCGGCGTGACAGGCCGGTACTCTAACCAACTGAGCTACAACCGCGTTGAGGGGTGATTACGGCTTTGGCCGGGGGGCGTCAATACGCAAATCGCCTCTTTTACCCCCCGGCCCTGAATTTCTGCCCGCTATAGGCCCGGCAACCACAACGCCAGCTGCGGAAAGGCCACCAACAGCGCCACCAGCAGCAGCGAACATCCCATAAACGGAAAGGCCGACACATAGATATCGCGCATCGTGGTATCGGGCGGGGCCACCCCCTTCATGACAAACAACAACAGGCCAAACGGGGGCGTGGTAAAGCTGATTTCCAGCGCCAACAGCATGATCAGCGCAAACCACACCAAATCAAAGCCTAGGCTTTGCGCCAATGGAAAGAAGATGGGCACAGTCAGCAGCATCATCGAGATCTGCTCCATGAACATGCCCAGCAGCAACAGCACACCAAACATCACCATCAGCATCATCAGCGGGTCCAGCTGGTAGCTGGTGGCCCAAGTGATCAGCCCGCGCGATGCGCCCGAAAAGGCCAAAAGCTGGCTGAACGTGGCCGAGCCGAAGACGATCAGGTAGGCCATCAAGGTCACCCGCAATGCGCCCACAACCGATTTCTTCACCGCCTCCCACGTCAGGCAGCGGAAAACCACGGCCAGTAACAACACGCCCAAGGCCCCGAACGCGGCTGCCTCGGATGGGGTAACGATGCCCGCAACCATCATGAAAACGATCACCACCATCACCGAAAGCATCGGGATAACATCTCGGAAAAACAGCGATAATTTCTCGCCAAGGCGCATTTCCTCGACGTCATAGGCAGGCGCGGCGCTTGGGTCGATCCGGCATTGCAGCCAGATTGTGCCGATATAAAACATCGACAAAATCAGCCCCGGAATGATGCCCGCAATCAACAAAGCGCCCACATCAATACGCGCCAAGGTGGCCAGCAGCACCGCCAAGGCCGAGGGCGGGATGATAATGGCCAAACCACCCGTGCCCAAAATAGGGCCAATGGACATGTGCTTTTTATAGCCGCGCCGCGTCATCTCGGGCACCATCAAACTGCCCAGCAGCGCTGTGGCCCCCATGGACGAACCTGACAAGGTGGAAAACCCCGTGCCACCCAACACCGTGACATAGCTCAGCCGCCCCGGCAGCCGGCCCAGCAACCGGTCGATCGCGTTGAACATCCGTGCGCCAAGGCCGGTGTGGAAAAAGATCTCGCCCATCAGCAAAAACAGTGGAATGGGCACCAACGCAAAGCTGGTCAGCGACCCAAGCCCGTTGTTCAGCAACGCCGAAATGCCCCGTTCGCCCCCCATGAAGATCCACGCGCCCACGATATTGGCCGCCAAAAACGCCAGCGCCACGGGCATGCCCACGGCCATCAGCGCCAAGATCGAGCCCAGCAAAATTGCCAGCGCTTCGTACCATTCCATCATTCGTGAATCCCCGCTTCCCCGGAATGCATCAAATCGCGCCCGAAAACGAAGCGCGAGAATTCCACCGCCATCAGGCCAAAGCTGATTGGAAAGCTGATGGTCAGGATCCAGCGGGGAAAATAATACGCGCGCACATCGTAATCGTTGCGCGCGATATTGGTTAGAAACAGGTCCGCGCCTTTCCACGCCAGCACCAGGCTGACACCCACACAGGCGGCCGCCACAAGGCGGCTGATAATGCGGCGCAGATGCGGCGGCAGGGCGGCTGTGACCAATTCGATATGCACATGGCCCTTTTCACGCACCAACCAAGGCGCGCCCAGCATCGTCATGTAAAGTAGCGCATATTCGGACGAGGTGAAAAGCCACGCAAAAGGCTGCACCCCCGCATTGCGCATCAAAACCGACACCACGACCGAGATCATGATCCAGATCAGCATGGCGCCCGCGACGCCCGCCATCGCGTAAAGAAAGCCGGTATATAGGCGGATAAGTGGTTGCATGGCGTCCCCCGGGCCAAAAAGGGCCGCGCCCGATGGCGCGGCCCGTGTGTTTTATTGATCGCGCGCGGGATCGTAGAATTTGCCGATCAGCGCGTCATACTGACCATCGCCCATGGGGTGCTCGGCCATCAGGCCTTTCATGCGGGCCCAGGTTTTTTCGCGCGCAGCGGCCAGATAGTTGGCCTTGGCCGCCCCTTCCAGCGTGACCACTTTCATACCGGCGGCATCCAGTGCCGCAAAATCGGTATCGCGCTTTGCTTTCAGCGCAGCCACGCTTTCAGCCTCGTGTTCGATGGCTGCGTCTTGCAGCACTTTTTTCGCCGCGTCCGACAAGCCGTTCCAGCGGTCCAAGTTCACAATCACGCCCAGATCGGTCGAGAAGAAACAAGGCTCGATCCGGTAGTTCAGGAACTCGTTCCATTTCAGGTCGATCAGGCCGATCTGTGTCCAGCCGGTGGCATCCACAACCCCACGCTCTAACGCGGAATACACTTCGGTGGTGGGCAGGTCGATCACCTGTGCGCCAAGGTATTCGTTGAAGAAGGCGTTATACACGGCATTGCCGCGCAGCTTCAGCCCTTCGACTTTCAGGTTGCCATCGGCATCAAATTCCGGGGCATTGCGGGTCCACAGGTTGTAGCATACGCCGCTGTCGAACCAGCCCAGATATTTCACGCCCATTTTGGCCTGATGGATCTGGTCGATCATTTCGATCCCGCCGTTTTGGCGCGCTTCCACGGCGGTCAAGTTCGAGGCCACCAGCGCGTCTTTCTCGGGCAAAGCACCGCCGTAGAACGAGCCGGGGGTGTAGACCATATCGACAATACCATCGCGCACGGCGTCGGGCTGCTGGAACATACCAATCGCTTCGGGGCCGCCGCGCACCTCGATTTGCACCACGCCCTCGCCTGCGGCATTCACCTTGTCCACGAATTTCAAAAAGGACTGGGTGTAGATCAACGTTGCCGGAAAGGCATGCACTGCGGTGATGGTTTCG
>Ga0181559_10006458_pt1 | contig 11054 bp, 9 predicted proteins | sample 011ome_21_FD_133752 | JGI IMG/M metagenome (GOLD analysis project Ga0181559, IMG submission 133752) | Coastal salt marsh microbial communities from the Groves Creek Marsh, Skidaway Island, Georgia - 011508AT metaG (megahit assembly) | ecosystem: Environmental > Aquatic > Marine > Intertidal zone... | reverse complement strand
GAACTCATCGGGATGGTTTTCACGGTCGTCGCGCGAAGGCCGGCGTAGAAACCGCGGAGACCGCTCTTGCGGAACAGCCGGCGCGCGACGGCGAGGAAACCGCCGCGCTCGACGACCATTCGGCGGGAGACGACGTCGAGGGGAAAGCTAACGGCTTGACCGCACGCGGCGCTGATCATGCCGAACGCGAGGCTCGGGGCGGCGCCGGCGCGAGCGCCGGACTTCGCGCGTTGGCTGCGACGAAGACGCGCGTCAGTCGGACGAAAAAGCGACGCGCGAAACACGACGCACCGGTACCAATCGCGCATTAAATCGTAACTCCCGAACGTGATCGCGGCCTCGGGAACGACGGCTATCGCCGCCGGTAACGCGCCTCGGTACAGGCCCCGCGCGCCTTCGTCGCGAAAAATTTTACGCAACCCGCGTCCCAAGCCGAGCGTCGCCGCGCTCGGCCCGCCCGTCGCCTGTCGCACCAGCAACGAGTCGAGCGGGTACAACAGCGCGAGCGACGACAATCCCGCGACCGCGCCCGAGATCAGCGCGTCGCTCGCGTGCGCCGCGTTCGACGTCGACGTCCCCGCGGCGGCTCGAGCGCGCCGCAGCGCCTCCTTCACCGCGCCGAAGACCAAAAAGTTCAATCCTTTCGCCGGCGCGTGTCGCGCGACGCTTGCTTTGGTGCCGGCGAACAGCGCGGACGCGCCCTCGGCGCGATAGATGGCGCTGAGGGACGTGGATTCGGTGGAACCGCGACCCGTCATCACGCGCAGCCGTCGCACCTCCAACGGCTGCGTCGCGATCCGCGACACCGCGCCGGACGCGCATCCGGCGACGAAGCGCGCGGACGCGTTCGTCGTCGACGACGGCGCGTCGTCGCGCGAAGTCGACGACGGGGCGTCGACGACGCGCGAACGCGCCATGACGCGTCGAGCGAGTCGACGAGTGCGGGACGAGGCGCCGCGTCGACGGGAAACGACGAGAAACGAGGCGCCTAAATGCGTCGCGGTTAAAAGAACGCGCGTGACGACGCTCGAAATCGTCGCGGCTTCACTTCTTCGGACGCAAAGCGACCTCGAGCTCGGCGCCGTCCGGGCCGTCGACGACGCACTGACACGATAACCGCCAACTCTCCTTCAACTTTCCAGCGCTGAGCTTTCGCGCCTCGGGGTCGGTGCGCTCGCTCAGAAATTCGCCGCCTCGGAGAACGTCGACGCCGCACGTGCCGCAGTTGCCCATGCCGCCGCAGTTGAGCAATTTGTTCACGCCCGCGTACAGCTCGCACTTCGCGTCCAACGCGACGGTTCGCAGCACCTCCGGTTTCTCCACCGTCGTCGTCACCGGCGCCGATTTACCGTCCTCGGAGATGAACGTCACCTTTACGGCCGCGCGCGGCGTCGGCGCGCGCGCGGTGGAGGACGCGCGCGCGCGCGTTCGGCGGTGCCGGAAAGCGTCGCAGTTTGAGCGGGGACACGCGCGCGCGACGCGCGCGGCGGTGAAGCCGGGCATGAGGGACGCGCGAGAGAGAGTCTTCGCGTTCGCGCGTCCGCGAGCGCGGCGTCGAGCGCGAGCGGGAGCGCGCGCTGAAGAGTGCGGTGGGAAAGCGGCGCGCGCGGTTTGCTGTTACAAGGCGAAGATTTCGACTCGCGATCGATCACGTGCGACCGCCGAATCGACGGTCGCGCTTGGCGTAGGCGTATAACGCCCGGCGCAGTTCTGCTTCGCCGAACTCGGGCCAAAACATTTGCGCAAAGTACAGTTCGGTGTACGCGAGGTCCCAGAGGAGAAAGTTGCTCAGGCGCTGCTCGCCGCTCGTGCGAATCAATAAATCCGGCGCCTGCGCGAAATCGATCTCGTTCGTCGCCGCGCGTGCGTCGTATGTCGATAAATGCGCGCTCAGTGCCGCTTCGTCGATGTCCTCGGCGCGCATCTCCCCGTCCGCAACCTTTTGCGCGAGCGTCTTGGCGGCTTGCACGATGTCCTGCCGACCGCCGTAACTCAACGCCACCACCAGACGCAACGAATCGTTATCCTTCGTCGCCTCCATCGCTCGCGTCACCGCACTGCGCACGCCCTCGTTCACTTTACTCAAATCCCCGATGACTTCCACGCGCACGCCTTCCTTGACGAGCAACGGCAACTCCTCTCGCATCGCCGTCTCCACGAGCGCCATGAGCTCTTCAATTTCCGCTTGGTTCCGCCCCCAGTTCTCTTGACTGAACGCAAACACCGTCAGTGTGCTTATGCCCCAAGCCACGCAGCATTTCACCACCCCCCGCAGCGCGTTCACGCCGCGTTCGTGTCCAATCGTCCGCGGCAATCGCCGCCGTTCCGCCCACCGCGAGTTCCCATCCATGATGATCGCCACGTGTCTCGGCACCTGATCCCTCGCCAAGTCCCGCAGCGCGCTCGGTTTACTGTCCCATCTCGACACCGCCCCTCGCGGCAGGTTCAGAATCCCGGGAAATCCGAGCAAACCGGGGAATCGTCCTCCCGGCGTCGCGTTCGCCGTCGTCGCCGTCCCGTTCGCCGCGCGTCGGCCCTCGACGCCGTCGTCCTCGTCGCTCGACGCCTCATCCGCGGTCGACGCCGCGATCGCATCGTTCGCGGGCGCGCCGTCGGCGTCGTCTCGCCACGACGACGCCCGCGCGCGCGAAGAGAAGGCGCGAAACGAATTCGTTGGATGAATTCGCGGTCGATCGCACGGTCGCCGCGCCGCGCGACGCGCGCGCGGCGCGGTTCGCGGCGCGCTCGACGCGCTCGCGCGCGCGCGCATCGACGCCGGCGACGACGGCGGCGGGACGCGACGCGCGGGAGTCTCGCAGTGCGGACGGCGTCGGCGCGGCGCGTCGACGACGAGCGAGCGCGCGCGAGCGCGGAATCGACGACGACGCGCGACGAACGAGCGTCGAGATGTGAAGATGATGACGATTCACGCGCGATCGAATAGGATTAAGTGCTCGGTGCGAGCCTGGTTGTACACCCTGCCCTCCTCCGTGGTGGTCGTGAGCTTCATCGTGCAGCCGGCGACTTCGCGCAGGGCGAATTTGGCGGCGGCGGCGACGATGGAGGCGCGAGTGTCGATGTTTGCGCCGTCGCCGACCATGATCGCGGCGCGACCGCGAGGGGTGAGCGAATCGGCGACGACGGCGAGCCATTCCTCTTGTTCGCGCTGCCAGACGTCCTTGAAGGCGTAAGGATCGGAACGGAGCGCGCGACGAGAACCTATTTCGCCCTCCGTCCAACCGGCGGGCCAATTTCTGTCTCCCGGAACGACGGTGTTGACGTACGAGGACGTCGGACCGGATCGCGCCGCAAACGACGCGGATGATGGCACGACCGCACCGCTCCCAGCGCGCACCTTGCGCGCGAACGACAAGTAATCGTACACCGCCGGGTACGGACACGACGTCAACACGGCGTCGACTTTGTCCTCCGCCGAAAGCTTGAATTTCCTGACGTCGACGTTGTGAATCGACGCGGGCGGCGCGGGCGCACCCGCATGTTTCGCACATTCCTCTCGAAACTGCTCCAAACGATTCGCGTATTCCTCGACAGTTTTAAGAAACGTCTCCGCGTTGACGCGCGAGGCGTCGTCGCCGCCGCCGCCGCGTTTTCCCTTACTCTTACCCTTATGCCGACGCTTGTTTTGAGACTTTTGCGTCCTTTGCAGCGCGACTGACATGCAAAACCACAACCCCTCGGCGACGCGCGGCGCACCGACGAACGCATCGCTCGCCAAGTATTCCCTCAACGCGTCCCGAACCGCCCGCCAAGATCTCGGGACGTCGCTCGCGTCCTCATCGTTCGCTCCGTCTTTCTCCTCCCTCGTCCCCGCTCGATCCGTCACCGTCCGCGCGCTTTCGAGCATCACTTCCACCTCCTCCTCGCTCGCGCGCCAATTTCTATTCGCGCTCACGAAGCACGCCAACGGCGACACGTCCGCGCCGACGGCGCGCCACCCGAGCGTCTGCGCGCACACCAGCGTCGTCCCTCCACCCGCGAACGGATCCAGCACGCTCCGCGTCTCCGTCGCCTCGAAGCACTCTCGCATTATCAAATCGCACGCCGCGGGCTGCATGCCCGCCAGAATCTCCCCGAATCCGTGCGTGCACCGCGCGAACCCGCTCGGCGCGCTCGCGTAGCCGTGCGTCCACTGCACGCGCATCGCCCGCAGGCACGACTCCGCGAGCGCGGCGTCGCCGAACGCGCGCTCGGTGAAGACATCGCTCGGCGTCGACGCGCGCTCGAGGTACTCGAGCTCGCGCTCGCGCGCGGCGTCGCTCGAGCGCGCGGCGGCGGTTCGAGTCCCGACGCCGCGTCGCGCGCGTCGCGCCGCGCTCGAGCGACGCGACGCGTCGCGCGCCTCGCGACGCGTCGAGATCACCGCGCGCGAGGTCGCGCGCGCGACGCGCGCCATCGGGCGCGTCGCGAGGCGGCGCGAAGTGCCGACCGCCGGCGCCGTCACTTTTCGTCACTTTTCCGCGCGGTTTTCGGCGGCATGCGCCGTCGCGGCGCGTCGACGGCGGCGCGCGGCGCCGCGGTCGGGTTCATCGGAATGGGCATCATGGGCGCCGCGATGTCGCGCGCGCTCGCGCGCGCGGGCGCGCGCGTGGTGGCGTGGAATCGGTCGCGGGACAAGGCGGAGGCGACGCGCGCGGCGTTCGAGCGCGACGACGCCGAGGCGATGCGCGCGAACGGAGGGGCGATCGACGTCGTGGACGCCGTGGCGGACGTCGCGGCGCGGTGCGAGGTGACGTTCGCGATGCTGGCGGATCCGCGAGCGGCGCTGGAGGTGGCGAGGGCGTACGCGGCGGCGAGCGGGACGCGGGACGGAGACGCGAGGACGTACGTCGATTGTTCCACCGTCGACGGCGCGTGCGGAGAGGCGACGCGAGAGATTTTGGGAGAAAACGTGCGGTTCTTAGCCGCGCCGGTGTCTGGGGGGTGGCGCGACGCGGCGAAAGGGGAGCTTTTGTTCCTGGGAGGCGGCGACGCGCGGGCGTACGAAGACGGCGCGCGGTTCATGGACGTCATGGGCGCGAAGCGTTGGCTCGTCGGTGACAGCCCGACGCACGCGGCGAGGGCGAAATTGATGTTGCAAATCATGATGGGGAACGTCGTCGGCGCGCTCGGGGAGATGCACGCGCTGAGCGAACGCGCGGGGTTGGACTCGAACGCTATTTTGGAAATGCTGTCGCACAGCGCGATGGGATCGCCGCTCACGACGGCCAAGGGTAAGCTCATGGCCGATCGGAACTTTGCCCCGAATTTCCAGGTGTATCTACAACAGAAAGACCTACGTCTGGCGTTGAACTTGGCGGATGAGCTTGATTTCGCCGCGCCGATCACGGCGGCGACGAACGCGCAATATCTCAAGGCGAAATCGCTCGGGCACGCCAACAGCGATTTCGCCGCCGTCGCCGCGGCGTACACGGGCGAAAAGCCCGATTCGAGTTGACGCGTGTAAAGCGCGAAAGAAGCCGAAAGCACGCGATGGACGCGCTGTCGTCGTCACCATTAATCCCCACGAGTTGTATTGCGAACGATTTGATTGACGCTCGTCGCTCGTCGCTCGCCGCTCGCCGCCGCCGCCTCAGACGACGCCGCGTCCGGCATGCCGCCCACCGCGCGCGAGTGGCGCCACTTCACCGCATCCAGCGACGGCACGCGCATCGAATGTCTCATCACCGATTTCCCGCGCGCCGAGGACGAGAAGCGCGCGCGCGAGGACTGGTTTATTCTCGTCCACGCCCATCCAAAGCTCGGTGGTTGTCGACAGATGATGCTCCCGCTCGCGCGTTCTCTCGCCGCTCGCGGGCACGGCTCGGTGTGCGTCGCGCTGCGCGGTACTTCTGAGTCCCTGGGCTCGAGCACGTGGCGAGGGAGCGAGGCGGAGGGAGAGGACGTGCTCGCGGCGTGCGCGCTCGCGGCGAACGGGACGCTCGCGGGCGCGAACGCGAACGCGCGATGTCATTTGGTCGGATATTCGTACGGTGGGACGATATGCGGGTACGCGCTGAAGAGGAAACATCCGAACGTGGCGTCGTACATCGCGATCGGGTACCCGCGAGGGTCGTACGGGTGTGGATTGTACGGAGTCGGGGCGAAGTGGTTGATGCGAGACCACTTCGACGCGCTCGCGGAGAGCGAGACGCCGAAATTGTTCATTCATCCCGAACGCGACGAGTTTACGACGGTGAAGACGATGGAAACGCTCGTAGAGGAGAAGCTCGAGCGTGGAGTGAGGGAACTGCGAGTGTTAAAGGGGGCGGATCACTTTTCCGCCGCGACGGACGCGCGCGTCGTCGAGCAGACGGTGGATTGGATCTTAGAGTTTGTGGCGCGTTGTGCGCGACGGGAGGATTCTTCTTAGAAATAGACATAGCATTTCAATAGTCAAGAGTTAGCAAGGCATCTATATATAAGGTACAGTAGCTCTACTTGGCGACGAGGATAACGCTCGCGCGCGGCGCGACGTTATATCGCGACTCGACGCCGAATTTGCCCTCCGCGATGAAGTCTTCGGGCGATGGCAAGTTTGTGTCCACGACTCTCGCCCAACGCTTACCGTGAGGTGGCGCAGGTAGCGCGGCGTCGACGTAGAATTCGTGCGCGTTGAAGGCGATGTATGTATCGCCGAAACCTTGCCCGCGGTCGTGCAACGTAAACGCCAAAAACTTTGACGACGGATCGTCCCATCGATCTTCGTGCCACGTGACGTCATCGTCGTTCAAGAAGTCTTCGCGACCGAGCAAAGGGTTCGCAAGTCGGAACTTGATCATCTCGGACGAAAATCGGAAGTAGTGCGCTTTTTGCTTTTCGAGTTCGTTCCACTGAAAGTTGTTCAACTTGTCGTCGTGGCCGTACGTGTTATTATTCCCGTACCGTGTGTGACCGTACTCATCGCCCATCACCATCATGGGCGTCCCTTGAGAGATCATCAGCGCCACTTGAAAGTTTTTCATCTGACGCCAGCGAAGTCCTCGCACCGCCTTGTCGCCAGTTTCGCCCTCGTGTCCGCAGTTCCAAGACAAGTTGTCGTTCGAGCCGTCGTTGTTTGATTCCCCGTTTGCCATGTTGTGCTTACCGTTGTAGCTGACCAGATCGTGAAGCGTGAACCCATCGTGCGCGGTGATAAAGTTGACCGAGTGGTATGGCTTGCGTTTGTTCGTGTGGTACATGTCGGCAGAGCCGCTGATGCGTCTCGCAAAGTCGCTCTTGACGCCCTCGTCGCCCTTTATGAAGCGCCGCAACACGTCGCGATAGGCGCCGTTCCATTCAGACCAGCGGTCCCAGTTGGGGAAACTACCGACTTGGTACAGTCCGCCGCAATCCCAAGGCTCGGCGATGAGCTTGACGTGCGAAAGTTCGGGATCCTTCGCGATGGCTCGAATCACCGGAGGCGAGTTCATGGGATGTCCCTTCTCGTCCCGGCACAGCGCGCTGGCGAGATCGAAACGGAAGCCGTCGACGTGATATTCTCGCACCCAGTGTTTCAGCGAATCGACGATGAACTTGGAAACGTACGGATGGTTCGCATTCAGCGTGTTGCCGCACCCCGTAAAGTTTAACATTTGCACGTACTTTGACGTGTCCGTCATGTAATACGTCTTGTTGTCGATTCCACGCATAGAACACAGGTTCGGCAACTCGTCGTTCATCTCTCCCGTGTGATTGTACACGACGTCGAGAATGACTTGGATCCCGGCCGCGTGTAACGCTTTCACCATCTCCTTGAACTCTCGAGACGCTCGCGCCGCGGACGCGCCCTTTGTGCCGAACCGCGACATCGGCGCGAAGAAACTCATCGTACTGTAACCCCACGTGTTTATCATGTGATCGCGCGGGTTCGGAATGCGTTGAAACTCCATCTCGTCGTATTCGAACACCGGCAAGAGCTCGACGACGTTGACGCCGAGCGACTTTAAGTGATCCACCCTGGCGGCGACGCCCGCGTACGAACCTCTCGTGTTCTCATCCAACCCCGAGCTCGCATCCGCGGTGAACGCGCGCACCGTCATTTCATAAACGATCATATCTTTCTCTTCAATCTTCGGCGATTCCACGCCCGCCCAATCGAACGGCTCGGATTCGAAATCGTACCCGCTCAACATGTCGGGATCGTTGACGTCGCCGTGCGCCGCGTGTTTCGGTCCTTCCCCGAAAACCTTCCTTCGCGCCTCCACGAGCGGCGCGTACGGATCCATCATCACCCGATCCTCGTACCATCGCGCGCCCGTCTCCCACCCCCCCGCGCCCTTGCATCGATACCCGTACCTCGCCCCTCGTCTCGGCGCCCCGCGCTCGACGCGCGCGTGCCACACGTTCCCCGTCCTCGTCATCGGCACCTCCCACCGCGGCGTCGCCTCGCTCCAATCATCACTCTCATCGTACACGCACAGGCTCACCTCGCTCGCGCTCTCGCTGTACGTCGCGAAGTTTATCCCTCCCGACGTCGTCGCCGTCGGTCCCAGCGGCGCCGGTTCGCCGCTCGAAATCTCCAATCCATCCGTCCTCGTCCCTCTCGCCGTCGCCGTCGCCCTCGCGCGCGCGCCGTCCGGTCTCGACGCGCGCGCGCCGCCCATCGCGCGTCGCGCGTCGCGCGCGCGCGTCGTCGCGCGCCGTCGTCGCGCGCGCGATGCCGTCCCGACGCGATTCAAATCGCTTCGCGCGACGCGCGCGCCGCCGTCGCGCGTCGCGCGCGCCGCGCCGGGGCGCATGTATCCGCGCCGCGCCGCTCGCCGCGCTTTTTGACGATCGCGCGGCGCGCGTCGACGTGTGCGGACGACGACGACGACGACCGCGGCGTCAAAGAGCGACGCGGGATGGCGGACGCGACGACGACGGCGACGACGGCGACGGCGACGGCGGGCGCGGACGCGGGCGTGCCCAGGGCCAAGGTGCGCGCGACGGCGCGACGCGCGCGCGAGGAAAACCGACGACGCGACGCGCGCGATCGCGTTGACTCGCGGGACGAACGTCCGGTCGACGTCGATGCGACGAACGACGACGACGCGCGCGCGCGAGCGCGCGAGAGACTGACGAACGACGCGTCGGACGCGCCCCGATAGTTCATCGAGGACGTCGCGGCGCACGTGGGCGAGCGCGCGATCGATGAGGTCATGGAGGAGATGCGCGCGCGGTACGGACGATACAAACGCCTCGAGGCGGAGCTGCAGCAGGCGCGGATACGACTCTCGACGCAGCTGCCGGACGTGCGGCGATCGCTCGAGGCCGTGGAGACGCTGTGTGAGAAGCGCGATCGCGGCGACGCGAGCGGGACGACGGTGAAGTATCAGTTGACCGAGGCGACGTTCGCGGAGGCGACGGTGGAGACGCCGGAGAGCGCGTACCTGTGGCTCGGGGCGAACGTGATGCTGGAGTACACGCTGGACGAGGCGAAGGAACTGTTGGAGACGAACGTGACGGCGTGCGAGAGCGGGCTGGAGGCGAACGCGAGGGATTTGGCGGTTTTGAAGGACAACGCGACAATCATGGAGGTGAACATGGCGCGCGTGTATAATTTCGACGTCAAGCGCCAGCGCGAGCGCGAGGCGGCGGCGGCGAAGTGAGCGTCGCGTCGACCGCTCGAACCGCAACACGGATTAGGACGCTTAGAATGAATGAGAGAGCGATTCGCGCCCACCGCGCCGCGCCCGCCGCGCCCTCCCGCACACCTCGCCGCGCATGCGCGCCGTCGCGCGCGCGCCCGTCGCCCTCGTCGCGCGCGAGCGACGCGCGACGATTCGTTCGAACCGCGCGCGTCGCGACGCGCGCGTCGACGCGACGAATGAGAGAGAAAACGCGACGTCATCGCCCATCACCCGACGCGGCATCATCAACGCCGCGTCGCTCGCCCTGGCCGCGCCGCTCGCGATCGACGCCGCGCACGACCTCGGTTTCATCACCGGTGACGAGGATTTACCCGCGGATGTACCCGCGGTCGGCGCGAACGAGGCCGTGGCCGTGTTCGCGGGAGGCTGCTTTTGGTGCATGACGGCGCCGTTCGAGACGCTCGACGGCGTGCGCGCGGTGACGAGCGGTTACATCGGTGGCGACGTGGCGCGTCCTCGATATCGCGACGTGGGCTCGGGAAAGACTGGTCACGTCGAAAGCGTGAGAGTGGTGTACGACGCGGCGAAGACGAGTTATGAAAAGTTGTTGAGCGTTTACTGGCGTCAAATAGACGCGACGAGAGACGACGGGCAGTTCGTGGACGCGGGCAAACAATATCGCCCGGTTATCTGGGCGATGGACGACGCGCAGAAGCGGGCGGCGGAGAAGTCAAAGGAAGAGCTCGAACGGGCGAACGTGTTCGGGGCGCCGATTAAAGTTGAAGTCGTGGACGCGAGCGGGATGACTTTTTGGCCGGCGGAGCGATACCATCAAGATTATTATTTGAAGAACCCGAATAGATATCGGTTCTATCGCGCGGTGTCCGGGCGAGACGAGTACATCGCATCGGTTTGGGGCATCGAGCGGTCGTCGTGAGTGAGTGTTTGCGGGTCAATCGCTCGATGTCCGAACGCGGGCGTCGCGCGGTTTGGAGGACGCGCGTGAGATCCTCAGAAGTTAGTTAATGTGAGTAGTTTTATCGTTGTAGTCGTTATGTGCCGGAATCGCTGACGGATGATCGATCAGAAAGCGAGGCGAACGAAGAGCGCGGGTGAGGGAGACGACTCGAAGGCGCGTAAAGGGAACCACGAAGTGCACATACGTATGTGGTTCAATAACACGCCAAAGTCATCTCTCGTATCATCTCGCGCGTTCGTTCGCTACTAAACAATGTGATCCGATCGGGTTCTCCGCCTTCCGATTTCCAGCTGTAAATCAATTCGTTCGCCCGTTATTTATTTAATACGGTCTCGATCCGAATGGGTTTCCGCCGCCACTGCCGCCGCCACCAGCCCAGCCGCCGCCGCCGCCGCCGCCGTAGCCGCCGCCGCCGCCGCCGTAGCCACCGCCGCCGCCGCCGCCGCGACGACCACCACCACCGCAACGACCGCCCTTGGGGCGACCGAACCCGGCAGAACGCGCCATCTCTTCAATTTCCGGCG
>Ga0181559_10006456_pt1 | contig 11057 bp, 8 predicted proteins | sample 011ome_21_FD_133752 | JGI IMG/M metagenome (GOLD analysis project Ga0181559, IMG submission 133752) | Coastal salt marsh microbial communities from the Groves Creek Marsh, Skidaway Island, Georgia - 011508AT metaG (megahit assembly) | ecosystem: Environmental > Aquatic > Marine > Intertidal zone... | reverse complement strand
AGCGATTATTTTATCGTCGCTCTCGTCGGGCAGGGCCTGAATAAACGCTCGGTCAATTTTAACCGCGCGTGCTGGTATGCGCTTAAGATACGATAACGAGGCAAAGCCAGTACCGAAATCATCGATCGCCAGCAAGACCCCCATATCATGAAGACGGTGCAAGCTCTCCAAGGCCTTCTCCGGATCTGTCATCATGCTCGTTTCGGTAACCTCAAGCGTTAGGGCACCCGGTTCGAGGTTCAGTCTATCCAGCACGTTTCGAAGTTGCGCGGTAACGTTAACGTCTTGCAAATCGCTGATGGATAAATTGATACTGACATCAAGATTCAAACCCCGCAGACGCCATAAACGAAGCTGACGTGCCGCTTGATCCATGGTCCATCTTGTTACTTGCCGAATCAGACCGCTGAGCTCAGCTAAACGCAAAAATTCATCGGGGTTAAGCAAGCCCAAATCAGGGTGATGCCAGCGCAATAGGGCTTCAACACTCGTAACGTGCTTCGTTCGCAAATTCACAATGGGTTGATAAAAGAGTTCCAACTCGCCGCGGGTTAAAGCGAGCTGCAAATTCTTATTCATCATTAGACGCTGAGTGGCATTGTCATCGCGTGCGGGATCATAAACACAGACATTGGATCCGGCCTTGGACTTCGCTTCGTACAGTGCCGTATCGGCCATTCGGAGCAATTCCGAGCCATCATCTGAATGGAGCGGGAAAAGCGCGAGGCCGACACTCATACCGATACTGATCTCATGCTCTTCAACGCAGAAGTAGTCGTCGGTCGCGGAAATGAGCTTTTCAGCGACATCCTCAGCCCCCACGCGTTCGGTATTGGGCAATACAAAGGCAAATTCATCTCCGCCCCAACGAGCAAGGTAATCTTCTGCCCTTAAACTAGACTGCAATCGCCGACCGAGTTCTACCAAAACACCGTCACCAATGAAATGGCCCAGCGTATCATTCACCCCCTTGAAGCCGTTCAGATCTGCGACAAGTATCGCAAAATGGGTTCCTTCTTTTTTTGCTTGATCGACCACCTCTCCCAAGCGGTTTCTAAACGCGACGCGATTAGGAAGCGAAGTCAGGTCATCGTGTAATGATTTATAGTTAGCGACATCACCATAGCGCTTTAGTCCGTCAATGGACTCTAGAGCATGGCGGCTGAGCAAAAGGCCAAAAAAACTCGCGCCTAACATAATCAACGACGGCAGCACATCATGCAGCGCAAAACCACGCAAAAACAAATCAAGTCCAAATGCGATGTAGGCTGCAATGAAGAGCAAAGTAGCCGAGAACAGGAAATACCATCCGCGTGAACGTTCTCTCCTGCTGAAGACAATCACACCTATGGTGTGAGCCGACCCAATCATAGCGACAACACTAAGAAAAATGACGCCTACTATAATTGCGGTTAAACTCTGGTCTTCATTCATTGCAAATAAACGCCCGCGGTGGCTGAAAAAAATACGGCCTTCGAAGCGACATTATCATTAGGAATTGTGGCTTCTGAATTATGCTAACAGTATCACAACAGCGCACGATGTCACGGGTGTGAACGAGGTAAAAACAATGTCAGCGGCAGAACACGAACACTATCAGGGCTTGAGCTATCCCTATGGGCGCAAAGCACCAGTCGATAACGGCTGGATTCGTGAAGTCGCGCCGGGCGTCCACTGGCTTCGGTTTTCGCTTCCTATGGCACTAAACCACATCAACCTGTGGTTACTCGAAGATGGCGAAGGTTGGACTATTGTGGATACTTGCATGAATATGCCCGATGCCAGAGCCGCTTGGGAAGCGTTGTTTACCGACGTCCTGAAGAATAGGCCAATAACGCGGATCATTGCGACCCATTTACATCCAGATCATGTCGGTTTAGCCGGTTGGCTCGCAGAGCGCTTTGATTGCGAACTCTGGATGTCGCGAACCGACTACATTATGTGCCGCATGCTGGTATCGGATACGGGCCGCACGGCGCCCGAAGCGGGAATCCGGTTCTATCGACGCGCGGGATTTAACGACAAACAAATCGCAGATTACACCGAGCGCTTCGGCGGCTTTGGGAGTGTTGTATATCCCCTGCCCGACTCATATCGTCGCCTGATCGATGGACAGACCCTAAAGATCAACAATCTGTATTGGCAAGTCGTCGTTGGCAAGGGACACGCTCCGGAACACATCTGTTTGTACTGCCCCGCACTTAAATGTCTGATCTCGGGAGACCAAGTACTACCCAGGATCACATCCAACGTGAGCGTATTCCCGACCGAACCAGACGGCAACCCCTTACGAGAGTGGCTTACATCGAACGCCCGTATCCGCGACATACTACCGGAGGATGTCTTGGTATTACCCGCGCATGGAAACCCTTTCTACGGACTGCATCAGCGGCTGACCCAACTCATTGAAGGTCATGAACGTGACCTCGATGCACTGTATCATCATTTGGAAGAACCCAAACGAGCCGTGGACTGCTTCGACGTTTTATTCCAGCGAACGGTTGGCGATGACATCATTTTAATGGCGACGGGTGAAAGTATCGCCCACTTAAATTGCCTAAAGGCGCGACGTCGCATCAAACGTTTCATCGATGAACAAGGCGTCTACTGGTATCAGCAGTTACCGGAGAGTCGTCAAGTGCGGATACCCTCTAGGGTTTAAGAATAAGATCGCGCGAGGTAAGAGCATACGAATAACAATAGGTATTATCCATGAACTTTACCGTACCTGAGGCACTACAAGACTTTCTTTCCGAACTCGATGGATTTATTGAGCGAGACATAAAACCGCTCGAACAAGAAGACGATAACATCCGCTTCTTCGATCACCGACGAGAGCACGCCCGCACAAACTGGGATGCGGGCGGTGTACCCAGAGAGGAATGGGAAGCACTGCTTGCAGAAGCCCGGCGCAGAGCAGATGCGGCGGGCGTATACCGCTACCCCTTCCCGAAGGCCTACGGTGGTCGGGATGGCAATAACCTAGGCATGGCGATCATTCGAGAGCACCTCGCCGCTAAAGGATTGGGCTTGCACAACGACCTGCAGAACGAGCATTCTGTCGTCGGCAATAACATCGGCTTGCTGTTAATGCTTGAGTACGGTACCGAACAGCAAAAGGCCGAATGGATCGACGGCTTAGCAACAGGGAATCGCGGTTTTGCATTTGCTATTACGGAACCGAATCACGGCTCTGACGCAACACACATGGAAACCCGAGCCGAACGTCGAGAGGGTGGCTTTGTTATTAATGGCATCAAAACCTGGAATACCGGAATACACGTCGCCGAATACGACATGGTCATGGCGCGCACATCGGGCAAGGCGGGTGATGCAGAGGGGATTACCGCATTTTTAGTTCCGATGTCTGCCCCTGGGGTAAAAATTGAAGAGTTCCTATGGACTTTTAACATGCCCTCCGATCATGGCACCGTGAGTTTCACGGACGCCTGGGTAAGCGAGAGCGCCATTTTTGGCGGCGAAGGCAAAGGTCTTCAGGTCATTCAGCACTTCTTTAACGAGAATAGAATACGCCAAGCAGCCTCCAGTTTGGGCGCAGCACAGTACTGTGTCTCGGAAGCGGTGCAGTATGCGAAATCACGCAAACCCTTCGGCAAGCCGCTGGCGACCAATCAGGGCATTCAGTTTCCCCTGGTTGAGCTTCAGACTCAGATCGAAATGCTGAGAGCCTTAATACACAAGACCGCTTGGATCATGGACACCGAGGGCGCTTTCGCGGCATCCGATAAAGTCTCGATGTGTAATTTTTGGTCCAACCGCTTGTGCTGCGAGGCCGCAGACCGCGCAATGCAAGTCCACGGTGGTTTAGGTTATTCACGCCATAAACCATTCGAACACATCTATCGACACCATCGCCGCTATCGAATCACTGAGGGAGCCGAAGAGATCCAAATGCGACGAGTTGCAGGCTACCTGTTTGGCTTTATGAACCAGAAGGCGCCAAAAGGAGTGAGTTAGTGATTACTCGGCTTCATGAATTTCTGAAAGCACGACTTGGACCCGATATCCACAGCGTGGAGGCAACGCTTCTGACCGGAGGTGCAAGTCAAGAAACATGGCGAATCGACCTCACTCTTGATGGCACGGCGAAGACCTATTGCTTAAGAAGAGCCAAAGACAGCGAAGCCGAACAATCGCTCGACCTGGGCGGTGTGGGCCTCACGGTTGAGGCGGATTTAATTGAGAGCGCGTCGCTCGCGGGTGTCAAAGCACCCAATATTATTGCTCGTATTCAGCCTCAAGATGATCTTGGAATAGGCTTCCTAATGGATTGGTTGGAAGGTGAAACGCTTGGACACAAGATCGTGCGCGGTACCGAATTCGCCAAGATCCGCCCGCAGCTTGCCGAGCAATGTGGCGAGCAGTTAGCGCTCATTCACTCGATCGACCCAAAGTCATTCATCGAATCCAAACGCCTTACCCGTATGACGGCGACCGATTTTGTGCGACAGACCTACGATCAATATCAGAGCCTGAGTGTTGACCAACCCATGCTCGACTTCACCGCGCGCTATCTTTTGGAGCATGCGCCAATCGACCACGATTGCGTTTTAAACCATGGTGATTTCCGCAACGGTAATCTGATGATTGATCCGGAGGTCGGGATCGCCGCGGTGCTGGACTGGGAGCTCGCGTCCATTACCGACCCAGCCAAAGACATCGCCTGGCTCTGCGTCAATTCATGGCGATTTGGATGCAATGAACTCGAAGTTGGTGGCTTTGGACAACTTGACGACCTATTGAGCGCCTATAACCTCCACAGTGGCCGGCAGATAAACCGCGATCAAATCCACTACTGGATGGTGTTTGGTTCGTTTTGGTGGTCGGTGTGCTGTCTCAGTATGGCGAACACCTACAAAACAGGCGTCAATACCTCAATAGAACGACCCATTATTGGCAGGCGTGCGTCAGAGGGCCAGCTCGACTGCGTTAATCTATTGCTGCCGGCAGGCCTAGAAATCATACCAGAGCCGCTCGAACAGGGGCTTCTTCCCAGCGATGCCGAGCTGGCGGCGGCGCTGCAAACACACCTCAAGCACAATATCGCACCGATGCTGGAAGGCAAGGATAAGTTTCTTGCGCAGGTGGCAGCCAACGCCGCCGGTGTACTGATGCGGAGCGCCCAATACGGATCAACGGCGCGCGCACAAGAGACGCGACGCCTGCGAGCCTTGTTTGACAGCAACGAGCACTTTGCCGACCTAAATCACAAACTGTGCTCGCAGCTAAGAGTCGGCGCCCTAGACTTAAGCGATTCAGCGCTTCAGGCACATTTAAGGGCCATCGTAGAGGCCCAAGTCGCAATTGACCAGCCGCATTACCTAGAATATTCCAAGCGCGGCTCAAGTTAAATGAGTCAACAAACTTGCGGCCATCATAAAACTGTCAGATAGTGAGCCTCTGAACGCAACGAGAGACAACAATGATAGAAAAAATACTCGCGTCTATTTTGAGAGCGTACTATCGACGACTCAGTAACAAGGCTAACCCACACGCGCATCAGCAACGCAGTCATTCCGTTAATATCCCCAGCCGGGAACCAGATCGAAAGATTGGAGCACGACACTATTCCGCGTGTGATGAGGGCAAGCCGCTCATCGTCTATTTCCACGGTGGCGGTTGGGTCATCGGCGATCTCGATACACACGATGCACTTTGCGCTAAGCTCAACGAGGAGACAGGTTGTGCGGTCCTCTCGATAGACTATCGTTTGGCACCCGAGCACCGCTTCCCTGCGGCATTTGAAGATTCACTGGACGCGACCGTTTGGGCCGCAGAACAGCTGGATGTGCTAACCGATGCCGGGCGTTCCTTGATCGTGGCAGGTGACAGTGCGGGCGGCAATCTAGCGGCGGCAGTTTCTCTTAGCTTGCCAGAAGAGCTGATACAGACGCTCAGCGGACAAATACTCATCTACCCCGTTACCGAATACTACCTCGCGGATTACCAGAGCTATCAAGACAAAGGAAAAGGCTATGCGTTAACTAAGGGTTTGATGCATTTCTTTTGGAACACATATCTCGGCAAGAAGTACGCAAGCTTAGACGCGGTGGTAGAGCATGCAAAAGCCGCTTTACCCGGTACCGTTCAAGACCTGCAAAATTTGCCCCCTACCTTTATTTCCACCGCAGAGAACGATCCGCTCCGAGATGAAGGTATCGCGTTCAAAGCGGCTTTAGATAAAGCGGGCGTTACAACAAGCTATGTTCATTTCCCCAACTCCGAACACGGTTTTGCGACCGCTCCGGGCAGTGACCCCGAGGCGATCAGACATATTGAGCAGATCAGTACTTGGCTAAAAACCCTGTGAAATAGACCCAAACGCTGTTGCAACGCACTTCGCCCGAAGCAGGACGAATCCGGAATGACGAGCTGACACTCCGAGATGACCTATACGGTCATCTCATTGAGCATCGCTTTTACATCCGCAGGCATCATGAATCTGGGCACGGGGTAAGACACTGCCTCCTCAGCTGCGGCTTTGGCAATGGCATCGTGATCATCCCGCTTCAAGGGTTCAATCTTCGTACCGATATCGAGCTGTGTATTCAATGCTTTTACCGCATCGATAAAGGCTTGGGCTTTTGCCGCTGAGCTCTGCCCGCTTTGAGCGAGACCCACTAAGTCGGCCAGCTCGGCTAGTGCAGCCTCGGCCGGGCCTTTACTGAACTCCAGCACGTAAGGCAATACCACCGCATTCGCCAAACCATGGGGTACACCGTAGTAGGCACCAAACTGATGCGCAATAGCGTGTACGTTGCCCACATTGACCTGATTGATCGCCATACCGGCGTGGTAGGCCGCCATGGCCATTGCCGCGCGTGCGTCATGATCTGTGCTGTCTGCGTATATTTTGGGCAATGCGTCGAAAATCACTCGAATGGCTGCCGTTGCATGCTCTTTGCGCGTACCGCGGTCCCAAGTTGAGATATAAGCTTCAATTCCATGCGTTAAGGCATCCATACCCGTTGCCGCTGTAATCGCAGGCGGGAGACCTTGCTGCAATCGCGGATCGACTGCCGCCGCCTTTGGCAACAGCGATGCACCACTGATGACCACTTTGGCGTGATTCTGTACGTCCGTTATGACGGCTCCCGCAGTAGCCTCAGACCCCGTGCCCGCGGTGGTCGAAATAGCGTATAACGGAATGACCTCGTGCTTCACTTTGCCAAAACCAACCCAGGAGCGAGGATCATCATCGCTCGTGGCCGCAGCCGACATGATTTTTGCGCAGTCGATCACCGATCCGCCACCAATTGCCAAAATCACCTCGCTGCCCGCCGCGCGCAGGACTTGCTTCCCTGCCTCCACCTGTTCGAACGTTGGGTTAGGCTCGATATCATCAAAATACGCCACCTCGAGTCCTGCATCCAAGAGCGTTTGAGAGCCCTGGTCCGTTACCCCTAAATCGCGCAGAATTTTATCGCTGGCAATCAGAACTTTCTTATAACCCTGATTAATAAGGTACTGACACAGTTCGCGGCTAGAGCCAGGGCCTGTAAACGCTAGGTGTGATTGCCCTGGCGCCAAGCCCGCCAAACTTTTCATCATGCCCATGACTAACTTGTGTTTCAGTTTTAACAACATAGAGACAAACTCCTTATTATTGAGTCTCAAAAATCACATTTTGACCCGATGCGAGCCAGGACTCGAAAGAGGGGCTGTAGCGTTCTTCGATTACATTACGCTTAATTTTAAGCGTTGGTGTCGTGAATCCGGTCTCGGGTAACCATCGGTCGCTTACGGCAACCATGCAAGCGAGTCGCTCATGAGGATCCAGTGTCGCATTAACTTGTGCGAGATGCGCAGACAATTCAGATGCAATGTCTGCCGCGGACTCCGAATTTGACAGACTCGCCTGAGCCACCTCATTCAAATTCACCACAACCAGCGGTTGCGGCAAGTTAGGACCAGTAACACAGACTTGTTCGATTAGGGAATTGGCCAGCAACTTGTTTTCGATCGGCGCGGGAGCAACGTACTTACCCTTACTCGTTTTGAACAACTCTTTCACACGCCCTGTTATACGCAATCGGCCATGCTCATCAATTTTGCCTTGATCTCCGGTTCGCAAGTATCCGTCTTCCGTGATCGTCTCGGCGGTGATATCGGGCGCTTTGTAGTAACCAATCATCGTTGTCGGCGAACGAACGAGGACCTCTCCGATGTCACTGATAACACAATCGACAAGCGGGTTGGCCCTACCCACTGCACCGGGAACCGATTCGCCCACGGGGGTCGTATGCGAATAGGCGAAGTTTTCCGTCATACCGTAACCTTCCTGAATCTCCAGACCCAGATCGCGATACCACTCAATTAGGCTCACGCTCAGAGGTGAGGCTCCGCTTAGAGCGATGCGCGCTTGATCAAGACCCAAACCCTGCAAAATCTTCTTGCGAACGAGCTTACCCACAAAGGGAATTTTTTTGAGCCGGTTGAGTTTCGTTTCAGGCATCTTCGCCAACACGCCTTGCTGAAACTTCATCCATATGCGAGGCACGGCAAAAAAAGTCGTGGGCCGAGCTCGTTGCAAATCCTCCGCGAAAGTATCGAGCGAATAAGCAAAGTAAACCGTAAATCCATTGTACAGCTGAGCGGTTTCCAACGCGGCTCGCTCCGCCACGTGTGCCAGCGGTAGATAAGACAAGCAACGGTCACGATCGTTCGTCTCGTATAGATAATTCGACAAAACACCGGTGTTTCCCACGGTTCTGAAGGTATGCATCACACCCTTTGGCGTACCCGTGGTTCCGGATGTGTACACAATGGTTGCAAGATCATCAAGATCGGGGTCAAACCGCTCGTCAAATGGCTCATGCTCCGCTAGCAGATCCGTCCAAGATGCTGCGCCCTCGAAGGGCGGCGCATCGGGAAAACGGATGAAGTCACAATCGCCATCGAGGCCCGGTGCCATTGCCTCAAAATGATCAAGCTTGCCAATAAACCCTTTAGTGGCGCCACTGTGCTCTATTATTTGGCGAATGGTTTCCGCGGCCAGGTTGGGGTAGAGCGGCACCGTAACGCCCCCTGCCATCCAAATTGCCAAATCAGCCATAATCCAATGCGCGCAGTTTTTTGAAAACAAAATAACGCGATCGCCTCGCTCTAAGCCGCGGGCTTTCAAAGCACTCGCTATACGCTCAGATTCGTCTCTGACTTGTGACCAAGTCCACGTGCGGGTTTCGCCGGCCGCGTAAGGTTGCACGTACGCGGTATTGTTCGGCCTTTGATCCACTTGCGTATAAAACGCGGCAAGCGGCGTGATTGTCTTAGCAAGCAACTCATCGGGCGTCATGACATAACCTCTTAAAATTTGTTTTGGTGTTTACGCCTATCACATGCCTAAGTATTAATGCTCCGAGCGGTTTTTTCCAGAGATATCGCCCCTAAGCCACATTCCTCTGCTAGGATACGCGTGCGTTTATCCAAGTAAAGGAATCAGAACATGGCAGCGCCTTCACACTATCGCCACATCTCGGTAGATCCAGGCTCAAAAGCACTAAGCCTAGTTGAGAGTGCGCTCCCAAAACCTCGAGGCCGCGATCTGACTATCGAAGTTGCCGGCGCCGGCTTGAATCGCGCCGACCTACTCCAGCGTCAAGGGCTCTACCCTGCGCCCGCAGATGCCTCACCCGTCCTGGGCTTAGAAGTTTCCGGCATTGTGGTCGCTAAAGGTGAGGCTGTCACACAGTTCGAGGTCGGTGATCGTGTTTGCGCTCTGGTTCACGGTGGCGGCTATGCAAGCCACTGCAACATCCGAGAAGACCAATGCATGCGGGTTCCAAAGCAGATTGACCTCGTCGACGCGGCCGGTCTACCAGAGGCATTACTCACCACCTGGCTCAATGTCTTCGAACGAGCTAGGCTTCAGGCCGGTGAAACCTTACTCATGCAGGGCGGATCGAGTGGAATCGGCAGCATCGCCGTGCAAATGGCGCGCCTCTGGGGAGCAAAAACGATCGCCACGACTGGCGGCCCGGAAAAATGCGAGAAACTGGTGACGCTGGGGACTGACCGCGTCGTAGACTATCGCGCCGAAGATTTTGTCGAAGCGGTTAATGAATTTACTCAGGGCCAAGGTGCGAATGTGATTTTCGACATGGTCGGCGGCGACTATATCCAGAAGCATATTCAATGTGCCGCGGTCGAGGGTAGAATCGCCAACATCGCTTACCAGAATGGTTTCGAGGCTAACATCCATTTTGGCCTCGTACTCATAAAAAGACTGACACTTTCGGCCTCGACGCTCAGGCCGCAAAGCTTTGACCATAAGGCATCAATGCTCAACGACATTCATAAGCACTTTGGTCAAGCTCTAGCCGAAGGTGACCTCGCACCCGTAATTGACACGCACTTTTCACTGGAGGATGCGGCAGCCGCCCAAGACTACATGGCCTCAGGCAAGCATTTCGGGAAAATTTTGCTTCGCCCCTAGTGCTTGCAGCGCTAACAAGCGCCGAGTCGCGAAGCCCAAATCAATCAATAAAGATCGTATTTGGGCGTCGACTCATTCGGGCATAAAGCCAACCGCCCACGAGCCCTGCAAGGCCCTGAAACACCAAACCCAGCGCGGGTCGAGCACCGGCGACGCCCCACAATCCAATAACAGCCTTAAGGATAAGATGCATTGCGATAAGCGCGACCAACCCTGCCAAAGGGTAAAGCCACCAGCGATGTAGGGGGAAAAAGCGCGAGATCTGGCCCGTCACGACAAACCCGATGAGCAAGGCGATAGCGACGAGGGCAAAGTAAGGCATGACCAAGCCCTGCAAGTCACTCAAACTCGCGCTAAGTCGAGTCACGAAATCAACCGAAGCACCCATTGCTTGCAAGCTCGCAAGGTTCACTTGGGTGATGGCTACGGCGCCGACCACGTAAGTGATCAGCACAGCTCCCAGATATGCTTTAACATAACGCCACATGAGTCTGCCACTTAGTTTTAAATTATGGGACTATAGTGACATGCTAATCTAGCGATAGGAAGATCCAATGCGATTCAATCGAGTACTCACAGGTTTTACACTGGCGCTCCTGCT
>Ga0181559_10006453_pt1 | contig 11066 bp, 5 predicted proteins | sample 011ome_21_FD_133752 | JGI IMG/M metagenome (GOLD analysis project Ga0181559, IMG submission 133752) | Coastal salt marsh microbial communities from the Groves Creek Marsh, Skidaway Island, Georgia - 011508AT metaG (megahit assembly) | ecosystem: Environmental > Aquatic > Marine > Intertidal zone... | reverse complement strand
GGCGAATGGGATCCGTTTGGAAATTACCCGAGTGGGCAACCAGCCATGCTGGGTGAGTCAAAATGCCTTTTCGGTATGGCATCGCATAGGGCTGAACCGGTTCATAATCGAAGGCATCTTGCTTCCCGTAGGATTCGGGGCGAGGCGTTCGAGGTAGGCTGTAGATTGGGGAATGCCAATAGTGATTGCCATGCGCCCAAGGAAGTGTGGTGAAAGGCCGATTGCCTTGACCGAACGTGTGTTCAAAGTGAGACATGAACCGGATCAGGCTATTGTCGTGACGCGCCTTGCTGCGTCCGGTAATGCCTCGGCGATCTAGTAATTCCTTGATCAGTTCCTCGTTCGCGGCCACGACTCCATCTGGATCCTCACGCCAATTGGTGTCCTTTAATGCTTCGTATGCTTTTTGCCAATTCTCGATCATCTTGGTACCGGTGTCATTATCTCGGTCGTGATAAAGAAAAAATCGATCCGTGGTAAGTAATTGCCGGAAGACGTCGTGGTCTGCTTCGACAATCCCAGCGACCACACGATCGGCTTCGTTGACAAGGTGCCCAGGTGTCTGATTGCTTCCGCGACCGGGGTTCACGTAAAACCCACTACTTCGCTTTAGATCCTTGAACACTTTCAAGGCGGCGGGGTATCCAAAGAACTCGCGAAAGAATTGAACAAGCTTTGGATGCGAGGTTACCGCTGGTGGGATTTTATCGGCGCTTCCCCAGGCATGGCCGATCGCATTGCGGTAGTAGTTGTCGTCTTGAAGCAGGCGGGTGACTTCGCGGCGATAATCTTGTTCGCTAAGCAGATTGCCTTGTTCGGCAGCCCGAACTAATTGCTCGTCCGGTTCTCGATCACCAATCGCATAGCTAATCGCGTAACTTGCCTCACGCGGCGTCAAAAGCCTACGCCCGTGTTGATCGGTTTGCTCGGAACCAAATTCGATCCGATAGAGAAATTCAGATTCGAGAAGAACGCTCACAAGCATCTGCCGAATGCCAACCGTATTGCCGCCCGTTGCGATGGAGGATTGGGTGAGAGGTAAATACTTTGCAATTTCGGATTCGGTCGCTGGTCGCTGCAGTGCTAATTGAAACTGCCGTTGGATGGCAGCGACTAATTGCTCATCGGAAGGTGTGTTGTCCGATAAAATCACCGACTCGAATTCGCTGGGAGTCGTTTTGGGATACCATCGATCTTTCGGGTTGGGGAAGTTTTCGACGGCAAGTTCGCCGGCCTTGATCCTCGCCGCAACAATTTGCTTTTCCGCAATCCATTTGGCGTTATCGATCATGACCAGTAGGTGACCTCCATCGAGTGATCCCAAGTCATAATCACGCACGCCCGAGTGGTCGGGTAAAACAAATGGATTGGTTACCCCATAAAAACCCGTTCGGCGGGCATTGTCGAGATCACGTCCCTCGAGTCCAAAGACATGAACGACGCGTTCTTCAAAAATCGAAGGGCTAATCAGCCAGCGCCGTGAGGGTGTGTACGCGGGTTGGTCGAGGGTTCCCGAAAAGAGTGTGTCGTGATCAACGTAGTTGCCGTAATCTGGATAACGTAGTTTCTGATCCAGTTCCGACGCGTCAAATTGCTGTAAGGTTTGTCTTACCCATTGGCTGAGATGCTCGTGTGTTTCGCCGGGTAGTTGATCGGCATCCTCAGGGGGCATCATGCCAAAGAATAGTTGATCTTGAACTCGATTGAGTGTTGCTAGCTGATCCTTGAGTGTTAGCTCAGTAAGTCTATCAAGGCGAACTTTGCTCTCTGCGGTGTCGCCGCTGTGGCAATCCAAGCAAAACTGCTTCAAGGTGTTCTGAATTTGGTTTGACGCGTTGATTTCTTCTGTTTCGCCAGCATTGGTGGGCAACGGCGTATGCAAAAAAACGAAGGCGAGGAACAACGCCCAAATACCGCAGATGATGGACCGGAGAGATGAACAGTTGAAAGACAAAATGTGCGACGCCCTAGTGTATCGAGTGGTTGTAAACGAGTTGCCCGCTGTAGTTGATTTTTAAGGAAGTGTTAGCGGTCATCTCTGGCAAACTAAGATAATCCGCGTTTGAAGGATGATCGGCTTTTCCTCAATTTTATGGCGGTCGGAAATCAATTCAACGCTTTAAAATCAATCCGTTGAGGTGGAGCTGTTGATGTCGAAGCGGACAACGGGTGTGATCAAGTTGAGTAGGTCACCGATTTTACGGTGTGCTTCGATAGGGTGACGAAGTGGTTGTTGATCCAGAATTCGATAGACGTTCTGCCGACCAACACGCATACGTTCGATAAACCCTTCTTCTTCGAGATCTTGCACGATTCGCTGAACGGCTCGTTCGGTGATCCCCACCCGTGCCGCCACCTCGCGCAGGACCATACGAGGATTAGCGTGAAGTACCGCTAGAACGTGGGCATGATTGGTAAGGAAGGTCCAACTCAGCGGGGGTGGGATTGTTTTTTTGACGTCAGTGTTCACGTTTTCAGGGAGGATTTGGTGGTGATGGGATCAAACGATTGCAAATCGCTCATTCGATTAAGATTCATTGATCTTTCCTCGGTTCTCCTGCGCATTTGCTTGGCTATTCAAAAGGAGTTCATTTACAGCTTGTGCTCCCCTGAACGTTGTGCCACCCAATTACAACTGGAGGGTAGTCTTTTGACAAAACTCTAACATGATTCGGCGGTTGTAGCGATATTTAAGTTGCGAAAGCAGAAGCGTGAAAAGAAATTGACGAATTTGGTGTCGCATGTTATGGTTGAACTTGTGGGGCCTCAGTCAAGGGAGAGCGAGAATGGTTGACACAAGGGATAAAACCGCTGGTGCGGCAGCAATCTTGCATCAATTCATCTGTGAAAACCCGATTCATGAGCGTAACGCGGCCAAGAGGGTGCTGGCGGAAGTGGTGCGTGCGTGGCCAGGGGACGCACATCGGTTGTGGTGGAAATGGTTCTCCGAGGCGTCCATCAGCCTGGGGCTTCGGGCCAAGGTGCTCGATTGCACGCCAGGTGAGGCCGTTGATTTGGTTCGCAATCACGCACAGATCATTTGTTATCGAGAGGATCCAGAAAACAACAAAGATTTTGAATGGCTGGGGGTACTCGGGTCGTCAAAGCGACGGTACGAGGTGTTGATTTCTGCCGAGAATGATTGTTCTCGCGTGATGCGTCATCGGGAACTCCGACGCACCTTGGCTGGGTATGCAGTGAATGGAACGATTCGCTGTGCAGTGATGCAATCGGTGGATGCGGAACTTTCTTCAAACAGCAGTACCGGTAGCCCCCAAGTGAAATCGAATGGGAAGGTAGCAACGCTCACTCCGTTTGCTCGTTTGTTGCAGTTGTTGAAGCCGGAAACGCCTGATCTTTCATTGGTGTTGTTATTCGCGTTAGTCGTCTCCATCTTGATGCTTGCCACTCCGATAGCAGTGGAGGCATTGGTAAACACGGTTGCCTTTGGTCGATTCGTCCAGCCTATTGTCATTTTGGCCGTCATTCTGCTGACGTTCTTAGGTTTTGAAGCGGCTCTTCGGGCGTTGCAAACCTACGTTGTCGAAATTGTTCAGCGTCGTCTGTTCGCCAGAGTGGCTGGAGATTTGGCTTTTCGCCTGCCGCGTGCGGACGCAGAGTCTTTGGATGGAAAATACGTGCCTGAGCTGGTCAATCGTTTTTTTGATGTGGTAAGCGTCCAGAAAGTCGCGGCTCAGTTGCTACTTGAAGGCATCGGATTGGTGCTAAGTGCTTTGATAGGAATGGCACTTTTGGGTTTCTATCATCCTTGGTTGCTCGGTTTTGACCTAATTCTGATCACGGCCATTGGTGTGATCATCTTCGTTCTCGGTCGTGGTGCTGTTGGCAGCGCGGTGAATGAGTCGAAGCACAAGTATCACATGGCTCAGTGGCTCGAGGATATAGCTAGGTGTCCAACGGCATTTCGAAATGATGGCGGAGCAGATTTCTCGCTCGAGAGAGCGGATCATCTGATTAACGGCTATCTAGTCGCGAGGAAGAGTCACTTCAGAATCGTGCTTCGGCAGATAATGTTCGCGCTCGGACTTCAAGCGGTTGCGAGCACGGTTCTTTTGGGATTAGGTGGCTGGCTGGTCGTTTCCGGAGAACTTACTCTTGGGCAGCTCGTTGCAGCGGAATTGATTGTGACGGTGATTGTCGGCTCGTTTGCGAAGATAGGTAAGTACGTTGAGAGTTTCTACGACTTACTTGCGTCGGTTGATAAATTGGGTGTCTTGTTTGACATCCCAACCGAGAGGCAAGATGGGATGCTTGCTGTTGATCGCACACTTCCTGCGAAGGTTGAGTTAAATGCGGTTAGGTATCAGTGGTCAAGTGGCCAAACCGCCGTGCGATCTTTGAGTGCAAAATTTCGTGCAGGTGAAAGTGTTGCAATTCTAGGTGAGTCGGGAAGTGGCAAAAGCACGCTGATCGATCTGATGTTCGGTATCCGTCGACCCACAACTGGTTTCTTGACCATCGACGGCTTTGATCCACGCGATCTGCGACCGGACGTCCTTCGCGATCGCGTTTCGCTGGTACGAGACGCCGAAGTGTTCCATGCGACGATTCTAGAAAACGTACACCTTCATCGAGATGACGTGACAACAACGGAGGTTCGACAGGTACTCGATGATTTGGGGCTACTCGAGCCGATCTTACGTTTCAAGGATGGTTGCGACACGATACTGTCCAGCGATGGAAAACCTCTCTCGACAACCCAAAGTAGGATGCTCGGAATTGCTCGTGCCGCTATCGGTCGACCGGGATTATTGTTAGTCGATGGAACACTGGATTCGTTGGGGGATAATGATCTGGAGCGTTGTCTTGGCTTTCTGCTTCGCACCGATCAGCCCTGGACCCTAATGGTTACCACCTCGAGAAAAGATATCGCTCAGCGTTTCGATCGGACCTTGTTTCTCACACAGAATCCTTTGATAAGCCCTGTGCCTGGAATGGAAGGGAGGTTCTAAGCATGATTGTTAAAACCACCTTACCGGAAACCGAAACTAACCGCGACTCTAAGCGAATGCTCGCGCCGGTTGCATACAGCGAGGCGGCGTTACCGTCATTGAAACTGGCTCGTTCGTCTCAGCTTGCGCGTTTGATTGGCAAGACGCTTTTCGTGTTTTTATTGTTCGGATGTGTCCTGGTTCTTTTTGCCTCTTGGCAACAATCCGTCAAGGGAACCGGGAGCGTGATTGCCTACGCACCGCTTGAGCGGATGCAGACAATTGAGTCACCAATCAAGGGACGTATCGTACGACTCGGGGACGGCGTATTTGAAAACGCCCATGTCCGAAAAGGGGATTTGATCGCAGAGATCGCAGACATCGATCCGTTCTACCTTAATCGTCTCGAGAGTCAGTTGACTGCCTCCGAGAGTCAGCTAGAGGCTGCTGAAGCGTTGCTTGCTGCGAGTCAGAATAATCGGGTTGCTGCTCAGGCAGTCGTTTCTTCGCTCCAATCTCAGGTTAATGCTTACGAGTCGGTCAAGGACCAAGTGATCGCTGCTGCTGACGCAATGGTGTCAGCAGCCATCAGTAAAGTCGAAGCGGAACGGCAACAATTGGCCGAGAACGATGCAGTGTTAGAACAAGTACTGGCAGACTTTGAACGCCAAGAAATGCTATACAACGAAAAGATCTCTTCACAATTGAAATTTCAAGAGGCTGAGCGAGACTTGAAGCAGTCGCGAGCCAAGGTTGCAAAGTCCATTGCTTATGTGGAAGCTGCTGAGAGCGAGCTTGATAGCAAGCGGAGTGAGCGACTCGCAAAAGCCCAGAAAGCGCAGGTCGACATTGAGTATGCGACCGCTCAGCTTAGAAAAGCGACTGGCGATGTCGCTAAGGCAGAGAGTGAGGTGGCCAAGGCGAGAACGGAACTGAGCAAGGCCGAAAAAGAATTACTGGAGATGCAAACGAAGGTCTCTCGGCAATCGAATCAAACCCTTCTCGCACCCTTTGACGGTTTCTTGACTCAGATCAGCCCCAATCAGAGTAGTCAAATGTTGAAGGAAGGTGATCCGATCTGCGTGATCGTTCCTGATACTGCGGACAGAGCCGTGCAGGTTTGGCTGGATGGTAACGATGCACCCTTGGTGGAGCCTGGGCGGCACGTGCGGCTGCAATTTGAGGGTTGGCCTGCTGTTCAATTTGCTGGTTGGCCTTCGGTCGCTGTAGGAACATTTGGGGGCGAAGTCGTCTCGGTTGACGCTACCGATAACGGTAAGGGCGAATTTCGTGTTTTGGTTCGACCGGATGATACGGAACATCAGTGGCCTAGTGAGCGGTTCTTGCGGCAGGGGGTGCGAGCTCATGGCTGGGTCTTACTCGATCAAGTACCTCTTTGGTACGAGGTTTGGCGGAACATGAACGGATTCCCGCCAGTGGTTTCAACCGAAGAGCCAAAGGGTGATAAAAAGCCGAGGCTTCCCAAGAAGTAACGCCTGCTTTGCTAGCGTGCGTTGGGGGGGGTGGTACAGGAGGCGATAACTTCTGTCTTTACCTCTTTGCTAGCCCCGGTCTCCCTCTGATTAAGAATACGTTTGTCAGACTCCAGAATCTGCCTCTGAATGCCGATTGTGTCGGTAGAGAGTTGTAGTCGTTACCGGGTAAGGATATCGAGCGGGTTAATGTTGGTTTTGAGTCGCAAAAAGCTCCGAAACTACCCCTTACTGGCCGTTATGGTGTGCGGCTGATCCCCGAAATGATTACCAACAAACGACGCCCTCAATTCCTAGGAAGCGTCTTGCCATTGCCCCGCAAATCGCGCCCATTCACCAAGCTATCAGTGTCAACCAAAAAGCGATTGATCCTGCGAAAGATACCTTGGTTGACCCCATCGTCTGCGTCTCGAATGAATCTGCTATCGGGATAAGTCCGTTATTGTCATCTCGCGTGATATCTTCACAGCAAAAAACGGTTTCTGGCTTTGAAGGAGACAATGTTGACAACCTGATTGCCGCTAATATTGGGACTCAACAGGTCTCTGGAACTCAACAGAACCCTAGAGGTAGGAGCGGATCCGAAGAGCGGTTTCAAACGCAGGAATTGCCCGGACGCGACGACAACCGTCTCGTCGATGTCGTGGTGGTCACGGCTACGATGCAAGACGCACCGACATCGGATTTTTCGAGGCATGACGATGCAGAAGCGTCAACAAACAGAAATGATTCAACTGAGATTAATCTAGCATCCGTCATTAACTCGATTCATGAAACCTTTCCGTTGCTCGAAGCCGCATATCAGCAGGGTCGCATTGCGGAGGGCAATCAGATCGCGGCATGGGGGAGTTTTGATACAAAGATTGAAGCGTCCAGTGGTAGCCTGCCGTTGGGCTATTATGAGACATACCAAAACCATGTGGGGCTTAGTCAGCCAATCTTTGATGGAGGTTCAGTCTTTGGTGGGTATCGAATCGGTCGCGGCAGTTATCAGCCTTGGTACCTCGAACGGCAGACGAATGACGGCGGTGAGATCTCTGCAGGTGTGAGTGTACCGCTGATGCGCAATCGGGAGATTGATGCAAGGCGAGCAGGGTTGTGGAGAGCCAATTATGATCGACAAATCGCGGTGCCCGAGATTCAGTCTCAATTATTGCATTTTGTTCGAGATGGCAGCGTTGCTTTTTGGGAGTGGGTCAAAGCTGGACGAAAGTTCGAGATCGGAGAAAACGCATTATCTCTCGTCAATGCTCGGAACGAACAAATCGAGCGAAAGGTTGAGCTCGGTGAATTGGAACCTCCAGCATTGGATGATAATCGTCGTGCAATTGCCCAGCGACAATCAAAGCTGATCAGCCTCCGCCAGGCAAAGGAACAGTATGCGATTAAGCTGTCGATGTATCTTCGCACGCCAGACGGACAGCCGATCGTTTTAAGTGACGATCAGAGTGCCGGCTTCCCTCAAACTATCTCTGTCGATTCGATTGATCTCAATCGAGACGTTGAGTCTGCAGTGCTACTGAGGCCTGAGATAAAGGCTCTTGCTGCACAGGCTCAACGTATTCGGGTCGACCTCTCCGAGGCTCGGAATGAATTTTTACCAACGGTAGACGCGCAGTTGATCGGCTCACAGGATTTAGGTGAAGCTTCATCCTCGAAACGAGATAAATCGGAGTTTGAATTAGAGGCTCGATTGCTTTTTGAGCTTCCCGTCCAGCGACGCAAAGCTCACGGCAAGACTCTCGCAGCTCAGGGTAAACTTGCTCAGCTAGATGCCAAACAGCGTTTCGTCGAGGATAAAATCCGAACCGAACTTCGTGTCGCCTATGCTGCATTGAAGGCAGCAGCCGAACGCCTCGAACTTGCTACGGAGTCGCAACAACTTGCCGAGTCACTCGCTGAGGTGGAAAGGCGTAAGCTCGAGGTGGGTGAGACGGATCTCTTGGCGGTTGCGCTTCGAGAGCAGATTGCTATCGAAGCAGCGGAAGCGACCGTGGACTCCGAGTTCGATTTCTTTGCTGCAAAAGCTGATTATGATGCAGCCATGGCTCGTGATCGTCCCAATACGGCGTCCTATCCGAACTGAGGCGCCTACCTTCACGGTACCTCCGCGGCATCACCACTGATCGTATGCAATTCGGTGGATCATTGTGCGTCAGCGGTTGCCAAGCACTGAAACGCTAAATCAGTGATGCAATCACCAATGCGACAACGCTCATCAATTTCAGCAAAATATTCAGTGATGGGCCGGAGGTGTCTTTGAATGGGTCACCCACGGTGTCGCCCACGACGGCAGCCTTGTGCGCGTCGCTACCCTTGGTCAGCGTGACCCCGTCGACTTCGAAACCTTCTTCGATCATCTTCTTGGCGTTGTCCCAGGCTCCACCGGCATTACTCTGAAAGAGCGCAAGTAAAACCCCGCTAACGGTGACGCCTGCGAGTAGACCGCCGAGCATTAGGGCATTGGTGTTGCTCGGCATTCCCAACGCGTCTGAGATGAAAGAGATTTTTGGTACGAACCCAAACGCGACTGGGACTAGAACGGCAACCAATCCCGGAAGAACCATTTCGCGAATGGATGCTTTGGTGGAGATGGCGACACATTTACCGTATTCCGCTTTGCCATCGGCCTGTTGAAAGGCGTCGCGATCTTCTTCGCTCCATTGGTCAACATCGGTTCCCGCGTTTTTCTGTAAGAGATCAAGTGCGGTTCGAAGTTCGGGGATATCGCGGAACTGACGTCGGACTTCTTCGATCATTGCCATTGCTGCGCGTCCGACCGCGTTCATTGATAGCGCAGAGAACAGGAACGGTAGCATCGCACCTACAAAAAGTGATGCCATCACGTAGGGATTCATGATGTCGATACTATCGATCTCGGTATCCGGGTGGGTCTTGTTATAGGTCACCTTAAAAGCGGCAAACAGCGCGAGGGCGGTGAGTGCGGCCGATCCAATGGCAAAGCCTTTTCCGATTGCTGCAGTCGTGTTTCCGACTGCATCGAGTTTATCTGTCCGCTCGCGAACCTCCGGCGGCAACTCGGCCATTTCTGCAATACCACCAGCATTATCAGAGATGGGACCGTAAGCGTCGACTGCAAGTTGAATGCCGGTGTTGGAGAGCATCCCGACCGCCGCGATCGCAATGCCGTAAAGTCCCGCACAGCTATAAGCACCGATGATTGCAACCGCCATGATCAAGATCGGTATTGCGGTAGACATCATGCCTACCCCGACACCCGAGATAATCGTGGTCGCCGATCCGGTGACCGATTGCCTGACAATCGACTCCACTGGGGCTTTTCCTGTCCCCGTGTAGTACTCGGTAATTTTTCCAATCCCCAGGCCCGCACCTAGGCCAAGCAGAATGGCCACAAAGACGCCTTGACTGGTGTAGGTAATTCCCTCGTGAACCCAACTGTTTGGCAGAAGCGTTTGAATAGTGAAGTAGGTGAGCAGTAGTAATGCGATTGCGGAAACTAACTCACCCATGTTCAGTGCATGATGGGGATCACCACCATCTTTGACTTTGACTAAGAAGGTGCCCCCGATGGATGTCAGGATGCCGAGCCCGGCAAGTACCAGTGGTAACAAGACTGCCGAGAGTCCGCTCATCTCATCGGACGCAAACTCCGGCAGACTCATAAACGCAGCTCCCAGAACCATCGTTCCGATAATGGAACCAACATAAGATTCGAAGAGGTCAGCACCCATGCCTGCCACGTCACCGACGTTATCACCAACATTGTCGGCAATGGTTGCCGGGTTGAGTGGATGATCTTCTGGGATTCCTGCTTCTACTTTTCCCACAAGGTCCGCGCCCACGTCGGCCGCCTTGGTGTAGATGCCGCCGCCAACACGAGCAAATAATGCGATAGAGGAAGCACCAAAAGAAAAGCCGGTTAACACGGTGATGACTTGGTTGATCTGACCAAGTCCAAAAATGGTGCTATAGACAATAAATAAAACACTTAGCCCTAGGACTCCAAGTCCCACGACACCCATCCCCATGACCGCTCCGCCTGCGAAGGCAATCTCTAAAGCTTGTCCAAGACCCACTCGCGCAGCTTGGGTGGTTCGGACGTTCGCCTTAGTCGCGACGCGCATGCCGACAAAACCAGCTAAAGCGGAACAGATTGCACCGATCCCGAACGAGACAGCAATGAGCGGCGAGGAATCATTCCCTTGTGTGGAACCGGAGTAAGCCAGTAAAGCGCCGACGGCCAGTACAAAGATTGCGAGGATGGTGTACTCGGCCTTGAGAAAGGACATTGCACCCTCAGTGATGTTCACAGAAATCCGAGCCATGCGTTCGGTACCGACTTCCTGCCGTGCAACCCATTTCGATTTGACGACGGTGAAGACAAGGCCCGCTACTCCCAAAAGCGGCACGAGATAGATCAGCCAAGGCAGCCCACTGCTGGGTACCGTTATCGAATCCGTCGTGTTTGGAGTGTTGGACGGAACGAGCTCATTTGAACCCACTTCCTCCGTCGCAACCTCCGCAGCCTGAATTGCTTCCGAAGCGATGTTTTCAGCTGTTTCGGGTTGCTGGGGGAAGGCTGTAAGCGGAGGAATTACTAGCAGAGAGAACAAACATGACAGCGAAAATGATTTCATGC
>Ga0181559_10006449_pt1 | contig 11070 bp, 13 predicted proteins | sample 011ome_21_FD_133752 | JGI IMG/M metagenome (GOLD analysis project Ga0181559, IMG submission 133752) | Coastal salt marsh microbial communities from the Groves Creek Marsh, Skidaway Island, Georgia - 011508AT metaG (megahit assembly) | ecosystem: Environmental > Aquatic > Marine > Intertidal... | reverse complement strand
TGCGGAACCCCTCGGAGAAAATCGATTTTGCGGCGACCTCCGCCCCTGCGCGTGCTCCGGCCTGACGCATATTTTCGAGCCGCTCGGACATATTCGCGACTGTTTCAGGGTCTTCCTTGCAGGTGGTGCTGACGAGCACCAGGGCCTTCACCAGATGCGGGGCCCGGATTGCCAGGTCCTGGGCAATCATGCCGCCCTGGGACAGGCCCACGGTGCAGGCGGCTTCGCCCGCAACCTGTTCCAATGCACCGGCCCAGTCATCGGTGAATTGCGCCATCGTGTAGGGACCGTCGGGCTTGTCCGACTGGCCATGTCCGCGGCTGTCGCCCGCGATCGTGCGGTACTGCCCCGCATATCGGTCCAGCGCGGGTAGCCAGAGCTGGTGATCCCAGCCCAGTCCGTGGATGAAGACCAGCGGCGGCCCGCCACCGGCCTCCACCAAGTGCATGGCGATGCCGTTCGATAAGACCGAACAGGTCTGCGCGGACGTGACGTCTGGCTGTGGACTCGGCATCTCGGTTCCGGTTGTGGTGTTGCGCCCCGCCTGTCGGTGCGCCCTGACGGTCCTGGAATACGCAAACCGCGTGCCACGTGGTTTCGCCGGAAATCCAAGATTTTTGATCCCGCAGGCGTCCGCGATGATGAGGGGATAGGCAGCTGTTGCTCACGAAGGCGGCGGTTTCCCGACGGAGGTGGTTTCCGGCGGGAAAGGCTGATACTCAGAGGCCGTAACAGAGTTCTGGAAGTTGGAGACCCAATCATGACGACCGACCGTATTCTGACAGCGCGCGATGGTGCTGTCGGCCACATCACTTTCAACAATCCCGAGCGGCACAATGCCATGTCGCTGGAAATGTGGCGCGATGGTGAAGCGGCGATCCGGGAGTTCTGCGAGGCGGGGGACATCCGTGTCATCATGCTGACCGGGGCTGGCGAGAAGGCCTTTGTGGCCGGCGCCGATATCTCGAAATTCGGCGAAGAGCGAAATTCGCAGGCCGCGGTGGACGAATACGGTGCTGCGGTGAAGTCCTTTCAGGACACCCTCACCGTTGCGCCCGTCCCGACGATCGCGAAGATCGGCGGATATGCCATCGGCGGCGGACTGGCGATTGCTCTGTGCTGCGATATCCGGATCGCCTCGGATGATTCACGGTTTGCCGTGCCGGCCGCCAAGCTTGGTCTTGGCTATGCGGCGACGGGGATCGAACGGCTGATGCAGATCGTCGGCCCGTCCTTTGCCATGGAAATTTTCTACACCGCACGTCAGTTCGATGCGGGGGAGGCATTGGCGATGGGCCTGGTAAACCGGGTTCTGCCGCGCGCGGATCTGGAAAGTTATTGTAGTGATTACGCCGCGCGTATCGCGGGCAATGCGCCGCTGACCATCCGCGCGGTCAAAACCGCCGTGACGGAGAACCTAAAGGCCCATGCCGAGCGGGATATGGATCTCTGCGCGGAACAGGTCGCAGCCTGCTTTGCCAGCGAGGACTATATCGAAGGGCGCACGGCCTTCATGGAGAAGCGCAAGCCTGAGTTCAGGGGCAGGTAAGAGCGTCTAACCGGTGGTGATGTACTGCCGTAACGCACTGGCCTCCCTTTCGGTTTCCAAAATCCGGTGTTTCACCACGTCGCCGATCGACACGATTCCGATCAGATCTCCGTTCTCCGTTACGGGAAGGTGACGAATTCGGCATTCTGTCATTGTTTCCATCAAATGGGCGATGTCGTCCTGCCGCGAGCAGGTCACGACCTTGCGGATCATGATCTCGCAGACTGGTCTTTCAAGAATACCCGGTCCTTCCTGCGCGATATGGCGAATGACATCTCGTTCCGAGACAATTCCGTCCACACGTTGTCCGTCAGCACTGATCACTAGTGCCCCGACACCGAGGGTGTCGAGATGCGAACAGACCTGGATAACGGTCCAGTCCGGGGGGGGCCGATTCGACCCCGTGCCCCTTGTTTCCAAGGATAGTATCCACGTTCATTGGCTTTCCTCCCCAGTGGGAAGCGCCGCCAACCATCATCAGTTCAGATGTGGGTCAAATCATGTACGCAAACAGCCACAACGAGGTGAGCGACGCGACATGCGTCAGAGTGTCGCCTATTTCCGGGTTGCTGGCGAGAGACTTGTAGACAGGCCTGGTGCAGGGCGTCACCCGCAGCTGCCTTCAGGCAGACGCCATCCGCGGCAGGTGCGCATAGCCGTGTCTGAAGCGACGGCTACGGCCGTACTCGCAAGAAGGCGGAGCAGGCTGGGCAGATCTTCCAAGGATTAACGCGGGGGCCCGCCGGCCGCATCGAGCCGGGTTATGGCCTCGCTGACCATCTGGTGCACCTCGCTCTCGGGCGGGACCAGATCCAGAAGCTTTGCGAACCGGCTCCGGGCGAGGACAGTGTTGCCGATCTCCGCGGCGGCCAGGGCGCCGCGCAGCAGGGTCTCGGGGTCTTCGGGGTCAAGCGCGAGGGCGCGGGCATATGCCCGGGCGGCGGCGTCGCGATCCCCGAGGACTTCCTGGGAGCGCGCCAGCCGGCGCCAGCCCTCCACATCATCGGGTGTTTCCTCCAGCCGGTCGGCCAGGCCGGCGACCATGCCGCGGATCATCTCCTGACGTTCCTCGGGCGACATGTCCTGTGCGGCCTGAATATCTGCGCCGGTGGGTCCCGCGGGGCGTTCCGTCACGAAGGCCGGCAGCCAGTCTTCGGGAACCTCGCCCAAATCCCGGGCTGTTTCGTCGATGCGTGCCAGCACGGCGGGAAGCCAGGGGGCATCGCGCGGCGCCGAGCGTGCCAGGGCGGCCCAGGCTTCCAGCGCGGATTGCTCGCGCCCCTCCTGATAATCGCCGAGCGCGAGGAAATAGCGTGCACGCGGGTCGTCGGGATTGCGTGACAGGGTCGTGCCAAACGCGCGGCGCGCTTCGGCCGTGACAAGTCCGTCAGCCTGCCGTGACAGCGCCTCACCATAGGCCGAGGCGATATCACCGCGCGCCGGATCGAGTGCCAGCGCCCGTGCCAGGGCTGTGACAGCGCCCTCCGCATCGCCGGTTACCAGCCGGAACCGGCCCAGATCGGCCCAGACATCCGGATCGTCGGGTGTTGTTCGGGTGCGTGCTTGCGCGGCGGCCAGCCGTTCGCGGGCCTGGGCCAAGACCGGGTTCTCGGGCGCCTCGGGCGCGGTGCGCGTGGCGAATGGCAGATCGGGCAGGTCGGGAGATCCGATTTCGAGATAAAGCGGCACACTCAGCAGCGGTACAAAGATCACCAACGCGATGGCCAGACCGGGCTGGCGGCGCACCTTCGGACCTGTGGCGGACTGCTCAGCGCGCGCGGCGTGCAGAAGGCGGCGCTCAATCTCGATCCGGGCGGAGTCCGCCTGGGTTTCGTCGATCAGCCCGCGGGCGCGGTCCCGGTCCAGTTCTTCGAGCTGATCGAGATAGACAGCCGTGTCATAGGCTTCCCGGGTCTCGCCGGTGCGCGGTGGGCGCAACATCGGCCAACCGATCCAGATGACGGTGATGACGACGAGCGCTGCGAGCGCGATCCAGAGCGTCATGAACGCGGGTCGTTCTGTTGCGTGGTTTCAACGTCCGGGGTTTCAACATCCGGCGTTCCGTACTCTGGTGCTTCTTCGGTGGCCGATTCATCATCCTCCGGGGGAGACTTCAGGCCTTCTTCCAGTTCGGCGCGGAACGGGCTTCGCTCACCGCTCGCGGGCGGCGTTGAGGCGGCCACCCGTTCGACAAGCGCGTCGAGTTCGGCCCGATCATCGGGTGAAAGCGGGTCCAGTCCCATGCCCGCAACGCGGCGGCGCTGATAGGCGCGAAAGAACATGACCGCCAGTGTGGCGATCGCAAAAGCCATGATCGGCGGTGTCAGCCAGAGCGCATAGGTATTGGGTTGCCAGGGCGGGCGCAGCAGCACGAAATCGCCATAGCGCGCGACGATGTAGTCCACCACCTCATCATCGGTGTCCCCGGCAACCAGTCGTTCGCGGACCAGCAGCCGCAGGTCGCGGGCGAGTTCGGCGTCGGAATCGTCGATCGACTGGTTCTGACAGACAACGCAGCGCAACTCGGTCGAGATGGCGCGCGCCCGGGCTTCCAGTGCGGGATCGTCGAGCACCTCGTCGGGTTGCACGGCGATCACCGTCCCGGCCGGGGCCGCGAACAGAAACAGAAACAGGAAGAGGGTTTTGATCGGTTTGCTCATCCGCCTGCCGCTTCTTGCAACTTCGGGAGGATCTTCGTTTTCAGGTCTTTGGCGGTGATCGGACCCGTATGTTTGTAGGTGATCACGCCCTCGGCATTGATGATGAAGGTTTCGGGAACCCCCGTCACCCCCCAATCCAGCGAGGCGCGGGCGTCGCTGTCTGCGCCAACAGCCGTGTAGGGGTTGCCGTGACGGCGCAGCCATCGGGCTGCGTCTTTGGGCTTGTCGCGATGGTTGATGCCATAGACGGGCACGCCCTGTTCGGCCAGGCGGGCGATGAAGGGATGCTCGGCGAGGCAGGGCACGCACCAGGATGCGAAAACGTTGACGAGGCTGACCCGTGCCTGCAGGTCACGCGTCGCAAAACCTCCGGGTATGTCCGCATTCACCGGGGGGAGATCAATCACCGGGGCCGGTTTTCCGATCAGCGGCGAGGGCAGTCGCGACAAATCCTCGTTGCGCTCGTCATCGGTCAGAAGCGCGAACATGAGGCCGACCAGAGCCGCGAAGACCGCGACCGGCAGGATGACGAGCAGCCGACGCATAATCGTTACTCGGCGGCCGCCGGTGCGGGATGCGGCGCCGGACTGCGCCCGCGCCGCGGCGCACCGACCCGGTGGCGACGGTCGGTCAGAGACAGCGACCCGCCGAAGACCATCACCAGCGCCCCGAGCCAGATCCACGGGACGAAGGGGTTCACGAAGAAGCGAATGGTCCAGGCATTTGCCGTCTCGGGTGAGCGTCCGCGTTCTCCGATTACGCCGTAGAGATCGGAAATCCATGTCGTATGAATGCCGGCTTCGGTCGTGGTCTGGGAGGCAATCGGGAAGAACCGGCGCTCGGTGCTCAGCGTGGTCACCGCGCGGCCTTCATCGGAAATCACCAGAATGCCCCGCTCGTAGTTGTAGTTGGGCCCCTGGCCGCGCGTGACCTCGCGCAGGGTGACCGTATAACCCGCCCCCTGGGCGCTCTCCCCCGGCTCCAGCGTGGTGATGAGTTCTGCCCGCCAGGCCGATGAACCGGTGATGCCGACGATCATGATGCCCAGGCCCAGATGGGCCAGGGTCATGCCGCTGGCAGACCGCGGCATGCCGGCCAGGCGACGCCAGCTGTCCGCCAGTGGGATCGTGAACAGCTTGATGCGTCCGGCCCATTCGGCCAGCGCGCCCCCGGCCAGCCATGCGGCCAGTCCCATGGCGAAGGGGGCGAGGACGGGTCCGTCGGGCACAAGCGCGAAGGTTGCCAGGATGGCCGCCGCCGCGGCGATTGCGGCCGGAATCAGCTTCGGCGCCACCGTTCGCAGATTGCCCCGCTTCCACGCCAGAAGCGGACCGAGCGCCATCAGGATCACCAGCGGAACCATGATCGGCCCGAAGGTCGCATTGAAAAAGGGCGGGCCGACGGAAACCTTGGACGCACCGCCCGACAGCGCCTCGAGGATCAACGGATACAACGTGCCGAGCAAAACCGTGCCGGCGGCGACGGTCAGCAGCATGTTGTTGGCCAGCAGCGATCCTTCACGACTGACTGGTGCGAACAGTCCGCCCCCTTTCATGCCGGGCGCGCGAACGGCAAACAGGGTGAGTGCGCCACCGGTTGCCAGAGCCAGGATACCCAGGATGAACACGCCGCGTTCGGGGTCCACCGCGAAGGCGTGCACCGACGTCAGAACACCCGAACGCACCAGGAAGGTGCCGAGCAGGCTCATGGAGAAGGTGATGATGGCAAGCAGAATGGTCCAGCTTTTCAGGGCATCGCGTTTTTCGACCACGATGGCCGAGTGGAGCAGGGCGGTGCCGAACAGCCAGGGAATGAAGCTGGCATTTTCCACCGGATCCCAGAACCACCAGCCGCCCCAGCCGAGCTCGTAATAGGCCCACCAGCTTCCCAGCGCGATGCCAGCCGTCAGAAAGGTCCATGCGGCCAGGGTCCAGGGCCTTACCCAGCGGCCCCATGCGGCATCGACGCGGCCTTCGATCAGGGCGGCGACGGCAAAGGAAAAGGCCATCGAAAAGCCGACATAGCCGAGATAGAGCAGCGGGGGATGGAAGGCGAGCCCGGGATCCTGCAACAGCGGGTTTAGACCGTTTCCGTCAAGCGGTGCCGGAGAGAGGCGTGCAAACGGGTTGGAGGTGAAAATCACAAAGGCGAGAAAACACACACCGACCATGGCCTGCACCGCAAGCACACGGGCTTTCAGGGTCGGCGGCAGGTTACGTCCGAACAGCACGACAGCAGCACTGAACAGGGCCAGCACCAGCACCCACAGAAGCATGGAGCCTTCATGATTGCCCCAGACGCCACTGACCTTGTAGAGCATCGGCTTGAGGGAATGGCTGTTGAGATAGACGACCTCCAGCGAGAAGTCGGACACGACGAAGGCATATGTGAGAGCCGCGAAGGCGATCAGAAGTGCTGCGGCCTGGCCGATGGCCGTCCTGTCGGCCAGGGTCATCAGGGCCGCGTCGCCGCGGGCCGCGCCGATCAGCGGCAGTGTGGCCTGCACGACCGCAAGTGCCAGGGCCAGGACCAGGACGAATTGACCGACTTCCGCTATCATTGGGCCGGGCTTCCGTCTTTCCACTGGCCGTTTGCACGAAGGGCGTCGGCGACTTCCTTGGGCATGTAGTTCTCGTCATGCTTGGCCAGCACTTCGTTGGCGACAAACGTGCCGTCTGCCGTCAGCGATCCGTCGGCAACGACACCCTGGCCTTCCCGGAACAGATCGGGCAGGACGCCGGTATAGCTGGCCGGCACGGCGCGGTTGAGATCGGTGACCCGGAAATAGGTGGTGGCACCGTCCTGGCGGATGCTGCCTTCCTCGACAAGACCGCCGAGCCGGAACTGTGTGTCGGGCGGAGAGCTCCTTTCAGCCAGATCGGAGGGTGTGTAGAAGAAGACCAGACTGTCCTCGACGGCTGTCAGCACAAGCGCCGCCGCTGCGCCAAGCAGGCCCAGCGAGGTAAGAACAACCATCAGTCGCCGGTGTTTGCGTTTCATGTCTGCGTCCCGGACGAGTCGGTCGCCGTGTCGGGTTCGGCCTGGTGTCGCGCACGGCGATGGGGTGCCTGGGCCTCCGCGGCGCGCAGCTCGGCCTCACTCGCGCGCAGGCCCCGCCAGCTCACGATGGTCATCGCCAGAAGAACGAAGGCGGCAACACCCAGTGCGGGCCAAATGAAGGCCGCGTGTCCGCCCATATCCAGATAGGTCGCAATATCGTTCACGTCTTCCGTTCCGTGCCTTTCCGCTCTGCCGTATCGCCGAACGTAAATTCACCTTCGTTTTAGCGCGCGTGTCCTGTTTGGGACAGCCGGTATGACTTCACATTGATGTGGCGCATTCAGGGCAATCCTTGTGCAGTGCTACTGTGTGACACTCCTGAGATAGGCAATCACGTCGGCGCGCTGGTCGGGATTCTTCATGCCGGGGAATGTCATGCGCGTTTTCGGGATCACCTTTCGCGGGTTCTCCAGATAGGCAGACATGGTCTCTTCGTTCCAGACCAGCCCGGAATTCGTCAGGGCCGCAGAAAACTTGTAGCCGATGTCCCGCTGTCCGGCGGTGCTGCCGAACACGCCCCAGAGGTTCGGGCCGGCCCTGTTGCGGTCGCCCTTTGCAACCGTGTGGCAGGCGATGCAGCGTTCGAAGACGGTTTTGCCGGCTTTCGCATCCTGTGCGGTTGCCGGGCCGGACATGGCAAGTGTGACCAGGCCGATCAGCGCGGATGCGGTCAAATGCTTCACGAGACGCGTTCCTTCGCCAGAGACAGACGTTCCGCCGAGACATGGGGTTCGTGCTGCGGCACCACAATGCGGGCCGGGTTGCGGTGGTCCGGTTTATGCCGCGGCTGAAAGTCGCAGTGCACGGGCCCTCGCCGCGTTCAGGTCGGCCCGCATGCGGACCAGCAGCATGGTGATGAAATAGAACATGAAGGCCAGCGCCATCACCAGCAACGGGGTGAGCATCGAGGGATCAATGGCCGGTGCATCGAGCCGGGTGACGCTGGCGGGCTGATGCAGCGTGTTCCACCAGTCCACCGAGAACTTGATGATCGGCACGTTCACGAAACCCACCAAAGCCAAGACGGCGGCGGCGCGCGCGCCACGCTGCGGATTGTCAAAGGCGTTGGTGAGCGCGATGTGACCCAGATAGAGGAAGAACAGCACCAGCACCGAGGTGAGCCGCGCATCCCAGACCCACCATGTCCCCCAGGTCGGTTTGCCCCACAGGCTGCCGGTGATCAGAACAATCAGGGTGAATCCGGCCCCCAGGGGTGCCGCAGACCGCGCGGCGATATCCGCCAGAGGGTGTTTCCAGATCAGCGCAACTGCACTCATCAGGGCGATAAAGGAGTAGCAGCCCATGGCCATCCAGGCCGCAGGCACATGGACGTACATGATCCGCACGGTTTCGCCCTGCTGAAAATCGGCCGGGGAGGCAAACAGCGCGAAATAGATGCCGACAGCAAACAGCACCACGGTGGCAATCGCGGACCAGGGCAGAATCCGGGCGGCGATGCGTGAGAAGCGGGCAGGGTTGGCAAAACGGTGGAACAAGTCACGAAGTCCGATATCTGTTGGCGCAATCTTACTCGATCGCCTGCCGAAGCGCAGCCGCTGTGGCCCAGGGCGCCAGTGCAAGTGCGGCCAGCAGGAAACCGCCAAGAACCATGAGTTGGGGTCCGATGGGCCGTCCGGCAACCGCGCCGTCGATGGCGCCGGCCCCGAAGATCAGCACCGGGATGTAGAGCGGCAAAATAAGGAGCGCGAGCAATATACCGCCGCGCCGGGCGCCCAGGGTGAGAGCCGCGCCGATACCGCCCACCAGGCTGAGCACAGGCGTGCCCAGCAACATGGAGATGACGAGCGCCCCGAAGGCCGAGGCCGGAAGGTTGTAGAGCAGGGCGAGCACCGGTGCAGCGACCAGCAGCAGGACCCCCGTGGTCAGCCAGTGGGCCAGGGCCTTGGCCAGTGCCAGCGTGCCGAGCCCGACCGGCGAGATATATAAGAGATCGAGACTGCCGTCTTCATGGTCGGCGGCAAACATCCGTTCCAGTGACAACATCGCGGCGAGCAGTGCCACGACCCAGATGATCCCGCCTCCGATCCGGGGCAGCATTTCCGGATCGGTGCCTACCCCGAACGGGAACAGGATGGCGGCCAGCACAAAGAAGACCACCGCCATCACCGCGTCGGTGCCGCCGCGCAGGGCCAGCGCGAGTTCGCGCCGGATCAGAAGCAACAGCCCGATCATGACGCGGTTCCGTTGCCGGTGGTCTGCAGGGTGACCCGGTCGGCGTGGCTGTCGAGCAGTTCGTCGAGCCGGCCGCCATGGGTCGAGACGATGGCGACGCCTTCCTGGGAGAGATGTGCCAGGATCGTGTTGGCCAGCATCGAGACTGCACCGGGATCCAGGCCCGTGGCGGGTTCGTCGAGCAGCCACAACGCCGGACCAGCGGGTGAGTTCTGACCGGCGGCCAGGCGCGCCAGATTGAGCCGCCGTTTCTGGCCGGCGGAAAAGTATCGCGCGGGCACATCGGCCAGATGTTCGATGGAGAACTGGTAGAGCGCCGGTTCGATCGCCGGATCCAGACCATAGAGCCGGGCCCAGAAGCGCAGGTTTTCAGCCGCCGTCATGGAGGGCTTGAGGGGGTCTGCATGGCCGATATAGGCCACCCGGGCGCGGTGGGCATCGGGATCGCCTTCGATCGTCTCGCCCTCCCAGCAGATCTCGCCACTGGCTGCGGGCAGCAAGCCTGCCAGCACGCGGAGCAGACTGGACTTGCCGCTGCCGTTCGCCCCGGAGAGCAGCAGGGCCCGCCCGGGTTTGACCGCCAGATCGAGTCCGGCAAAAACAGCCCGCTCGCCACGGATGCAGCCCAAATTGTGTGTTGTCAGTCCCTGCACAGGCCTTCGATTCGTTGTTCGGCACATGTCGATTGCGCGAACCTAGAGCAAGCCTCGGACAAAGAGAATCAATTCTGTTTGCCGCGCACGCCCCGCCGCGCCAGACTGCTGCGAATCCGGAGCCCTTTGTTCCGATCACGAAAGGCAGAACAGCATGTCATTGGACGATAACAAAGCCGTTGCGCGGGCGTTCTTCGAGGAGTTCAGCAAGGGCAATCTGCAGGCGGTCGCCGATCTGATGGCGGAGGACCACGTGTTTCATTTCCCCCTTGCGCCCGGCCCCCAGGACAAGCCGGCCCATGTGGCGGGGCAGGCCAATATCAGGAGAATTTTTCCGGACTACCGGTTCGAAATTATCGATCAGATGGCCGAGGGCGATCTTGTGCTCACCCGGTCCTGGGTGCGGGGGACCCAGCGCGAAGAGTTTTTCGGTCATCCCGGAACCGGTCAGACCTTCGAGATCACGCTGAGCAATGTGATGCGCATCCGGGACGGAAAAATCGTCGATGAATGGGATGAGTTCGACACACTGAGTTTTCTCGCTCAGCTCGGGATTGTTGACCGGCCCGGATGATCGGCAGTGTCCGCGCGGGCATAAAAAAGACCGCCGACTGGGGGGAGTCGGCGGCCTTTAAGCCTTGGCTTCGTTTCAAGGGGATCGAAACGAAGCTTTGGAGGCTGTCCAGAAGCGTTGATGGGGGATGCTTCTGATCAGCCTTCAATATCGGGACCCAGTTGGGCGAGATCGGGACCGAAAAGGGGCGGAATTGTGAAGTTTCCGCCAGGGCCCGAGAAAGCTTCGCAGTTCCGGGCTTTTCCGCGGCTTTCGATGCCGCAGAATCTCTTCCAGAACGGCGTGATTGAGGCCGATATCGCGCAACATCCGCGCATCTAGTCCCTGCAACTCCCGGCGCGCCGCAGCGGCATGCTTTCGGGCCAGACGCGCATCGTCGAG
>Ga0181559_10006440_pt1 | contig 11080 bp, 8 predicted proteins | sample 011ome_21_FD_133752 | JGI IMG/M metagenome (GOLD analysis project Ga0181559, IMG submission 133752) | Coastal salt marsh microbial communities from the Groves Creek Marsh, Skidaway Island, Georgia - 011508AT metaG (megahit assembly) | ecosystem: Environmental > Aquatic > Marine > Intertidal zone... | reverse complement strand
GAATAAACACCTATGGATTTACGGAATTACGGTATGCCTTATTGGCTTTGTCTATTTGGCTTACCGGAATCACTATTTTCATGATTGTTACCAAAAACAAATACATTTGGGTCATCCCCGTTACCTTATTTTTTACGGTGGTGTTTGTGTTTTTTATGCCCAAATTGAATTTGTTTTCAATCTCAAAGGAGAGTCAAAAGCAAAGATTGCTTTCTTTATTGAAGTCTAACAAAATGCTTTCTAATCAAAATAAATTGTTAGCGCCCTTAACTTCATTACCTGATTCTGTTTCGAGTGAAATGTACAGCATTTCGGATTATTTGGCCGTAAATCATGGGATAACAGGCTTAGAGCCGGTTTTGGTTATTCCCGATTCAATCATGGCTAAAAATAGCAGATGGGAGATGGAAGTATGGCTCGACCAATCTCTTGCGCCGTATGGCATCTCTCGTGAGTATGAAAATACCGTTTTTGCAGAGGACGCAGTTCAAGCTGCAACAAATCAAAATGGATTGGATTCTAATGCAAAAGCAAGCATCAACTATCCAAATTTGAAAATTCGATTCAGAGGTCCAGTCCCCAATAGAGTAAGTATTCCACGAGGTAATTGGTCGCAATGTGCTGATGTAGAGATAAAAAATTTCAATTATACGGCTTTCAATGATGCCAATTTGCGCATTAACAAGGACGTAACCGGTAAAAATTTGTATGTTTCAACCAAGAAATATTCGGATGTATTCAATTTAGACTCCCTAATGGCGAAGCATGTATATGCCTATAAAAAACCACAAAACAATGTAGGTAATGGGTATTTCTTTCCCGATTCTAAGAATGTAATTGTGTTACAGCAGCCAGAAATGGCCTTGCAGATCTTTTACATGAATTATAAATGGAACCGTCAAACGAAAGAATATGAACTGGACGAATTAACAGCAAAACTATGGCTTCGCTAGTTTTTCTTTAGCGACTTGCCACAGTAATTCCATTTCTTCCAAACTCATATCTTTTAATCCTTTATTCATGGTTTCGGCTTGGGCTTCCATGGATTGAAATCGAGATTTGAATTTTAAATTACAGCGTTCTAATGCCGTGTCTGGGTTAATTCCCTTCAAGCGGGCATAATTTATTAATGCAAAAAGGTAATCGCCAAATTCTTCTTCTTCCTCGTCTTTGTTTTTCGCGGCTTTGAATTCGGCCCATTCTTCATCAACCTTTTCATAAGCTTTTTCGGCTTCATCCCAATCAAATCCTACTTGACTGGCTTTTTCTTGCATTCGATAGGCTTTAACTATACTATTTAATCCTTTGGGTACGCCATCCAATAAGCCATTCTTTTTATTCCCTTTCTCAGCTAGCTTAATCTGTTCCCAATTTTGTAAAACTTCTTCCTCTCCATTTACTTGGGTATTGCCGTATATGTGTGGATGCCTACGTATCAATTTTTCTATCAAAGATTGGCATACATCTCCAACATCAAAATAGCCGTGTTCACTGGCAATTTTGGAGTAAAATACGATATGCAATAAAATATCTCCCAATTCTTTTCGAACCTCCGTTGGATTGTTATCCATGATGGCATCGGATAATTCGTGCACTTCTTCAATGGATAATACTCTTATGCTTTCCCAAGTTTGTTTCATATCCCAAGGACACTTTTCTCGTAAATCGTTCATTACGTCTAAAAGCTTGGAAAATTGTTCGAGTATTTCTTCGCGTACCATATAAATTGATTTTTCCTGTGGATTGAGTTATTGAAATTCTATAATCTGGATACTGGATCTAGTAAAAGGTCCATAATAGCCAGTGCTGACAACGATTCTACGATGGGAACGGCCCTGGGCAATACACAAGGGTCATGCCTTCCTTCGCTGGATAGGGTTACCGATTCCCCCAGATGGTTGATGGTGGTTTGTTCTTTTTTTATGGTGGAAGTGGGCTTGAAATACAATTCAAATGTAATATCAGCGCCTGTTGCCATACCGCCAATTATTCCGCCAGAACGATTGGTTTCGGTTCCGATTTTTCCATTCTCAGAAATCCAAGAATCGTTGTTTTCCGATCCGAAACGTTCGTGTGCATGACTATCATCTCCGAAATAAATTCCTTTTACGGCATTTAAATTTAACATGTATTGAGAAATTTGCGCTTGTAATTTTCGGAATACCGGCTCTCCAGTTCCGGCTGGTACGCCGCTTATTCTGACTCTGATAGTACCCCCTAGGCTATCCCCATTCTCTTTAGCTTCTAAAATGGCACTTTCCATTTCAGAGGACTTCTCAAGATCCGGACATCTCACGGGAGACTTGTCAATTTCTTCGCGACTTACGAGATTTGGGATATGGGCTTGTATCGTATGAATTTGTTGCACCCAAGCGCAGACTTTAATGGGCCCCATTTGATATTGACTGAGAAACTGCTCGGCGAGAGCACCTGCAGCAACCCAACCTGCTGTTATTCGAGCACTGCTTCTACCGCCACCGCGATAATCTCTATGTCCCATTTTGAGATCCCAAAGGGCATCAGCATGGCCAGGTCGGTATATGGTTTTAAGGGCCTCGTAATCTTGAGGTTTCTGATCTAAATTAGGTATTAAGAACGTAATCGGGGTGCCTAATGTTTTCCCCTCGAATACACCGGAAATAATTTGAACGGAATCTTTTTCTGTTCGCGATGTAGTAAGTGCACTTTGTCCAGGTCGACGTCGATTTAACTGATGCTGCAATGCCTTCAAATCAATTAGCATGCCGGCGGGAAAACCGTCTAATACGGATCCAATAAATGGGCCATGGCTTTCACCAAAACTCGTTAATGTTAAATTTTTACCGATTGAATTTGCGCTCACATTATTAGGGCTAGGAGATGAGTTCAAAATTACACATTTTAAGATGTTCCCAATATTGAGGATAGCTTTTTTTCGCACATTGGGTATCGTCGATGCTAACATCATCAATTACTGCTGCCCATGGCGCAAATGCCATTGCAATGCGATGGTCATTAAAGGTTTTAATATCAAAGCGTTTGGGCATAGACCGATGTTCATTTTTCAATAGGTAACCACTTGTGTTAGCTTCCCATTGAAATCCTAAGGTAGTTAAGTTAATTCGAATACTTTCAATTCGGTTGCTTTCCTTTACGGCCAGTTTTTCAATTCCAGTAAATTGTATGTCCTTACCTAAGAAAGCACATGCAGAAGCTAATACAGGTATTAAATCAATAGATTCTGAACCGTTAAAATGCATCAAGGTTTGTATGTTGGATATCGGACCCGGTGAAATTACAGCTCCATCAACATCGAATACCGTGGTAATTCCTAATTGAGCGAATGCAGCAACACAAGCATAATCGGCTTGTAGTGAGTTCTGGCGAGCGCCTATTAACCTGAAAGACTTTTGGGTAAATAGGGCCATTAAATAAACAAAAGCAGCACTTCCCCAATCGATTTCTATTTCAACATTGGAGTGGTTCTTCGGCTTTCCATCTATGGCGATACTTCCATCGTTAATTTCGACTTGGAATCCCCAATCTTCTAAAACAGATTGGGTCAGTTTTATATACGACCAACTATGTGCTAAGCTTTTTACCTTAATTCTTGGTATGGGTTGAATTTTGGTAACCCCTAACATTAAAGCAGAAACAAACTGACTGCTTTCTTGGGTGTTTATTTCCCAAATATCCTTCGAATTTTGAATGCCACTTTTTATTTCTACAGGGAAAAAACCTGGTTTTTCTAAATATTCTATTTGGGCTCCTTGTTCAATCAGCGTATTTACCAAATCTGAGATGGATCTTTTCCGCAAACTTGAACTTCCCGATATAATTTTCGGGATGTTATGGACAGCAAAAAATACCAATGCAAAGCGCGAAGGCGTACCTGCATCTCGGAAATCAATTTGATAAGATGCATTTCTTAAGCCTTCGTAAAACAGTTGGGTATCACGAGCGGTTGAAAAAGACTTTATCGCCCGCAATTCTGAAAACTGAAATTGTAAAAATAAATGTCTATTGGAAAGACTCTTAGAAAGAGGTAGCCGAACGCTAACGGGTTGATTCCGTGCAGGTGAGTTATGGTATTTAATCCTCTGAATCATGCAACGCCGTGGCGTGTTTGGATAAAAAGTCCATCAATTGTGCCTCGGATACTTCAACGTCAAAAGAGGCGTTTCCAATCGCGTTTAATAAGCTCAATTGTATTTTACCGTTGTGGTTCTTCTTATCGTGCATCAAGAGATTACACATGGGTTCAACTTCGAGTTCGGACCAACCGATTTTAGGATAAAGGGGATATACTAATTTTTCGACTGTTTCTAAAATGCTCGCATCCGTGATTCCTAATTCGAAACCCAATAAGGATTCCCAATACAGGCCATTAGCAATAGAAATGCCGTGATTAATTTTTGGATTCTCAAAATGGATGGCTTCAATACCGTGACCTAAAGTATGGCCCAAGTTAAGAAGTTTACGCAAACCTTTCTCTTTAAAATCTTCAGAAACTATTTCTTTTTTGAATAAGATATTCTCTCGAATAATTTCCATCCAAGCTTCGGCATCGTTAGTTTCAGGACATCCTTTTTGAACCATTTGCATTAGGGTGCCCCCATTTAACAAAGCGTGTTTGATTACTTCGGCCCATCCTGACAGGATTTCACTTTCGTTTAGCGTTTGTAAGAAAACAACATTGCGCATGATTGCCGCGGGCTCTGTAAACGTGCCAACGATATTTTTTGTACCGTATAGATTGATTCCAGTTTTACCGCCTTCAGAACCATCTACCATTGAAAGTAGGGTAGTAGGCACATAGATACATGGAATGCCACGCATAAACACGGAGGCACAGAAACCAGCGAAATCTAAAACAGCTCCACCACCAACTGCAATGATTAGGCTTTTACGGGTTACGTTCTCTCTTAATAGACTTTCCCAAAAATCTTCACAATAACTTAGTTTTTTGGCTTCATCTCCATCAGGTAGGTGGTAAATGATATTGTCAACCTTTTTGTATATCTGTAACTTGGGCAAACAAAGTTTCTCCGATGTCTCAGAAACAACTACCACGATTTTGTCCGGTTGAAAATCGTTGAGGTACGTGTCGATACGTTGGTCTATGGTTTCGGTGCGGACTATCATGATTTTATTTTTTCGTAACGCTGCATATTGGTTGGATCCAAATCTTTTAACAAACGCACGATAATGGTTTTTTCTGCGGTTGTTCCTTCTTTGAATATTTCAACAATTTCAGGCCATTTAGTAGTGAAGAACAATTTTTGAAGTAAACTGTTTCGATTGGTTTGTGCGGTTTCTGAAATTTTCTGTAATGATTCTGTAATTTTTTTCCTGCCCTTTATGGGATCCTCATAAAATTGGTCGAGTCCATCACGGTGATATTGGTAGTTCAATTCTCTGAATTCTTTAAAGCGAGGACTGTTCAAATTCTCTGCTAAGTAGAAGCGATTTCGGAATCCTTTACCGTCTCCTTGATTCCAACCGGGCTTATTGGTCATTAGGTTTACCAAATTTTGAGCTTTTGCGTAATATTTACTTCCCCCTAAAAGGCCATAACTATCATGTTCAATTCCTAAAGCAATATAAACGTAATAGGCCATAAGCGTGGTTAGGTCGTTCATGTTCATATTCTCTTGGTATTCTAAGTTTTCAAATTCACGGTAATTGAATCCAACGTCTTCATCATTGAATTGAAGCACTGTTGTTTTATAGTTAGAACCGTAGACTGGGCGGGTAACCTGAAGTTGAGAATTTCCCTGGAATTTATCGTTGTCCCATGCGTCAATATTGATGAAAAGCGTCATATTGACTTTTTCCGTACTGGAAATATTTTCTTCGGTCCATTTACGGTTATTGATAAACTGTTGTAAGCTATTTTGAAGGGTAACTAAAATATCCTTATTGGCAATTTGCACACGAGGGGCCACTACTTGAACCGTTGCGTTGATTTCTTGAGAATAGAGCTTGGGTATTGCGATTACCGCAATTGTCAGTAAAACAGTTAGTTGCTTAATCCAAAATTTGCCAATCATCTAATTTCTCTAAAAGTATAGTTGCAATATCGGATTTAGATTGCAAATCAGTGACAAATTGTTGATTGTTTTTTGTAAAAATTTTGACACTGTTTTGTTCGCTTTGAAAGCCCGTGTTTTCTCCAACAGTATTCAAAACAATAGCGTCTAATTGCTTTTGTTGTAACTTCTGAAGCGCGTAGTTTTCAGCATTTTGGGTTTCTAGAGCGAAACCAATACATTTTTGATGACTTTTTCTATTCAACGAAAGTGTCTTTAGGATATCGGGATTCTTGGCCAATTCTAAATTCCAGTCATCGGCAGATTTTTTCACCTTTTCGGTGTAAACCTCTTTAATTCGGTAATCGGATACGGCTGCGGCAAATATGCCCACATCGCAATTCGGAAAAATATTTTCGCAAGCGTTAAGCATATCCTGGGCATTTTCAACCCTTGTTAATTGAACTTCCTCAGGAACTTCTAAATGAGTGGGACCTAGTATCAAATGAACGTGAGCGCCCTTTGTTATGAGTGCTTTAGCAATTTCGATACCCATTAAGCCGCTGCTTCGGTTTCCAATGAAACGCACGGGATCTATAGCCTCATAGGTAGGTCCAGCCGTTACCATAACTTGTTTACCTTTCCAACCATTATCAGGGGCTTCAAAATGTGATTTAAATACTTCTAATATGTTTTCAGGTTCGGCCATTCTTCCTTTGCCCTCCAAACCACTAGCTAATGGGCCGGTTTCTGCATCTATCAAATGTACTCCGCGTTCTTTTAAGGTATTGAGATGTTCTTGAACAGAAGGATGTAGGTACATGTCTAAATCCATTGCAGGGGCTATCCAAACGGGACAACGGGCGGATAAATAGGTGGTTAATAAGAGATTGTCGCACTGCCCACTCACCATTTTGGAAAGTGTATTGGACCCGCAAGGAGCAATCACCATGGCATCGGCCCAAAGACCAAGGTTTACATGATGGTTCCACATACCGGTTTCTTCATCGAAAAAATCGACCAATGCAGGTCTCTCAGAAACAACCGATAACGTTTTTAATGTAACGAATTGAAGTGCACTGGGCGTACAAATTACTTGTACCTCAGCACCTGATTTTTTAAATAGTCGTACCAATTCGGGCGTTTTATACGCCGCGATACCACCACTAATGCCTAAAAGTATTCGCTTGTTTTTAAGCATGATCCGGAGCGTCCGGAATTCTCCAATAGGTTTTATTCTCGGAAAATTCTTGAGTAGCCGAAAGAGTTGGCTTTGGCTGACGCTCGTACATCAATGAAATTTCGATTTGTTCGCGGTTTTCTTGAACTTCTTCTAAATTGTCACTGTCTTGTGCAAACGGCTCCAAACGATTTTTAAGCTCCTCTTTTTGCTTTTCAGCAATTTGATCTGCGCGCTTTGAGATGATTACTGCCGACAAATAAATGTTGTTGGTTTCATTCTCAAGATTTTTGAGGTTGCGGGTTTCTGCTGAGGTATGGTCTTTGATGCTCATAAAATTGCTTCTATTTCTTTAATACGTTTTTGGGTTTGGGATTCTATTTTCTTAACATCTCCGAAGTGGGTACTACCGGATGGATGTGTATATAGATAATCTTGAATGTTTTCTAATACCATTTGGAAGCGTTCCAAACGTTTTGATTTTACACTGTTTTCAGCATACTGAAATTGTGCGTCTACGGCCATCCACTCTAAGGATTCTCTAAGCTCCATATCTGGATATAATTTGACCGTATTTTTTGCTGCCACTGCTGCGGATTTGAATTCACCCATGCGGTAGTATTGCTCAACCATATCGTATTCTTTTTGTTGCAACTTAGCTCGAAGTAAATCGATATGCTCGTTGCATTTTTCCGAATATTCAGAATCTGGATAGTAGTTGGTGAACATTTGCAATGCTTCAATAACCTTTTTGGTGTCTGCTTGATCGAGATCAGCAGGTCCAATGGCTAAAACATCACAATACAAGCCCATGTAAGCACATTCAATTACCCGATCGGCCTGTGTGAAATTTTCCGTATAGTCCTTGAAAAACAAGGAGGCATATGGATAATCTTTAAGGTGGTAATAGGACATGGCCATGTGATAATAGATATTTTCTAGGCTGTCGCGGACCTTGTACATATCACGCAACTGTTCGAATAGTTGAACGGACTTGGCGTAATCTTTTTTAGTAAAAAGCTCCATAGCCTTGGTTTGCTTTTGAGCCGCTGTACCTTTCTTGTAGATGCGCTGATATTCACCACAAGAAACGCTTGTGAGAGCTATCCCAATCATAATTATTATAATGCGCACCCTTAACATAGAATCCGCAAATATAGCAAAAATCAACGATATTTGCTTGGTTTTTAAGGGCGATCGTCGTCTTTTAAAGATCGGTAAACGATTTCTAAAAGTTTGCCCCGGTAACCCAAATGAGCCAGTTTGTTTTTAGTATCGTTTGGATAGGTGCGATTGCTCATAAATACAAATACCAATTGGTTTTTTGCATCCGCCCAAGCCCACGTTCCCGTAAATCCAGCATGCCCGAATAAACTACGAGGAGCTCCATCAAAAATATTACTCCCTTTGTAGTCCGGATTTTTAAGCTCGTTGGGAAATCCATTTGGTTTGTCAAAGCCCAAGCCACGGTGATTATTGCCATAATTAAAGCTGGATGTGAATTTGTCAACGGTTTCTTTTTTGAAATAGCGCTTGCCATCTATTTGACCGCCCTGCACGAGCATCAACATCAGTCGGGATAAATCGTAGGCACTTGAAAATAAACCGGCATTTCCTGCATTCCCCCCAGAAAAATAAGCCGATGGATCATGAGTTTCGGCCCAAATTAATCCGCGATTATGAACGGTGTCTATTTGAGTTGGAAGCACAAATGGCTCCATTCCTCTCTGTTTAGGTCCAAAAACGGTTCTATGCAAGGCCATAGGAGAATAAAATAGAGAGTCGCATAAATCCGAGAGCTTTCGACGACTGCGGTATTCGATCCATTTTCCTAAAATAATGGCATTTAAGTCGGAATAAATATAGGGTTGGATGTCGTTTTTACGTTTGGTTTTCTTTGGTGCCGTTTCGGTAATCCATTTCCAAACCGAATCAACAACCGTCGCTTTCATAAAGCGCTTATTTCCCCACAGGATATCTTTAGGTTCGGGTAGATGTAAAGAATCAATAGAAATCATTAACGAATCCGATTCAATCCGACTAAAAAGCGGCAAATAAGGCGGTAATCCAGAACGGTGCATCAAGAAATCTTGGATTTTGATGTTTCCCCAAGGGAAAGATGCTGCATCGGGCCAATAGGTTTTAATGGGCTTGGAAAGGTCGATATTTTCCTTTTCATAAACATGCATGACCGCCATGGTTGTGGCAGCAACTTTGGTAATACTGGCTATGTCAAATATACTATGTGCATTAACACGGTTTTGTCCATCTGGCATTGTGCCTCTTGAAATGTCATAGGCTATTTGTCCGTTTTTTAATACCAAAAGTGAGGCCGATTGTGAGGCGCCATTGCGTACAATCGAATCCATAATTCCATTTAGTGAAAGCTCTTCGTCGCAATTGAATCCCAAGGTTTCTGGATCGGCCCATTTTAACGGTTCCGTCCAGGGGGCTGTTTGTATTGAACGTGATGGATCCCAAAGACTGTCTATGGCTACTGGTATTTTTCCGGAAATTCCGCGTCGTCCAAAAAGCGCATCAATTGAGGCCATTAGGTAGGATTCTCCCGTTTCCATTCCTAAAACGATGGGCACTGAAGTTCTCAAACCTTGCAAGGCATAAACGTTTCCTACATGTATAAATACGGATTTGTCAGGTCTTGAAATATGTTTCAATACATGGCTTAAGGAAGGGGGTAATTCTCGAGTTTGATTGCCCCACATTCGTTGCGCGGCGTTAAAAAAGAGTTTTCTACCGCCGAGTGAATCCAACTCCTTTACTAAACTATCGGGTGATTTAAAGTTATGTGCCCAAATAACATGAGTGTTTTGATAGCTTTTTACACGCGTGTAAAAAGTCTCAGATAGGCGCTCACCGAAGATTACCGCGTACAAAGTGTCCGTGCGGTGCGGGCGCCAGGGGATTCCAGGATTTTTAGTGTCTGAAAGCAAACAGATATGGGCGCTCGCTGCTTCTATTTCTGCTTCGAAGTTTGGGTGGAATTCTTGGTAACCGGATGCAGGTGCAGCGCTGGTTTGACGAATAAAGCGTTGGTATTCCTGATTTAATGATTCCTGAATATGAGAAACCTCCAAATCTTTAATCAGTCCTAATTGATGTTTAGAAATTAAAATGCGTTTAACCGAAGCCGCAATTTCGGTAGAATCTATCCAAGAAGAATCGAGCCAATTTCTGCATTTGGATAGCACTTCAGGAACATTATCTACAAAACACAAAATATCGTTACCCGCTTGAATGGCCTTGAGCACCGCTTCGTCGGATGGGTAGTGGGCGCTTACCCCTTTCATATTCATGGCATCGGTGATGATCAAGCCTTGAAATCCCATCTTTTTGCGCAATAAATCGTGCACAACAGCTCTTGAAAGGGAAGAGGGCATATGGTCACGATCGTCTAAATAAGGAATTTTCAAATGGGCAACCATGATGCTTTTTACATCTGCATCTATCAAGGCTTGAAAGGGGGTAAGCTCTTTCTTTAAGGATTTTTTATCGTGCTGTACCAAGGGGAGTTCTTTATGGGAATCTGCAATGGTATTGCCATGGCCAGGAAAATGTTTAGCACAGGCCCATACACCTGAATTTTCCAATCCTTTATGAAATGCCGTTGCCAAAGAACTAACATCTTCTGGGTTTTCTCCAAAACTTCTAAAGCCAATTATGGGGTTGTTCGGATTGGTATTAAGATCCACAACGGGAGCAAAATTGATATGAACGCCCAAAGATTGGAGCATTTTACCTTGCGATTTTCCAATTTCAAAGGCATATTCCGCGTTTTGGGTGGTTCCGATACTTAATGGATACGAGTATTTGGGAACGTGATCAAGTCGCATGGCAGGACCCCATTCCGCATCCATACCAATCAGCAGTG
>Ga0181559_10006433_pt1 | contig 11087 bp, 11 predicted proteins | sample 011ome_21_FD_133752 | JGI IMG/M metagenome (GOLD analysis project Ga0181559, IMG submission 133752) | Coastal salt marsh microbial communities from the Groves Creek Marsh, Skidaway Island, Georgia - 011508AT metaG (megahit assembly) | ecosystem: Environmental > Aquatic > Marine > Intertidal... | reverse complement strand
CTCGGTTTTCAGCACGTCCGCGCAGGAGTTGCATCTTATCCGCATCGCTGAGCGGCGACATTTGAAAATGCTGCAGACTGCGCATGCGAGAGGCCAGGTCGGGTGTGGCAAACTCAAGTGTGTTGGCCGGCTTAGAGTGCGTGATAATCAAACGACCCGCTTCGCTGTGCAGACGCTGATAAACGGTCATGAGTAAGGCTTCTGAGGCCAGATCCCCAATAACCATCGAGATATCATCAATCGCCACCAACTGGCCGAAATAACCGGCATGGCTTAAGGCTTCAGCCAAACCTTGCGGGTGATAGGCGTGGTCCTCGCAACCGATATAGGTGATAGAAATATCGTCCTGTTGCGCTGCGTGACAACATCCCCGCAGCAAATGGCTACGGCCACTGCCCGGCTCTCCGAAAATCCAGTACCCTGCAAAACCGTCTTCCCCGGAACGCATGGTTTGCAACAGTTCAACATTGCTCCCCGGCACGAAGGTCTCCAGCGTTTGTCGATGCGGGTGTTCAATGGCTAAAGTATATTGGCGGGGGTTTGGCACGGCTTAGTCCCTGCGCTGGACGCTACCGCGGGCGTGTTTATACTGCTTACGTTGCTTGCCCGCTCGATACGCTTTCGAACCCCAGGTGACCACATAATCCAGACCCGAGCCGAAGCCCAGCACGGCTAAAATATAGAAGCAGGGCATCACAGCCCATGCCGCCAACTGGGTAACCCACCCAAACGGCAATAAACTGGCCAACACCAAGCACAGCGTAACAATTTGAATCGCCGTATTCGACTTGCTCAGAAAAGTGGGCGCTATTTCTACCGCTTCGTAGAGCATCTTGTACACCATAGCACCTACCAAAATGGTGAAGTCTCGCCCCAGGACGATCACTGCAACCCACATTGGAATGTGCCCCTGGAGCGTAAATACAACAAATACGGAGGCGACCAGAAATTTATCGGCCAGAGGATCAAGCATAGCGCCCAGTTCACTGGTCGCATTGAAACGACGCGCCAGATATCCATCCAGCGCATCCGACAAACCCGTGACAATCATCAGCACAAACGCTTCAGCGTACTGAGCTTCCCAAAGATACCAGGCGGTCGGGAACACCAGTAAAATCCGCAGTGCGGTGATGAAGTTAGGCAGATTATTCAACACGTCATTGCCGCCAAATAAATCGACTATCGCGCCCACGATGAAGCCGGTCTTTTGTTAGATAGCCTTCGGTAGTCAAGAGCATTTCCAGCTGGTTTTGTTGAGCGCGGCTGGTCACAGACAAATTGACGGTATTCGGGGAGAGTTCAGTCACCCCGACGTCAGCGACAAATTCTAACCCTTCCAGATACTGCATGAGCTGGGCATAGTCATCTATATCATACAACCCACTGACCCTGAGCGACTGTGATTGTATCCCGCGTGGCAACACGGCGTACTGTTCCATGACTTGGTCAGCGATCAGGTCTACACCCAGCCCGGCGACCTGCTCAGCATTCAAAGAATCGAAGTTTACCGCGACAAGCTGACCCTCTACCCAGGCTTCCCAATCACCGCGATAAGGTTTGGTGCCCGACAAAAAATCAGCACTCCGGGCAACCCGCCCCACCAGTACGATATCGGCCTGGTAGCGGGCCGCCGCTGCGTCTAGCGATTGACCCAATTTGCCCCATACTTCAGCGGCACTGATCGCCACACTGTCGCTCAGATCCATGCGCGGTAGCGACAGGGGTACACCCCGTAGCTCGCCTCGCGCGCGCAACGCCTGCACGAGCGGATGGCGTTGATCATCGCTCAGGATACGCCGCTCTCCGCCGCTCTCCAGCACCACCCACGCTACCACTTTAGGTCGCTTGGCCCACCAAACGGGTAACGACGCCTGCTCTATCAGTTTTTGAATGGCGGCCGTCTGATAAGTAATTTTCAATATCTGCTGCTCAGACCCATCCGGTCGAGACTTGGTAAAGAATAAAAATCGATTGTAATACGCCTGGGGGGCACCCAATGCTGCCACCACTTGTTCGTTGCGGGGGATTGATACGAGGCCCGTCAGGCGCGTGAGCACGGTCAACAACCCCTCCGCGGCCACTCGAGTGCGTTCAGCGTCTGTTTGGGCCTCGACCGGCTGTTCAATCACGTAGATTCCCTCTACATCGCTGAGCGCCTGAACGAATGCTGGCAGCATCAGACCGGCCAAAAGCCAGAACGTAGGCCTCCACCCACGATTGATTTTTCCAAGTAACGCTTGCAAGATTTTTCGCAGCCAACAGTTGCTAAGGCACAGTTTACCGAATTCCACAGCCGATGCCCCCCTAAGGTCTGCTAAACTAAACGCTTTGACACTCGTCCTGTACAGCGACATTTTGCACGGAGACTACACCTTGGCCGAAAACAACACTGGAGAAACCTCCTTAAGCTACAAACAGGCAGGGGTCGATATCGAAGCCGGCGCTGAATTAATCAGCAGGATCAGCAGTGCCTGCAAGGCCACACACCGCCCCGAGATGCTATCCAACCTTGGCGGATTCGCTGCGATGACCGAGATACCTGCGGGTTACGCGCATCCAGTACTGGTCTCGGGCACTGATGGCGTCGGGACCAAACTCAAACTAGCCATTGATCATCAGCGCCATGACGGGGTTGGTCAGGATTTAGTTGCTATGTGTGTGAACGACGTTTTGGTGACCGGCGCAGAGCCATTTTTGTTTTTGGATTATTACGCCACCGGCGCGCTGTCTGTGGACACCGCTGAGCGGGTCATCAAAGGCATAGCCCACGGGTGTGACCTCGCTGGGTGCTCGCTGGCCGGGGGTGAGACCGCAGAAATGCCTGGATTCTATGACGGTGAGGAATACGACCTGGCCGGCTTTTGCGTTGGTGTCGTCGAAAAATCCCGTATTGTTACCGGCGACGAAGTCGCCTTGGGCGATGTCATTATTGGGCTACCCAGCTCAGGCCCTCACAGCAATGGCTACTCACTCATACGTAAGGTGCTTGAATTACAGAAGCAGAACATCAGTTCAGACCTGCTGGACGCGTTGATTGCACCCACGCGGATCTACGTCAAACCCGTACTCAACCTACTGCGTGACCCCTGCGGTACCCACGTGCACGCGATGGCACATATCACCGGTGGCGGGTTCTACGAAAACGTTCCCCGAGTATTGAATAATCCCAACCATGCCGCGCTCATTGATCTAACTACCTGGCAGTGGCCCTCAACGTTTAGCTGGCTACAGCAAGCCGGCAACATTGCTGAACAAGAGATGCTCACCACATTCAACTGTGGCATTGGCTTTCTGCTGGTCATCGAACCCGCTGCAGCCGCCCAGTGCATGGCCATTCTTGAAGCCAGCGGAGAAGCGCCCATTCAAATCGGCTCCATCGTGCCCAGCGATAGCGCCGCCAGCCCGCATCAGATCTTGCTGCGCTGAATCGGCTTTGTTCGGCTCGTCAGCTTTGCCCGGCGCTAAGGCTTAGGCAACGTCACTCCGCGTTGCCCTTGGTATTTGCCACCACGATCCTTATAGGTGACCTGACATCGCTCATCTGATTGAAAAAACAACATCTGCGCAACACCCTCGTTCGCGTAAATTTTAGCGGGCAGCGTAGTGGTGTTGGAAAATTCTAAAGTTACATGCCCTTCCCATTCTGGCTCCAATGGCGTGACGTTGACGATTATTCCACAGCGCGCATAGGTTGATTTACCCAGACAAATCGTCAGCACATCTTCGGGAATTCTGAAATATTCAACGGTGTGCGCCAGCGCAAATGAATTAGGCGGTATCACACAGGTATCCCCTTCCACATCCACAAAACTGGCTTCATCAAACGCTTTTGGATCAACCGTGGCTGAGTGGATATTGGTAAAGACTTTAAATTGGGTGGCGCAACGAACATCGTAGCCATAACTTGAAGTGCCATAAGAAATCACTTTTTCACCGTTAGCGCTGCGCACCTGGCCGGTTTCAAAGGGCTCAATCATGCCTCGTTGTGCTTGTTCAATGATCCATCGGTCGGATTTGATCGTCATAGGGTTACCTTTGGGTTTAGGCTAGGAAAAAAATAAGGAACCTTGCGTCTAATCGTCGACTAAGGAAATTTTAGGTGCCGTTTGTTCACCGTTCCACAAACGTGCTGCCAGGTGTCTTGCAGCGTTTCGATACTGGCGACTGATTTCGCTATCCGGATCCGCGTGCACGGTGGGGTCACCACTGTCGGCTTGTTCCCGTATCGACATCGACAGCGGCAGTTCAGCAAGGAGCGGCACACCCAGATCGCGCGCAACTTTATCGCCGCCACCTTCGCCAAATAAGTGGCTGACGTGATGACAATTGGGGCACACATGCACGCTCATATTCTCAATAATACCCAGTACCGGAATGTCCACTTTGGTAAACATTTCTATCCCTTTGATGGCATCAAGCAACGCAATATCTTGGGGTGTCGTGACGATCACCGCACCCGAAACGGGGGCTTTCTGCGACAACGTTAAAGCAATATCTCCGGTGCCCGGAGGCATGTCGACAATCAGGTAATCCAGGTCTTCCCAAAGCGTTTGGTTCAGAATTTGCTGGAGTGCCCCTGATGCCATGGGGCCCCGCCACACCATCGGGGTGTTGTCGTCTACCATAAAGCTCATACTCATGGCTTTCAGACCATGGGCTCGAATCGGGTCAAAGAACTTACCATCCTTCACTTTGGGACGCTTACCTTGGGCCACGCCCAACATCATGCCTTGGCTGGGCCCATAGATATCGGCATCCAACAACCCTACTTTTGCCCCTTCAGCATCTAAAGCCAACGCCAGATTGACCGCCGTGGTTGATTTACCCACCCCTCCTTTGCCAGATGCAACCGCTATCACGTGCTTGACCTGCTCAAAACCTCGCCCGGGTGGTGCTGCGAAACTCACCTCTAATTCGACTCTATCGCTGCCCAAAAACTGTCCAAGCCGGGCCTGCAGTTCCTCGCGCATCCCCGCCGCGGGGTAACCTAACGTCACGGCAACCTGATTTCCGCTCGTCAAAATACGGGCGCCTAATTCACCCCAGGTTTTACCCAGATAGGGATCAACGAAGTCTTCTATTTTCATGAGTTCCTGTATTCCTAAGCGAGCCCGATGACCGCCATCGGGTATTGGTTTTGCGGCCTAGCACTGCGGACTGGTGACGCAATGCCTTGCTGATTCAACGGGCGCCTAGTATATGCATGTCGGGGGGCAGCGGGTAGAATATGCGACCTTTTTTCAATCAACTTGGCGACAGTTAATGGCGCGCAGAATTTTAGTGACCAGTGCTTTGCCCAACGCAAATGGACCCATCCATCTCGGCCATATGTTGGAGCACATTCAGACCGACATCTGGGTACGCTTTCAGCGCATGCGTGGGGAAGAGGTTTACTACGTCTGCGCGGATGACACCCACGGCACCGCAACCATGATTCGTGCAGAAGAAGAAAATACCACACCTGAGGTATTGATCGAACAGATGCGTCTCGATCATCTGCGTGATTTCACCGGATTTGATATTTCGTACGACAATTACTACTCCACCCACTCTCCCGAAAACCAACACTTTTCGGAGTTAATCTATCAACGCCTGGATGAGGCGGGATTAATTTTCACTAAGGACGTTGAGCAACTTTACGACCCTGAAAAATCGCTGTTCCTGGCTGATCGCTTTGTTGTTGGTGAGTGCCCGCGGTGCGGCGCAGACGGTCAGTATGGAGACAATTGTGAGGTGTGTTCCGCGACTTACGATGCGACCGAATTAAAAAACCCGCGCTCAGTGTATAGCGGCGCAGCACCAGAACTGCGCCGCTCGACGCACTATTTTTTCGATCTGCCTCAGTACACCGACTTTTTAAAACAGTGGACTCATTCAGGTGCAGTGCAACCAGAAGTCGCCAATAAGCTCTCAGAATGGCTCGATGCTGGCTTACGTGCCTGGGATATCTCCCGGGATGCCCCCTACTTCGGCTTCTTGATTCCCAACACCCAAGACAAATATTTTTATGTCTGGATGGATGCGCCCATCGGCTATATGGCGAGCTTTAAACATTATTGCGAACAACACGACGTCTCGTTTGATGAGTTTTGGCGCGCCGACAGTGATTGCGAAATACACCACTTCATTGGCAAAGACATTATCAATTTCCATGCGCTCTTCTGGCCTGCCGAGCTTGACGCAGCAGGTTTTCGAACCCCAACACGTATCCATACCCACGGCTTTATCACGGTCAATGGCACCAAGATGAGCAAGTCTCGCGGTACCTTTATTACCGCCGAGTCTTATTTGGCGTCACTGAGTCCAGAGTATCTGCGCTACTACTACGCGGCGAAACTCAATGGATCCTCTGACGACATCGACATCAATCTCGAGGACTTTGTGCAGCGTGTCAATGCGGACCTCGTGGGCAAAGTGGTGAACATAGCCAGCCGCACTGCGGGGTTCATTCATAAACAATTTGATGCTCGATTATCCAACGACGTACACGACCTGACCTTATGGGAGGCGTTTGAAGCCCAATCTGCCATCATTGCCGAACATTACGAACGCGACGAAACCAGCAAAGCCGTGCGTGAAATCACTGCACTCGCAGACCTGGCCAATCAATACATAGCCGCTCACGAGCCGTGGAATCTCAATAAAGATCCTGAAAAACGCGAACTGCTGCACGGCGTTTGCAGCCAGTCGATCAACATGTTTCGTTCCCTGGCTATCTACCTGGCCCCCATTCTCCCAGAGATGGCTGAAAAGGCCGCAGCGTTCCTCCAAGTCGAGCCCTTTACGTGGCGTGATTTAGACGCGCCGTTACGCGACCACAAAATTGCCAAGTTTGCGCCACTCTTGGCACGCATGGACAGTAAGGTGGTCGCACAACTGGTCGAGGCCGAACCAGACACCACACAAGCACCGACGAAGGCGACACAGCAGGTAGCCGCAAACCCGGAGAATTCGGAGGCAGAGCACCGTTCAACCGTGCAGATTGACGACTTCAACAAGATACAACTCAAAGTCGCCAAAATCATCGCAGCCAAATATGTGGACGGCGCAGACAAGTTGCTCGAGCTGACTCTGGATGTGGGCGACCATCAGCGTACCGTCTTTTCAGGCATCCGTGAGGCCTACAGCGATCCAGAGAGTCTGGTGGGAAAACTGACTGTGGTCGTGGCTAACCTAGCCCCCCGGAAAATGCGCTTTGGTTTATCCGAGGGCATGGTGCTCGCGGCTGGTCCAGGCGGTAAAGATATTTTCCTGCTATCACCCGATCAGGGAGCGACACCGGGCATGGACGTGAGTTGACAGGCTAGACTGATATGACAGATTTAGCTCTGTTGCTGATCGGCGCTCTGCTCGTGAACAATTTTGTTCTCTCGCAGTTCCTCGGGCTTTGCCCGTTTATGGGCATTACCAAGGGTTATGACACTGCTCTGGCCACCGGTATCGCCACCACTTTTGTACTGTCACTGGCCGCTGTGTCTTCGTATTTGCTCTACCACGGCGTATTGGTACCTTTGCAATTGGAATATCTGCGAATCATTGCGTTCATCGTGATGATCGCAGGCGTGGTACAGCTCATCAAATATTACTTGCAAGCCACTTCTCCGGTTCTGCACCAAATGCTAGGGATTTATCTGCCTTTGATCACCAGCAACTGTGCTGTGCTCGGCGTTACTCTGCTCGCAGTCAATCAGAACCTTAACCTCTTGGAAACGCTGGTGTTTGCAATCGGCGCTGCGGGCGGATTTACCGGCGTGATGATTCTGTTCGGCGCATTGCGGGAAGTCACTGACCATGACGATATCCCCACGCCATTTCGGGGCACCCCAATCGCACTGATTTCTGCGGGCCTCATGAGTCTGGCCTTTTTGGGCTTTCAAGGGTTGGCTGGATGACACTTTGGCTGACACCTGTGCTTATCATCGTGCTGCTGATGCTATTTGCTGTCAGCTATCGTTATCTGCGACGACGTTACCCTGAAGATAACCACTCTCTAGTGGATACGATTGACGCCATGCTGCCCCAAACTCAATGCGCCCAGTGCAACTACCCTGGCTGCCGACCTTATGCTGAGGCCATTGCAGGCGACCGCGCCGCGCTTAACTTGTGTCCCCCAGGCGGCACAGCGCTGCATCAGCAACTCATCGAGCTCATGGGCCATGAGCAAGCCGGCGCGGCAGCACCTGAACCCGCTGACAATGTGATTGCCGTCATTGATGAACCACAATGCATTGGCTGCACACTCTGTCTGCCGCCCTGCCCGGTCGACGCCATTGTTGGGGCGTCGGGTAAAATGCACACCGTGGTGCCGGAGGATTGTACGGGGTGTGCCTTATGCCTACCGGCTTGTCCGGTAGATTGCATTACTCTGGTCGCTGTTTCCGCACCCATTCAACAGCGCCGACGCAAACGCCGGGCTCAGCGCGATCCACACAAATTAACGAACCCGCATACCGCCCCTCGCGGTTGCATCAACTGTGGTCACTGCAATCCTGTCTGCCCGGTAAACCTACCCGTTCAAGAACTGATCAGAACTGTGCAAATTAACCAGTCCGAGCGCGCCGTTGAGTTTGGTCTCATGGACTGTGTTGAGTGCGGCCTGTGCGATCAGGTTTGTCCCTCGAACATTGCGCTCGCGCAAATTTTTAGCGACACCAAAGCAGAACAACACAAGCGCCTGGACGACAGTGAGACGCGCGGCCGCTTTAAGGCTCGGTTCGAAGCTCATGTCGCCCGTTTAACAGCAGCAGAACACGAGGCGGCTCGACGCAGAGAAGCGCGGTTACAACGCCACCAGGACGCCAACCGATGGCAATGACGACTCAGACGATCATGCTATGGGTGCTTGCCGCGTTGTTCCCCGGTTTTGTCGCACTGTCATTCATGTGGGGATTTGGGATTGCCTGGAATGTTATCTGGTTGTGCATCCTATGCGCTGGCTGTGAGCTGGGAGCCACCTATTTGCGTCGCCTGCCCAAGGCACAAACGCCCTGGTCAACGCTGACCGACGGGGCCACACTGGTCACGGCGGTCCTCATAGCGCTTTGCCTGCCACCCTTTATGCACCCCGGCATTTTGGCCGTCGCCGCCATTGCCTCGATCGGTCTGGCCAAGCATATTTACGGTGGTCTCGGTCGCAATGTTTTCAACCCCGCCATGGTCGGTTACGCAGTTATTCTGGTGTCCTTTCCCCAGAGTCTGGCGCATTGGCCAGACGCGCTGGCGAATGATCTGGACGGCTTCAGTGGCGCAACCACTTTGACCCATTTCCGCTATCGAGCGGGCACCACCACCTTAGAATTTGAGGCCCTTCATGGAGCATCCATGGCGCAAGATCGCCTGGTCGCGTGCTGTTTTCTCGTCGGTGGCGTCGTTTTGCTCTATAAACGACTTTTGGCGTGGCGCACCACCGCGGGCATGTTGGCGGGTTTAGCGCTCGGCACGCTGTTCGGTTATGACCAGGGCTCCTCGCAAAGCCTTGGCGGTGCCTGGTTTCATGCGACGACCGGGGGATTTATGCTGGCCGCGTTTTTTGTGGTCACGGATCCGGTGACCCACCCCCGGGGGCCGCGCCACCAACTTATATTTGGCCTCATCATTGGCTTATTGGTTTACCTGATTCGCGCTTACGGCAGCTTTCCGGATGGCATCGCCTTCGCCGTATTATTCGCGAACTGTTTAACTCCATTCATGAACCGCTTGCCCCCCCGCCATCGGCAACCTTTACGGCCGGAAACCGAGCAGGAGAACGCCGCCAATGGGTAGGACAGTACTTTCCCTGGCAGCCATAGGCGGTCTTTGCGGCTTATTGTTAGTAACCACTCACTACCAGACAAAAGGTCCAATCCAAATCAATCGAGAAGCCCAAGCTCGAGGACTCATGACCACCATGCTGGGCTCGCCATTGACCGCGGAAATAGATCTGACTGCATCGTTTCAAGGGGACTGCACCACCTGGGTGTTCCACAAGACACAGGCTATGGGTTATGCGGGCAACATCGAGTTACGCACCTTATGGCGTCCGGGAGGCGCTATGATGATGCGAGTCATTGCCCACCGAGAAACACCGGGCATCGGCGATTTTATCGATCATACACGCGACCCATGGATCCTCGCATTGGACGGCAAGCGTATCGATGCAATCGAACAGACCGACAATGTCAGCGGCGCAACCATTACCACCCGTGCCATCCTTCGCGCCGCTCAATTCAGTGCACGTAACATTGAGCAATTCTGTGATGACTAAGGGATTTATATTTAAAAATGCCGTCCTCGAGCGCAATCCCGCATGGGCACAACTCTTGGGCCTCTGCCCATTGCTGGCTGTCAGCAACACCATGATCAACGCACTGGGCCTCGCCATCGCCAGCACGGCCGTGATTGTGGGCAGCAATACATGTATTTCCGCTTTGCGGCGTTTTATTCCGGCGGAAGCCCGCCTGCCCTGCTTCGTTTTGATCATCGCCACCTTCACCACGGTTACCAGTGCATGGCTCGAAGCCTATGCCTATGACCTGTATCTCAAGATCGCGCTATTCGTTCAAATCATCGTCACCAACTGCATGATTTTAGGCCGCGCCGAAGCATTCGCCAGTCGGCAAAACATTGGCAACACGGTCGTAGATGCTGTTGGCACCGCGCTCGGATTTGCCCTGGCTTTACTGCTGTTGGGCGCAATACGCGAACTGTTGGCTACGGGTACTTTACTCGCCAACGCGGATCTTTTATTCGGGCCAACTGCGGTCAACTGGCCAATCCAAGTGATGCAAACACCGTTGCTACCGATCGCCGCCACCCCACCAGGGGCGTTTCTCGTCGCGGGATTGATGTTCGCTGCGGGCAACGTCATGCTCAACACGCTCAAGACCGGAATCAACCGTCCAGACAGAGGGCACTCCCATGAACGCAGCTAAACGCGCGCAGATTTTCGAACGCCTGCAACAAGCCAACCCAGCACCCACCACAGAACTGAACTACAACTCTGCCTTCGAGCTCTTGATTGCCGTCATCCTTTCAGCGCAGGCGACCGATGTCGGTGTGAACAAGGCGACCGGTCCACTGTTTGCTGTCGCTAACACTCCCGCTGCAAT
>Ga0181559_10006427_pt1 | contig 11092 bp, 12 predicted proteins | sample 011ome_21_FD_133752 | JGI IMG/M metagenome (GOLD analysis project Ga0181559, IMG submission 133752) | Coastal salt marsh microbial communities from the Groves Creek Marsh, Skidaway Island, Georgia - 011508AT metaG (megahit assembly) | ecosystem: Environmental > Aquatic > Marine > Intertidal... | reverse complement strand
GCCTCCCCCACTGAACTGGTCCACCACTATGTTTAGGAAACGGAGGACCAGGAATGGCAAACAAGCGACCGAAGCCCGAAGAGATCGTTACAAAATTACGCCAAAAACAACCTCGTTTTGGCCCGCGGGGCGCAGCGCAAATACACCTTGCCTGTTTTGCCCCTGACCCAGATCGAGCGGGCGCAACTGCTGCACACGCTGGGGCTGACTGCCGTGCGGCAGGGCGATCTGGATATTGCCAAATCGCTGCTGCGCGACGCCATTGAAACCCACCCGCAGCATTTCGACGAGGCGGTGCGCGCCCTTGGCGCGCTAGAGGCGGGCTAAAATGGCACCGACAGGGCTGTTTCAGGGGCTGGCCGATATGGCCGCGTTGCCCCCCCAAGCGGCGCGGCTGTTTTTACTGGGCCTAGCGCCGGTTTGCCTGTGGGTGGCGCTTAGCGATCTGCGTGCCATGATCATTCCCAACCGCGCGGTTGTGGCCACATTTGCGCTGTTTGTGGTGCTGGGGCCTTGGGTGCTGCCATGGGGCAGTTTTGGCTGGCAATTGCTGGCCATGCCAATTTTTCTGATCTTGGGTATTCTGGCCAATGCCATGGGGCTTTTTGGTGCGGGGGATGCCAAATTTATTGCCGCCGCCGCCCCCTTTGTTTGGGCCGCCGATGCGCGGCTGGTGGGGCTGATCTTCATGGCCAATTTGCTGGCCGCCTATCTTGCCCATCGCATGGCCAAGCACACCGCCCTGCGGGCACTGGCCCCAGACTGGGCCAGCTGGGATGCGGGCGCGAAATTTCCCATGGGCCTGCCCTTGGCCACCAGCCTGATGATCTATCTGGCCATCGCCAGCCTGTAAGCAATGGCCGGGCAAAGGCGGCACGCCTTTGCATTTCCCTGCGCGCCGCGATGCGCTAGATCCGGGGCATGAGCAATTACCCACACGCCATCGACGATTGGTTTCGCAGCCGCGGCTGGCAGATGCACCCGCATCAACGCCAAATGCTGGCCTGCGCCCATGCGCCGGCTACCCTGCTCATCGCGCCCACGGGGGGCGGGAAAACCATGGCAGGTTTCTTGCCCACGCTGGCAGACTTGGCCAGTGGCACCCACAAGGGCCTGCACACAATTTATGTAAGCCCGCTCAAGGCGCTGGCGGCCGATATTGCGCGCAATCTGGCCCAGCCCGTGGCAGATATGGCCCTGCCCATCCGCATAGAGGACCGTACCGGCGACACCAGCCAAGCGCGCAAGCGCCGCCAACGCGCCGACCCGCCCCATATTTTGCTGACAACGCCTGAATCTTTGGCGCTGTTGATCAGCTATCCAGACGCGCCAAAAATCTTTGCCAATGTGCAGCGCATCGTGATCGATGAAATCCATGCCTTGGCCGAAAGCAAACGGGGCAATCAGCTGTTCTTGGCGCTCTCGCGCCTGCAAGCACTGGCGCCAAGCCTGCGGCGGGTGGGCCTGTCGGCCACGGTCGAGCACCCCGCCACCATCGCCGCCATGATGGCCGCGCCCCCCCAAAGCTGCAACATCATCCACGCCGATCCCGGGCCAGCCCCCGATATTGCCATGCTGCCCACCACCGAGGCCCCGCCATGGGCGGGCGGCGGCGCGGCCTATGCCATTGATGCGGTGATGGAGGAAATTCACCGCCACAAAACCACGTTGATATTTCACAACACCCGCGCCCAAGCCGAGCTGTTTTTCCACCGCCTCTGGATGGCGAATGACGCCGCCCTGCCCATCGGCATTCATCATGGCAGCTTGGCGCGCGCCCAACGCGAAAAAGTGGAAACCGCCATGGCCCAAGGCCAGTTGCGCGCGGTTGTGTGCACGGGCAGCCTGGATCTGGGCATCGATTGGGGCGATGTGGATTTGGTGCTGCAAATCGGCGCGCCCAAGAATGTAAAGCGGCTGATCCAGCGCATTGGCCGCGCCAATCACCGCTATAACGCCCCTTCGAAGGCGCGGCTGGTGCCCGCAAACCGGTTCGAGGTGGTCGAATGCATCGCCGCGCTGCAAGCCGCCCATGCCGGCCAGCTGGACGATGACCCGCCCCCCACCGCGGCGCTTGATGTGTTGTGCCAGCACATTCTGATCTGCGCCTGCGCGGGCCCGTTTAGCGCCGATGCCCTTTACCAAGAGGTGCGCTGCGCGGGCGCGTATCAAACCCTGTCGCGCGCCAGCTTTGACGCCTGTCTAGATTTTTGCGCCACGGGTGGATACGCGCTGCGCGCCTATGACCGTTGGCAGCGCCTGCAACAGCGCCCCGATGGGTTATGGCAACTGCGCGACCCGCGCAGCGCCGCGCTGATCCGCCAAAACATAGGCACGATCCAAGATATCGACACGCTAAAGGTGCGCCTAAAGGGCCGCGGCGGCGCGCCCTTGGGCGAGGTCGAGGAAAGCTTTGCCGCCACCCTAACACCGGGCGATACGTTTTTGATGGGCGGCCAAATCGTGCGATACGAAGGCCTGCGCAACATGACTGTCGAGGTCAGCCGCGCACCCGGGCGCCAGCCCAAAGTGGCGGTGTTCAACGGCACGAAATTCGCCACATCCACCCAACTTTCGCATCGCATATTGCAGATTTTCGCCAAAGGCGACTGGCCCGATTTGCCCCAACACACCCGCCAATGGCTAGAACTACAAAAAACCGTCTCGGCCCTGCCTGTTGCGGGGCAATTGCTGATCGAAAGCTTCCCGCTAGAGGGGCGGGAATATCTGTGTTTTTATGGCTTTGCGGGGCGCAATGCGCAACAGACGCTGGGCCTGATTTTGACCAAACGCATGGAAGAGGCCGGGCACGAGCCGCTGGGCTTTGTGGCCACCGACTATGCCACATTGATTTGGGGGCTAAAGCGGGTGGAAAACCCCGGCGCGCTGCTTGACAGCGGTGCGCTGCGCGCCGGGCTGGATGGGTGGCTACAGGGCAACGCGGTGATGAAACGCACATTTCGCGCCAGCGCCACCATTGCCGGGCTGATCCAGCGCAGCCACCAAGGCCTGCGCAAATCGGGGCGGCAGGCCACGTTTTCCAGCGATATTTTATATGACACGCTGGTGAAATTTGACCCCGAGCATCTGCTGCTGAAAATCACCCGAACCGAGGCGATGCGCGGCTTGGTCGATTTTGGCCGGATCGAACATATGTTGGAACATCTGGGCCAAAACATCAGTTTGCGCCGCTTGTCGCGGGTGTCGCCCCTCGCCGCCCCGCTGCTGCTAGAGCCGGGGCGCGTGCCCGTCAAAGGGGCCGCGCAAGAACGGCTTTTGCAAGAGGAAACCGCCCGGCTTTTGGCCGAAAGCGGGCTTGCGGGCCTAACCCAAACCACCGGCCCAGCCGCACAGGCCCCAGCATGAGCACCGGCGACGCGCATTTTTCCTTTACCCTGCAAGGCGCCGTGCTGCAGGCCCGCGCCAGCGGCATTTTATGGTGGGCCGATCAGCGCACGCTTTGTGTTTCGGATTTGCATCTGGGCAAATCACTGCGCCCAGCCAAACACGGTGGCGCCGCCCTGCCCCCGTTCGAGGCCATAGACACGGTGCAGCGCCTAGAAGCCGAAATCGCCGCCCTCAGCCCCCAAACCGTGATATGCCTTGGCGACAGTTTCGACGATGCCACAGCCAGCGCCGAGCTGCCACGCGCCATCCAAACGCAGCTACACCGCCTGCAGGCCGGGCGCCGGTGGATCTGGATCGAGGGCAATCACGACCCGGGCCCAGTGGCCCTGCCCGGCAGCCATATGGGCAGTCTTGCCATGGGACCGCTGGTTTTTCGCCACATCGCAACCCCGCCCGGCATGGGCGAGATATCGGGGCATTACCACCCAAAGGCCACCGTGCACACGCGCGCGCGCCCCGTGACGCGCCCGTGCTTTTTGCTTGATCAAACCCGGGTTATTCTGCCGGCCTTTGGCACCTATACCGGCGGGCTGGCCAGCAGCCACCCGGCTTTGGCAGGGCTGATGGGGCCGCAGGCGTTGGCCGTGCTCACCGGCGCGCGCGCCTTGGCCTTGCCGATGCCGCGCTAATCCAGCCCCAAGGCCTGCAGTGCGGCGCGGTTGGCCCGGCTGACCGGCACCTCGGCGCCATCATGCGTTAGCAAAAACTGCCGCCCCTCTTTGCGCAGCAAGCCCCTCACCCCCGCCCGCGCCACCCAATGCGAACGGTGCACGCGCGCGCCTGCCACCTCGGACAATTCCGCCACCGCATCGCCAAAGCGCATCAATACCAACGCGCGGCCAGCATCCGTTACCACGTTCAGGTAATGATCTTGCGCCTCGATCCTGATCAACGCGCCACGCGCAGCGGCGGGCAAATGGCGCAACAGGCCGCTGCCCGGCTCTGCCATTGGGGTGGCCGTGGCGGCAGGCCCCGGGCCGCCGCCTTGGGCCTTGGGCGGTTCATTGGCGCTGTCAGGGGGGCTGGCAGGCGTGCTGGCAGTGTGGCCAGCAAGGTGGCTGGCATCGGGGGCAGGCCGGGCAAAAAGCAGTTTATGGGCCACCTCAACCATCGCGCTGACCACCCAAACCACCCCCACCAGATAGGCAAAATCAGACCAGCCAGACCAGCCATCAAACACCACCACATTCAACCCGTGCACCATGCCCGCCAAAGCCAGCGCAAAGCCCACCCTTTCGGTCAGGCGCTGCATCAGCGATTGCCCGGCCATCACCCGGCGAAACACCATATCCAAACCGATAGACACGCCAACCACCAGCGCCCAAAAACCAAAGCGCGCCACAGGCGGCAATAAACGGTAGGTATCAAATGGCCCGGTCATGGCAGCCAAGGCGCTAAGCAGCACCCAAATGATCAAAGGCACGCGCCATTCACGCAGCGCCAATTGCAACTTTTGCCCCGTTTCACCCATTTCACGAATATCCACACACCATTTACGCAGGCAGGCTTGCGCCCTGATTGGCAGTTTTGCATCCCAAAACTGTAAACAACAGACCCAAGGTGCCCCATGACCCTACAGCCACTTCTCGCAGCCCCTATTGCCATTATTTTGCACGCATTCGCAGCGATGTCACTGATCCCGCTGACCGCGCTTATCTTCACCATAAAACGCGGCAGCCTATGGCACAAACGGCTGGGCTGGGCATGGGTGCTGATCATGGCAACGGTGGCCCTAAGCAGCTTTTGGGTGCAAGAAATACGCCTCTTTGGGCCCTTCAGCCCCATTCACGCGCTGTCGCTGTTCACCTTGGGCAGCCTGACATACGCGATTTGGCGCATCCGCTCTGGCGACCGGCGGGCCCACCGCCGTGCCATGCTGCTTTTGGTTTGGGGCGCATTGGCGGGCGCAGGGGCCTTTACCCTGCTACCCGGCCGAATTATGCATATGGTGGTGTTTGGCAGTGCCTAAACGTTGGGTTTAGGCCGTCAGGCCCTGCGGCTCGTCCAGCCCATTTGCACGCGCGCACGCGGTCAGCGTGTTGGCCAAAAGGCAGGCAATGGTCATCGGGCCCACACCACCCGGTACCGGGGTGATAGCCCCGGCCACAGCCGCACAGCTGGCAAAATCGCAATCGCCCACCAGCACAGCCTTGCCATCACGCTCGATCCGGTTGATGCCCACATCAATCACCGTGGCACCGGGCTTGATCCAGTCCCCAGGCACCATTTCCGCCCGCCCAACTGCTGCCACCACGATATCGGCGCCGCGTACAACATCGGCAATATCCTTGGTGCGGCTATGGGCCACCGTCACGGTGCAGCTGTCGCGCAACAACAGCTGCGCCATAGGCTTGCCCACAATATTGCTGCGCCCAATCACCACCGCATTCAGCCCCGAAAGGCTGCCGTGATGATCGCGCAGCATCATCAAACAGCCCAAGGGCGTGCAAGGCACCATGGCCTTTTGCCCCGTGGCCAGCAGGCCCACATTCGAAATGTGAAACCCATCGACATCTTTTTCAGGGGCAATCGCATTGATCACCAAATCCTCGTTCAGATGGCCAGGCAGGGGCAGCTGCACCAAAATCCCATGCACCGCGGGATCGGCATTCAACTGCGCAATCAAGGCCAACAAATCTGCCTCCGAGGTGCGTGCGTCCAGCTTATGCTCGAACGAGTTCATGCCCACTTCTACCGTCTGCTTGCCCTTCGAGCGCACATAAACTTGGCTGGCAGGATCTTCCCCCACCAAAACCACAGCCAGCCCCGGGGTAATGCCATGGGCCTGTTTCATCTGGGCCACATGCTGGGCCACCTGGGCACGCACTTTGGCGGCAAATGCCTTGCCATCAATGATCTGGGCAGTCATCGTCAGTCTCTCCTTAGACGCCTGGCCGGGAATAGCTTTCCCGGTAATGTTGCATCTGCATACGCGTGGCCAGCACGGCATTATGCATCAATATCGCCACGGTTACCGGGCCCACACCCCCCGGCACCGGGGTAATCCAGCCCGCCACTGCGGCGCAGCTTTCAAAATCTGCATCGCCCACCGTGCGCCCATCAACTTGGTTGATGCCAATATCAATCAGCGCAGCCCCCGGTTTCAACATATCGCCCCGCACCAACCCGGGCTTTCCCACGGCCACAAACACCGCATCCGCCGCCCGGCTATGCATGGCAACCGAGCGCGTCATGTGGTGGCACACCGTCACAGTGGCGCCAAGACCCATCAGCAAAAATGCAATCGGCTTTCCAACAATTTCTGAATGCCCAATCACCGTCACATCCAACCCTTCAAGCGGCAGCGGCAGGGTTTTCAAAATCTCCACCGCCGCCACAGCTGTGCACGGGCCCAGCGCTAAATCATTATAGACAATATTGCCAATGCTGGCTGGGTGCATCCCCTCGACATCTTTCAACGGATGCACCGAGTTTTGCAGCGCTTTCACCGGAATATGGGCCGGCAATGGGCGCTGGATGATAATGCCATTCACCCGCGGGTCGCCGTTCAACCCCGCAATGATGCCCAACAATTGCTCCAGCGATATATCCGCATCATAGCTGCGCGCCTCAAAGGCGACACCGGCGCTTTGCGCATACTTTTGCTGATTGCGCACATAAAGCTCTGCCGCCGACGTATCGCCCACGCTGATCGAAACCAATCGCGGCGCCCAGCCTTGCGCTTGCAACTCGCCCGCCTCGGTGGCGGTTTGCGCCCGCATGCGCGCGGCTATGGCGCGCCCGTCAATCACTGCCGCGCGCGGCGCAGCCTCTCTGGCCCCAGACATGTTCGATCCCATTTGCAAACCGGCTGGCCCCGTGCGGCACAGCGCCAGCCATTTCATCTTGCCAGAAATACTCCTGCCAGCGGCAGGGCGGCCCGCACCGGGCCGGCCACGGCGGGGCGCGCCCCGCCGCCACTTTTTTAGAACAAGCCTTCGATCAGGCCCGCATCGTTCAACCGGATAGTCTCCGAGGCCGGCACCCGTGGCAGGCCCGGCATGGTCATGATCTCACCGCAAATCACCACCACAAACCCCGCCCCCGCCGACAGGCGCACTTCGCGCACCGGCACCGAATGACCCGTCGGCGCGCCACGGCGGTTGGGGTCTGTGGTAAAGGAATATTGGGTTTTGGCCATGCAGATCGGCAGATGGCCATAGCCTGCTTGCTCCCATTCGCGCAGCTGGTCGCGAATTTTCTTGTCGGCCAGCACTTCGTCGGCACGGTAAATGCGCTTGGCAATCGTGTCGATTTTTTCAAACAGGCTCATCTCGTCGCTGTAAAGCGGGGCGAAATTGGCCACGCCCTTATCGGCGATATCGGCCACGCGGCGGGCCAGTTCTTCTGTCCCCTCCGAGCCTTTGGCCCAATGCTGGCACAGCACCGCCTCAGAGCCCATCGAGGCCACATAGGCCTTTACCGCTGCCACTTCGGCATCGGTGTCGGTGACAAAATGGTTGATCGCCACCACCACCGGCACGCCGAACTGTTTGAGGTTTTCGATATGGCGGCCCAAGTTCGGGCAGCCGGCTTTGACGGCGTCAACATTTTCTGCCCCCAAATCGGCCTTGGCCACACCACCATTCATCTTCATCGCGCGCACCGTGGCCACCAACACCACCGCAGCCGGGGCAAGCCCTGCCTTGCGGCATTTGATGTTCATGAACTTCTCGGCCCCCAGATCGGCGCCAAAGCCCGCTTCTGTCACCACATAATCGGCCAGTTTCAGCGCGGTTTTCGTCGCGATGACCGAGTTGCACCCATGGGCAATATTGGCAAATGGGCCGCCATGCACGAAGGCGGGGTTGTTTTCCAGCGTCTGCACCAAATTGGGCTGCATCGCGTCTTTCAACAACACGGTCATGGCGCCATCGGCCTTGATATCGCGGCAATAGATCGGGGTTTTATCGCGGCGATAGGCCACGATCATATCGCCCAAACGGCGCTGCAAGTCATCCAGATCGTTGGACAGGCACAAAATCGCCATCACCTCGGATGCCACCGTGATGTCAAACCCGGTTTGGCGTGGGAAGCCGTTGGAAACGCCGCCCAGCGAGGTCACGATATCGCGCAGCGCGCGGTCGTTCATGTCCACCACACGGCGCCACACCACGCGGCGCTCGTCGATTTCCAGCTCGTTGCCCCAGTAAATATGGTTATCGATCATCGCCGACAGCAGGTTATGCGCGCTGGTGATGGCATGGAAATCGCCGGTGAAATGCAGGTTCATTTCTTCCATCGGCACGATCTGGGCATAGCCGCCACCGGCCGCGCCCCCCTTCATGCCAAAGTTCGGCCCAAGCGAGGCTTCGCGAATACAGATCGCGGCTTTTTTGCCAATGCGGTTCAGGCCATCGCCCAAACCCACGGTGGTTGTGGTTTTGCCCTCGCCCGCAGGCGTTGGGTTGATCGCCGTGACCAAGATCAGCTTGCCATCTTCGCGGTCCATGACCGAATTGATGAAATCCTGGCTTACCTTGGCCTTGTCATGGCCATAGGGCAGCAGGGATTCGAAGGGTATGCCAAGCTTTTCGCCAATCTCTTGGATCGGCTGTTTATTGGCCTCGCGGGCAATTTCAATATCGGTCTTATAGCTCATGACTGTTTTCCCTGCTTCGGCGTCGCGCCGGAATTGCCCCCCCGATATAGAGAGGGAAACGACACCGTAAGGTCGCGTTTCCGACATTTCCCGCGTCTGTTGCGGCGATGGGTTTCTGCGCTGTTTCTTTTTGGAAACAGCGCGGGCCGCTGGGGAACATGCGGCCCCCGACCCACAGCATGGGATTCGCGCCCTCAGCCCCGGCGGGCCGCCCCCAAATGCGCCCAAACCGGCTGATCTGGGATATGCAGGCGCAGCGTGTCGCCCAGCGCCACTGCGCCCTCGCGTTCGACCCACATCGTGACCCCGCGCCGGCCCTTTGCCGCGGCCTTGAACGCCGCGCCAAAGCCCGGGTGCTGCGCCTCGATCGGGCGGGCGGGCAAGGTGCAGGGGCGGTTTTCCATATCCACCACCAAAGTGGCCCCCGAAGGCGCCTGCAACCGCGCCGAGGGCGGCAGATGGGTAAAATCGGGCAGCCCTTCAACCACCATACTGGCCCCCAGCCATTCAGGCTGCAGCGCAGGCAGACCCATCCGATCTGCGATGACGTGCAGATCTTCGGCAGACAGAACCGACAGCTGGCGCACGTTGGAAATGGGGGTATTGCGCGGATGTTGTGCCAAGACCCGGCTGCACGAGGGGCGCGTCAGCCCACCATGGGCCTCGCCCGCGACCCCGCCAAAAAGCAGCATCACTTGGGGCTTGGGCGCGGCCTGCAAGCTGGCGTCGCGGTCTTCGACCACGCCCAACCACGTGACGCGGGCAGAAAATTTGGTGGGTTTCAAAGCAGGCATGGGGGCACCTTTTTCTAAGGGTCGTCAAAGGGCGGGCTTATTCCCCCCAGCGGTCAATCTGGGCGATATCATCATCGTCCCAGCCAAAGTGATGGGCAAATTCATGCACCACCACATGGGCGATCAAATCGGGCAAATCCACATCGCCCCGATCGTGCCATTCGGCCAAAATCGGGCGGCGAAACAGCCAAACGATATCGGGGCCAAAGGGCATATCTTGCACAGATTTTTGCGTCAGCGGGATGCCTTCGTATAGGCCTGTCAGCTCGTGCGGGTCATCGATGCCCAAATCCGCCAGCATATCGGGGCTGGGCCACTCGGCCACACGCAGCTGCACCTGCGCCGCCAAGGCGGCAAATGGCGCGGGAAACCCGCCCAAGGCCTGCAGCGCTTGCGCCTCAAAATACTCTAACGTCGGATCTTGGCCAGTCATCTGCGATATGCTAGTGCCCCAATAAGATTGGGCGAGGCGCGTTTTGGTCGGCCCCGCACCGTCTACTTTCTGAAAGCGATAGAAATGATCAAGGTGCATTCCATCCCGGGGGCGTTTTCTGCCGCCCAATGCGATGAAATCGTGGCGATTGCACGCCAAGCCACGGCCAATGATGCCGGGCTGGTGGGCGACACCACAAACCACAACATCCGCCGTGCCGAATTGGTCTGGCTAGACGAGGTGCCCGGCACCGATTGGGTGATGGAACAAATCATCGACGTGGTGCGCCACGCCAATCGCGATGTGTTCGATTTCAGCCTGCAGGAATTTGCCGAAAGCGCCCAAGTGGCCCGCTATGGTGCCGAACGCGAGGGGCATTTTCACTGGCATTCCGACATTGGCAAGGGGCAGTTGGCCGCCAAGCGCAAGCTGACGATGGTGGTGCAACTGTCGGATCCAGACAGCTATAGCGGGGGCGATTTGCAGGTTTGGCCCTCGTCTGCTGTCGTTGATGCCGCGCGGCCAAAGGGCTGCGCCACGCTGTTTCCCAGCTATCTTTTGCACCGCGTCACCCCGGTAACGCAGGGCGAGCGGCACTCGCTGACCATCTGGGCGCATGGGCCTGCCTTTCGCTAAGGCAGGCGCTGCCGCTTAGCCCAAGCGGCGGAAGGTCAGGTAATGCGGGGAGCGCCCCTCGCGCAGGGCTTTTTGTTCGTAGCGCGTGCTGATCCAGTCCCCCCAGGGCTGGCGCCAATCCTTGGCGCTTTCGGCCAGCCATTCAAACCCCTGGCGCGGCACCTCGGTTAAGGTTTGGCGCACGTAATCTGGAATATCTGTGGCCACGCGGAAAATGGC
>Ga0181559_10006417_pt1 | contig 11103 bp, 7 predicted proteins | sample 011ome_21_FD_133752 | JGI IMG/M metagenome (GOLD analysis project Ga0181559, IMG submission 133752) | Coastal salt marsh microbial communities from the Groves Creek Marsh, Skidaway Island, Georgia - 011508AT metaG (megahit assembly) | ecosystem: Environmental > Aquatic > Marine > Intertidal zone... | reverse complement strand
TGACGGATTTCGCTTGGTTCGCGTCGGCTTGGTTCGCGTCGGCGGCGACGAGCGCGGCGCGCAACGCGGATGGCTCGTCGCGGCGTTTCGTGCGCTCGAGCAAACGCTCGATGGCGCGAATGCGTCGCCGCTCGTGCTCCTGAGCGGTCGCCTCCGCTTTCGTCCGTGACTCGCGCTCGCGCGCGAACGCCTGCTCGATCTCCACGAGTCGCGCACGTAACGCCTCGTCACTCGCCCTCGCGTCCTTCTCGCGTGCCTCGAGCGCGCGTCGCGCGGCGTCGCGCGTCGCCGTCGTCGACTTAGACGCCTCCTCCAGCTTGGCTTTCAATTCGTCAACCTCGAGCTCAGCCGCTAACCGCCGGCGGTTCGCCTCAGCCACCGCCTCAGCCACCGCGACACCGTCGTCCGGACGCACCGCGCGGTTGTTGCGTTCGTCCCGCCGCATCGCGGTCTCGGCGACGTGGTGCTCGAGCTCGGCGATGACGCGCCGCGCGTCGCCGAGCGCGTCCGCCGCTTGACGCGCGTCGTGCTCGGCGTCGGCGACGCGCGCGGCAGCGCGTTCCTCCGTCTCGAACGCGCGACGCTCGGCATCCTCCGCGCGGGCGTTCGCGGCAGCAACGAGTCGCGCCGCGACTTTGTCCGTGTCCGCGGCGCGAGTCGCCCGCGGCGACTCCGGCCGCTTCTCGGGGGTCGCGGAGGTGGACGCATCCGCGTCGACGCCTCTCGAAAACGCCGAGAACTCCGTGCGCATCATCATCTCTGCCGCCTCCTCGCGGCTCATCATCTTCGCCGGGCTCACGCCGCCGGGCGACCGCTTCACGAAGTACCGCGGCTCGCCGGGGCGCGGGCGCGCCAGCGGAGACGACATTGGACGTACCTGAGGCGCGTCTCGAGGAATGCACGAGACAATTCATGGAATCCGCACTGAGACAGTCTCCGTCTCGGTGGGCGCACAAATCTCAAGTGTCACACACGAGACACGTTTCGGGGCTGACTCGGCGAGCCCGAGAGCCGTTATTTATTTTCACGGGCTCGCGAAAGCGCGTGCGACGCGAAGCCCTCGTGACGCCCTCAGACTCGAAGGCGCGCGCTCGGCACGCCACCGCGCCCCCGCCCCCCGAGCCACACTGGCCGACGCCCTCGGTTGACGCTCTCCTCCCCTCGCCCCGCGCGTCCGGAACGGTCGGACTCGCCGCATCTCGAAAAAAGCCCGTTCGCCGCAACGACGAGCAGCCATGGAGACGTCTCTGCGGTTCGACTCGCGCACGAAGCACCTGTGCCTGTTCGCCAAGGAGAAGTTCAGCAACGACGACAACTACGTGTTGACGGTGCGTGTGCCACGCGCTTTCTCGAGTCCCGAACGCCCGAACCCGAACCCTCGGGCCGGCGAAGCGGGTGGGTCTCGCCCCGACGACACTCGCCACCGACAGGGGTTTTCTCCATCCGACGCGGACGCGCCGAGCCGTCGAGACGGGGACGCCACGCGCGCGAACAGACACACACGCTCGTGCTGACCCACACGACGACACGCTTCTGCGCTTCTGCGCTTCTTCGCCACCTCGCGCTTCTCGCGTTTCTCGACTCGAATCCGCCTTCACCGCCAAGGTCTCCGGGTCTCTTGACACGAAGGATGGGCGCGTGGAGAGCCGCGCGTACGTGCGTAAAAAGTTTTTCCCGGATGCGTTCCTGTCGCGCGTGGACATGGGCTTGAGTTACGCCACGACGCAGGACGACGTGACGTACGGCATTTGCGGGAAGAAGAGCTTCGACCTGACCGACGACGGGCTCACCACGCTGGACGTCAAGGGCGGCGTCTCGATGGGCAGCAAAGCGCGCGCCGCGGACGTGGATGCGAGACTGGAGCTGACGCAGAAGATCTTCAACTTCCAGGAGGACCAGGATTTGAAGCTGCGCGTGGGGCTGGACCTCGGGTCCCGGAAGCTGTACGGGCAGATCCGCGAGAACAACTGGACGTTCAACACGGACTTCAAGGAGAAGTGGGACGTGCGGTACGACCTGTAACGAGGGGGGTCCTTTTTTAGTTCATCAATCGACGCCCGCGTTTCATTCACGCGACAACTCTTGAGACACGCCGAGAAAAAAACGCGGTCGGCGGTTTCGTCAACCTCGTCAAGTCGGTGGGGACGAATCCCGATCGCTCAAATGGGCTTTGGCGCGAAAGCCGAGTGCCCGAGTCCGTTTTACGTGTGTTTTCGCGAGCCTCGTTCGAGGTCGCGCCCTCCCCCCCGGCGCCACTGTGAAGCAGCGCGCGAGTTGTCGCGGCTCGCTGGTTCGGCGCACGACCCGAGTGCTCGGCGTCCCCGTCGTTCGGCGCACCCGGCTCACGCGACAGAGCGTATCGAGCGACGACGTCACCGCGTCCGAGCCTGAGATCTCGTAGCGACTGGGCGAGAGTGCCAACTCTTGATCGACGCAGCGCGACCGCGACGCGCGTGCGTCCGGGATGATGAACGACCGCAAGGTCATCAACCTGGAGGAGGGATGGGACTTCATGCAGGCACGTCCCCGCGGGACCCTCCGATACTCCCGCGGTTCCCTCCGCCGCGCGGCGCTCCGCGCCCGTTTTCCGCGCGAACGTAACCCTACGCGGATCCGACGCAGCCCCCTCGCGAGCGCGATCTGACCTCCCCCCTCTTTCGCGCACGAGCAGAAGGGCATCGTGAAGCTCCGCGGCATCCTCGAGAAGGAGCAGGGCGAAGACGCGTTCACGCCCCAGGAGTACATGAACCTGTACACGTGCGTTCCTTCGAGTCTTCCGCGTCTCAGATCCCACCTCGCCCTGACGCGTCGTTTCAAAAGCAGAAGCTTTTTTTTCTCCCTCATCTGATCTCGTTGATCTTTCTCGCTACGCGCCGCACTGACTCACTCGGCGACTTCCTCCTCTCCGCGCGTGTCTCCTTTACGTCTCCAGCACCATCTACAACATGTGCACGCAGAAGCCCCCCCACGACTTCTCGCAGCAGCTGTACGAGCGGTACCGCGAGGCGTTTAACGAGTACATCTCGAGCGTCGTGTTACCCGCGCTCGGCGAGAAGAGCGGCGAGTTCATGTTGAAGGAGCTCGTGCGCCGCTGGGACGACCACAAGGTGATGGTGCGGTGGCTGTCCCGGTTCTTCAACTACCTCGACCGCTACTACATCCAGCGGCACAACCTCGCGCAGCTCAAGGACGTGGGCGCGCTGTGCTTCCGCGACCTGGTGTACGCCAAGCTCAAGGGCCCGGCGAAGGATGCCGTGCTGGCGCTCGTGGACAAGGAGCGCGACGGCGAACAAATCGACCGCGCGCTGGTAAACGACGCGCTCGGCATCTTCGTGGAGATGGGCATGGGCGGCATGGAGGCGTACGAGTCCGATTTTGAGGCGTTTCTGTTAACAGACACCGCGAAGCACTACGCGCGCAAAGCCTCGCTGTGGATCGAGGAGGACAGCTGCCCGGCGTACCTCATCAAAGCCGAGCGTTGCCTGGGAAGGGAGAAGGAGCGCGTCGGGCACTACCTGCACGCGTCGTCCGAGGCGAAGCTGCTGAAAGAAGTCGAGCGCGAGGCGTTGGCGACGTACGAGACGCGTTTGCTGGAAAAAGAACACTCCGGGTGCGCGGCGCTGTTGCGGGACGACAAAACCGAGGACCTGGCGCGTCTGTTCCGCCTGTTCAAGCGCGTGCCCTCCGGCTTGCCGCCGGTGGCGGAGATCTTCAAGAAGCACGTCGAGCGCGAGGGCCTCGCGCTCGTGAAGCGCGCGGACGAAGTCGCCGCCAGCAAGAAGGAGGCCAAGACGACCAAGGCGGCGCCAAGCGGCGCCAAGGACAAAGACGGGTCAGTCGCTCCGACTCCGGACTCTGCGCTTTTGACACAGACTGGGGTCACTTCCCCGGGGGGTGACGCCGCGACCCCCGACGCGAAGCCGAAGAAGGCGTCCGAGAAGGACGCGTCGGCGGGCTCCGCCGAGCAGCTCTTCGTGCGCGACGTCATCGCGCTGCACGACACGTACGTGGCGTACGTCAAGACGTGCTTCGCGGACGATTCGCTGTTCCACCGCGCGCTGAAGGAGGCGTGCGAGGTGTTCTGCAACAAGATCATCTCCGGGAGCACCTCCGCGGAGCTCATGGCGACGTTCTGCGACAAGCTCCTGAAGAAGGGCGGCTCGGAGCGGCTGTCGGACGAAGCCGTGGAGGAGACGCTGACGAAAGTCGTGCGCCTCTTGGCGTACGTCTCGGACAAAGACCTGTTCGGGGAGTTTTACCGCAAGAAGCTCTCGAAGCGGCTGCTGTTCGACCAGAGCGCGAACGATGACCACGAGCGCTCGATCCTCGCCAAGCTCAAGCACCAGTGCGGCGCGCAGTTCACGAGCAAGATGGAGGGCATGGTGACGGACCTGCAGCTCGCGCGCGACACGCAGGCGTCGTTCGACGGGTGGCTCGCCAACGACGAGACGCGCGCGCCCGGCGTAGATCTGGCGGTGACCGTGCTCACCACCGGGTTCTGGCCCACGTACAAGTTCACCGAGCTCGCGCTGCCCACGGAGATGGTGCGGTGCGTGGAGACGTTCAAGACGTTCTACGAGGAGCGCACCAAGCACCGCAAGCTGACGTGGATCTACGCGCTCGGGACGCTCACGGTGCGAGGCGCGTTCGACGCTAAGCCCGTCGAGTTGCACGTCTCGCCGTTCCAAGCCTCGGCGCTGCTTCTGTTCAACAAGGAGGACACGCTGAGCTACGGCGATATCGCCACCGCGCTGAACTTGCCGGACGAGGACGTGCGTCGCACGTTGCACTCGCTGGCGTGCTCCAAGTACAAGATCCTCAAGAAGTCGCCGGAGGGGCGAACCATCTCGGCGAGCGACTCGTTTTCGTACAACCCCGGGTTTACCGACCGCGCGCGGCGCATCAAAGTCCCGGTGCCGCCGGTGGAGGACCGCAAGAAGGTGCTGCAGGACGTGGACAACGACCGCCGGTACGCCATCGACGCCGCGATCGTGCGCACGATGAAGAGCCGCAAGAGCCTGGCGCACCAGAAGCTCGTGCTGGAGGTTGTGCAGCAGCTCAGCAAGGGGTTCAAGCCGGATTTCAAAATCATCAAGAAGCGCATCGAGGACCTCGTCGCGCGCGAGTTCCTCGAGCGAGACAAGGAAGACCCGAGCGTGTTCAACTACCTCGCGTAGACGCGACAATTTGTCGGTTGCAGCGAGCAGCGCGGGAGGGGACCACCAGGGTTCAGATGGGGAGGTCACGTCGCGGGGTGACTGAGGGTGACTGAAGCGGTGGTTTGTGTTTCTTCACGAGACGCGACGATCGGTAGCGGCGCGCGCGCGCGCGCGAAAGACGCCGGTTGTGACGACGAACCGGAATCGCCGAGATTCGACGCGCGCGAGTATTCGCGACACTCGAATGCGAATTCGTTTTACGCGTTTTCATCACAAACGCCGACCTTTACGTCCTGTTTTTTCTCTTTTCTACGTGTGGATGTTCCCAATCCCCCTGATACCCGCGGGCTGATGCCAAGCCCGCGGATCCCCCACTCTTCGAGCCCCGCTCGAGCGCGCAGCGCGCGCCCCGCGACCGCCCCCCCGCGCTGGGAGAGAAAGTCGCGCGAACACGCGCGCCGACGCGTTTAAACACCTCCTCTCGTCACAGGAAAGCACCTCCGGTGTTCAGCAAACCCCGCGTCGCGGCCGTTCGAAGCGCGGACTTAGGCCGATTCGGCAGTCCGGCGGTCTCTTGCCACCGCCGACCACCGCGCTTCTTCTCCGCCGACGCCGAGTCTTCTCGCCGCCTCGCCGTCTCCCTCGCCGTCGTCGCGTCTCGCGCGACTCAGAGCGCGGAGAAGTTGGGGCGGCTGTACTTGAACGTGGTCTTCTGCGACTTGGCGTCCGGGCGAAGCACCTTGTTCACCACGGGGAAGGAGACGGGCTCCTTCCTGCCCAGGAACTGGATGGTGTTGTCGCGCTTCACGTCCTCATCCGCCACCTTCGCGATCTTGATGATCTGCAGGCACGGCGCGCGCACGCGGTGGCGGGACGCCATCTCCTCGTACAGGGCGTCGACAGCCTTGTTCATGGACACCTCGCGGTACTCCTTGTACGCGTTGTGGAACCCGGTGCGGCTCTGGTAACGAATCCAGACGCCGTAGTTCTTAAGCGAAGTGACATCCTCTTCGAAAATCTCGTTGCACGCGATGATCTGGCCATTCGCCTTCTTCACCTTCTTCAGGCGAGACAGGAAGTACCTGCGGAGGAGGGCGGCGCGGTGTGGGACGGTGGGTGGGTTTCGCGAACGGTCAGTGACGTGTTCGAAACGCGTTCGCGTCGCGTTCGGGCGACGCTCGAGCGTTCGGGCGGAGAGGGGAGGCGGGCGCGAACGCGCGCCCCCTCGCGCGCCGCGCGAAATCATCGCAAAACCCTTAAAACACGCTTCGCGAACACGCTTTCGCTTGTACTCGCGAGGTGTCGGAAGATGTCCCCGGGGGTACGAGCGGCGAGCCCTTCCCCCGCGCGCGTTCGGTCGCGCATACACCCCACGGGACACCTCCGCGACCGCGTCGACAAAGCTCATCCTTCGCGTTCGCTCGCCTTCCCGCGTGTCGTTCTTCGCGCGTCGCGTTCGTCGCGGAGAAGATGTGTGTCGCGCACGCACCAGAACTTCGACTTCGCGCGGGTGTCGTCGAGGGACCAGAGCTTCATGCGGTAGATTTGGGGCTCCGGCTGGGCCTCGGTCGGCACGTGGCGGCCGACGATGTGGTATTGGTGGTACTGTAGGGGCGAAGCGGGGGATGCGGGTCAGCGACCGGACCGGGATGAGAAGAAACGAAGTTACGGGAACGCGAGAAAAATGACGAAGGCGAAGGCGTCCGGGGACGGCTCGGTGGAGCCCGTCCGGGCGACGAAACGCGCCCACGTCGTCGCGGAACGCTTGCGATGGACCCCGAGGGCAATCACGCGCGTCACCGACGCCTCGACGACGAAGCACGGACGCCCCCGGGGACCGTTCGCCCTTGAACCCTAGGAGGAAAAAAACTTTCGTCCCCGTCCCGACTCCGACATGAGCCTCCGGCGGTGCCGCGACCGCGGCGACGACGGATGTCACGCCGCGGCGCGCGGGGGGAAACGTCCGGGTGGTGTCCTTACCCTGAAAGGCGCCATGATGTTCGACTGTACTGGACACGTGCGTTCGCGCGTTCCTAAGTGCCGTGACGAACGATGCGGGGAAAGTTCATATTGCAAATTTGTTCTTCGAGTTTGTTGTTTTTTTAAGGGTTTTCCGAGCGGGACGGCGAATTTACAAACCTGTAAGACTACTCGTAAGTACTCGAGCTGGCGATTCTTTGTTTTGGACCCTAATATGAAATTCGTGACGTTTGATACACGTCAGCTCAGTCAGAGAATTCCGGTTAATGCGACACACCTTCGTCGGGCGGTTTTTTAAGTCACAGACCGAGGACAAAACACAATCGGTAGGGCTTGGTGAACTCGGCACAAGAAAGAGGAATCGAGCCCACTCGCGTTTCTCCCCGACTCGGGACTTCGCTTCGCCACTTCCAAAGGCTTTCCAAGTTCTGTGTCATCATCACTCGCTCGCGCCTTCTCTGAGGAGCGTCTCCTTTCCGCGGAGCCACTCCGCGCCGCGGGTCCGCGTCTGCCGAAGAGAAGACTCGCGATGGACGCGCTCCCCCGAGACATCGCCTCGGTGCGTCGGACGCGCCTCCCCCCTCGCGCGCCCGCGTCGATCCGCCGCCCCGCGCGTCTCCACCGCCGTTCAAAGGTTCCCGCGCGAATAATCCGTCGTTTCCTTTCCGTCCGCGATGTCCCGTGCTCGCGCCCGTCACGGCTCCTGACCCCACCGCGATGGATCACTCGCGACGCGCCGCAGGTCCTACCCGATGACCCCGCGGACCAGCTCGAGCTGGCGCACCGCATCGCGAACGCGGCGTTCGTGGCGCAGACGCAGAGCCTGGCGAAAGAGGTCGACGCGCTCAAGGACCAGTGCGCGGAGATGAAGGCGCGCTCGAAGCAGCTGGAGCGCCGCGTGGCCAGCATGGAGGACGAGCTGCACGACGCCGCGGACAAGGCCACGATGGCGATGGAGGAGCGGGACAAGCTCACCGCGGAGAAGACCGCGCTGATCAACACCGTCAAGAAGCTCAACAAGGAGGTGGCGAAGCTCGACGCGTTCAAGCGCAATCTGATGCAGACGCTGGCGGATGACGGCGAGGACGGCGCGGGCGGCGCCGGCGACGCCGCGGGGGAGCGACTGGTGACCAGCGTCTTGGCGAGCGCGGACGCGAACGAGAACCGGTTCGGCGAGCGCGGAGGAAGGTACGGCGGGAGCCAAGCCTCGGAGAGGTCACCCGAACGCGTCTCCCGGCGTACGTCCGCCGCCGCGTCGCCCGCGCGTCTCTCGGCGTCGCCTCTCGGTGAGGAGAACGGCGGGGACGGATCCGCCGCCGCGCGTAAAGTCGACGGCAAGGCGTTTTTCCGAGAAGCGCGCGCGCGTTTGTCCTACGAGCACTTCTCCGAGTTTCTGCAGAACATCAAGGAGCTCAACGCGCACAAACAGACGCGCGCCGAGACGTTGGCGCGCGCCGACGACATCTTCGGCGAATCCAACAAAGACCTCTTCCGCACCTTCGAGACGCTGCTGGTGAAACACCTGCCCAAGTAGCGCGGCGACGACGCGAGTCCGCGTTGTTTCGCGAGCGCATGGAAACGCGACGTGCGCGTGACGTGCGCTCGTGTCGTGTATCGTGTGAATGGATGAGGGAGCGTTCGGATCGAAGAGTCGACGACTTAACGAAGACGAGTGACTGGAACCGACCGCGGAGCGCGTCCGAGTCGATCGCCTTTCGTTTCATTCATCACACTTCTCGGAACTCATCATGTCAGCGAACGCCAGCCGAAAAAAAAGCCGCCCCGAACCGACGATTCGCCCGGTCTCGCGCGCTTTCCGCGACGCTTTTCCAGCCGCCTTTCGTGGCGGGTGAGGCGACGGCACCGCACACCGAGTCGCGCCCGCCGCACTCGCGTACCCTCGAGCGCCGCGTCCGCGTCGACTCGTCCCGCCGAAAGCCGAAAGCACCGCCGCGCGCTGAAGCGCGTTCGCGGACCGCACGCCCACGCGCGCGTCGCAGGCGTAATCGCGCCACCCGCCGACACGGAAAGCGTCGTCGTCATCCCCACGGGGGCGCGAAGGAGGTTTGTCCAGTAATCTCGTCGCGTCTCGTCCCATGGCACACGCGCGCACCGCCTTCGCGGCGTTCGCGAGGCCCTCCGCGCCCGCGCGCGGCAGTGTCGCACCGAGGCGCGCTTCGCGCGCGGTCGCGACGCGCGCGCTCGCCGCCGCGCCCGCGCGGCGCGGTCGCGGCCGCGGCCGCGGCGGCGGCCGGGGCGGCGGCCGTGGCGAGTCCGGCGCCGATTTCTCCGCCGGCCGCGCCATCCAGTCGGACCTGACCGCCGCGAGCGACCCGCGTTCGATCCTGGACATCGTCGCGAACCACGCGGATGGTTTCGACGCTATCCACGCGGCGACCGCCATGCACCGCCTCGCCACGCACGCGCGCTCGCAGCGCGACCGCGAGTCGGCGACGCGCGACGCGCGTTTCGCGATTCTCCTCGACGTCGTGACCCGGAGTTTGGGGAAGATGAACTCGCAGGGCCTCGCGAACGTGGCGTGGGCGTGCGCGCGGCTGGAGCACCACCCAGGCGAGGACGTGCTTCGCGAGATCGCGGAGGGGCTCGAGGCTGAGCTGCGCGGCGGCGTCGCGGGGGGGGGCGGGAACAGGCGCGAGACGCGGCCGCAGGCGGTTTCCAACACGCTGTGGGCGTTTGGGCAGTTGAGGTACAAGCCGGAGAGGGACACGCTGTCTTCTTTGTGCGCGAACGCGGCGCCTTTGCTGAAGAAGTTCCGCGCGCAGGAGCTCGCCAACGCCATGCTCGGCCTGGCGCACGTCGAGCACGACCCCGGCGCCGCGTTCTTCGACGCGGCGATGCGCGCGGCGTCCGACGAGCTGCGTTCGTTCGAGGGGCAAGAAACCTCTAACCTGCTCTGGGCGTGCGCGCGCTTGAACCGCGCGCCGCCCTCCGAGTTGATCGACGGGCTCTTGGAGCAGGACGCCGCCGCGAACCTCGGGGGCATGGCGTCTCCTCTGAACATGTCGCAGTGCCTGTGGGCGTGCGCGCGGCTGGACCGCCCGCCGCCCGCCGCGTACCTCGCCGCCGCCGAGCGCGAGATCCCGCGGTGCGCGACCCGGCTCAACCCCGAGAACGTGGACTGCGTCTTGTGGGCGCTCGCGTCGCTGGGCGTGCCTCTGCGTGAGGAGGCCATGGCCGCGCTCACCGCCGCGTGCGCGCGGCTGCACGACCGCATGGACGCGGAGATGCTCGTCAAGGCGCACTGGGCGTTCGCGCGCCTGCGGCACCGGCCCCCGCCCGGGGACATGAACCGCATCGTCGGCGCCGCCAAGCGGCTGGTGGGGGAGCTCCCGGACGAGGACCGTCTCACGGTGATGCACGCCTGGGGCGTGCTCCGTGTGAACCCCGGGGACGACATCGTGAGCGCGTTCACGGAGAGCTTCCGCGCGGTTCATATGAACGACGAGGACGCGAGCGACGCGGAGAGGGACCCGGAGGCTCGCCTGGACGGCGCTTCGTGCGCCAAGCTGCTGTGCGCGTACGGGCGGACCCGGCACCAGCCTCCGGCGGCGCACGCCGCCGCGCTGGCGGCTCGCCTGGTGGAGGAGGCGGAGGCGGACACGCTGCACCCCTCGGCGGCGACGCTGGGGCTCTGGGGCGCTTCTCTGCTGGGGCTCAAGATGACTGCCAAGCAGCTGGACGTCCTCGCGCGAGACGCGGTGTCGCAGGATGCCAACCGGCTGGCGCCGCGGTCGCTGGCGAAGATCGTGTGGGCGCTCGCCGCGCTGGGGTACGACCCCACGGCGGCGGACCTCGCGGCGCTGCGCGCGCGCGCGGCGGCGGCGATGCCGCGGCTGCTGGCGAAGGACCAGGAGGCGCTCAGGGAGGCGCTCTCGCGCCTGGGGGAGCGTGACCTGGACTTCGCGCTCGCCGCGTGACAAGCAATAATGACGTGTACCAGTAT
>Ga0181559_10006414_pt1 | contig 11107 bp, 10 predicted proteins | sample 011ome_21_FD_133752 | JGI IMG/M metagenome (GOLD analysis project Ga0181559, IMG submission 133752) | Coastal salt marsh microbial communities from the Groves Creek Marsh, Skidaway Island, Georgia - 011508AT metaG (megahit assembly) | ecosystem: Environmental > Aquatic > Marine > Intertidal... | reverse complement strand
GAAATAATCGGACATACGAGCGACTTTCTTGAGTCATGACCGGTCGCGAAATAATCGGACATACGAGCGACTTTCTTGAGTCATGACCGGTCGCGAAATAATCAAGTGAGTGCCATCCCGGCGCCTTTCGGACACTTCGAGATGGCGTCCCCCGACGAGGGAGCGGATGCGCTCCGCACGATCGTCCTGCGCGCGCCCGGCATCGAGGTGCACGTCTCCCCCTTCGGCGCGACGATCACGCGCATCCTCGTTCCCGACCGAGACGGCGTCGTGGCGGACGTCGCGCTCGGGTACGACGACCTGGAGAGCTACGATTCCGCCGTCGACCGCCCGTACTTCGGCGCGGTCGTCGGCCGCGTCGCGAACCGCATCGCGAACGCGCGGTTCGAGGTGCGCGACGAGAACGGGTCCGTGGTCACGCGGAGCGACGCTCTGGTCGCCAACAACGGCCCGCACTGCCTGCACGGCGGCGCGCGCGGGTTCGACCGTCACTGGTGGGCGGTCGCGTCGCGATCGGAAGACGGCACCCGGTGTCGGCTGACGCGCGTCTCCCCCGACGGCGAGGAGGGCTTCCCGGGCGCCTGCGCGGCGGCCGTCGAGTACGGCGTGCGCGCGGACGCGGCGAGCGGAGGCGCGTGTCTGCACACCACCATGACCGCCACCGTGGACGCGGCGTGCCCCGTGAACCTCGCGCAGCACACGTACTTCAACCTCGCGGGCCACGGCGCGTCCGCGAGCGACGACGAAAACGCGCGCGTTGACGCGACGGCGCACGTCCTGCGCCTCGACGCGTCGCGGGTCGCCCCCGTGGATCGCTCGTGCATCCCCACCGGCGCGCTGATGGACGTGAAAGGCACACCCTTCGACTTCACCGCGCCGCGCGCGATCGGCGCGCGCATGCCCCCGGTCGAGCGCCCGGACGACCCGGGGGGGTTCGACCACAACTTCGCGCTGGACGGCGCGGGCGCGGAGGGCGAGTCGGATGTTTCGCTCGCGACCGATTCACTAAAACTGAAAGGACGGCGGAGTCTGCGCGTCGCCGCCGAGGCGCGCGAGCCTCGGTCGGGCCGACGCATGGTGCTCGAGTGCGACGCGCCGGGCGTGCAGCTGTACACGGGCAACTTCCTGAACGGCCAGAAGGGAAAGGGCGGCGTGGTGTACGGAAAACACGCCGGGTTCTGTCTGGAAACGCAGCACTTCCCGGATTGCGTCAACCAACCGAAATTTGAGTCGTGCGTGCTTTCGCCGGGCGAGACGTACGCGCATCGGATGGTGCACACGTTCTTCGCGGAGTGACGAGCGACGCGCGACGAGAAAGAGACTGATGAGACGTGGGTGTTCGTGTGTCGTCGTGTTACTGTCGTCTGTTACTCGCGCGCGCTGTTTTTTTCGCGTCACGTACATACGAGTAGAGAGATCGCGAGACGCTGCGTTTCGCGAGAGACACCGTCGATGCCCTCGCACCCTTCGATCGCCGCGACGACCCGCCTCTAGAACAACCAGTGCCGGAACAGGAGGAGGATGAGCACGAACGCGACCACCACCGCGAGTGGCGCGTACTTTTGAATCAGCGCCTGCCTGCTGAGATCCTTGGCGCGCGAGCTGTATTTCCGCGACTCGTTCCGCAGCGTCTCGGACATCGAGCTGACGTGATCCAGACGCTCACCCTGGCCGAGGATGTCGTTGATGTTGCGCGTCATGACGCTCTGTATGTCGTGCAGATCCTCGTTCAGTTTCGTCAAGTTGCGCTGCGTGCGCGTGTCCTGGTACAACTTCTTGGTTTTCTGGATGAAGGTGTCGAACTTGATGAAGGCGTACGGGCGCGCCACCGTCTCAACGGCGGCGCCGTTCTGCGCCGCGAACTCTCTCTGCAGATCCTCCAGGTACTGGTACGCCAGCTTCTTGGGGTACCCGCGGTCGCTCAGCGTCAAGTAACACACGCCCTGCTCGATCATGTAGTGCAGGAAGTACGGCCCGGACTCGTAGCTCATGCGCGAGGGGGGGGGAGGGCCCGTGGAGAGCTTCTTGAACAGGGTCTTCGCCTGCTGCTTGTACGTCTCCAGGTCAGCCTGGCGGTCGCTCTCCAGCCCCTCCGCGAGGGGTAAGCCGTCCGCCACGCGGGCGAGCATCGTGAGCTTCACCATCCCGGCGCCGTGCGCCCTCGCGAATGCTGCCAGAATGGCCAAATTCAGCCGCGGCTTCCAACCCCGACGAGTGAAAAAAACTCGAACTCAGATGTGTTTCTGCTTCGCCCGCCACTTGCGCGCGCACGGGCGCACGTTCGTCGGGACGGGCGGCATGTCTCAGGGAGGACACAACCCGTTCCTTCCCACGGACGATATCGGGTTCGGCGGCGGCGGGTTCGGGGGCTTACCCCCGACTTACGCCCCTCCTCCCACGCACGTCCTCGAGGATACCGACGAAGACGAGCAGGCCGGCTCGAAAAACACCGATGCGAAGCCTCTCCTGACCGAGGAGGAGGCCGGCCCCTCGAAACCCGCCCTGCCGTTCGCGGCGGGTGGAGCCACGGGCCTCGCCAGCGTCGGTGCGATGTTCGCCGGAGGAACCGGACCCTCGACGACGAGCCCGGAAACGGTGCCGTTCGCGTCCGATCCGAACGAGACGGAGAAGAAACGAAAACTCAAAAAAACCTCCTGGGTCTTCTCCGCGGCGTACTACCAGCAGTTCTTCGACGTCGACACCGACGACGTGCTCCGGCGCGCGAGGCACGCGCTTCTCACCCCGTGGCACGGCGGGTTCCAATCCGTGTACGACGACACGCCCGACCTGTACGGTCCGTTCTGGGTGTGCGCCACGCTGGTGTTCGTGATCGCCATGGGAGGGCAATACGCGTCGTACCTCTCGGGAGACGCCGCGAAACGCGCGAGTTGGAACTTCGACGCGCACGCCGTCGCCGCCAGCGCGTTCGCGACGTACGGCTACGTGTTTTTGGTGCCGGCGCTCGTGTACGTCGCGCTGAGGTGCGTGGCGAACGTCGCACCCGGCGGCGATCAAAACCTGTCGTTGATAGGCCTCGTGTGCACCTACGGATACGGTTGCGCGGCGTTCGTCCCGGCGAGCGTCGCGTCCGTCGTTCCGTCGGAACTCTTTCGCGTCGTCGCCTTCGCGCTCGCCGCAGTCGCCGGCGCGACGTTCCTGCTCGTCAACGCGGCGCGCCCGCTGTCGAAGGACGCCAAGGGGGGCATCGCGTTCCAGACGCCCTTCTGCGCGTGCGTCGTGGGGGGGCACATCCTGTTCGGGGTGGGCGTGAAGCTGTGGTTCTTCACGCACTTCTGAGACGACGAGCGAGCGAGACGCGCGTTTTGATCGATACGTACGTATCCTATGCCAAAACATGTTCGAGCTCGGTCTGTCGGTGACCACCACGGAATCGTGTGACACACGGAATCGCGGATACCGAAATCAATCGTCGCGCGCCCGCGGCGGGCTGCATTCTCGCCCGCGCGCGGCCTCCGGTCGTCGCGGTACCATGCACGCAGCGTCCGTGTCGTCCATCGCACACGCGCTCCGCCCCGCCGCGTCCGTTCGCGTCTCCTCCGCGCGCGCTCGCGCTCCGCCCGCCGCGCACTCGGGCCTCGTCGCGAAAGCGCAGCCCCAGCGGTCCGCGTTCGTCTCCGGCGCGCGTCGCGTGCCCTCCAGCCTCGCGCGCCGCGCCCCCCGCTCGCGCGCGGCGCTCTCCGTCGCCGCCGCCGCGCCCGCCGCCGCGGTCACGGCGACCATGACCTCGCTCCAGTTCACGCCCGTGCACGCGCTGTGCGGCGGCGCGCTCCTCGGAATCGCCTCCATCGCGAAGCTCGCGCTGACCGGCCGCGTGCTGGGCGTCAGCGAGTCCTTCAAGCGGCCGCTCACCGGCGACGTCCGCGGCTCGGACGCGGCGTTCCTCGCCGGCTTGCTGTTCGCCGGCGCGATGCACACCGCCATCTCGGGGGGCGTCGCCGCGATGCCTCACGAGCCCATGGTCCCGCTCGCGCAGGTGGCGCTCGCGGGCTTCCTCGTCGGCGTCGGCAGCAGCCTCGGCAACGGGTGCACGTCTGGACACGGCATCTGCGGCAACGCGCGCCTCTCGCCGCGCTCGATGGCGTACACGTGCGTGTTCATGCTCTTCGGGTTCGGCGCGGCGACGCTCGCGGGGACCAACGCGGCGCTGGGCATCGCGGAGGCGAGCGCGTTAAGGAACGTCGCCTACCCCGCGGCGGCTTCCGTGGCGCACTGGGCGGCGCTGGCGGCGGCGGCGGTGGCGGCGTTCGCCGCGCTCGGCTTCCTCGCGTCCGGAAGCCGCGGGTCGTCCACCGCGAGGACGCTCGCCGGGAAAACCGGAAATGCCGGACTGGAGCCCCTCCTGGTTTCCGAGAGCGATTCTGTCGGCGCGACGACGAACGCGCAAAACGTTCAACGGCGTCTCCCGTCCGCGCGCCAGAAGAAGCTGGACGTGGTGTCCGATTTCGTCATCGGCGCCATCTTCGGCGCCGGGCTCGTCGTGTCGGGGATGATCCACCCCGCGAAGGTCTCCGGCTTCCTCTCGGCGACGTCCGCGGCTTGGGACCCGAGCCTGGCGCTGGTGATGGGCGGCGCGCTGGCGCTGTGCGTCCCGGGATTCGCGCTGGTGCGTAAAACCGTCAAGAGCCCGGCGTGCGCGGCGGATTTCTCGACGCCGACGGCGACGCGGATGGACGCGAAGCTCGCGGTGGGCGGAATGTGCTTCGGCATCGGTTGGGGCATCGGCGGGATTTGTCCGGGGCCGGCGGTGGTCGCGCTGGCGTCGGGCGTGAACCCGTTGCCGGTCGCCGCGTGGCTCGCTGCGATGGTCGCGGGGATCGCCGCGGATAAGCGACTGCTCGGCCCCGCGCTGGCGTAGCGGCGTAGAACGTTTCAAGTACGTATTGACGTTTCAAACACATCATCTTCGCCCGTTCGTCTTACCGTCTCACACACCTCGTCGCGCTTCGCTCGCGTCGCGGTGCGCGCTCGCCATGGCTGCCGCGGGCGGCGCGTTCCGCGTGACCGTGCGCACGGAAGGGCTCGTGGAGCTGCGGTTCGTGATGCCGTTGCCGCTGACTCCGCCCACGGTGCGACAGATGCGAGACCGCGCGATGGAGCGCGTGAAGCGCCTGACCAACGAGGCGTTCACGTTGGGCGACGGGGGACACGTGCGGGACGACGACGGGTGCGTGCTGTTCTTGAACGACCTCGTGCAGGACGTGCTCGGCGACGGGGACGTCGTCGTCTTGACGATCCAGGGCGAGGATCCCGAGGAAACCGAGGCGGAACCGCCTCGACGGGGAGCGAGGTCGGGTAGAAATCCAGTCGTATGATAGTGATACCGACAAAAAACGTCGCGCGTCCGTCCGTCGCCGTCACCGCCGTCGCTTCTTTCGCCGACCCGCGGCTTCCTTCGCGGCGATGGCATCGAAATCGTCCTCGAACTCATCGATTCGCCCCGCCATCTGCGCCTCCAGCATCGCGTCCAGCGCGTTGTCCATGGCGTCCTCCACGGCGTCCGAGTCGTCGCCGTCCCCGTCCCCGCTCTCGCCGTCGTCGGCGCTCTTCTTCTCCGCGCCCAGCTCCGCCGCCGCGCGCACGTACTCCCTGAGCACCCCGCGCTTGTACTTCGGGCACAAACGAAACGCGGTATCGTTCGCGACGTCATTCATCAGGCCACCACCCGTGATCAGGACGTGGAACAGCGAAAGCGTCTTCGCGTCGCACGCGAAGCGCTCGTGGTACGAAACCATCTGCGCGGCGACGAGCGCCGCGCGCGCGCGCAGTCTCGGGAAACCGCGAAACGCGCCGCCGTCGCCGCGCCTCAAGTACGCCGGCTCGTACGCCTCGTCCGCGAACCCGAAGCTGACGCAGACGCGCGGCTCGTGCGCCTCGCCGTACGACGGCGGCGTCGGCGGTGGCGGAGCCGAGCCCCAGTGGATGACCCTGTGCGTGAACACGACGACCGATCCCGCCTCGGCGGGGACGCTCGCGATGCGTTGGAACGCCTGTTTGTCGGGTAACGCCAGACGCAGGGGATCCGTCTCGCGTTGGTCCTTTCGCGAGCCGAGAGCTCCAGCTCCGTTATCGTTCGAAGCGTCGTCCGCGTCGATGATAGGGTCGTCTTCGTCATCCGCCGACGTCTCGCCGTCGTCGTCGCCGTCGACGTACCCGGGGTCGTTCGGCGCCGGCACGAAGCACAGGCACGAGTTTTCCGGGCCCGCGTCCGTGAGCGGCACCCACGCCGTGGCGTACATCGCCGTGCCGTCCTCCCGGAACGTGCGCCGCGCGTCCTCGGGCTGCCTGTCCCTGTGCGGCGAGAACGCGGTCGGCACCGCGTCGTGCGCGCCGACGTGCCACAGCAGCGCGTCGTGGTTCAGACGGTTGCCCGTCGTCTCGAACACAAACGCGGAGAGCTCGCTCGCCACCGCCCACGCCTCGTCGTACGCGAGCAGCCACGTGGGGTTCCAGCCGTGCTGCATCAGGCGCATCGCCGCGCGCGCCAACACCCGGTGGTTCGTCGTTCGCCAGGAAAGTTTGTGGCTCGGGATCTTCGTGAAGCCGCGCTCGATGATGCGCGCGCGCACGTCCCGCGCGAACCCGTCGCCGGACCCGACGTCGGGCATGGCGCGCACCGAGTCGATGAAGGCATCGTCGTCGACGTGCAGCTCGGGGCACAGCGCGCGCCAGTACTCAGGGTCCAGCGCGCGCGCGGGCGTGACCAGACGCGCGTGCATCGAGGGGTCCGGACACGGCGCGTTCACGTCCGGGAGGGGCGAGGGGTCGCTGCGAGGCGCCATCGCGCGAGCGGCGGTGCGCCGAGAAATGTGCTGTCGGCGGTTTTCGAGAGCGGCTTTTCGTCGCTCTCGAAACTTCCGAGACACTCCGGATGATGCGCGAGTTAGGGTTCACTCCCACGCGCGCGGACGCGAGGGTGATGGCCGCTTCCATCGCGAGACGAGCGATGAGCACCGTGACTAAAAAACCGCACCTGTACTACATGTCCGCTTGGTTCTGCCCGTTCGCGCACCGCGCGACGCTCGCGCTGGAGCACCACGGCGACCACCTGACGTACGAGTGGATCGAGGCGCTGGGGTGGGAGAAACGAAAAGCGACGGGCGCGTCGCACGATAAGGGGTCCTCGTTGGCCACTTCGCACGAGAACTGGTACCACTTCAAGGCGCCCGAGCTGATGAAACACAACCCGCTGGGTATGGTGCCCACGCTGGTCAGCGAGGCGACGTTCCTGGAGGACGACAGCCTGGGGTCGAGGAAACCGCCCGTGCGCGAGTCGCTCGTCGCGATCGAGTTCGTGGATGAGCTCGTGCGCGGCGGCGACGCGCCCATCATGCCGGCGTGCCCGTACGAGCGCGCCAGGGTGCGCGTCGCCGCAGACGTCGTGAACAAACAAATCTGCAGCAAGTACTACCACGTGTTGGTGCGCCAGGACCCGGCGGAACAGAGGGAGGGCTTCGAGGCGCTCGTCAAAGGCCTGGAGGCGTTTGGCGGCGAACTCGTCGCGAACGGCGAACCGGGGACGGCGGCGAACTCGGGTTCGTTTTTCGGCGGCGCCAAGTCGCCGGGCTTAGTGGACTACGCGCTGTTCCCGTGGGCGCACCGCATTCCGGTGTTCGAGCACTACCGCGGGAAGGATTTCGCGATTCCCCGGAACACACCGAATCTACGCAAGTACCACGACTGGCTCGCCGCGATGCACGCGCTCGACTTTGTGAAAAAGACGTGCCCGCCCTGGGACGACTACCTCGCGCACATCGGGCGCTACGCGGACGGCTCGGCGAGATCCAAGGTGGCCAACGCCGTGCGCGACGGGCGGGACGCGCACCAGTACGACGACGAGAAAGATGACACCAGCCACTGATGATATCTGATATGATATATACGTAGTGTGTGTTTTGACGCGTATCGATTGCGCGCGACGAGCGCGCTTTCGTCGAGAAGCGCTACGGAGCTACGGTCCGTCTAGCAGCCGCGACGGCACGAGCGCGCCTCCCGCGTGCGGGTCGGGGGCGAAAATCCTCCCGAAGTTGCCCGGGTCAGGGGACACGAACACGTCGTGGAGGTTGTCCAGCCAAGACACCAGGGCGTAGACGGCGGCGAGGACGCGCCGCTTCGAACCGACCGAATGCGCTTTCGTCGCTTTCGTCTTCGTCGCCGTTTCGTTTTCGTTTTCGTCGCCCGCGGCGGCGGCAAACACCTCCCGCGCGCGCAGGGTCAAGAGCTCGTGCGCGCGTGACGCGCGTCCGCGCGCCTGCGCGCGCGCCTGCGTCTTCTCGCCCTCCGCCTTATCGTCCTCCCCGGTGACCGGCGACGCGGAGACGACGACGGCCGCCGCGGACCATCCCGCGTCGGCGTCTGGTTTCTTCTTCAGCCCCGGCAGATCTGCCGGGGGCCCCGCCATGAGCGTCTCCAGCCGCGCGGCACCGCCCAGCCCCTCGATCTTCGCCACGAACGCGCCCTCCGCGGTGACCCGGATGGACTCCGCGGCGTCCTCCAGCGGGGTCTCCTTCGAGTCGCGAGGCACGGGCGCGCCCAGCGCGTCGAGCGCCTCCACCCGAACGCACGGCGCGTCCCGCTCGAGGTGCGCCAGGAGGGCCGCGAGCGTCTCGCCCTCGAACGGCGCGCGCACGGGGGGACACACGCGGCGACGCTTGGTTTCGCGCGCGATAGCACTCGATGCGGTCATCCTCGCCTTCGCCGCCGCCCGGGTTGGGGAAGGACGACCGCGCGGGTGCCGATGAGACGCCGAGGCGGCCCGTGTTGATTTTCATCAGTAGACTGTCAGTTTCCTCGGACAGTTTTTTCGCAGCCGAGGCCCGGTGCCGATGCGCGAGTGGCCACGTCGCTGCATTCGCCGAAAGCGAATCCACGCCGCGTCCCTGTCCTCACTCCGGGCCGCACGGGAGTCATCCACCGCATCCGGCACGATGGCGGTTCCCGCTGAGTCGGCGCCGGATGGCGCGCCGACTGGCACGGGCGAGGCCACGGGGGCCGCGCGCCCTGTTTCCCTCCAGGACATGCCTCACGAGCTCCTGTGGCAGATCCTCGGGAAGCTCCCCGCGAACGCCGCGACCGCGAACGCGCTGTGCGGCGTGTGCAAGGGATGGCGCGACGCGATCCTCGGCGAGGACAGCTACTTGAGCGGCCTCGCGTTTAAGCTGGACGCGAACCAGCCTTTCCGCGGGCTGGGCGCGGTGCGCGGCGCGGTCGCGCACAGGCGCACGTGGGCGAGCAAGCGCAGAGAGGAGGCGCAGGATTTCATCCGCAGCATGGACGCGCAGAACGCGCGGTTCGACAGAGAGGAGGCGCGGGAAGACGCCGCGCTCCTGGAGACGGTCACCCGGCAGATGCGCGATCGAGGCCGTGGCGTCCCGGCGCACATGTCCCCTGAAGGCGCGCGCGTGCCTGTTTTGCTGGAGCGCGCGTGCGCGGTCGCCAAGAACATCTCCGCGCTGGAGTGCCTCGGCGAGCTGCGCGACCACCAGGGCGACCACGCGCGCGCGCACAAGGCGTGGAAAAAAGCCGCCGTGCTCGGCAGCGCGATCGGGCAGTTCAAGCTGGGTGAGATTTTTTACCGCGGGCTGGGGAACCACGGCGTGGACGGCGAGGAGGCGCTGTTTTGGCTCACGAAGGCGGTGAAGAACGCGAGATGCCCGCTAGCGGTGGAGGACCTCTCCACCGCGGCGTGCATCATGGGGTATCTGTTCCAGGACGGGGAGGGCACGCAGGCGTGCAACGTCACGGCGGTGAAGTGGTTCCGCGTCGCTTCCAGCAACGGAAACGTCGAGGCCACGAAGACGCTCGGGTGGCTGTACAACACGGGCCAGTACTGAGGATGTATTTTAAATGAAACCTAAATCTCCATGTACCATCGCAGCCTCGTCCCTCACGTCGTTCGTCGTTCGTCTCCCGCGGCGGCGAAGGCGTCTTTCCGGAAAAAGTACGACGCCCCCGACGCGAACGTGGCGGCGCCCGCGCCGAGGTACACGAACTGCATGGCCTCCGCGGACGGCACGCCGAAGGACCCGTGCGCGATGGCGCTGCCGAACAGCGCGAACTGCGTCGCGGTCGTGAGCTTCCCCAGGAGCTCGGGGCGCATCGGCGGAACGGCGGGCGCGGATTTTTTGTAATCGACGCCGCCGAGCGTCGCGGCGTCGCGTCGCTCGCCGGCGTTTCCGAATCGCGCGCCGCGCGTCCCCGCGAAGAACTGCCCCCAGGAGTCCCAGCGCCATTCGAGCGCGCGTGCCCTTTGAATCCACGCGCCCGAGATCAAGGCCACGTCCCGCGCGACCATCGACGTCGCGAGCCAGAGGGGTATGCCGCCCTTCGCCGCGAGCGCCGCCGCGACGCTCGCGACGAAGATTTTGTCCCCGAGGGGGTCGAGGTACGTGCCCGCTACGGATGTGAGGCGCATCCTCCTCGCCACGTACCCGTCCAGCCAGTCGCTCAGACCCGCGACGGCGACGCCCGCGAGCATCGCCTCGGGAACGACCGCGTCCGCGACGTACGCCGCGCCGAGCACGGGGCCGAACGCGCCGCGCGCCATCGAGATGTAGTTGGGGAGCGTCATCACGTCCTCGCGCGACCAAGGCTGGACGGCGTTTTTTTTTGATGACGGTTTCGATCGCTCGGGGGGCGAAGCACTCGACGCACTCGAGGCAGCGGCGAAGGCTCGCGTCGGCGATGACGTACGTGACGCGGGGACGATCACGCATCCCGGGAGCGCGACGCGCTGCGCAAACGCCGCGAGGGACGACGATCCCGTGCCCGCGGTCGAGGCCCGACGACGGTGAGGCGAAGGATCGTGGTGTTCGTCATTCTCGTCATCCGTCGCGCGCTCGCCCGCCTGGGAAAACGCGCCGGTCGTCGCGCGCGGTGTCAACAGCGATCCCCGAGGACGGCCCGAGACCCGCGCCGCAGCCACCAGCGCGCGCCGCATGCCCCCCGAACGCACGCTCCCGCTGGAGCCTGCGCCCACGCGCCTCGCCCGTCACTCGCGCGCTCCCGAATGATGGGGCCCGCGAAGGTGATCGGCGGTACCACGACGAAAACGAAAAGCGAAAAGTGGAGTCCGGAAGTTCCGAGAGCG
>Ga0181559_10006411_pt1 | contig 11107 bp, 9 predicted proteins | sample 011ome_21_FD_133752 | JGI IMG/M metagenome (GOLD analysis project Ga0181559, IMG submission 133752) | Coastal salt marsh microbial communities from the Groves Creek Marsh, Skidaway Island, Georgia - 011508AT metaG (megahit assembly) | ecosystem: Environmental > Aquatic > Marine > Intertidal zone... | reverse complement strand
CCGTCGGGCGAGCTGTTCGTCACGGACACGTCCTCCGGGGAGGAGAGCCGCGTGTACGTGAACGGCCAGAAGACGCCGCTCGGGGCGAAGCAACGGCTCGCGGTGAACGACACGATCTCGATCGCGGGGTACTTGTTCGAGATTCGATCGAGCGCGGACGCGAGCGTCAAACGTCGCGTCGGCCCGGCGGCGGCGGCGACGGTGACGGCGGGGACGAAGCGCGCGCGCGACGACGCGGCGGCGGCGGCGAGGACGACGACGACCGGCGAGGCGGGCGCCGCGTACGCGTTCAAGATTGGACAGCGCGTCGAGGTGACGTCGTACGAGGAAGGATATCGCGGCTCGTGGTTCGACTGCGTCGTGTTGGACCTCGCGGAGTGCAAGGGCGTCGCGTTGGTCTACTTGGAGTACAAGGACATGCAAGCCACGGAGGACGAGAAGGACGGGATGCTCAAAGAGTGGATCCCGATCAGCGCGACACACGCGAAGAAAAAAGGCGCGAAGAAGGCGGCGGACGCGGCCTCGGGGAAGAAGGCGCCGCCGGCCGCGGAGAAGGCGGCGAGGGAAGCGATCAAGACGGCGAAGTCGGTGGCGCCGTTGATCGAAGAGTACACGTCTCGGCTCGTCCCCCGCGCGCGCGTGCGGCCGGCGACGCGGCCGCCGGGGTACAACCCTGGGGACCAGAAGAAGGAATGGCCGACCGGGGCGTTCATCGAGGGCCCGTACGCCGACGGGTGGTGGACCGGGTACGTCATATCGAAGACGGTAACGGACGTTCAGGTGGCGTTTCTGAAAGCGCCCGTCGGCGAGGGCGGGTACGAACGGTACGACCCCTCGCGGATTCGCCGGGCGCTGGAGTGGACGGGCGCGGAGTGGTTCGACTGGAGCACGGACAAGCGGTTCCCGCCCCAGGACTGACGCGTTCGGGGGGGTGTGTGCGATAGCCCGGGAGGAGATGGCACCTCAGAAGAAAGACGTAATCAATCAACACGCGAGAACGAACACTCCGCGAACTTCGCGTCCGCCGCCGCTGTTACAGTACCGTGCGAAACTCGACTCCTCGTCGCCGCCGACTTCCATTGTCATCGTTGTTAGGCCTCCGAGCCGCGTCGGTCGTCTCACTCTCGCGGCGCGCGGCGGGCGGTCATGGCGACGGCGGACGGACCGATCCGCGTTCAGGTCAGCGACGACGACACCGGGCTCGTGTGGTCCGCGGAGGAGTACCACAGGCTGCGGACGCGGCATCGCGTCGTCGGCGCGCTCGTCGGCGGCCTGCCCGGGTTTAGGCAGCAAGATTCCGTGCACGGTCTCCCCGCGCGTCTGTCCCCGGAGGAAGTCACGCTCGCGCTTCACAGAGGGTGGGTCACGCTGTACGTCGCGCGCGACGCGGTCGCGGTCGCGGCGACCGCGGCGGAACGCGCGCCGCCGCCGCCCGCGGCGAAGAGACCGACCGTCGCGAACAAAGGCTGGGGCGTCAAGCCCAAGGGCGGTTTCCACAATCAGAAGCGTCTGAAGACGACAAAGAGCCTCGCGTCGGACGCGGACGCGGGGTGGGAGCGCGTCCTGAACACGTCGTTCGTGGAGATCCCACTGCGCGTGCCCTCGGACGCGCCGGACGACGCGGGCGCGGCGTCGTCCCCGGAGTGGAGCTACCCGCGGACGGACGCGCAGCGGCGCCGGTTCGCGGTGTTTTCCGATCTGCACGCGCGCGGGTTGACGATGACCGCGGGGGTCAAGTTCGGGTCGGATTACCTCGCGTACCCGGGGGAACCGATGGCGTACCACGCGTGCTTCACCGTGAAGGTGTGCTACGGCGACGAGCGGATGCGCGCGCGCGAGCTCAGCGCGGCGAGTCGGATGTCGCACGCGGCGAGGAAAAACTTGGTGCTGGCGACGGCGACGGCGGCGGCGGCGGCGACGGCGGCGGCGACGGGGGCGACGGCGGGGGGGGGCGGCGGGGAAGTGGGGGACGACGCGTCGCCGCCGCCGCCGCCGCCGCCGCCGCGCGTGATGAAGGTTTCGTACGTCACCGTGACGCCGGACATCGAGCAGAGCAAGGGCGGACGCGGCGAGCGCGGGGGCTGACGACGGACGACGTCCCGTCCCGTCGCTCGGCGCTCGCCTCCGCGTTTGCATCCGCGTCCGCCGTGCGAACGAAACGTCGCGTCGCGTAGCTATTAATGAGATTGTTAGGTTTCTATCCGCGACCGCGGCGCTATCGCGCGTCGCTCACTGCGGCGGCTCCACGCCGCCGAGGTTCGGCGTTCGCACCGCGTACACCTCCGCTTTCGCGAGGTGTTCCGAGGTCTTCTCCAGGGATGCTTTCATCGACTTGAACTCCGCCTTCGCCTCGTCCTGGCGCTTCAATCGCGCCGCCATCTCCTCCTTCGCGGCGGCGATCTTCGCGTCGATGTCGTCGAGACTCCCCGCGGAGACCGCGCGCGCGACCGTCGCGGCCGCGGTCGCGAGCTCGTGCGGCGACGGCGGCGGCAGCTCCACGCCGTTGCGCTTCACCTGAAGTTCGAACAGGTGCTTCTGTTTCCGGAGCTGATGCTCCAGGTCGTCGAGCTGCGCCCCGAGCTCGCGCATGTCGCCTTCCAGGGCGAGGACGCTCGCGCCGCCGCCGGACGCGGTCTCGGGCGCGGGCGCGCTCTCGGGTTTCTTCTCCGCGGCCATGGCGAGCGAGGGAGGCGCGTCGGGGAGTGGAGCGAACGCGGCTCGTTTCGCGCGGCGCGGACGTTTTGAAACGCGGCACGGCACCCTCGTTCTACTGTTCAGCAGCGATGAGATGTGATGCTGCGACGACGAACTCGACCAGTGCAGGCGGCGCGGGGGGTCCCTCACCGGGGAGCATGCGGACCAAGACGACGCAGCCGAGCCGAGAGGTCGTCGCGGGCGCGCGCTCGCGCGCGGCGGAGGACGACGACGACGTCCCCATCGCGAGACTCCTCGGCGGTAGTGGAGGAAAGCGCTCGAGCGACGCGAGCGCGAGCGCGAGCGCGCCGAGCAAGAAGCCGAGGCAACCGAACTACAAGGCGCCGCCGCATCTCCCCGGCCGCGTCTGCGCGCGCGAGCGACCCGCGCCGAAGCAGCGATGGGCGAACATCGACCTCCGCGCCGTGGACGCGGCGACGGGAGGACGGCGAACGATGCAGCTGCGCGCGACGCCTCGCTCGGATCCGTCCGACGCGCGCGTGCTCTGCGTCTCCGCGTCCACGACGCTGTTCGGCCTGGAGAAAGCCTTGGGCGTGGCGTTCGACGTCTTGAAGACCGAGTACGTCGCCGTGACGCAGAACGGCGTGGGCGTGGAGGACGCGGTGTTCCAGGACGTGGACGCGCGGAACCTCCTCGGCGGGATGCCGGGCGCGGCGGCGCCGAAGAAACAGGCGAAGCTTTTGGATTTCCTCAACGCGCACGACTCCGCGATCGTCTGGCGCACGCCGCTCGCGCTCGGCGCCGTGGACGTGGTCGTGGACGGGTACACGGACGTCTACCCCGGGCGGGTGAAGAAACCGCTGCCGCGGCTCGTGGCGGGCGGCGGCGCGAAAGTCACGAGGGCGTTCGCGGACGCGGCGAATGAAAAATTACTCGGCGGCCGCGCGGGCGGCGTGGAACGGTTCCGACGCGAGCGCGAGCGCGAGCGCGCGGGCGAGGGTGAAGGCGCGAGCGACGCGGCGGCGAGATTTGTCGAACAAAATTCCATGGCGGAGTTTTACAGGAGGCAGTTCGAGCCGCTGTTCCTCGCGGACGGGAGGCCGGCGACGAAAGGGGTGCGAGGTGAGTTTGAAATCTACGGCAAACTCGCGCCGGACGACGACGAGGACGAAGGGTAGAGACCGCTGCGTGCTGTGTCGTCAACCTTAAGATAAGAAGCTCACACCGCATCTCACGCCGCTCGCTCGACGCGTCACCAGCCATCGCTCGCGCGCAGACGCTCCACGAGAGCCTCCGCCTCGCCGACGACCTCCTTCCCGCGCGTCAGAAACGCGTTCAACGCGTCGCGCTCGCGAAACAACGCGACGGCGTCCGCGGAGTTCGCGTCCGCCCCCGACGCTCTCAACGACGCGAGCGCGTCCTCCACGCCGCGGTAGCTCTTCACGCCGCCCTCGAACTTGGCGCGCTTCGCCGCGAGGTCATCGACCGCAGCCTGGAGGGTCGCGTCGCGAGACGCGTCATCACCCGCGGAGGCGGCGTTCGCGTCGTCGCCTTCGCCGCTCGCTCCTCCTCTCGTCGCGCCGCCTCCCCCTTCCTCCGCGAGCTTCTCGCGCGCCTTGGCGACGTTGTGCACCGGCGGCGCCTTCCCCCAGTTCTCCTCGTACGCGCTCGCGACGTTCGGGTCCAACGTCAGCCCGGACTTCAGGCTCTCCCCGCCCTTCCCCGTGCTGATCCACTTCCCCTGCGGCGGTCGCCGGCGGCCGCACGTCGTGAAGACGGCTCTCCATCCGTCGTACCCGCCCTCGACGCCGACGACGTTCGCGAACCCCGCGTCCGCGAGCGCGTCCGCGGCGGCGACGCCGCCGGGACCGGCCGCGTCCGCGACGAGGAGCTTCGCGCCGTCGCGGAAGCCGCCGTCGCGCACGCGAGCGACGAACGACGCGAGGTCGTCGCCGTCTCCGAGCGGGACGTTCGCCGTGCACTGCGGCGGCTTCGTGAGGTGCTCCTTGTCGTACGACTTCCAGTCTCGCACGTCGAGCATCTTGTACCCGTCGCGCTCGAGGAGCGTCTTCGCCTCCTCGACGCCCATCCTTCGCGCGGCGGACGCGGTCGTCGTCGTCGTCGTCGTCGTCGTCGTCGTCCGGGGCGCGACGACGACGCCTCGTCGGATCGACGCTCGCGCGCGTCGGAGAAAACCCGCGGCGGGCGCGCTCGCGGACGAGCGCGACGAGACGCCGGAGCTCGCGCGCGCGATCGCGGGGCGCGTCGCGGAGGAGAGCATCGCGCGCGACGTCGTCGCGGACGTCTCGATCGACCGCTGGCGTGCTGCCGCGCGGCGGAGAATGGATAGCGTCGAGGAACGAAATCGACGATGGCGCGAATAATAACTTTTTATTCGCGCCCGCGGGGTGACGACGATCGAAGCAGTCGGCGCTCGCGCGCGCGGCGAGGGGAGGGGCACCTCCCGCGTCGCGGTCCCCCATCGCGCCCGCCGCGGCGATGTCCACGCCGCCGCCGAAGTATCGCATCCCCGGCCCCGCGGGCGCGCTCCAGGAGGCGCTCCGGCGCGGGAAGGCCGCGGAGCAGATCGAGGCCGGCGCCGTCCCCGTCCCCGACGACGAGACCGCGCACCAGGATCCGTACGACCCCGCGGAGTCGCCGTGGTTCAAGACGTCGTCGTGGCTCGAGCTCATGGACGCGCTGGACCTGAAGAAGTTCGACCCGGAGTCGCCGATGCTGCGGACGAACGTGGCGTGGATCTTAAACGGTGGGTGGCGCGGCTACAGGGTCCATCGACTCGCGGTGATAATCATCGACGCGTTCGAGTCGCCGTGGGGGGACCTCAAGGTCTCCCTCGCGGACCCGACCGGGGTCATTCGATGCACGATACACAAAGAGGTCCTCGAGGGGTACCCCAACGCGATGGTCGTCGGCGGCAGCATGCTCCTGAAGGACGTTCCCGTCCTCACCCTCGCGGAGGCGACGGAGCATTACCTGTGCGTGACCAACAACGAGCTCGTGCAGGTCTTCGATCGCGGACTGAAGGACGCGGAGGACATCCTCCGTAAACCGGAGGCGTTCGGGATGGAGCCGAACGACGACTTCCTGGACGACATGGACACGGACGACGACGACGAGGCGACGGACGACGACGGCGACGGCGGCGACGGCGACGGCGGGACGCGTCGGAAGACTCGGGAAGATTCCGCCGCCGAGAGGAAGAGACGCGAGGACGAGGCGAGGGCGGAGTTCGCGCGCAGGGTGGAGGCGTTGACGCCGCAGAGCGCGCGAGGGAGGGTGGGCGGCGCGACGCCGGACACGCCGGAGAGCATCGCGGCGCGGATACACTCGCAGGTGGAGGAGATCGAGAAGATTCAGGACGAGAGGGAGGCGAAGCACAAGCGGCGGTGCGAGGCGCGCGCGGCGGAGAACGCGAAGAAGGAGAGGGAGGGACCGTCGCCTTTGGAGCTTCTGCGGCGGCTGCCGGTGGAGGGCGACGCCAGCGGGGAGGGGGTGGGTGGCGGAGGTCTGAGTGCGTTTGCGCTCGCCGCGGCGAACATACTGAAACGTAAAGAGCCGGAGCCGGCCGCGGGCGGCGGCGGCGGCGGCGGCGGCGGGCTCGAGAGCCCGAACCCGAGCCAAGAGCCGCGGCGGTCGCGGGAAGGGGGAGGGGGAACCGAAGACGGCATGGACGCGACGTGACGACGGACTCGAACGCTTTTCTTTTCAGATCACCCACGCACGCTTAAAAAAATACTCGTACACCGCCCCGCCCGAACGCCGACGCGACGTTCGCGAGAGTCTCCTCTCTCGCGCGCCAGTCGCGGGCGGTCATCGCGCCCCGCCCGTGACGCGCACCCGCAGCATCCTCGCCTGCAACCGAAACCACGCGTGGACTAAGAACCAAAACCGCGCCCACAACGTCAACAGCTCCCCTTCCACGATGAGCGCCCACTCGATGAGCTTATCCAGCGTCGCGTTCCGCGGGATCGCGTTCGGGTCCTCTTCGACCTCCTCGACGTCGTCGCGCGCGTCGCGCTCGGCGTCGTACGCGTAGTCACCCTCCGCGTCCTCGTACTCGTACTCGTTCTCTTCGGCGGCGTTCGCGTACTGATACGCCGCCTCCTCGACGTCGTCGTTCTGGTCCTGGAACCTGTACCCGTACCGCCGCTCGCGGTCCGCCATCATCTTCTCCAGTCGTCTCGCCGCGCTCGCGTTGTCTCCGACCGTCGCATCGTCGCGGTCGAACGTCAGCTCCAACGCCTTCAACGCGCCGGTTATGAAAACCCAGACCGCGACCCCGGCGATCGCGATCGGGGCGACCACCTCCGCGGCGTGAGTCGCGCCCTCGATGAAGTTGAACGACCACCCGGGCATGGGGAGCGACGTCGGGGAGCCGCCGTACGCGGACAACAACGCGCGCGCCCTGTTCGGCGGCGGCGACAAACTCGACGCGCCGCCGCCGCCGTATACGCCGCCGCTCGCGGTCTTCTCGCTCCGACCGCTCGCCGCCTTGGTCGGCGTCGGCGTCGGCGGCGCGGCTCTCGACGACGCCGCGCGCTTCGCGGTCGCGCTCGCCGGCGGCGGCTTCGCGACGCACAAGTGCCGGTTGCTCTCCGTCACCGGCACTCTGATCTCTTGGCCCTCGTACAGGAACTGGTACGATCCGCCGTCGCGGCGGAACCCGTTCGCGGCGCGGAGCGCGTCCACGGTCACGCCGTAGTCCATCGCGATGTCCCACAGCGTGTCTCCAGACCTGACGACGTGCTCGTGCGTCTCCTTGCCTTTCCCCCCGAACGCGTACGTTCGCGCCGCTCGCGCGCGACGCCGCGCGCGAACGACGGAGCCGGACGACGACGTCGCGGCGTCTCGACGGACGCGCTCGAGGATCCCGCCGGGGACGTCGCCCGCGAGGCGCGACGCGCGGAACGCGAGCGCGGACGGCCTCGCGCGGACGCCGTTCGCCGCGTGTGCGAGCGCGGGCATGGTGCTCGCGTGTCGCGCGCGCGGCGTTGTGTCGCGCGGCGACGTCGCGTCGTCACCGCGCCTCTCCGGCTGGGCGTTTTATTTCAACGGTCACGTGGCTGATATCATATCATAGCTGAGGTGCGTTCCATACAAACGTTTTTCACCCATCGCCCGGTTTTAACACTTGATCGCGTCTCCTTTCAACTGACCGATGAACATTTTTTGTATGGAATGGCCTTGAGTCTCGGAACGCCCGAGCCGCGACCGCAGTGTGCCGCGGACGCGCGATGCCCCGCGAGCTCCGGAATCGCGCGCGCCGCGGCGCGTCGAAGGCGGCGGAAGACGACGGCGACGCGTCCGCGCGCGCGTCGGGACGGCCGGCGCGGAGGTCGGATGGAGGGACGACGACGATGACGACGACGCGCGCGACGAAATCCTCCGAGCGCGGGGACGCGTGGAGTTCCAAGGGCGGCGGCGCCGCGTTCGCGGCGCTAGCGTGCGGCATCGCGGTGGTATTAGGCGCGTACACGTACGGGATGTTCCGATGGTTCGTGTGATGTGAGAGAGCGACTCGGCCCTGGGAGCTCGTCGAGGTGCCGACTAGTCTAGCGGACGCAACGAACTGAACGCGCTGGAGAGAACAGAACGGTGACGTGGATTCGACCGACGCGCGGTTCATCACTTCCGTAAGCGCCGCGCGCCCTCCTCCGCGACATGTCCGCCGCGTCGATCGCCGCCGCGCTCGCGCCGCGCGCGCGCGTCCATCCCCGCGCCGCTCGCGAGCCCGCGTCCTCGTGCGCCCTCGCCCTCGCCCGCGTCGCGCGCGCAGGCCCGTCGTCGAGATCTCAACCTCGTTTCGCACTCGGCGCGTCTCCGTCCTCGTCGACGCGTCGACGCGCCCGACGCGCGCTCGTCGCCGCCGCCGCGGACGCCGACGACGGGTTCGCGCCGAACTCGCTCGGGACCCTCGGCGCCGCGATCGAGCTCCGCTCGCGCCTGCGAGAGGTGGAGCTCGAGCGCGCGTCCTCGCGCGGAAAAAGGGGCGACGACGGATGGGAAGAGATCGACGGCTCGTACGTCCGCGCCCCCTCCGGAAGAGCCTGGGGCGTCGTGCACTTCATCGGCGGCGCGGTCCTGGGATCCTATCCGCACATCGCGTACGACGCGTTCTTATCGCGCGTGAGCGACGACGCCGGCGTCGTCGTCGTCGCGACGCCGTACGATCTCGGCGTCGATCACGGGAAGATATCGCGCGAGTGCGCGACGAAGCTGAACCGCGCGTGGGCCGCGTTCGCGACGCGCGAGGGGTACGACCTCGCGAACACGCCCGTCTTCGCGTTCGGGCACAGCCTGGGGTGCAAGCTCCACCTCGTCGCCGCGTGCGGAGACGGCGAGGGGGACGGCGACGGCGAGAGCGCCGCGGCGAAGCGCGCCGGGCACCTGTTCGTCGCGTTCAATAACGCCACAGCCGCGGACTCGGTGCGTCTCCTCGAGAAGTTCGCGAAGGAGCTCGTCCGAAAGCGCGGGGAGACGGCGACGGGCGGGGACGCGAGCGCGAACGCCGCGTTCGACGGGTTCATGCGGAACCTCCCGAACTTGACGGCGATGGCGGAGCGAGCCGCGTCCGCGGCAGGGCTCGACTTCACGCCGTCGCCCGCGGAGACGCTCGAGCGCGCGAAGCGCGGATTCGAGTCCCCCCGGGCGACGTTGTTGAGCTTCGAGGAGGACGATCTGGACCAGAACGACGAGTTGATGGAGGTTTTGAGGCACAGGTACGCGATGACGACGGTGAGCGGGGACGCGCCCGTGAGCGCGGTGAGGTTGCGCGGGACGCACCTCACGCCGGTGTACTTCAAGCTGGACGGGTCGAAGCTCTCGCCCGCGTTCGGGAGGTTAGGGGGGTTCTCCCTGGGGGATGAGGCGCTGGTGGGGGAGTTGGCGGCCGCGGGGGTGAAGTTTTTGCGGGGGTGACGCGCGTCGTCAGTCGGCGAGCCGGTAGCGTCAAATAAAAACGACGACGAGACCTCTCAACGACTTCATCACGAGCAGAGTGCGTCGCCGAAAAAATCCCTCGCATCGAAAGCGGCGGCGGGCGTAATCGCGCCCGCGTTCCTCCGCGCCGGCCGCACACCGCTCGACGCGTCGCACGGTCTCCGCACCGCACTCGCGCGCGCGTGACCCCCCACCACGTCGCCATGATCAAGCGTCGGGACTGGAACCTGTTCAGAGGCGGCGGCGGGGGCGACGCCGGCGACGACACGAGCGATTCCGACCCGGACGCCGGGCGCGGCGCGCTGAGCGGCTCGGACACGGACACCGACGCGTCGCTCACCGATCTCACCGACTCCGACGCGGGGGACTCCGACGGCGACAGCGACAGCGACAGCGACAGCGACTCCAAGCGCGTCCGCAAGGGGATGTACAACCAATTCGACGACGACGACGACGCGTCGTCCGACGACGACGACGACCCCGACGACGAGGACGACGGCGACGGAAACATGTCGCTGAGCGACGTGGAGGAGACGCGCGCGGACGACGCGGCGGCGGCGGCGGCCCTAAACCCTAAACCCGCGGGCGGGCTCGCGCTGAAGTGCAAGCTGTGCCCCGGCGTCCTCTGCCTCTCCAAAGACTCGCTCCTGCGGCACCTCGCGAGCAAGAAGCATCAAAAGAAGGTCGCGAAGCTCCCGGACGGCGCCGACGACCCGATGGCGCACGTCAAGGCGCCGGCGGGGAGGAAAGTCCCCAAGTCGTGGAAGCGACGCGGCGACGGCGACGACGACGACGAGGAGAAGGAGGAGTACGACAGCGACGACGACGACGACGTCGACAGCGTGGAGGGGTACTCCGACGGCGAGGCGGAGACGCACGCGGAGCGACGCGCGAGGTTGATGACGCAACGCATCTTACGCGCCGAGGACGGCGACGACGACGACGACGACGAAGACGTCGTGGACGCCGTAGAGAGGAGGCGCGCGGAGCGGTTGGGGCTGACGTACGAGGGGGAGAGGGGGGAGAAGAAGAAGCGCGACCGCGGCGGGCGGCAGCGGCAGCGGAAGCGCGCGAAGGTTGGCGGGGCGGGGAAGGACGGCGGCGGCGGCGGCGGAGGCGGCGGCGAAGACGCGACGCCGGCGCCGCCCGCGGCGAAGAAGGGGAAGCCCGGGAAGCGTCAGCGCGAGGCGATGCGACTCGCGCGCGAGGCGGAGGAGAAGGAGAAGGCGAAGGCCAACAAGGCGAAGACCGCCGACGTCGACGACGACGACGACGCGCGCGCGCCCGGGGACACGAGACCGCGGAAGAACAAGGCGAAGAGGGAGGCGAGAAAAAAAGCGGCGGAGGAGGCGGCGGCGAGGGCTCGACGCGGCGCGTACGACCTGACGCCCGCGGAGTTGTCCGTGCGCGCGCCGACGATCGACCGCGTGCGCGGAGAGATGAAGGCGATGCGCGGCGGCGGGAGAGGCGGGGGAGGGGGGAGGGGGCGCGG
>Ga0181559_10006404_pt1 | contig 11113 bp, 8 predicted proteins | sample 011ome_21_FD_133752 | JGI IMG/M metagenome (GOLD analysis project Ga0181559, IMG submission 133752) | Coastal salt marsh microbial communities from the Groves Creek Marsh, Skidaway Island, Georgia - 011508AT metaG (megahit assembly) | ecosystem: Environmental > Aquatic > Marine > Intertidal zone... | reverse complement strand
GTTCGGTTGTCACGAAGCGTGCGGCGCGACGAAACGAGTCGAGAACAGGCGAGCGTCAGTCGAGTGGGAGAGAGGCGCGTGGAACGTCGCGTCGTCGTCGAAGGAAACGCGCGCGACGAGTGGGAACGCTTCGCGTTTCGCGGCGGCGGCGGCGACGCGACGCGCTCCGCTCTCGCGGTTCCCGCTGAAGACGTGCCGTCGAGGCGATCGCGCGGGGACGCACTGTCCGCGTTTCAGGTTGACGAACGCCCACTTCTCGCCGTTCATCTCGAGCAGGACCACGTCCCCGGGGGCCATCGTGGGGACCTCCAGGGGAGGGCCCAGCGGCGGCGGTGGCGCCCCGGGCAGACCGCCAAGCTCGGAAACATCCGACTCCTCACCCGAGGTCATCCCGTCGCGAGGTGTCTCCTGTGCAAGCAGCGACGGCCGGGGAGCGGACGAACACGACGCGACGACGCGACGATGTGCACGCGTCCGCGCGAAGACGAGTGCGCGTCGACGAGTGTGCGCGTCGAGACGCGTCGTCGTCGTCAGTTCCGCGAGAGAGCATCAATCATCAAGTTCATCCGGGGTCGAAGGTGCGAATTCATTTTTATTGGTCTGTACGCGCTCATTTTCGCTCGAACGCCGCGGGGGTCCCGCGGAACGCCAGCTCCCTCAACGCGCGCTCGAACAGATCCGCCGTCGGCTGTCTGTGCACGCTGTGCCCCGCTCCGGGAAACACGCAGTCGTGCACGCGTTCGTGCGGGAACTGCGCGGTGATCCACGCGACCCCCCCCTCCACGCCCGGCGCGAGCGCCGCGCACGATTCGCCCGAATCCTCCGGCGCGCGCCAGAGGTGTATTTCCGGAGTACTCGCGTTTCGTGACATTCGCGAAAACGCCTCCCGCGCGTCCTCCGACGCGAGCACGCGGTCGAACGCCAGGCAAAACCCCAGTGGTTGGATCAGGGAGACCGCGCGCCCGGCGCTCGTCGCGAAGACGCGCCCGCGTGTGACGAACCCGTCCACGCGCGCCTTATCGAACGTCCCTTCGCCCGCGGCGTTTGTTAACGAGCGCGTCATCGCCTCGAGCGACGCCGCGTTTTGGCGAAACGCGCGCGCGCGGTCGTAGTCGAACCCGGTTTGGCGAAACGCCTCGCCGAAATGCTCCGCGCCGTCGAACACGCGCGCGTCCATATCCTCCAGCACCAGGTGGCTGACCAGTCCCGGGAAGTCCGCGCAAACGCGCGCCGCGACGCGCGCGCCCATCGAGTGCCCGACGAGCACCACCTTCGTTCCCGCCTCGCGGGCGTGCGCTTCGACGCACGCGGCGACGTCCGCGGCGAGCGCGGCGGGGGTGAAGGACGCCTCGTCCCCCACCGGGGTCGAGCCGTGCCCGCGCAGGTCCACCGCCAGGAACGACGGCGAAGGCGCGTCGGCGGAGGCGAACCGCGCGACGAGATCGTCCCACGTCCCGGAATGGCTCTCCAGGCCGTGCACCAAAACGACCAGGGGAGGGAGGCCATCGGCTTTCGTATCGAGACGCCCGGGCGTGTACGTCGAGCGCAGCGGCGTGGGGGTCGGTCTCGGTCGGTCGGCCGCGTCTTCAGCGCGTGTTTTCGCGCTAGACACGCCCAGCGCGCCGTCCAGGCCGCCGAAGAACGAGAAGCCGCCGAACAGATTGAAGGACTCGCGTTCGCGCGGAGGCTCCGGGACCGTGGTACCCTCGTTCGCGGGGATCGGCGCGAAAGCGGGCGCCTTGGGCTTCACGGACACGCCGAGCGCGTCGTCGAGGCCGCCCCACATGGTGACGGAGAGGAACCTCGTGCGCGTCTCCCTCTGTCGGAGCCGTCGACAGGCGGCCGCGAAACGACGAAAGTGCCAAAGGACGCGAGAAAATCCTCGGCGCGCCGAGAAGGCGAGAACCGAGAAAAGCTCCTACGCGATGCGGGGTGCCGTTACAAACCGACGCGCGCCGCGTTGGGGGATGGCGCCGGCGGGGGACGCCGGGGCGCCGTTCCGCCTGGTGGCCCGCGCGGACCTCGATACACTCGTGGGGGGGTTCCAGCCGCGAGGCGAGCGCGCTGCGGGACGCGCGCCCAGGCACCCGGTGACCGCCACCGCCCTCCTCTTCGACCCGGGGGGCGAGACGTTACACGTGGCGTGCGCGGGGGCCGAGGTGTGCGTCGCGCACTGCCGCGTCGCGCAGGGCACCACGCCCTCCGGCGACGTGCGCGCGCGCTTCGTCGTGGACGATGTCACGCCTTCGCCGCGGCCGGCGCCGCCGCCCGAGGCGGCGCCTTTCCGGCCGGAGCCGAGCCCGCGCGTCCCAGTCGTTGACCGCACCATCCGCGAGCTGTGCGCGATTTCCGGAAACCGGCGGTGCGTCGCCGCGCGCGCCGACTCGGGCGTCGAGGTGCACTACTACGACGCCCGGTGCTCTTCAGACGCGTCTGAAGGGACGGAGGAGGAAACGAACGCGTTTTCGGAAACCCGAGGCGTTTTCGTCATCCCCGACACCGCGGGCGCCTCCGCCATCGCGTCGGACGCCTCCGCCTCCGCCTCCGCGAAAAAAAAAGCGCACGTCGCCGTGGCGAGCCCCGGGGGACGCAAACGCGTCGTCGTGTACGCGGTGCCCCCTTTCGCGAGTCGTCAAGATGTCAAACAAAAAGCGACGGTGGTGTTTGACATCGCCGCGGACATCATTCTGGGCCTCGCGCACCCCGTGCGCGCGATGACATGGCTCGGCGCGACGCTGGTGATCGGCGCGCCGCGCGGCGCCGTCGCCGTGCGCGTCGCCGACGGCTACGCCGTCCCCCTCGCCGGCGCGGTGAACCCGGACGCGGTTTCGCCGAAGCGCGAAGCCAGACGCCGAGCGCGCGCGCGCGCCGCCGCGCTCGCCGCGCTCGCGCCTCGGCGCCCGACACCGGGCGGGGCTTCCTACGAGACCATGTTCGGATCGGATCCGATCGGATCCGAAGCCGAAGACGACGGCGGCGAGGCGACGGAGGCGCCCGCGGCGCCCGCGCTGGCGGTGGCGTTATTAGGAGGCGCCGTCGCGAACGACGCCGCCGTCGCGGCGCCGACGCCCGCCGACGTCTCGATCGTCGCGCGCGCGCCGGACGGAACGCTCATGCGCGTGTGGCTTCACGGTGAGGCCGAGGACGAGGACGTGGACGAGGCGGACGCGGACCGCGGGACCGCGAGCGCGTCCGCGAACGCCCCCGCCGTTTTCGTCCTGGACGACGCGTCGAAAAATGGAGCGAATGGAGCTTTTTTCGCGCGTTCGGAACCCGTTGACCTGACGTGCGCGTTTCCGTTCGCGGTGGCCGCGCCGCGCGGCGGAACCCGAGAAAAGCTCGCACGCGCCGTGGACCTCACCGGCCTCGCGCCGGGGGACAGCCACGCGCTGGCGCTCGGGATGTCCGGCGACGGCGCGCGCGAGAACCGCGGAGACTCAGCGCGAGAAACGCGCCTGCTGATCGCCGGCGCCCCCCGAGGCGCGGCGCTCGGGAGGGGCGACGACCGAAACGACGCCGTGGAAAACCGGGACCCCGGGAGCTCGTTCTCGTGCCCGGCGTCGGCGAGCGCGCTGCTCGCCGCGCGCGGCGGCACGCTCGAGCTCCACCGCGCGCGGTCCACGCGCGAGCGCGTCGTGGCCCTCGCGGTCGCGGGCCGACTCGAGGAGGCGGTCGCGCTCGCGGACGCGCGCGGAGGAACCGCGGACGCGCCGTTTCACGAACCGTCGTCGCCGTCGTTGGCGGTTCTGACGCGCGCCGAGTGCGGTTTCCTCGCCGTCGCGCGGCTGGACTTCGAGCTCGCCGCGTCGCTGTGGCGCTCCGTGGGCGACGCGCTGTCCCTCTCCGAGCTCCTTCCGTACTTCCCGCGCCAGGGCGGGTCCAGGACGGCGTTCCGGGGCCTAGTCGAGGCGAGCGCCGTCGGCGCGGGCGCCGAGACGGATGAGCGACGGTTCGTGAAACGGCTCGGCGCGCGCGAGACGGTTTCGGCGTTTTCGCAGACTAAATACCCGGGCGCGCCGTGCCTCGCCGACCTGGAGACCGTGGTCGCCGCGCACGCCTCGCGCCCAGACCCGCGCGAGGTCGGGCGCCTGTGCCGCGCCGCGAAGCGCGCGCTCGTGCCGCTCTTCGCGGCGCGCCCCGCGCGCGACGGCGACCCGCGCAAGCGCAGGCTGGACACGCTCACGCTGCGCCTCTGGGCGGAGACGGGCGACGCCGCGCGGCTGGAGAGGGCGCTGCTCGGGGAGGAGACGACGGAAACCAGTCGCGACGTCGACGTCTCCGTGCTCGGTCCCGCGTGCACGTCGAGCGGGCGTCATTTCGCGCGCGCGATCGTGCACTGGCGCCTGGAGAGAAACGACGACGCCGCGTTCGAGACGTACGCCGCGCTCGCCAGCGGCGCGCTCGTCGAGGCGCCCGCCGAGCCTCCCTCGAACGAACGTGCGGCGGAGTCGAGTCCGCGCGTCGCGGCCGCGGTACTCGCCGCGCGCCTGCTCCGCGAACGGTGCCGCGAAGACCTACGCGGCGATGCGCGGCCGGGCGACGAGGACGTGCGTCGGTGGACGCGAAGGCACGTCGCCTGGATCCTGCGGGAGGCGCCGGAGGAGGGCGTCGCCGCGCTGGCTTCGCCGCGCGTCGCGCGCGCGGCGGACCTCCAGTTCGTCACGGAGGCGTGCGTCGCCGCGAACGCGACGCGCGCCACGCGCGCGCGCGTGCTGCGCGACCGCGTCAGGCCGTTCGCGCCCGACCGCGCGAACGCCGACGCGCACACAGCGCTCGCGGTGGCGCTGTGGGAGGCGGCGGAGGAGGCGCTGGCGGAGGCGGACGGCCTGACGCGGTCGCCGCCTGCCGAAGACGTAGGGAAAAAAACGTCGCCTGAGTCGCCTGAGTCGCCTGAGTCTCTGGCGGCGTTTCTGCGCCTGGAGCCCCGGCGCGTGGACGCGCGCGCGGCGCTCGCGGCGCTCGACCCGAACGCCGTCACGAGCTCGAGCGTGCGCGGCACGTTGGCGCTGGGTCTCGTGACGGGCGTGCGCGTCGCGCCGCCGGCGATCCCGAAGGCGCTGGCGCGGCACGCGGCGGCGCTGGCCGAGCTCCGCGCGGCGGTGGGCGACCACGTCGCCGCGTACCGTCTGCTCGCGGAGGTGGCCAGCGACGCGCGCGCCGCGGAGGCGCACGTCGCGCGGTTCGGGGACGATGCGAGGCGCGCGCGCGACAGGGTGCTCGAGATGGCGAGCAGGAGCGCCGATGGCGACGCGCCGGACCCGAAACCGCGCTTCTCGCTCAGGGGGAAGGTTTCGTAACAATTGCGAGCGCGCGATAAGTAGTTGATACCTAATATATAGAGTACATTTCGTGTGCCCTGTGCTCATAGGGCCCTGTACGTGGCTAGGACGTCCTCCACCCTTCCGAACGCCTGCTCGAACTCGGCGTCCCCGACGCCGTGCTCGGCGTACTGGTGCGCGTACGCTCCGGCGGCGCGCATCTGGTAGGCGCGCGCCAGCATGCGTCCGATGGGCGGGCACGGCGTCTGGCAGTTGCTCAGCAGCGTGCACGACATCTCTTTCCCGTCGAAGCGCCCCGGCGACCACTGCACCGCGCACGGGCTCGGCGCCCAGCTCGGAAACAGCGCGGGGTCGCTCAGGACGGACGCGTCCGCGGCGTCCGCCCCGGCGCCCCGCAGAAACAGCGACGCCGCCAGGCACTTGGTGTGCCTTTTGTGCCCGACGCCCGGCGCGTTGGGGTCGAGGCCCCAGTCCAGGCCCTCCTCCAGCGTCGCGCCCGACAGGAGCATCTGCCGCGTGCGCTTCAGCAGTGACGGCCAGGTGAACGTGGTGAAGTCCACGGACGTGTCCGGCATCACCGGCGCCTGCCGCAGCGACAGCAGGCGCGCGGACGGGTGCTGGCACACGTCGCGCGTCAGGTCGTGGAGCAGGTGCGCGCGCCGGCCGACGCCGGGGCCGTTTCGCGGCGCCTCGGCACCCACCAGCACGCCGCCGTTCGCGCGCGCGTCCCGCCGGCAACTGGGCAACAGCACGCCCGCGATCTGCTTCGCCGCGATCGCGTTCATGTCGTCGAACGTGGGGCGCTCGATGCCCAGCTGCTTGACGCACGTCAAACGCAGCTGGTCGTTCTGCGCCACGACGACGCCGTCGCTCACGTCCAGAAGCGCGCTCGCCGTGAGCAGCGTGTTGTACGACTGCACGATCACCTCCCCGCTCTCGTGCGGCCAGACGCAGTGGTTTAACAGCGCGGCGTGCGCGTAGTCGTCCCGAAGCGCCTCGGCGACGTACGCGCCGAGGCCCGCGCCCGTGCCCCCGGCCATGCTCTGCAGCAGTAAGAACCCGCCGAAATGGTCGCACGCCTCGGTTTCGCGGCGGACGAGTTCGAGCGCTGTCTCGCGAGTCTGCGGGCCGTACGTGTTGTACCCGCGCGCCCAGTTATTCCCCGAGCCGGACTGGAACGCCAGCGTGCGCGCGCTGTCGTAGCGCCACCGCCCCGAGCGCTTCGCGCGCCGCAGCGACGCCTGGACCACCTTGGGCTCCATGTCGATGAGCACCGCGCGCGCGACGGGCGCGGCGCTGGCGGCGTTTTCGGGAGCCTCGTTCTCGGATGCGCCGGAGCCCGACCCGCGGCGTCGCGCCTGCGGCGTTCGGAAGAACGCCTCGTGGATCTCATCGCGCGTCGACGCGGAGGACGCGTCCGCCTCGCGCGCGAGCGTGGAGAAGAGCTCGGTGCCCACCTGGGGGAACGGGGGTGCCGCGGACGGGCGGGTTCGGTCAGAGCGGCCGGGACGTTTCCGCGCACGGGTGCCTACGCGGCGGGATCCGGGGGAGGGGTCGCGTGGAGACGCGGGGGGGGCTGAGACGCGGCGCGCACCTGGTTACCGCACTGCCCGAGCTGCACGGTCACCACCGACCCCGGCATCGCGCGTCTCGTCCGCCGTCCCGAACAGGAGGCAGCCCCGCGCGCGAGCGAAGTGGGAGATTCAAACACACTTGGCACTCAAAGTCAACCGCGGACGGAGCGGGCCGCGGGTAAAAACGACGATTTGCGTCGCGTCGTCGTCACTCGACTCCGCGCCTCGGCATCGCGACCATGGCGGAAAAAGAGTGGTGCGAGTCCTCCTGCGCCGCGTGCGCCGGTCAGGGCTCGAGACCCGGCGCGGACGGTTTCGTCGCGTGCGCGGGCTGCGAAGGCACCGGCAAGATCGCGACCCGGGGAGGCTGCTGCGCTCGAGGGGATGATCACCACCACGGGGACGCGCCCGCGTTCCGCGCCGGAGGGAAGGCGTGCGACGATCGCGTCACGCTGGAAGAGATGATGGCGGAGCTGGACCTGGAGAACGCGCGCGGCGAGCCCGTCGCCGCGGCCGAGGCGTTCGACAACAAGGTGGTCGGCCTGTACTTCACGGGCAGGCACTGCCCCGCGTGCGTGCGGTTTTCGCCCGCGCTGGCGGCGTTTTCGGAGGAGGAACGCGCGGGGTACGTCACCGTGGTGGTTTCCGGCGACGCCTCCGCGGACGCCGCGGACGCCGGGTTCGCGGCGATCGTGCAGGGCGCCGCCGCCGCGGGGACTCGAACCGACTCGCTCAGCCCGACGCTCCGCGTGCCTTTCGACTCGCCGCACAGGCCGGCGTTGCTCCGCGCGTTCCGCGTGCTCGCCATCCCCGCGCTGCACGTCTGGCACCCCGCCGCGGAGAAGAGCGTCACCGCGTGGGGGCACACCGCGGTTTCCTTCAACCGGCGCCGGTGCGTCGCGCAGTGGCACATGGGCCAGGCGGGCTGGGAGGTGGGCGTCTTCGACTGGCTCAACCCCCTTCCCCAGTGCGTCAGCCTGGCGAGTTTCGCGCAGCCTCCCGGAGCCGCGCGGCGAGAGAGCGACGCGCGGAACGAAGAGACGGAGACGTTGACGACGGCGCCGAAAGCCGTGGCGTAGGAGCGACGACGGAACCTTCTACGTAGTTAGATAGTACTACAGCGAGCTCCCGAGAATCTATAGAGTACGATCGTCATATATAGAGCTATGGTGTGTTGGTGTGTTATACTGAAGGTAATTACGAGAGACGAACGCGGCGCGCTCGTAGGTGAAGGCTCTACGGATTCCTCACAGGATGTCGCGAATCTAACAAACGCGGCGCGAACGACTCGCTCATCAGTGAAATCACGAACGAACACACACCACACCGTGGTGGGTGTCACGCATCGTCGCTCATGTTGTACGAGCCCGGCGCGTCCGCTCGCGGCGGGTTAGCGCGCGTCGGCGATCCGTCGATTTGCCGCAACGCCTCGTACGTGCCCACCGCCGCGGAAACCGCCAAGTTGAGACTTCGCACGTGCTGTTCGTCGATGGGGATGCGGCGCACGCCCCCGGACGCCGCACACGCGTCGTGCGCCTCGTCCGGCAATCCCGTGGTCTCCGCGCCGAACAAAAGCCAGTCGCCCTTCTGGTACGCGCCCTCCTCGGCGTGCGGCCGCGCGCCGAACTTGCTGAACGCGACGAGACGCCCGGGCGACCCCAGCGTTTCTTTCCAGTACGAGTGAAACGCCGGCCAGTCGTCGTGCACCTTCACGCACACGCTGTTCCAGTAGTCCAGCCCGGCGCGTTTCAGCTGCGAGTCGTCCAGCGTGAACCCGAGCGGGCCGACCAAGTGCAGGGGCACGCGCGTCGCCGCGCACGTCCGCGCGATCGTGCCCGTGTTCCCCGGGATCTGCGGGGACACCAGCACCACCGCCAGGTCCCTTCGCTGATTTTCGTCCGCCAGCTCGACCGCATCCGATGGCTGCGCCGCGGCGCACGCGGCCCTAAACCCCGGGGGCGGCGGGACACGCCGCGTGCGTCGTAGCTGGGACGTCGCGCCGCCCGCGCGCGCGAGCTGGGGGAGCATGGCGTGCTGCCGCGCCGCGAACATGGCGAAGGCAAAGTGCGCTTAACCGCCGCCCCGCCGACGCTTTTCGTCTCGAGGGCGACGCCGGAGTTACCGCGACGAGCCGCGCGCCAACCCGGCGGTGTGACGTGCACCAGTACGTTTGAAAAGGCCATCGCCTCTGCATCACGGGCACTTCACCCCGCGCGCCCGGCGATCGATTCCCGGACCCGCGATCATGAAGCTCGACTTTTCCGTGCTGGACGCGCCCGTGCGCGCGGCGGACAAGCTCGAGGCGGAGTGGTGCGTGCCTGTCGCCCCGCGAGCCCCAGATCGTTCTTTTTCGACGCGCACAGCGCTGACAGAGTCAGATCTGGAACCTCGCGTCGGTGCCCACCCGCTCGCCCGCACCCGACGCCGCGGCTGACCTCTGTCCCGCCCGTTCCCACCCCGCAGCGCCGCCGAGGTCACGTCGGACGTGCACGCGCAGAACTTCAAGCTCCCGCTCGTCGATGACGTGCGTCCCCCGACGTCATTTCCGGACGGTCTCCCCCGAAGCGGTTTTAGGTATTCAGCGGGGCCTGAAAACGAATCCGCGTCGTCCGGCGCGCTTTCGACTCATCTGACGCGTTTTCGTTTTTCCAACCCATCCCCTCGCTTCGACGCGCTCTCCCGTTTCCGTCACCGCACGCCGTTTCCGTGCAGTACGACGATTTCCAGCGCGAGGTGGTGGACTACGTCAAGCCCAACCACGGGACGACGACGCTGGGTTTCATCTTCGAGCACGGCGTGGTGATCGCGGTGGACTCGCGCGCGTCGCAGGGCCCGTACATCTCCTCGCAGACGGTGAAGAAGGTGATCGAGATCAACCCGCATTTGTTGGGCACGATGGCCGGCGGCGCCGCGGACTGCCAGTTCTGGCAGCGCAACCTCGGCATCCAGTGCCGGCTGCACGAGCTCGAAAACGGAAAGCGCATCTCCGTGTCGGGCGCGTCCAAGCTTCTGTCCAACACGCTGTACGGCTACCGCGGGCAGGGCCTGTCCATGGGCACGATGGTCGCGGGCTGGGACTTGAACGGCCCGGGTCTGTACTACGTGGACTCCGACGGCACGCGTTTGAAGGGCAAAAGGTTCAGCGTCGGGTCCGGGTCCCTGTTCGCGTACGGCGTGCTGGACCAGGGGTACAAGTGGGACCTCTCCGTGGAGGAGGCGTGCGAGCTCGGGCGGCGGGCCATCTACCACGCCACGTTCCGAGACGCCTTCTCCGGCGGCACCATCTCGGTGTACCACGTCTCGGAGAAGGGCTGGACCAAGATGTCCGGCACGGACGTCGGCGAGCTGCACTTCGAGTACTACCCCGCCGAGCCCGTCGGGGAGGGGGGGGAGAAACCGACCGGGGACGCCATGGAGACGTGAGGCGACGCGACGACGCGTGAAACTGTGTCCGGTTCGCCGTCCGACGATTTTCGCCCTCCGGCGCCGTCCGGCGACGCGAGACGACTCTAGTATGACGGGTGAGGGGATGCACACACGGTGTATGCACACGGTGTTCTTTCGTCGTTTCGTCGTTTCGTAAAACAGTTTCGTAAAACAGCCTACGACGGTTCGCGCCGCGCCCGTTTCGGATCGGGCGCTTCGCCCTCCTCCAGCTCGCCCTCCTCCGGCGCCGTCTCCGCGCCTCTAAACGCCGCCGCGAAGGCGGCTCTCGCCTCGGCTTCGTACGCGTCGCGATCCGCCGCGTCCGCGGCGAACGCGTACCCGTAGTCCGCGTCGTCCGGGATCGATCGCTCGAACATCTCCCGCCACTCAGGCTCGCGCGCGAGTTTCCGGGAAACCTCCGTGAACGTCCAGTCCGAACGCACGACGCGCCGCCGCAGCGAAGACTCCAGAAGCGCGGCGAACGCCTCCGCCGCGCGGCGGCGCCGCCGGCGGCGCGCCGAGTCTTCGCTCGACGCCACCGCAACGGCGTCCAGACACGCGCGGCGGAGACGCGCGCGGGTATCGTTGTTTCCATGCACGGTGGCGTCGATGTTATCTTGCAGGCTTTTGTCGACGGCGTCGATGTGCTTCTCGCCGGCGGCGACGAGCGTCTCCGGGTCCGTCCGCGCGAGCGCGCGGCGGACCGCGGCGGATCGCGGATCGCGGATCGCGTTCGTTTCAGTCGCCGCGTCGGTCCCGTCGGCGACGTCGAGCGCGCCGGCGCGCGCGAGCGCCGCCACGACCGCGTCGCGGTCGCGCGCCGCCTGCGTTTCC
>Ga0181559_10006402_pt1 | contig 11114 bp, 2 predicted proteins | sample 011ome_21_FD_133752 | JGI IMG/M metagenome (GOLD analysis project Ga0181559, IMG submission 133752) | Coastal salt marsh microbial communities from the Groves Creek Marsh, Skidaway Island, Georgia - 011508AT metaG (megahit assembly) | ecosystem: Environmental > Aquatic > Marine > Intertidal zone... | reverse complement strand
CACCGCCGCCGCCCGGGATGACGCGCGTAGGCACCATGCTGGACATCCGCGACGCGCGCGACGCGGGGGGCTCGCCGGGAACGTTTTCCAAGGAGGGGACGTTTTCCAAGCCGGACGTTGGAAAGCCGAACCGCGTGGTCGCCGGGAAGAAGGACGCGCCGCTCCTTTCGCCGCGCGGCGCTCTGCGCAACGCGCACTCCGTGATGGACATCGCGTCTCTGTCCCGGTCCGAGGACGTCGTCTGCTCTGTTCAGCAGCCGGAAGGAGACACGAAGGCGTCTCTGAGAGAGACGCGCGTCTCTGACGGAGGGGAAGAAAAAAAGGCGCCGGCGCCGTCCTCCTCGGCGGCGTCCGACGCGACGTCCGCTTCGCGCGCGAGCGACGCGACTTCGTACGCGGCGACGGCGACGGCGATGGGCATGTCCGAGGAGGCGTTCCGCGAGAACACTCTTTCAGTGCCCGCGGACGCCGCGAACGAAAAACCGCGCGCGCCCTCCCCGCTGGACGCGTACGTCTTCGCCAAGCAGCTCGGCGTCGGCCTCACCGGCAGCGTGTACAAGGCGTGGCGCCGCGTCGAGACGCCGAGTCCCGCGAGTCACTCCGGGGTGGAGCCCGGGGATCCCGATCCCTCGCGATCCTCCGCTCCTGTTCGGTGGGTTCCTGTGGCGGTGAAGGTGATGGACAAGGTGAAGATTCTGGACATCAACGAGACCGCGCACGTCGTGCAGGAAAGCAAGATCATGCGTTCGGTGTCTCGGCACCCGTTCATCGTCTCCATGATCGAGTCTTTCCAAACCGAGAGCGCGATGTTCATCGCCATGGAGTACGCCGCGGCGAAGGATTTGTTCCACATGATCCACGAACACGGCGCGTTGCGTTTGTCGCAGTGTCGCGCGTTCGTGGTCCAAACCGTGCTGGCGCTCGATCACGTACACGCCAAAGGGTTCGTGTACCGGGACTTGAAACCCGAGAATCTGTTAGTGCGCGAAGACGGGTACCTGCGCCTCACGGACTTCGGCTTCGCCAAAGCGTTGAGACCGGGCGAGCGCGCGTATACGGTGTGCGGGACCCCGGACTATTTGGCCCCGGAGACGCTGCGGCAGCAAGGATGCACGCGCGCGGCGGACTTCTGGGCGGTGGGCGTGCTTCTGTTCGAGATGCTCACCGGGTACCCCCCGTTCCACGGGCAGACGCACTCGGAGCTGTACCGCCGCATCACCTCGGGCCGCGTGCGCGCGTTTCCGCGCGGGTTCGACGAAGACGCCGCCGACCTCGTGAACAAGCTGTTACGGCAGAGCGAGGGCGAACGCGTCGGGGTGGGCGCCGACGGCATACAGCGGATACGAAGGCACCCATTCTTCAAGGGGTTCTCGTGGACCGCCGTGCTCGAGCAGCGCGCGCCCATGCACAGGCCCGCGGTCGCGCGCGACCCCGACCGGGGGCCGGAGGATGTCAAGAACCCGGTCACGCCGGAGTGCCTGGCGAAGCCGTGCGCGCTCAACGCCGAGGAACAGGCGCTCTTCGCGGCGTTTTGATGACGTCGAGAGCGTTTTTTTTACTACTTGTATGTAGGCTACTAAAATAAAAAGCATCGCGCTTTTGACCGCTCATAACACGTAGCTACAGCACGTATCCGACGTATCCGATGCACTACCGTTCGACTATATAGAGCTATTATAGCTACCTGTAGTAGAGTACCTATCGGCTCGGCGACGCCGCCGCCGAGCGCGTCCGCCGCGCGCCCCGGCTTTTCCCGGCTTTTCCCGCGCCGAAGCGCCCGTCGGTCATCGGCGCCGCCGTCGGCCAATCCTTTCTCTCTATATGGGCATCTCGTCCAAAAGGCTTGGAGCCTCCCGCGAAGCACGTCTCGAGCTCCGTCTGCAGGTCCGCGAACCACGACGCGACGGCGCGTGCGTGCGCGCCGAATGCCTCGCGCGTCTCGAATTCGGAGCCCGCCGCGTCCACCGCCGCGGCGAGACCCGCGAGGCGACGGCGGAGCGGCGCGAACGCGGACGGCGCACGGTCGTTTTCGTTTTCGTTCGCGTTCGCGCGCGACAGGGACAGGGACAGGGACCCGCGTGCCTGGGACCCACCCAACGCGAACCCGGCGGCGAGCTGCTCGGCGCGATGCAACTTGCGCGCCGCCTCGGAGAGCCGCTCGCGAAGCGCCGCCACGCGCGCCGCGGCGTCCTCGTCATCGTCTCCGTCGTCTCCGCCGCCGGTTTTCGAACGCTCGAACGCTCGAACGCTCGAAGAAGGACCCGGACCCGGACCCGGACCCGCGGGAGACGTCGCCGGCGTCACCAGGCTCCGATCGAGGCGCCGCGGCGGGAGGGACGCGGCGCTCGGCGGATTCTGAAGGGTGTCCCTCTCGGCGGCGCCGCGCGACCCCGGCGCGCGCCGACCCGCGCCCCGGAAAGAGTCGCGTCCCGGTCCGCTTCCCCCTCTGCTCCCGGCTTTATTTTTTTTTGCCTCCGTCGCCGCCGCCGCCGCCGCCGCCGCCGCCTCCGCGGCGACCCTCGCGGCGTCCGCCTCGTCCCGCGCGCGCTCGATCCCTAGACGCATCCGTCTGAACTCTTCGTCGCGCCACTCGTGGCGCGTCGCCTCCGTCTCCGCGCGCGTCGCCCTCGCCTCCGACTCCGCGGAGACGCGCGCCAGCCTCGCCTCAAACTCGGCCGAGGCGTTCTGGCGCTCGGCGGCGTACGCGCGGCGCTCGCGTTCCAAAGACTCCCGCGCCTCCTCGGCGACGCGGCGGGACGCCGCCGCCGCCGACTTGGCGGCTTCCGCCTCCGCCTTCTCGGCGGCGGCGCTCGCCGCCCACTCGCGCTCGCGGCGCGCCTGCGCCTCGGCGGCGGCGGAGGCGACGCGGGACACCTCGGCGGCGCGGCGCGCCTGCTTGGCAGCCTCGAGCTTCGCGCGCTCGACATCCGCCTTGGCGACGTCGAGCGCGGCGGCTCGATTCGCCGCCGCCGCCGCCGCCGCCGCGACTCGGCTTTCGCTCTCGCGAAGCGCGACCTCGCGCGCGGCGAGCGCCGCCGCCGCCGCCTTCGCCTCCTTCGCCTCAGCGCGCGCGTCTTCGGCGCGCGACAGTGTCACGGCGGCGTCGTGCTTCTTGCGCTCCAAGACGGCGAGCGCGGTACGCGTCGCGTCCTGCTCAGCCTTGAGCGCGTTGAGGTCGGCGCGCGCCTCCTCCGTTTGCGTCACGGCGGAGGTTCGCGCGCGCTCCGCGGCGGCGGCGGCGGCTTCCGCGTCGCGGCGCAGACGCTTAAGCGTAGCTGACTCGGACTCGAACGCGGCGCGTGTCGCGTTCACGCGAGCCTCCTCCTCCGCGGCGCGTTTCGTCTTCGCGTCCGCCGCGCGAGCCGCCTGCTCCGCCTCCGCGAGTGACGCGCGCGCGCGCTGGGTCACCGCCTCCGCCTCGGCGCGCTCGGCGCGCGCGCGCGCCGAGGCTTTTTCGGCGGCGGCGCGCTCGGTTTCCGCCGAGCGCGTCGTCTCCGCCGCCCTCGCTTCGGACGCCGCGACGCCGGCGCGCTGCGACTCCAGCCGGCCGTGTTCCGCCTCAGCGCGCGCGAGCGCGGCGCGTAGCTCGCGCTCCCGCGCGGACGCCTTCGAGGCGGCGTCGCGCGCGGCGGACTCAGCCGATCGAAGCGCCTCCGCCGCTTCGCCGGCGTCGCCGCGTAGTTTCGCGCTGAGCTTTTCGGCGGCGGCGCGCGTTTCCGCAGCCTCGAGCCGATCCTCGGCGGCGCGCGCGGCGTACGCGCGCGCCTCGCGCTCAGCCACGGCGACAGCAGCTTCTGTTTTCCTTAGTTGGTCGTGTCTCGCGTCGCACTCTGCGTTCCGTGTCTCAGCCTCTTTCCGCGCGCGCTCCGCGGCGTTCGCCGTCGCGGCTATTCGCGACTCCGCCTCGGCGACGCGCGTCGCCGCCTCCGCCGCGGCGCGTTCTTTTTCCAAAAACGACGCCTCACGCGACGCCAAAGAAGCCTCCGCTTCTGTGACAGCGTGTTCGCGCGTCGCGATTTCGGCGAGCGCGCGTTTCGCGACCTCCTTCGCCTCCTTCGCCTCCTCCGCGGACGCGAGCCTCGCCGCGTCCGCCTCCGCGACGCGCGCCTCGAGCTCGGCGCCGCGAGCCTCCAGCTCCGCGCGCGTCGCCGCCGACGCCTTCGCCGCCTCGGACGCGCGGGCTTTCTCCGTCTCGGCGGTGGCGCCCGCCTCCAGCGCCTCGGCTTTCATACGATCAGCCTCTTCCAATCGAGCCGTCGCCGCCTTCGCGGCGACGTCCGCCTCCGTTCGAGCGCGGGAGGCTTCGTCGCGTTCGGCGCGCGCCGCCGCTAGCGTCTCGTCCCGCGCGCGCGCCGCGTCTTCCGCGAGCGCGTCGCGCCTCGCCGCCGCCGCCTCGTCCTCCAGCGCGCGCGCGCGCTCGGCGGCGGCGCGCGCGGCGTCCAGCGCCGCCTCCGAGCGCGCTGCTTCCTCGACGAGCGCGGCTCGGTCGGCGTTCAGCGCGGCTTCGAGCTCGGCCGATGCCCTCTGCGTCTCCGCGCGTTCCTTCTCCAACAAAGCTTCTCTTTCTTGAAGGTCACGCGCGAGCGTCTCCATTTGAATCGTCTCCGCCTCGACGCGTTCGCGGGTTTCTTTTTCTTGAGAAACAAGCGTTTCGACAGCACGTTCCAGCTCGGTTTTTCGTGTCGTGAGTTGTGCGTAAGCAGTCTCGCGCGCGAGCGTCTCCGCCGCTCGCGCGGCGACTTCGCGAGTCTCCTTTTCCAAAGCCGCGCGTTCCGCCGCCAGTCGCGCCCCCAGCGTCTCGGCTTCGCGCGTCTTTTGCTCCGCGCGCCGTTCGCGCGCGACGAGTTCCGATTCGGTGGCGGCGGCATCCCGCTGCGCCGCCGCTGCGTCCTCCGCGGCTCGTTCGGCGCGCCGCATCGCGCGCTCAGCATCCGCCAAACGCGCGTCCGTGCTTTTTTCGCGCGTCGCCGCGGTTTCCGTCGCCAAACGCGCAGCCTCCGTCGCGCGCGCCGCCTCGGCGACGCGCGCGCGCGCCTCGTCGGCGTCGGTCTCGGCGCGCCGCGCGGCTTCCGCGGCGGCGCGCGCCGAGCGGTCGGACTCGTCCCGGATCGCCTTCGCGGCTTCCGCGGCTTTAGTCGCCGCCGACTCAGCAGCCACGGCGCGTAACTCGCGAACCTCCGCGTCTTTCGCTTCGCTTCGCGCCTTTTCGATAGCGAAATCACTCCTCGCGCGCGCGTTGCGTTCCTCGGTTTTCAGCTCGAGGCGCGCCGTCTCCAGACGCGCGAGCGCGTCGCGCGCGCGCGTCTGCTCCTCCACCGCTCGGTCAGCCTCCCTCCGCGCCTCCTCGCGTTCGGCTTTGATCTCCGCGAGCTCTTTCGTTTTCGTTTTCTGAAACTCGCGTACCGTCTCCAGGTCGCTCTCGAGCCTCCGCTCAGCCGCCTCGGCTTTGCGCAGACGCTTCTCGGCACCCGCCTCGACGGCGGCGGCGCGCGCGGCGGCGGTCGCCGCGAGCGCGTCAGCCTGCTTCCTGGCGTCGGCGACGCGACGCGACCCCGATTCCTCGGCGACGCGTGCCTCGGTCTCCGCCTCGGCGATGCGCGCCTTCGAGCGCGCCTCGGCGTCGCGCGCGAGCGAATCGAACCGCTTCTCGGCGGCGGCGGCGCGGTGCTCGAAAACCGCCTCCGCGTCCTCCGCCGCGCCCCGCGCTTCTTTCAGACGCGTACGCGCGCGCTCCGTCTCGTCCTCGACGCGTCGCAATTCGCGCTCGGTGGTTTCGTGTTTCGTTTTTATCCCCTCAAACGCGTCCAGGGCTTCAGACGTGCGCGCGTTCGCGGCATCGAGCGCCTCGCGCGCCTCGGCGAGTTTCGCGTCGGCGTCGCCCAGCCGAGCGATTTTCTTCGACATCGCCTGCTCGGCGACGGCGACGGCGCGCCCGGCTTCGAACACAGCCTCTTCCCGGCTCTTGACGTCCGCCTCGCGCGCCTGGAGCTTCTCGACCACGCCGGCGAGCTGCGCGCGCTGGTCGGACAAAGAGCGCTCCGTCGCGACGACGGCGTCGTCGCGGCGCCTCTGCTCGCGACGCCGCGCGCGCCGCGAAGCCTCCAGCCGCGACGCCGCCTCCGCGAGTTTACGCGTCGCCGCGCGCGCAGTCGCCGACGCGCGCGCCTGCCTGGCGCTCTCGCGCTGCAGCGAGACGGCCCAGCGCTGAAGCAGCGTCTCGCGGCGGACGGCGGCGGCGCGGGCCTCCGCAGCCGCCGCCACCGCCGCGTCCGCGCGCGCGCGCGACGCCGCGACGGCGCTCGCCGCGTCCGTCGCCTCGCCGTCCACGACGAGGTCCGAAGACGTCGTCGCGGCGAGCGACAAAGGACCCGCCGCCGCCGCGAGGTTCGGTACCGGAGGCTCGGTACCGGAAGGGAGCTCCCAAACCGCCGCCGCCGCGGTTTTCGCGTCGGCGTCCAGCGCGCGCAAAAGCCCCCGGTGCGTTTCCGATACCACGTCGTCCCGTTCCGTCTCGGCGTCGCGGAGCAGAGCCTTCGCCGCGCGCAGCGCCTCCGCCGCGGCGGAGGCGTCCCCGTCGCGCGCCGTCGCGGCGGACGCGTCGTCGTCGTCGGAACCGCCGCTCTCGTTTTCAACCCCGACAGACCCCTCGGAATGTCGGCGCACCGAGACGCCTCGCGCGGCGCCATCCTCCGAAAGCGCCTCGGCGTCTTCTCGGAGCACGGCCCACGTCTCCGCCACGCGCGCCTCGCGTTCCTCGAGAGCCTCATCGATCTTCGCGAGCTCTTCGCTCGCGAGCTTCGCGCTCTCCAGCTCCGCGCGCGCGGCGTCGCGCGCCACGGCGGTTTCGCGCGCCGCCGTTTCAATCTCCAAACGCGCGGCTTCGATCTCGGCGCGCGCCAAACGCGTCGCCTCCTCGGAGCCTAGCCGCTCCGAGCGCCACGCCTCGGCATCGCGCGACGCCGCCAAACGCGTCTCCTCCGCCTCTTCCAGCCGCGCGGAAGCCTCCAGCCGCGCGTGCTCCACCGCCGCCGCGGTGGTTTGGATCTCCGCGCGCGCCAAACGCGCCTCCTCAAGCGTCGACGCCGCCTCCGAACGCTGGCGCTCGGCGGTCGCTTTCACCGCCTCGGCGTCGCGCTCGACGCTCGCGCACCGAGCCAAGTCCCGCGCGAGACGCTCCTCCTGCGTTTTGGCGCGCGCCAGCCCTTGGTCCAGCTCCGCGCGCATCGCCCTCACCGCCTCCTCGCTCCGCGTCTCCGCCTGCGCGGCTTTCGCCACCCGCGCCTCGAGCGCCGACTTCTCGAGCTCGAACGCTTTAACGCGCCGCCGCAACGCTTCGGATTCGTCGCTGACCCTCGCCGACTCGGACGCGCTCTTCTCCTCCCGCTCGCGCGCCTCCTCCGTCTTGCGCTCGGCGGCGCGGCGGCGCGCCTCCGCCAGCTCCAACTCCTGCCGCGCGTGCTCGCGCTCCTGCTTCAAAGCGTCCCGCGCCGCGCGGCTCTCATCGCGCTCCGCGCGCACGCGCGCCTCCCATTCGGCGAGCACCTGTTCCTTCGCCTCCGCCGCCTTCGCCGCGTCCGCCGCGACGCCCGCGCGCCACGCCTCGTTCGCCTTCTCGCGCTCCGCGACGGAAGCCAGACGCGCGGCCAGGTCTGTCTCCGTGTCCCGCCGCAGCTGCGCCTCCTCGCGCGCCGCGCGCAGCTCACCCTCTACTTTGCGCACCAGGTCCGCGGCGGCTTCTTTTTCCCGCCGCGCCACCGCCGCGTCATCCTCCACCGAAACGCGCGCGCGATGTAGCTCCTCCTGTTCGTACCGGCGCTCCGTCTCCCAGTCGTCCCGTTTGCGCCGGAACCGCTCCTCTTCATCGGCGAGACGCGCCGACACAAGTTTCTTTTCCTCTTCCAGCCTCTCGGTGTGCGTCGCGCGTTCCTTTTCCAGCTCCGAGCGAAGCGCGCGCGCGGCGTCGCGACACGTCTCTCGTTCCCTCTCGAGCTCAACTCTCGCCTCGGCGGATTCGCGCGCCGCCGATTCGGCTTCGCGACGCGCGCGCGCCAACTTTTCTTCTTCTACCTCGCGCGCGCGTTCCGCCGCCAACGCCGCGCTCGCGGCGCGTCGCGCGGTGTCCTCCGCCTCGTCCGCGGCGACACAGGCCGCCGCCGTGCGTTTCGCGAGCGCGTCTTCGTCGTCGCGCCGCGCGCGGCTCGAAGCGATTGCTTCGTCGATGGCGTTTCTCTCGGCGAGACGCCGCGCGTTTTCAGATTTGAGAGCCTCCGTTTCGCGCGCCAGCGCGTCGCGCGCCGCCGCGGCGCGTGTCTCCTTCTCCTCCAGCTCGTCTAGAATCGCCACACGCCGCTCTTCCAACACGTCGTGGTCCTCCGAACACCGCTCTCGGTCCTCGGCTATGGCGTCCGCCGCGCGGCGCGCGGCGCGCTCGGCTTTGAGCGCCGCCGCCTCGCGCGCCGCCGCCTCCGCCGCCGCGTCGCGCGCCTCGCCGGCGGCTTCCGTCGCCGCCTCCTCCGCGGCGATCGCCGCGTCTTCCCGCAGCGCCAGCGCGCGCTGCGTCTCCGCGAGACTCGGCATCGCGCGCTCGCGCTCGAGCAGCGCCGCCTCTCGAGCCGAGAGCTTCTTCTCCCGCGCCGCGCAATCGGCGCGCGCCGAGTCGACCCGCGCCTCCAACGCTTCGAGCCGCGTCGTCTCCTCCGCGGCGTGGCGAGCCTCCGCGACGGCGCGGCGCTGCGCCTCCGCGCCCGCCGCGGCGAGGGACGCGCGCGACGCCTCAGCGGCGCGGCGCAGGTCCGCCAGCTCGAGGCGCGCCGCGAGCAGGTCCGCGGCGGCGGAGGGGCCGTCGCCGGCGAACGGGTCGTGCGAGGAGGCCAGACGCGAGGCGTCCGCGCGGTCCGAATCGGCCGAGCGTGCGCGGTCCGCCGCGTCAACCTCCGCGCCGCCGACGAGGGAGAAGGAGTCCAGGAGCGCGGCGTTGACGTCCGCGAGCACGCGCTCGGGGTCGGCGCGGGGCTCGGGGACCGCCGCGGGGGGCGTGTCGCCGGCGAGCTTCGCCAGGCGGTCCCACTGCGAGGAGGCGACGAGGAGACGGGTCAGGACGTTTGTTTTCGCGGAGGAGACGAACATCACATCGACGAGGGCGAGGATGGAGCGCGCACGCGGGGGTCTCCGGCGAGGACGCGCGCGTCGAAGACGGCGCGGCCGTACCTGTTCGTCCAGGGACTTCATCGCCGCGCTCGAGCCAGGCGTGGACGGCGCCATGGCGCGACGCTCGCGCGAACCACTCCTCAGGACGCGCGTCGGCGAGTGCGCGAGGGTGACCGTTCGATGTGCGTAAAAGCCAAAATCGCGCCCATCAGCGCGTTTTACCGCGCGACCGTTTTGTTTTATCGTATCGGCGTATGCTTCGCATTACACAAAGTATATCGCTCGACGGCGAGGGACGCCCGCGACGACGCGCTGTCGACGACCCCGCCGATGACCCGCTCTTCGTGCCCCACAAAGAGCGCGCCGTTCCCCTCAGCTCCCCTTCGCCCGCGTCGGCGCGCCCGCTCCGGGGGGAAGACGCCCGGCGCTGCCCCCCGCTCCCCGTCCGCCGCCGCGCTCGCGTCCGCGCGCCTCGTCACCCGCCGTCTCGTCTCGCCGCGCCTCTTCCTGCGCCTCTTCCTTCGCCCCCCCCTCCTCCTCCTCCTTCTCCGTCTCGTCCGCGTCGCTGGCGTCGCTGGCGTCGCTCGTCAGCCCGGCCGCCGCGTCCGCCGCGACGGCGGCCAGCTGGTTCATGCCGACGTTCGCCGCGTCCAGCTGCTTTCGGCCGAGCAGACGCCCCTCCGCGCGCGCGTCCGAAAGGCGCCGCTCGAAGCTGCGCAGCTGCCTCTCGAACCCCGCGTTGGGCGCCGCGCAGGGCCGCGCGTCTTTGATGAGCTTCATGGTCTCGGCGAGGCTCAGCCCCTCGGTGACCATGACGTACGCGGCGACCACCGTGCTCGAGCGCGAGCGCCCGGCGAAGCAGTGCACCAAAACGCGGCCTCCGTCGAGAAGCGCGCGCGCGATGAACCGCAAGCACTTCTCGAAGTGCGCGTCCAGATCTTCCGACGCGACGTCGGCGACGTCGATGACCAAATACTCGTACGCATCGGGGAACTTGGGCGGGAAACCACCAGCCACGGTCATGACGTGCGTTATGCCGATCGAGTCCAGCGCGCCGCGGTCGTGCGCGGCGCCCACGGACCCGAGGAACACCCCGGGCACCACCTCGGCGGGGATGGAATCCTCCTTGATTTTTTTGGCTGCGTTTTTTTAGAGGCGTTTTTTTTTAGGACGTGAAAAATCGGGGCGGGGCGTTCGTCAGATTCGGGACGAGTCATCGATCGTTGGTTCAGGTTGGGAAGAAAAAAGGTTGATCGAAGTTGATCGCGCCGAAGCTTTTCGCGATCGGGGAAAAGCGAAAGCGAAAGCGAAAGCGACGGTCCGCGGCCCGAAAGCCGCGGCCTGCGCGATCGGTGACGGGCGAGTGTCTCGTGTGGAGACGCGCGCGATGTCGCGTCCGCACGCACCGGTGAGAAGAACCTTGACCAGGCTGACGATCTTGCGCACGCGTTCATCCCGCTCCTCGACGGTCATCATCTGCGACGCGTCGCGCTTGACGCCGTGCGCCACCGCGTGGCCGTGCGGATGATGGTCGTCGCGTACCGCGCCCGCGGCTCCCGACGGTCCCGCGGCTCCGCTCGCGAAAGGCAGCGGCGTGAAGAACCGCGGGGACGAGACGTCGTTCACGGTGGGGGCCATGTGTCGCGTTAGAGCCGAACGAACGCGCGCCGTATCCGAATCTTCCTCGAATCGAGAAGCGCCGAGGTGACCGCTCGCGCCGCGCCCCGCGCGTCCCCCCGCGCGAAGACCGTGTAGGACGTAGCGAAAAACGGTCCCCGCGGCTCGAACACCCCGAGACGCGCGCCCTCTCCCGAGCTCCCCGAGCTCCCTCCTCACGCGGGCCCCGAGACTCAGGCAGGGACCGGCACCTACGCGGGCTCTCCTGCCTCCGCGCGCCCGCGCGTGACGCTCCGGAAGCGCGCACGGCAGTGCGCGAATGCTCTCGGGCGCGTCTCGAGAAGAAACAT
>Ga0181559_10006400_pt1 | contig 11115 bp, 7 predicted proteins | sample 011ome_21_FD_133752 | JGI IMG/M metagenome (GOLD analysis project Ga0181559, IMG submission 133752) | Coastal salt marsh microbial communities from the Groves Creek Marsh, Skidaway Island, Georgia - 011508AT metaG (megahit assembly) | ecosystem: Environmental > Aquatic > Marine > Intertidal zone... | reverse complement strand
GGCATGGATCGTGCCCAGTTTCTACTCAAAAGCCTGATTGCCAAATCAACGGAATCAGGACAACAGCTTCCGGTTGATTCTCTTACCACGCCTTATCGAAATACCATACCCCTTGCAGAAGAACCCCCCATGCCGGGTGACATGTATATGGAGCGAAATATACGTGGTTTGATTCGCTGGAATGCCCTGGCAATGGTAATGCGGGCTAATAAACTGGGCTATGACCTGGGTGGGCATATATCGACCTTTTCTTCTGCAGCGACTCTCTATGATGTCGGTTTCAATCATTTTTTCCGCGGTGATTCAGAAGATCGCCTGGGCGATATTGTTCTGTTCCAGGGGCATGCCTCGCCGGGTATTTATTCGCGCTCATTTATTGAAGGTCGCCTGAGTGAGGAGCAACTGGACAATTTCCGTCAGGAAGTCGATGGCAATGGTTTATCCTCATACCCGCATCCCAAACTGATGCCGGATTACTGGCAGTTCCCTACTGTTTCCATGGGATTGGGACCCTTGCAGGCTATCTATCATGCCCATGTCATGAAATACCTGGATAACCGGGAGTTGGTGGCACAGGGTGACAGACAGATCTGGGCTTTTCTTGGTGATGGCGAATGTGATGAGCCGGAATCACTGGGAGCGATTTCACTGGCTGGTCGTGAGCGTCTGGGTAACCTGAATTTTGTTATCAACTGTAACCTGCAACGACTGGATGGACCGGTACGCGGCAACGGAAAAATCATCCAGGAACTGGAAGGCATTTTCCGGGGTGCAGGCTGGAACGTTATTAAAGTAGTCTGGGGCCGTCACTGGGACAGCCTGCTGGCCAAGGATAATGACGGAATTCTGCAGGCACGCATGGACGAAGTAGTAGACGGAGAATTTCAGGCTTTCACTGTTGGTGATGCAAGCTACATTCGTGAGCATTTCTTTGGCACCTCGCCAGAGCTGTTGAAAATGGTTGAGCATATGTCTGATGACGAGCTAATGCAGCTTAATCGCGGCGGCCATGACCCATTCAAGGTTTACGCGGCTTATAAACAGGCCGTGGAATGTACAGATCGACCTACGGTTATTCTGGCTAAAACCATCAAGGGCTATGCTTTTGGTTCGGCCCAGGCAGCTAACGCTACGCATTCGGCCAAAAAACTTAGCCTGCAAGAACTGGAATTATTCCGCGATCGTTTCGGGATACCGATTCCCGATGACAAACTGGAATCTGTTCCCTATTACAAACCAGCCCCTGATAGCCCGGAAATGGAATACCTGAACCGTATGCGCGGTAAATTGGGTGGTACATTGCCAAGCAGACGTGCCAGCAGTGAAAAGCTAAAGGTACCAGCGTTGAGTGCTTTTGATGCCCAGCTGAAGGGAACCGGTGAAAGGGAAATTTCCACCACCATGGCATTCGTCAGGATGCTTTCCATGCTGGTGAAAGATAAAGAAATTGGCAAGAGAATTGTGCCCATCGTTCCTGACGAAGCGCGTACCTTTGGTATGGAAGGCCTGTTTCGGCAGATTGGTATCTTTTCAGCCAAGGGCCAGCTATATAATCCTATAGATTCCGGGCAGGTGATGTACTACAAGGAAGAAAAGAATGGTCAGTTGCTGGAAGAGGGTATTAATGAAGCCGGATCCATGAGCTCCTGGCTGTCAGCAGCCACCTCATACAGCGTACATCATTATCCCCTGATTCCTTTCTATATTTATTACTCCATGTTCGGTTTTCAGCGCGTTGGTGATTTATGCTGGGCGGCAGGCGATTTGCAGGCTCGAGGCTTCCTGATTGGTGCAACCGCGGGAAGAACCACGTTAAACGGGGAAGGCCTGCAGCATCAGGACGGCCATAGCCTGCTATTATCCTATACTATCCCGAACTGTGTTTCCTACGATCCGACTTATTCGTATGAGATGGCAGTCATCATTCAGGATGGTATTCGTCGTATGTATGACAATGACGAATCGGTGTTTTATTACATCACTGCGATGAATGAAAACTATGTTCATCCGGATATGCCCAAAGGTGTGGAAGAGGGTATTCTAAAAGGCATGTACCTGCTGGAAGATAGCAGCAGTAAGGAATACAAGGTAGCCGCCGGGGCTACAGCAAAAGGCAAAAAAGCCAGTTCTGTGAGACTTCTTGGTAGTGGTACCATTCTCAGGGAAGTCCGCGCTGCGGCAGAAATCTTACGTAAGGAATACAAGGTTTCCGTCGATGTCTGGAGTGCCACAAGTATTAATGAGCTGGCACGTGATGGTCTGGATGTTGATCGCTGGAATATGCTGCATCCAGAAAAAAAACCCAGGGTTTCCTATGTTGAGGAATGTCTGTCTGGCGGAGAAGGTCCCGTTATTGCGGCAACGGATTATATGAAGTTGTATGCAGACCAGATACGGGCATTTGTTCCTGCGCCATACAAGGTACTGGGCACTGATGGTTTCGGTCGTAGTGACAGTCGGGAAAAATTGCGTCACTTCTTTGAGGTGAACAGCAGTTTTATCGTTGTTGCTGCGCTGGGCGAGCTCGCCAAACAGGGACAAATTGAGACCAAGGTTGTCAGTGCAGCCATCAAGAAATTCAAGCTTGATCCGGAAAAAATTAATCCATTGATGGCGTAAATAAAAAAGATAACAGGTAACAGGTAACAGCAGAAGAGTCTGTGTAAGGCTTAATGCTAGCCCTTGAATTTTTACTGGCGGTAGCTTCAATAAATCCGCGAAGTGAATCGCTAAAATTAGTGCAAATGTATACCAGGAGTATGAGAAGTGGCAGTTGAAAAAATTCAGGTTCCGGACATCGGCGATGAGCAGGAAGTTGAGGTCATTGAAATCCTGGTATCACCCGGAGATGAGGTCAATGAAAATGATTCGCTCATCGTTCTGGAGAGTGACAAGGCTGCAATGGAAATTCCCTCACCAAAAGCCGGTATTGTCAAGGAAATACTGGTTAAAGTCGGGGCCCAGGTAAGTCAGGGAACAGATATCGTCAGTATTGAGATTGCAGGTGCGAGTGAAGATGACAGCAAAGAAGATGATGACAGTAAACAGGAAAGTGCAAAAGATAGCGAAAACAACAGCGCTTCAAAAACTGAAGAAGTTGTTAAGGAAGAGAGCCCCAAAGGAGAACCGGCCAGGGAAGAAACTCCGGCTCCAGCAGCCTCTGGTGGTTCTTCCATCCGTCAAGTTCTGATCCCTGACCTGGGTGATGACAGTGACGTTGATGTAATTGATATTCTGGTCGCTGTCGGCGATGAAGTTAAAGAAGAAGATGGTCTGGTCACGCTTGAAACAGATAAAGCGGCCATGGATGTTCCATCACCGGCTGCGGGCAAAGTTGTTTCCATTAAATTGAAAGTTGGTGACAAGGTCAGCGAAGGCTCCTTGATTCTTGAGCTCGAAACTGCCGGTGAAGCGAGTGCTCCGGGAAAAGCTGCCAGTGCTGATAAGCCCGTGCAGGAAGAAAAGCCGGCAGCGCAGGCGGCATCCGCACCTGCCAAACCAGTTGAAACGCAAAACTCACCTGCCCAAAGCTCAGCTGGCAATACTTCAGCCTCTGGAAATGATGCGGATGTTTACGCCGGTCCGGCGGTGAGAAAACTGGCCAGAGAGCTGGGCGTTCATTTGTCCGAAGTCCCTGGCAGTGGTGCTCGTGGCAGAATAGTAAAAGAAGATGTTCAGTCCTTTGTTAAATCCAGAATGCAGGGTGGAGCAGCAAGCCCGACCAGCTCTGGCGGAGCAGGTTTGCCAGCAATCGAGGATATCGATTTCAGTCAATTTGGTGAAGTCGAAGAGGTCGAACTGACCAAACTGCATCGCCTGACCGCGCAGAATATGACCCGTAACTGGTTAAATGTGCCACATGTCACCCAATTTGATGAGACTGATGTCACTGATCTGGAAGATTTTCGTGAGGCACAGAAGGCACTGGCAGAGAAGAAAGGCATCAAGCTAACCCCTCTGCCTTTTATCGTGAAGGCTTGTGCCCGGGCATTGAAAGAGTACCCGCAATTCAATGTGTCGCTGCATTCATCAGGTAGCAAACTGATTCAGAAAAAGTATATTCATATTGGTGTTGCAGTTGCCACGCCGGCTGGACTGATGGTTCCGGTAGTAAAAGATGCGGATCAAAAATCTATCTGGCAGATTGCCGCAGAAATAGCTGAACTCGGCGCCAAAGCCAAAGACAGGAAGTTAACCAAGGAAGACATGCAGGGCGCCAGCTTCACAATTTCAAGCCTGGGTAATATTGGCGGTACGGGCTTCACCCCCATTGTTAATGCACCCGAAGTAGCAATCCTGGGAGTATCCAGAACTGCAGTCAAACCAGTTTATGTCAATGGCGAGTTTGTACCGCGTAAAATGCTGCCTTTTGCCCTGTCTTATGATCACCGTGCAGTCAATGGCGTAGATGGGGGAATGTTCTGCAGTTTCCTTGGCAGCCTGCTTGCTGACATAAGACTATTAGCTTTGTAAGGGAATCATCATGCCTACCTTTGATATTGTTTCTGAAGTAGATATGCATGAAATGTCTAATGCCGTAGACCAGGCATCCCGTGAAATTGGCACAAGGTTCGATTTCAAGGGGGTGCCAGCCAGTTTCGAGCTCAGTGATAATGTTGTGGTTTTAACCGCAGAGGTGGATTTCCAGATTCAGCAGATGATGGATATACTGCAAACCAAAATGGTAAAACGCGGTCTGGATATCAGTTCACTAAAAAGCGCTGATATCGAGAATGTTGGTCAAAAGGCCATTATGAAAGTGACGGTGCAGCAGGGCATTGAATCTGAAACTGCACGTAAAATCGTCAAGAAAGTTAAAGAACAGAAACTGAAGGTCCAGACTGCCATTCAGGGGGATAAATTACGGGTATCAGGCAATAAAAGGGATGATTTACAGCGTGTTATCGCGCTGCTCAAGGATGAGAATTATGGTTTACCTCTTCAGTACAATAATTTCAGGGATTAAGCGCTCATTTGGTTTTAGTTTGGCAGCGTCTGATTCACCTGATTCTTCTTCCTTCTTTTCGGACCGCTACTCCCTCGCAATGCAGTAGATTTCCTGTGATAATTTGCGCCTTCAAAATGCAGGGCATGCTTTTTAGCAAATCCAGATGAATACAAGCAAAAAACAATCTTTACTTATTGCTGCCGCAGTAGCGGGAGCGGTTACGTTGTGGATGTTGTCCGGTCTTGGTAACAGTCCGGAAGATTCAGGTGCACAATCCAGTAATATCAGTGGCTCTGCCATGCGCGTTCGGGTAGAAACAATCGCTGCCAAACAAGTTACCCGTGAAATCATTGTCAGTGCCAGAACTGAACCCAATCGCTATGTTTCCATGAAAGCAGAAACTGACGGAGCTGTCGTAGGCTTGTCGGTGGAAAGAGGTAGCCCGGTGGCTGCAGGTGAAACCATTGTTGAACTGGATATGCGCGATCGAAATGCCCGTCTCGCTGAGACCAGTTCTCTGGTAGCCCAGCGTGAGCTTGAGCTAAAAGCAAGGCAGAATCTGCGTGACCGGGATTTTGCCTCCGAGGTGGAAATTGCAGAAGCCAATGCCCGGCTTGATAGTGCCAGGGCAGCTGAAGCGCGCATTCAGCTTGAGCTGAAGAATATCATTATTGACGCTCCCTTTGATGGCATTGTGCAGGACAGGTCAGTAGAGATTGGTGACTATGTTCGTGCTGGTGATACGGTGGTGGATATTGTCGATATCGACCCCTTGATCATTAGCGGGGAAATAAATGGCAAGGAAGTCAGTGAACTTTATGTCGGTAGCAGAGGAATTGCGAAGCTGGTGAATGGAACAGAGCTTACCGGTGTTATTCGTTATCTGGCACCAGTAGCCGATGCCAATACCCGCACCTTCAGGGTTGAACTTGAAGTGCCAAATCCCAGTGGTATCCGAGCCGGGTTAACAGCTGAGCTGCAATTGGCGGGTTCAAGAATTGTAGCCCATGATATCTCTCCTTCTTTGCTGACTCTGGCCGATGACGGTACAGTAGGGGTAAAGACAGTTAACGCCAGCAATAGAGTCGATTTTTACCCGATTGAAATAGCCGGGTCTTCCGACGACGGCATTTTGGTGACCGGCTTGCCCGAAACGGTCACAGTAATTACCGTGGGGCAAGGTTTTGTGACAGTGGGACAACAAGTTGAGGCTGTGACTAACGCCACCACCCTGGAGAACAATTCCGCTTATGAACGCGCTGATTAGTGCCTTTATAAATCGTCCAAGGCCGGTCATTCTGATCCTGGCCCTGTTAATTCTTGCCGGTATCACAAGCTACGTTTCTGTTCCCAAGGAAGCAGAACCGGATATCGACATTCCCCAGATTTATGTGAATATCATCCACGAGGGTATTTCTCCAGAGGACGCCGAGCGACTTTTGTTACGGCCAATGGAAACAGAGCTTCGCTCCATTGAGGGACTCAAGGAAATGAGAGCGACCGGCGCAGAAGGTAGCGGTGTCATCATCCTGGAATTTGATGCCGGCTTTGATGCCGACCAGGCGCTGACCGATGTTCGTGAAAAAGTTGACCTGGCCCGTAATGAGTTACCTGCAGATTCGGAAGAACCCTTTGTACAGGAAATTAATACCTCTTTATTTCCAGTCATCACGGTCATGTTGCATGGCGATGTTCCTGAGCGTTCACTGGTAGGTCTTGGTCGTAACCTGCGCGATACGATTGAAAGCATTCCCGGAGTGTTATCTGCTGATATCGGTGGCGATCGCGAAGAGTTGCTGGAAGTCATTGTCGACCCGGTAGCCCTTGAAAGTTACAACCTCAATTATGCTGACCTCATCAGTTATGTCAGCCGTAACAACCGTCTGGTGGCAGCCGGCGCTCTGGACAGTGGGCAGGGGCGCTTTGCAGTAAAAGTCCCCGGGGTGATTGAAGATTTACAGGACCTTTTGACTCTGCCAGTGAAAACGGACGGTATGAAAACGGTTACTTTTCAGGATGTCGCTACGGTACGTCGTACTTTCAAGGATCCTACCAACTTTGCCCGCCTCGATGGCAATCCCTCCATTGCTTTGGAAATTACCAAACGTGCCGGGGCGAATATCCTGGAAGTAGTGGATACCGTGAAATTTGTGGTCGAGCAACAAAAGCAATTTTGGCCTGAAAATATCGAGGTAACCTTCACGTCTGATAACTCCAAACAGGTCCGCACCATGCTTAATGACCTTGTTAATAATGTTGCCATCGCGGTTATGCTGGTGATGATAGTTATTCTTGGCGCTCTTGGGCTGCGTTCAGCTGGACTTGTTGGCGTTGCCATTCCCGGAGCATTTCTTTCTGGCATTCTGGTGATCTACCTGATGGGTTACAGCATGAATATTGTAGTGCTGTTTTCCCTGATTATGGCAGTCGGCATGCTGGTGGATGGGGCTATCGTGGTGGTAGAGCTTGCCGAGCGAAATATCAAGCATGGCTACAGTCCGAAACTTGCCTTTACTGAAGCCGCCAAGCGCATGGCGTGGCCTATCACAGCCTCAACAGCGACAACGCTGGCAGTCTTTATGCCCCTATTGTTCTGGCCTGGTCTCATTGGGCAGTTTATGAAGTATCTGCCTATTACCCTGCTGGTGACTCTGGCAGCTTCATTATTTATGGCACTGTTGTTCGTGCCCACCATAGGCGCTCTTCTGAAAAGTAATAATAGCAATCCGGACTTTTCCGAAAGCGAGACTATCGAGGAAGTCGATTTGCTGGAAGAGGGCCGTGAGGGTCTAAAGGAATTATCAGGTTTTACAGCACTCTATGTTGATTTTGTCAGTAAGGTATTACACCAGCCGCTATTAGTACTGGGTGTAGCCTTTGCCTTTCTGGTTGGAACTTTTGTGCTCTATGAAAAGCTTGGTAAAGGTGTCGAGTTCTTTACCGATGTAGAGCCTGAATTTGCAGTACTTAACATTCATTCCCGAGGTGACCTTTCAGTCTATGAGCGTGACAGGCTGGTTGCTGAAGTGGAAAACCGTATTTTGACGATGGAAGAGTTTGAGTCGGTTTATACGCGCAGCGGAGTCAATCTTGGCAACGATATTGATGAAGACATTATTGGCCGAATACAGCTTAGTCTGGTTGACTGGGAGCTCAGGCGTCCAGCTGCACAAATCCTCAATGAAGTCCGAGAGCGCACTGCAGATATCCCGGGAATTATTGTGGAACCCCAGATACAGGAATCTGGTCCCACCTCAGGCAAGCCCATTTTGCTTGAACTGTCTGCGCGTAATACCGAATTATTACCGGATGCCATTGAGCGGTTAAGAAAAGGTATGGCTGATATGGGGGGGTTCATTGATGTTACAGACTCCGGACCACTGCCAGGTATTGATTGGAAAATGGAGGTGAATCGTCAGGAAGCCGCCCGTTTTGGCACTGATATCAGCACCATTGGCAGCGCTATTCAGTTGATAACCAATGGCATTATGCTGGGTGATTTCCGCCCGGATGATGCCGATGATGAAGTGGACATTCGTGTTCGCTTTCCGGAAACCATGCGCAATATAGGCATGCTGGATCGTTTAACGGTAAATACCATGCAGGGGAACGTACCTGTCAGTAACTTCATGTCTCGTGTGGCGGCACCGCGGGTTGGCAGTATTCAGCGTACTGATGGCAACCGGGTGCTTAATATCGCTGCCGATGTCCCCGATGATGTACTTGCCGATGATAAGGTGCAGGAAATTCGGGGATGGCTTGATAATGGCGCCCTTGATAGCGATATTCTGGTAAGTTTCAAGGGCGAAGACGAGGATCAACGTGAATCTGAAGAGTTCCTCACCATGGCTTTTGGGGCTGCCTTATTCCTGATGGCTATTATTCTGGTCACCCAGTTCAACAGTTTTTACCAGGCTCTTTTGATTCTGACGGCTGTAATGTTCTCCACCATTGGGGTTTTGCTGGGTCTTTTAATTATGGATCAGCCGTTCAGTATCGTGATGTCGGGTATTGGTGTTATCGCTCTTGCCGGAATTGTGGTGAACAATAATATTGTCTTGATTGATACCTATAATCTGATCAGGAAAAGTGGAGCAGATGCGGTGGAAGCTGCCATCCTGACCTGTTCCCAACGCCTGCGTCCGGTAATGCTTACCACGGTTACAACGATACTGGGTTTGATGCCAATGACTCTGGGTATGAACTTTGATCTCATCCATCGTCATGTCCAGATTGGTGGGCCCTCCACCCAGTGGTGGACACAGCTGGCTTCGGCGATCACTTTTGGCCTGGCGTTTGCCACCGTTCTGACGCTGGTTATGACCCCGTGTATGCTGGTCCTGGGTGATCGCCTGGGCGCTCGATTCAAAAAAACTGAATTGGCGACCTGATCCATAACAGGCTTAATTCAGCGGACTGTTATCCATTTCCAGAGTAAATTGGGTTTCAATCCCGTTTACAACCACTAAATAATTGCCAGCCGGCAGGTCTGTTACATTCAGGGGAATATTGGTCTGAAAAGGCTCTAATACGGCGATGCAGGTCTCAGCCGGCCCAAGCGTGGACTCTGCCAGTACCACGGTAAACTGGTTGTCGGCAAAGGAAACAGCAGGCGATAAAAGCTCTACGCAGGGAACAGAAAGAAAACCGCTTATGGAAAGGCTCACCTGCAAGGGTAAAGATTCCATAACCAGCACGTCCACTTCCTCAACTGTCACCAGGGAATTTTTGCTGGCTCCGGTAATGACCAGGCCTCCCTCTTCATCCATGGCCAGGGTAATGTCACTGTAATAGGCCCTGGAATTACCGCTGATCACCGCGCCTTGAGGAATTAACAGCTCACCTTTTGTGAATACAGCAGGGGCGGCGCTCAGCATCGTGCTACTAATAATTGTGCTGATAAAAAGCAGTATGGTTGTGCAAGCAAAACTGATGGACCAGGAAACTCTTGACTTAAAACTCGCGGATTGGCTTTTTAACATATTGATTCTCTCGTCCTGGAAAGTTCTGCTTATTTTCTGCCGATTATAATCATGTAGGTTATATCATTACATTAATACAAACTTAACGAGCATTGACAGTCAGTTAAGCCATTGAAATTTTTTCAGGGAGAGCTTATTACCCAGCAATACAATTCCTTCAATTTCGAGCTTTTTTTTCTGTTTCAGCCAGGCCTGGCTGCCGGGTATAAAAGAAAGCTGGCCTGTGCTGTTAACTACCCGGTGCCAGGGCAAGTGTGAATCATGGGGCAGGTTTTTCAGAGTAGTGCCTACATAGCGGGCATGGTTGGGATATCCGGCCAGACGGGCAATCTGCCCATAGGTGGCGACATTGCCCGAAGGAATAGCGGCCACAATTTGCCAGATTTCCTCTCTCAGGCTTGATGTCTGCACTTTTGCCTCCACATAAAGAACATTGAAACAGAATCCTTTCAGGTATTGAGCTTGCTGAATGCCTGCCCAAGAGACTAAATTACAATAATCATGCGTGCATTATTTCTTATTTTTATAATCATGCCCATCTTGGAAATGCTGCTTCTGTTTGAGGTCAGTGATCATATTGGTGGTATTTCTACTGTTGGACTGGTTGTGCTGACGGCTGCCATTGGTATCCAGGTATTAAAACAGCAGGGCCTGTCGACATTTACCCGTGCCAACAAGCGCCTGGAAAGTGGAGAATTGCCAGGTCAGGAAATTATTGAAGCTTTGCTTCTGGCTGTTGGGGGCGCTTTCCTGCTGACACCGGGATTTATCACCGACACCATCGGTTTTGTTTTTCTTATCGGACCAACGCGCAGAATGCTGGTGCACTGGCTGATTCGGTCTGGAAAAATTGCTATTTTTACCGGCGGCACCCGCAGCACTTTTAGTACCGGCAACTTCTCCCGTAGTGAACATAACTCTGATGGGGTTTATGAAGGAGAGTACAAAACTGAAAAGCCGGTAAATTCCCGCCTGAATGAGCCCGATGACTACTAATTGAATGAAATAGCTTTTTTTTTCAAAACTTTTTACTTTTTTCTATTGAAATCCCTCCAATCAGCCCCATCTTCTGGGTTCGAATCATGGTTTGGTACTGATCTGATCAGATAAATCACTGGTTTGTAAGGAATTTAGGATTCTGAGGTTATTGAGACCTGGGATATCTGGATATCTGCATCGCTGGGG
>Ga0181559_10006399_pt1 | contig 11115 bp, 9 predicted proteins | sample 011ome_21_FD_133752 | JGI IMG/M metagenome (GOLD analysis project Ga0181559, IMG submission 133752) | Coastal salt marsh microbial communities from the Groves Creek Marsh, Skidaway Island, Georgia - 011508AT metaG (megahit assembly) | ecosystem: Environmental > Aquatic > Marine > Intertidal zone... | reverse complement strand
TTGAGCATTGCATGATGAGGATGCCGCGAGCGGCCCCTTCCAGGCCCATCAGCAGGGCAATGGCATTTCCGGTTGCAAATCCCAGGGCAAGGCGCATGACCGACAGGGAGACGCTACGCTTGATGCTGGTAATTTTGAAGCGCGCCAGTGACACGCCCAGGGCGATCAGCATCAGGGGAATCGTCAGGCCGCCAATCAGGTCCGTGGTGTTGTAAAGCCACGCCGGTGATTCAATGCCGGCAAACACCAGGGAAACGGTGACAATGACCGTCCAGAACATGGGGTTGCGCAGGATCTCGCGAAAAGACATGGCGCCAGACGAGATGGCGATACCCACGGTAAAACCAAACACGATATTGACCGTAAAATAGGTCAGGCCGAGTGCTAGTCCCTCATCGCCGAAGGCGAGCAGGCACAACGGCAAGCCCATGTTGCCGACATTGGGAAAAATCTGCCCGGGCAGAAAAGCGCGTTGGTCCAGGCTGAATATTTTCAGGATGATGTAACCCACCACGCCAAAAATGACCATGGTGATAAAAGCTGCACCCGCCATGGACAGAAAGGCCTGGCGATCCAGCTCAATATCCATGAAGGTGGAAAATATCAGGCAGGGGGCGCCGATATTCATCACCAGGCTGGACACGAAGGGCGTTTCAAAGGCATGCCCCTGCTTGACCCAGGTATAGCCGATCAGGGCACAGACAAAGACCGGGGCAATAATCGCAAAGATGTCGATAAGCATAGGTTGAATGTTCTAGTGATTATTCGGGCCACGCAGGCAGCTTCTTCTCGACCAGGTGTTTTTCCAGGCGGGCAAAAGCGGGCAGGCCGTTATGGTAAGGCGGGTAATCCTCGCCCAGAATCAGCGGGGCAAAATATTCCCGGGCTGCCTGGGTGATACCGAAGCCATCCTCGGTGATGTAGTCGCGCGGCATTTTCTTTTCCACGTTGGCGACATCAGCCAGGGCGGCTTCGCCAATATGCCATTGGTAGGGGGCAGAGCTGTCCCTGACAATAGTGGGCATCACCGCATTCTTGCCGGCAACGGCAAATTCCACCGCAGCCTTGCCCATGGCGTAGGCCTGTTCGACATCCGTGCCCGAGGCAATATGCCTGGCAGCGCGTTGCAGGTAATCAGAAACCGCCCAGTGGTACTTGTAGCCCAGTTCATCCTTGATCATGTTGGCCAGGGCCGGGGCCACACCACCCAGCTGGGCATGGCCAAAGGCATCCCGTGTGCCCTGGTCGGCCAGGAAGGTGCCGTCCTCGTAATGGGCGCCCTCGGAAACAACAATGGCGCAATAACCATACTTGTCCACGCTGTTTTTTACCTTGGCCATGAAGGCGGCTTTATCAAAGGCGATTTCGGGAAACACGATGATGTGCGGAGCATCGCCTTCCTGTTCGGCGGCCAGGCCAGCGGCACCGGCGATCCAGCCTGCATGGCGGCCCATGACCTCCATGACAAAGACCTTGGTAGAGCTTTCACACATGGACGCTACATCCAGGCCTGCCTCGCGAATCGAGACTGCCACGTACTTGGCGACAGAACCAAAGCCGGGGCAGTTGTCGGTAATTGGCAGGTCATTGTCTACTGTCTTGGGAATGCCAACGCAGGTAATGGGGTAATCAATTTCCCGGCTCAACTGGCCTACCTTGTTTGCCGTATCCTGGGAATCACCACCGCCGTTGTAAAAGAAATAGCCAATTTCGTGGGCCTTGAAGACCTCGATCAGGCGCTCATACTCGGCGCGGTTTTCATCCGGGCTTTTCAGCTTGTAACGGCAGGAACCGAAGGCCCCTGCCGGGGTATAGCGCAGGGCGGCGATGGTTTCATTGCTTTCCTGGCTGGTGTCGATGAGGTTTTCGCGCAGGGCGCCGATAATGCCGTTGAGCCCGGCATAGACCTTGCCCAGTTCGGGAAAGGTTTTGGCGGTTTCAATAACACCGCAGGCCGAGGCGTTGATGACAGCGGTGACACCACCGGACTGGGCATAAAAAATATTCTTACCTGACATAATTCACTCCATTTGGTAATCGACGTATTCTACTGCATCGCCTTGCGTCCTGACAGGATGGGGGCGCGTGTTCCGGTTACCGGGTCATGAGATGCTGGCGCCAGGATGAATTGCGCACCCTGGCATCATCTACATGGCATACAGGACTTCATTTTGCGACAATCATCTGCCATGCATATTCATATCTTGGGCATTTGTGGCACATTCATGGGCTCCCTGGCGGTTCTGGCAAAGGAGCTTGGCTACAAGGTCACCGGCTCTGACCAGAATGTCTATCCCCCCATGAGCACACAGCTCGAAGAACAGGGCATCGTCCTGTCCCAGGGTTATGATCCGGCCCATTTTACCGGTACTGACAACACGCCGGACCTGATTGTCATCGGCAATACCTGCTCCCGGGGCAACCCGGCGGTGGAATATGTGCTGGATAACAACCTGCCGTACTGCTCAGGCCCCCAATGGCTGTCTGATCATGTTCTGCAGGATCGATGGGTGCTGGCCGTTGCGGGTACCCATGGCAAAACCACCACAACCAGCATGTTGACCTGGATCCTGGAGCATGCGGGACTGGAGCCGGGATACCTGGTCGGTGGTGTGCCGAAAAACTTTGCCTGTTCGGCGCGCCTGGGTAAAAAGCCTTTCTTTGTCATCGAGGCGGATGAATACGACAGTGCTTTTTTCGACAAGCGTTCCAAGTTCATCCACTACCATGCCAAAACCTGCATTATGGGTAACCTGGAATTTGATCACGCCGATATTTTTCCCGATCTGGCCGCGATCCAGACACAATTTCATCACCTGATGAAAACCATACCGCGTTCCGGGGTGGTGATTGCACCGTTTGGCAATGCCAATCTCGATGCGGTATTTGCGAAAGGCGTCTGGTGTGAACAGGAATTTTTCAGCCTGTCAGGAGAAGAGGGTGCCCACTGGCAGGTAGAAAAACTGGACAAACAGGGCGCGCACTTCCAGGTCAGTGATGGCACGCAAAGCGGTGAAGTTCAGTGGTCACTGCTGGGAGATCACAATATCCAGAATGGTATAGCGGCCCTGGCGGCAGCCGCCCATGCGGGCGTCTCGCTGGCCGAAGGTTGTGCGGCCTTGTCGGTTTTTGAAGGGGTGAAGCGGCGCCTGGAACTGCTGGGAGAATTCGGGGGAGTGAAGGTTTACGATGATTTTGCCCATCATCCGACTGCCATCAAAACCACTCTCGACGGTTTCCGTGCCAGGCTGGATGAAAACAATGATCCAGGTCGCCTGCTTTGCGTGATCGAGGCGCGCTCAAACACCATGAAAATGGGTTACCATCAACAGACACTGGCGGCAGCCCTGACTGCGGCCGACCTGGTCATCTGGTACAAGTCCGAAGAAACCCGCCTCGACCTGGATGCCATCGGCGAGCAGGCACAAACAGCATTTCACAGTATGACCACTACCGATAACATTATTGCGGCTGTTACCAGGGAAGCCCGGCCCGGGGATCACCTGGTCATTATGAGCAACGGCGGATTTGAGGGGATTCATCGGCGTATTGGGGAGGCGTTGGAGAATGCCGGGTGAATCGAATAAAGGAAAAAGGGAACAAGGGAAAAAGGGGTAAGGATTCAGGTGAGCCGGAAAGATTTCGCCCTTTTTCCCTTGTTCCTTTTTTCCCTTTTTCGACACTTTTAAGAATGCATTACTGACATACGTAGTTGTAGGAGTTTTTTAGATTGGAAACAATTCCGCTCTTTCCGCTGAATTCGATCCTGTTTCCCAAGGGGCGAATTTCCTTGCAGATTTTTGAGTCACGTTACGTGGATATGATCCGCCAGTGCCTGAAAGATCAGAGCGGTTTCGGGGTGGTGTTGATTGAAACGGGCAGTGAAGTGGCGCGTCCGGGGCAGAAGCTGGATATTCACCGCATTGGCACGTTTTGCCACGTGGTTGACTGGAACCAGTTGCCCAACGGACTGCTGGGAATCACGGTGGAAGGACAGACTACCTTCAAGATCATAGAATCCTGGCGTGAGGACAATGACCTGTGCAAGGCCGAGGTGGTGTTCCGGGACTTTGATTCAGTGGACTCCGAGCAGGTCGATGTGGGTGAGCAGTTCCAGGAGTACGTGGATTTGCTACAGGGGCTTTCGAAACACCCGGCCATTGAGGAGCTCAAGCTCAATATCAGTTTCGACAACCTGCGTGAAATTGCCTGGCGTCTGAGTGAACTGTTGCCCATTGCCAATCGCGACAAGCAGGCGCTGCTGGAGTTGTCTGATCCCTTTGACCGGCTCGAGCAGATCGAGCTGTATATTCGCTCCATCAACCAGCAGGACAGCAGGGGGCTTTGATTCTGATTACGGGAAGACGCTGTCTTAAGTAACGGATATCGCTTTGCTCTTCCCTCCAGCGCGTTTGTCCTGTGCCGAGTGGCAATCACATTACCGTTTCTTCATAATCGGGGCTTTTTGGAGGAAAACCCATGCTTGAAGCACTCATGAATCCCGGCGAAATGACGCAGGACCAGTGGATGATAGTCGGTATCCTCGTATTCGTTGTTATTGGTATTTTGTATTTCGTGTACCGGACTTACCGGGTCATCAAGGAGTCGGCGGATAACAAGTACAAGCCGAATATTGGCCTGTCACGCATACAGGAAGAAACCGGCAGCAAACCCGGTATCAGGAATAGTACTGATGGCGACACCAGCGATGGCAAGGACCAAGGCTGAGCAGCCGCCCAATCCCATGCGAAAACCTTCTTCCCTGGCCCGATATGTCCTGATACTTCTGCTGGCAGCCATTGCCAGTAGCAGCCAGGCCATCATTATTCGTCACGACAAGGCAGATTCCCGCTACCGGGTGGACGAGTCCAGTTACCCGCAGCTGTTTTTCCTGCACCAGGGCTTTGGCAACAAGATTTGCATGGCCACATTGATCAGTCCGCACTGGGCAATCACGGCTGCCCATTGTGCACGGCAGACACCGATGTTGCGGACACTGGAACAGCAGGAATCATTTCCACTATCCATCGCCGGCAAGCAGTACGAGGTGGCCCGCCTGGTGATTCATCCGCTTAACGATACCGCTGACCAGATGCACAGTGTCGACCTGGCCCTGATCCGCCTGGATCGCGACGTGGACAATGTCATACCGGTACAGCTCAACCGGGAGGCCAATGAATCCAGCCAGGAAGTTTCCCTGCTGGGTTGGGGATTCACCGGTATCGGCACCCTGGGATTGCAATACAACGATGGCAAGTTCCGCCGCGCCCGTAACCGTGTTCATGAAGCCGGGCAATGGCTAAGCTTCCAGTTTGATGACCCCCGCGAATCAGGCAACCAGGCCCTGGACCTGGAAGGGATTCCCAGCCTGGGTGACAGTGGTGGTCCCGCCTTGCTGGAAACCGAGCAGGGCCCGGTATTGATGGGCATTGCCTTGGGTGAGCTGGAAGAAGGGGAATCGCCGCCGGTGCAGGGACTGTATGGCACCATCCAGTTATATGAGCGTATTTCGTCCCACCTGGAGTGGATAGAGCAGGTTATTGCCGAGTAGGCATTCAGGCTTTTCGCCCATGCCATTCACCTGTTCACTCTCTAATTCTGCTCACTCTGCAGCTTCAACCGTTGTCTCTTCCGAAAGCGCCGGAGTTGGTTCTTCAACGGGTGTATTGATCAGGTCAGCCAGCCATTGTTCCAGGCGCTGGTTGTCAGGTTGCCGCTGGGCCATGGCCTGGAAGTAGGGAATCAGGTTTTCACCAACATTGGGCAGGGAAATTTTTTCCCCGTCCTGCAGGGCAAACCGCTCTCCGTTTTCTACCAGCATACTGGCCAGCTGACCGCCATAGTACGCTGAAATTCCGGTATCGGTGATGATGACACTGCCGCCAAAGCGGGGCGTGATAATACCCAGGTTGGGAGTGTGGCCCACGATAACGGTTTTTACCTTGTAAGTGTCCAGCAAGTTCCTGACGTGCTCGCTTTCACTGGCTTCCGGATTCATGGCCAGACCGCGATACCACAAGGGACCGGTCTGGGCATCGCCCAGGCTGTCATCCATATCATAAGCGCCAAGAATCTCCGCTCGAATCCTGTCGTTGATCTCAGTCAGTGACTTGTCGAGCATGTCCGGGCCCAGGCCTGCATGCATGAACAACATGTCATTGATACGAATGATGCTGTTGTGACTGCTGACCCAGTCGTTGAAATCACCGCCAGCCTGCTAGGCAAGGCGATGCTCCACGTAACCCGGGGGAAACTCTGCATACCATCTTTCGCGAAAGGCATCATCGATAATGACAGGTTCTTCGCGATTTTCATTCTGGGCTTCGATCGCCTGTACGGTTTGCTGGTAATAGGCATCCTGCAGGCGCTTTGAGTTTCTCGTGGTCAGGGAATCGTATTCACCAGGATGCACGTAACTCAGATCGCCAGTCACATTCATGAATTCGTGATTGCCGATCAGTACATGCACATAACCGCCATCGCGAAGTGCCTGGCGTTCCAGTTTTTGCAGGTGATCGATGATCTTCGTGGTATCCGGGCCGCGGTCGGGAATATCTCCCACCTGGACGAGGTGGGTTTCATCCCCTATCCAGTTGCCGCGTCGATTGATGATGCCGGCCTCACGCAACACCTTGATGAAGTTGTCATAGTCGCCATGGATGTCCCCTACCACCACCAGTCTTTCCACGTCGTCCCATTCATCCTGGATGGACTGGGCCGCCAGTGACCACTGGCATGTGATCAGCAAGCCGACGACAAGAAGCTGTCGTGCGATGGTTTTGTTAATGCTGGAAAGGCTCATGACTTACCCCCGGCAGTCCTCGAGGATCTCATCTTCCAGTTCCTCAGGATCATCAATAATGGCGAAAAACTCTTCCAGGTATTCCAACGAATCTTCCGCATCTTTTTCCCTGACGTGCGTGGTGTCACCGGCGATGGTCATGATTTGCGCGCGGTTGGCACGAAAAGACGCCAGGGTGGTTTCCAGTACAGCTTGCGGTACACAAAAACCTCGCTACAGGCGCTGCGTCACACTGCGTAGCCGCAATTGCGGTGCTGTTTGTGCATAGGAGGCATCGACGTATCCTGATGAATCAAAATCATAGGGAGCAGGAAAATAGCGATTTACGCCGGTTTGCTGAAACAGTTTGGCGTTGTGGCAGCATTCATCCTCGGGGGCGGAGATAAGCGAATAATCTGTATTGGCAACCATAAACATGAACATGTCCACGAGGTTGCCTCTGGCAGGATCCAGTTGGTCCAGGGGAATCTTGTTCAGGTCCACGTTATCCAAGCCGTTCCTGGCAGCCAGCCTGTCCTTGTGTTCAATGAAAATGCCCAGGGATGTCCTGTCACGGTCGCGTTCAGTGTCATGGAAGGTCACGTTCAGCAGGCGAGACCGGAAACTCAGGTCAGTCAACGTGTTAAACAGGCGGTATGCCTGGTCTTCCCTGGCGACATAGCGTGCATAACGGTCGCCTGACTTGCACTGGACAACCAGCTTGATGCGGTTCTGGTTTTCAAACAGGGTGCCGGCAACATCATCCTTGTCGAGATCGACCCATAGCTGCGCATAATTGCAGATATCCTTGCGCAGTCGAAAATTTCCCCTGACTTCATATTTCGCCTCCAGCGATATCTGTTCACCGTTATGCATGTAGGTAAGCAAGCCATCTTCATATTCTTTTTCCTTGTCACGCTCCCGGTTGATCGAGGTAAACGGGCCATGGAGGGTAATATCGAGAATGTCCTGTTCAAGGAACAGCGGGTCAGGTTCGGCACCCAGCAGTACTGTCGGGCAGGTCAGGAAGCCGGAAAGTATTATAGTGACCAGGAAACGATCGAATCGCGGTAGGAGAAGTGTGCTCATATAAGCCTGGTCCCTGATAACTCGTATTTGGGTTTAAACAGTGTAACTCCGGGGCAATAACGGCTCAATAACACCCTGCAATGATGGATTGTGGGAAAATAGTATTCAAAAACAATAATTTACTTGTTTTTGAGTGCGGATTACTATAACCGGGTTCAGCTAAATTCAACGCACTATAAGAAAAATATTATGCATAAATACCTGGACATAGTTGATCATCGAAGCCTCATGATAACCCTGCTTTGCATAGCAGTGACCTGGATCTGCCTGAGGCTGGGTATCAGTTATAACGTTGACCTGATCATTTTCAGCATTGCCATCATTTTTCCACTGGTGTTTACCATTCGTGAAGCTTTTCGTCGTCGACAGAACGCGATCAAGCTGCTCAGCACGCTCAAGGCATCAATCAGTGCCTTTTATTTCAGCCTTGAGAACAGCAACAAGTTGACCCGCGAGGAAAAGCTTCAGGTTCACGAGATGATGAATGGCTTGTCCCAGACCTTTATCCAGGGACTGAAACACAGGAACAACGACAAAATCAGCCAGGTACGCGAGCAAATCCGGAATATTTATGTCTTTGTCGACACCAACCGTAACTCCATTTCAAACAATACTTCCCTGAAACTCATTCGCCTGGTCCAGGATATCCAGGAGGCGGTAGAAAACCTCAATGGCATCAAGATTCACGGCACCCCGGTCAGCCTGCGCGCGTATTGCCTGGTATTTATCTACATCCTTCCTTTTATTTTTACACCCACACTGGTTTACAACCTGTCATCCCATCCCGTCTGGCTCATCTACGTGTTGAGCGTATTGCATGGTTTCATCCTTATGTCTCTGTATAACCTGCAGGAACATATCGAAGATCCATTCGACCAGATGGGTCTGGACGATATCAAGCTGGTGGAATTCCAGTTTCGTGAATCAGAATCCCCTGTTGCCAATAAACCTGAAGCGGCAGAGGCTCCATCACAGTCATAAACCCTCGCTATCTCTCCAAGGTATTGAATAAAAAAGATTTAAATTCAAAGTAAGTGTTTACTATAAAGTGGGTTTCCAGGGTGATTTCAGCCTGTTTGTGGTAAGCCATATCCTGCTTTTGTCACTTAAACCTGATTATTGATAGAAATATAATTATTTAATAAAAATATAATTATCTAATAACTATCATTATTTGGCAGGGGTAGTCTGCAGGATAATTCCCGTACAGTCGAAGGCACCGGGCCAACGACTGCATCAGGCGGGGTTATCGAGGATTTGCCAGAAAGGCTATTTGAACAGCGTGGAGAACTTGCGTGCTTCGCGCTCTTTCCAGGCACCACGATGCCAGGCATCGCTGGCCAGCAGGGGCAGCACGCTGCCAGCTTCGGCAAACACCATCTGCTCGCTGGCTATATCCACCTTGCCCCAGCTGCAGGCTTCTTTCAGGGTAGAGCTGGAGCAGGCGCCATCGCGGGCATCGGCCACCGTGATCTGGATCGCGTATTTGTGCATGTCTACTTCCTTGCCAAGAATCTCGGCACACACCACGGTGTCCTGCGTGAAGTTCTTGGGCACGCCACCGCCGATCATCATCACGCCGGTGGTGCCGGCCTTGATCTTGATGTCGGTCAGTTCACGGAAGTCACGAATCGAATCCAGGGTCAGGTGACTGTCAGGATTGCGATCCTGGTGTACAACCAGGCCGAAGCCGGCGCTGGAATCGGTAAAGGCCGGGCAAAAGATGGGCACATCATGCTTGTAGGCTGTTTCAATCAGGGAGTTGTGCTTCTTGCCGTTGGTTTCACACCAGCGGCCCATCTCCCGAATGAATTCACGGGAGGAATAGGGTTTGGCCGGCAGGGAGTCGGCAATCTCGGCAATGGTGTGGTCAACAGCCTGCAGTTCATGTTCATCGATCAGCGTGTCATAGATGCGATCGATGTACAGGTCGCGCAACTGGCGGTCATCCAGGTCAGCGGAGCCCTGGTAATGCTTGAAGCCCATGGCTTCAAAGAAATCCATGTCGATAATGGTGGCACCCGTGGCGACAATGGCATCCACCATGTTGTATTTCACCAGGTCGGTGTACAGGTTCATGCAGCCGCCGGCCGAGGTGGAACCGGCAATGGTCAGGATGATTGAGCAGTTCTTGTCGGCCAGCATCTGGTTGTAGATGTCTGCCGCCCGTGCCAGGTCACGTGAAGTGAACGACATCTTGCTCATGGAATCGATAATCGGGCGGGAATCAAAACTGGTGATGTCTACATGCTCGACTTCCTTTGACAGCAGGGCTGCCCGGTAATCGTCGGCACTGTTGAGTTTAGCCTGCGTCATGCTTGTTCTCCTTGTTCAATGTCTTGTCCCTGCCTGCGGCTGGCACTGTCATAACGCAACTGGTCATGACCGGTTTTGCCCTGGTACAGGGAGAATTCAGGGATGGTATCGACAATCACCTGCTCGTAGTTGTTGAAATGATTAAAACCGGTGCGCATGCTGACACTGTAGGCACCCATGTTATCCACTTCGATGTAATCACCTTCATCAATATCACCAGGCAGGGTAAACGGACCAGCCATGTAATCAATGCTGTCACAGGTGGGGCCGTAAAAGCTGAATTCGTCCTGCTGCCCGGTGGCCTCAAAGGCGCTGACTTTTCTCACCGGGAACACCATGGCTGGCTGGCCGGCATCAAACAGGCCGCCGTAAGTGCCGTCATTCAGGTACAGGGCATTGTCCTTGCGCAGTTCCACTTTCACGATCAGGGATGCACCTTCCGCGACCAGGGCACGACCCGGTTCACACCACAGCTCACAGGTTTCGCTGACCATGGAGGTTTCGAAACTGTCAATAATGACCTGCAGGTAATCTTCCAGCGGGGGAGGTACCAGTCCGGGATAGACAGACGGAAAACCGCCGCCCACATCCATGATGTCGATAATGACACCGGACTTGATGATCAGCTGGCTGGCTTCAGCCATGGCAATGCGAAAGGCATCGGGATTCATCAGCTGAGAGCCGGCATGAAAGCAGATGCCCAGTTTCTCGGCATGCTGCCTGGCCCGGAAGAGCAGGTAGGCGGCTTTTTTGCCGGCAATGCCGAACTTGCCAGCCAGCGAATGATTGCTGTGCCGGTTCGAGACGCTGATGCGCACGAACAGGTTGAGGTCGTCCGCGGCACCGGTTTCGGTCAGGATCTTGTCGAGTTCAGACTCGGAATCCAGGGAGAAATCGCGAATGCCGTATTCAAAATAGGCACGACGAAT
>Ga0181559_10006392_pt1 | contig 11119 bp, 3 predicted proteins | sample 011ome_21_FD_133752 | JGI IMG/M metagenome (GOLD analysis project Ga0181559, IMG submission 133752) | Coastal salt marsh microbial communities from the Groves Creek Marsh, Skidaway Island, Georgia - 011508AT metaG (megahit assembly) | ecosystem: Environmental > Aquatic > Marine > Intertidal zone... | reverse complement strand
CGGCGTCTGAGGGCCGTTCTTACAAGCGAATGTCGGGTTGGAGTTCAAAGGCGTCAGTTGGAGTTGAAAGGCGTCGAGGGCGGGGATTGAAAGGGAGGGGTGGGCGGAGAGATGCGCCGGGCAAAGTCCTTAAGGATCGGCGTTCACCACGCGAACGCGGTCGTATGGGGACCAGTGTATAGAACGCACCTGAATGACGAGATTGATGATGATGCGAGAACGGCGGGCGGTCGCGCGTCAGCGCGCGGCCGCGTCCTCCTCCGCCGCCCGCGCGATGACGCTCGTCGTCGTCGTCGTCGTCGTCGTCGTCGTCGTCGTAGCGCTCCGCGCCGCGTCGGCTCGTGGGCGGCGCGGACGCGAACCGCGCGCGTCTGTCGGCATCCGCCGACGCCGCGGCGGCGGCGTCGTCGTCGCCGCCGCCGCCGCGGCTCGTCGGCAGCGGCGACGCGCTCCTCGCGCGCTCCTCCTCGTCGTGATGATACCCCGGCCCTTTCTCTTTCTCTCTCGCCTCGATCGCGGCGATCTCCTCTTTCGTCGCCATCGTGAACGCGGCGTGGAATCGCTGTTCGCCGTACTCGGTCTTGACGTGAAAGACGTCGCGCTGCGTCGCGGCGTCCGCGGCGTCCGCGCCGACGCGTCCGGCGCCGCCCGCCTGCCGCCGCGGCCGCATCTCGCGGACGAGCTTCAATCGCAGGTCTACCTTCATGACGCGTCCGGCCTCGAGGAATATCGACGCCGGGGCGACCGCCCATCGCTCGGGCGACCCCGCGCGGACGGTGAGCTCGAGCGCGTTTCGCGTCAGATTCCGCAGCGTGACGGACGCGCGATACGCGTGATGTAACCGCACGCCGCGTATCTCCGGCTCTCTCGGGGTGATCTCTATCATGTCCGACATGACGGCGCGCCCCGTGCGTCGCTCGTGCGCGTCGCTCGCGCGGCGCCCTGCTCTGCGCGCGCGTTCTCGGCTCGCGCGTCGCGCGGTGTGGAGAACGTTGGGAGACCGTTGAATTTTTTTTAGCGGTCGGGCGGCCGCGCTGCCGAGACGAAATTCAAATCCTCGGAGCAGCCGACACGCGGTGGGTTTCCTCGAAAACGTACGCGTACGCCTGACCGTTTGCTCGTACGACGCGTACGCGCGAGTCAACGCGGCGCGGCCTCCGCCGACGGACGAGAATTTCGATTGCGACGCGCGCGCGGGGCAGTGGGCGAGGCGCGCGGGCTTACCGCGGGGACGGTCGACGCGCTCGAGGAGTCGTCGTCGTCGGCGGAAACACGCGCGGCGCGCGCGGCGCGGGTCCGTATCGGGGGCTCGCGTCGCGCGCGTCGCGCGGAGGCGTCTCGCGCGGAGACGCGCGGAGACGCGCGACCGCGCACGTCATCGTCGTCGTCGTCGACGTCTGACCCGGCGCGCGAGTCGTCGTTCCGACCGCCTCGCTCGCGTCGTCCGTCATGAGCGTCGAGGACGCGCGCGTCGCGTTCATCGCGGACAAGATCGCGGAGTGCTTCGGGCTCGACCTCGACGTCGCGAACGCGAGCCTGTCCCCGCATCACGGCGCGCTCGGGGAGTTCTTCAAAGCGGACGGCCCGCCGAAGCTCATCTTCCTGCATCAGGCGCGTCCCATCTCGCACTGGTCCCCATACGACCGCGTCGGCGTGGTGAACGCCGATCCTCGAGGACTTTCTCTCCCGGCGCATCTCTCCGCCCAGGGTCCCTCACTGGTTTCAATCCCGACACACCTCGACGTCTATCAACTCCGCTTCTGACGCCTTTCAACTCCGCGGGCCCCGACGTTCGCTCGTGTGGACCCTCGACCCTCAGATACCGGAGCGATGGAACGCCGACGCGGGCGCGTTCGAGCAGACGTCGAAAACCCCGAAGCTGACGCTGACGTCCGGGGAGGACGACCGCGTCGTCGGCAAGGCGCTGTATTTCCTCCGAACGAACCCTCGAGGCGTCGCCGCGGGGGACAAACTCAACGTCGGGGACCTGGCGTCCGGGGTGGTCGCCGAGGGCGCGTTGGAGTCGCTCTCCGCCATCGTCAACGCGATGTATCTCCCCGCGCTGCGCGGACAAAAAGACTGGGGGAAGCTCAACGGCACCGCGGACATGGCCGCGAATACGGACGAGTTCTTGGGCGACGTTCGACGGTTCGGCGCGGCGATCGCGGAGGCGGCGGCGTCGTTGCGAGCCGTCGCGGAGCTCGCCAAGCCGGCGAGCGAATACGTCGCGTCCGTCGAGCTGAAACCGAGCGCGTTTAAGACCGCCGCGGAGGACGCGAAGACGCTGTTTCACATGAACAGAGTCCTGGATAAGTGGGTTTTCGAGACGAACGCGCTGGTGGAGGAGCGGCAGCCGGTGTTCGACCTCGAGGCGGGGGAGGCGTCGCCGGGCGCGGGGGGCGCCGCCCGCGGGAAGCGATCGTCGAAGACGAAACCCGGCCCCGGCGGGGGCAAGGAAAACGCGGGACCCAACGCGGGTCCGTCCGCCGAGCCGTCGCCGTACGACGACGTCGCGGACGACGACGACGACGACAGAGTCCCGCGGAAGAAGCGCCCGCCGCTTCCGAAAGAGTCCCCGGACGCGGGCCCGGACACGGAGCTGAACTACTGGCGCACGCGCATGGGCGTCCTAAACTCCATCACGGAGCAGCTCAAGGCGCGTTCTCCTCACACTGGTCCCCGTACGGCCCCGTTCGCGTGGTGAACGCCGTTCCTTGAAGACTTCGCCCGGCGTGTCTCTCCGCCCAGAGTCCCCCGCTCACAATCCCCGCCATCGACGCCTTTCAACTTCAACTGACGCCTTTCAACTCCACCCCGACGTCGCCTCTCGTGGACCCTCGACCCTCAGTCGCGCGAATCGCGACTGGTGCTCGGCGTGGCCACCGCGGCGCGGTCGCAGTCGCACCGCAACTGGAAAGCCACGGACGTCAAGCTCACGGACGCGATCAACGAGGCCAAGGACAACGTCAAGTACCTCGTCACGCTGGAGAAAGCCCTCGAGCCGATGTACATCGGCGCCCCCGCGCAGGTTATGGAATCGCTCCCCGCGCTCGTCAACGGCGTCAAGATGATGTACGCCATCGCTCGGTATTACAACACCTCCGAGCGGATGACGCGGTTGTTCGCGAAGATCACGAATCAGATGGTGACGTGTTGTAAGAGCTACGTGCACGAGCTCGGGCCGAACTTGTGGGGGATGGATAAGAGCGAGCTCATGAGGCGTCTGCGCGAGTGCGCGGCGCTTTACGAGGCGTACAGAAAGACGTACGAAAACGCGAGGGAGAAGATGGCGCAGGCGAAGGGGAAGCAGTTTGACTTTGACGTCGAGAAGATTTTCGGGAAATTCGACGTCTTCGCGCGCAGGTGCAAGAAGCTGATCGACATGTTTGGGAGCATCATTCAGTTTGAAACGCTCGCGAAGAATACGTTCATCGACGGCATGGACGTCCTCGGGAAGCGATTCTTCAAAGTCGTGGACGAGTTCAAACGCAAGCCGTATCCGCTGCTCGATTTCCAAAACAACCAGTACGAGCGAGATTACCTCGAGTTCAACGTGAACATCGCGGACATCGAGTTTTCGCTGCAGGAGCTGATCGACAAGAGCTTCGAGACGATAACGTCCACGGAGGCGGCGTTACGATTACTCGCGCAGTTTGAATCGATCATCCACAGAGACGCGTTGAAGCAAGACCTCGCGAACAAGGCGTTTTTGATCTTCAAAAACTACGGCGCGGACTTGGAGGCGGTGCAGCAGACGTACGAGAAGAACAAGCACGCGCCGCCGGTCAGTCGAAACGCGCCGCCGGTCAGCGGCGACATCATGTGGTCGCGTCAGTTGCTTCGCCGGATCGAAGAGCCGATGCGTCACTTTTCGAAAAACCCAGCCATCATGCGTTCGCACAACAGCAAGAAGATCATCAAGACGTACAACAAGACCGCGCAGGCGCTGGTGACGTACGAAACGCTATGGATCGACGCGTGGACGCGCGGAATCGAAGACGCGAAGGTTGGCTTGCGCGCCACGCTCGTGGTGAAACACCCGAGGACGGGCAAATTCGTCGTGAATTTCGACAAGGACATCATGATTCTGATTCGCGAGGCGAAACACCTCGTGCGCATGGATGTGGAGATCCCGGAGAGCGCGAAGATGGTCTTACTCCAGGAGGACAAGTTCAAGTCGTACTACAACGACCTCTCGCACGCCATCGACGAGCACGCGCGGATCATATCCACCATCCCGCCGGTGTCCTTGCCGCTGCTGACGCCGCATCTGCAAGACTTGGAGGCGGCGATCGAACCCGGGATGACGGACCTCACGTGGATGTCTACCAACATCGACGTGTACCTCAAGCGCGTGCACCAGAGCATTAAGGCGACGGAGCTGCTGGTGAACAAGACGAACGACTTCATCGCGAGCCGGATCGACATGAACCTGAAGACGATCGCGAAGACGATGATGGTGGTGATGCCCACGGACGAGTCGGCGACGCTCGAAGAGTTTGTCGCGGGGCAGAATAAAATCGTGAAGCGCGCGGGAGAGGACATGACGGTGCGCTCGGACGAGATCAGGCGCGCGTGCGACGAGCTCGTGGACCTGATCGAGCTCTCGCCGCGCGATAACGTCGGCATCGTCGAAGTCGACGCGGACGCGATCGAAGAGTTCAAAGGGCATTTCGCGCGTTTGACGTACAGCGCGGTGCTCCGAGCGACGCGGCAGTCGTTCGCGGCGATTAAGAACCGCATCGGCACGCGCATGGGCGGCGGATTCTTATTCCTCGAGCGCCCGTTCTTCGAGGTCGAGGTCGAGCTGCAGGTCCCGAGCGTGGTGTTGAACCCGAACCTGGACGAGATCCAGATCGCGGTGAACGGCGTCGCGAAGAAGGTTCTGAAGGCGTCGCTCGCGATCAAGCGTTGGGGTCAAACCGATCTCAACGGCGACGAGGAAAACGTCCCCGGCGTCGACTACGACTCCATCGGCACCGGGACGTTCTACGACGAGATCGCGTCCGACATGGAGGTCGTGAAGCTCGTCCTGTTGCTCACCGGCGCGATCGACGGCACGAAGGCGAACGTGAACGCGTTCATCGACGGGTACAAAGAGTGGGACTTTTTGTACCTCTCGTCGCTTCAGGAGGCGTACGAGGCGTTTACCAACTCCAAGCCGTCGCTCGAGCGGTTCGAACAGGAGATTAAAAAGTACATGGACATCGAGACGCACTTCGTGAAGATGTCCCCGGCGCACAACATCGGCGCGCTGTCGCTCGACATCCAGCCGTTAAAGCTCGCGCTCAAGGCGGAAGCCGCGGCGTGGAAGACGCAGTTCGCGAAGAACCTCCACGAGTACGGCGCGGGGAAGCTGCAAGACGTTTACCAGTACATGAAGGACACGACGATGCGTCTGAACCGCAAGGTGGAGGACTTGGACGACGTCCGCGTCATCATGGACATGCAGCAAGACATCCGCGTGAAGGAGTCCGAGCTCGACACCTTGCTGGGGCCGATCGAGGAGGTGTACGCGCTTCTGCACCGCTACGAGGTGAAGGTGCCGGACGAGGAGACGGATCTCGTCGCTGAGCTGCGGTACAGCTGGACGCGGATGACGCTGCTCGCGTCGTCCGTGGGCGAAAACCTCACGCGGCTGCAGATGGGGTTCAAGCGCGAGCTCCTGAAGGACGTGAAAGTCTTCGTCGTCGACGCCGCGGAGTTTCGCGAGGACTGGGACGCGAACGGGCCGATGGTGCCGGGGTGTAAGCCCGCGGAGGCTGTCGAGCGGCTGCGGAAATTTTCGCAGCTCTTCGCGTCGAGGAAACGCAAGTGGGTCAAGTACTGCGCCGGCGAGACGCTCTTCGGGCTGCCGGTCACGCAGTACCCCGAGCTCGAGAAGACGGAGAAGGAGCTCGAGTTTTTGAACCGCCTGTACGACCTGTACACCGCGGTGATCAGCACCGTGGACGGGTACGCCGACATCCTGTGGGCGGACGTCACGACCAATCTCGACGCGATGACCGAGCAGGTGACGCAGTTCCAGGCGCAGTGCCGGAAGCTCCCGAAGGCGCTGAGAGAGTGGGACGCGTACGTGGACCTGCGGAAGAAGATCGACGAGTTCCTCGAGATGCTGCCGTTCATTCAGGCGCTCACGGATCAGTCCATGCGCGACCGGCACTGGAAGGCGTTGCAGGAGATCGTCGGCGTCAAGCTCAACCTGAGAGAGGACGAGTTCAAGCTCGCGGATCTGCTCGACGCGAACATCCTGCCGCACGCGGACGACATCGAGGACCTCACCTCCGGTGCGGTGAAGGAGGCGCAGGTGGAGACGAAGCTCGCGCAGATCGCGGAGGAGTGGGAGGACTTGAACTTCAACTTCACGGAGTTTAAGAACAAAGGTAACGTCCTGCTGGAGCCGGCGACGACGGGGGAGCTCATCGAACGCCTCGAGGACTCGCAGATGTCCTTGGGGTCGATGGCGACGAACCGGTACTCCGCGCCGTTTAAGACGGGCGTCCAGGACTGGATCGTCAAGCTCGCGACCGTGGGGGATATCATCGAGATGTGGCTCGTCGTGCAAAACATGTGGGTGTACATGGAGGCGGTGTTCAGCGGCGGGGACATCGTGAAGCAGCTCCCGCAAGAGGCGAAGCGGTTCCAGAACATCGACAAGCAGTTCATCAAGGCGGTTCGAGACGCGGTGGAGACTCGGAACGTCGTCGCGGTGTGCACGGAAACGGACACGCTGTCGACGTTACTGCCGATTCTCACGGAGCAGCTCGAGCTGTGCCAAAAGTCGCTCACCGCGTTTCTGGACACGAAGCGCGCGCAGTTTCCGCGCTTTTACTTCGTCTCGGACCCGACTTTACTCGAGATTTTATCCCTCGGTTCGAACCCGCCCGCGGTGACGCCGCACTTTCAGTCCGGACTGTTCGACTCCGTCACGAACGTCTCGTTCGACCGGCACGAGCCGTCGAAGATGGTGGACATGTCCTCGCAGCAGGGCGAAGTCGTGCGGTTCCAGAGGATGACGGGCGGCGGCGTCATGGCGGACGACCCCGTCTTCGCGGTGGGCAACATCGAAGTGTGGCTTCAGAATCTCGTCGACGGGATGCAAAACACGGTCAAGAGCGTCATCAAACAAGCGCACGAGGACGTGAACGAGCAGGATCTGGAGACGTTCATCTTCCAGCACCCGGCGCAGATCTCGCTTCTGGGGATTCAGTTCCTCTGGACGTCGGACACGCAGGGCGCGTTGACGGTTGCCAAGAAGGAGAAGTCCGCGATGCAAAAGGCGTTCAAAAAGACGGATGCCATCTTGAAGGAGATGATCGTCATCACGACGCGGCCGACGCTCGGGAAGAACGACCGGAAGAACCTCGAGACGTGCATCACCGTGCACGTGCACCAGAGAGACACCTCGGAGGATCTCATCAAGAAGCGCGTCAGAGACCCGGCGGATTTCGAGTGGATGAAACAGTGCCGGTTCTACTGGTCCAAAGAGCAGAACACGGTGATCATCTCGATCTGCGACGTGGATTTCGAGTACTCGTACGAGTACCTCGGCGTGAAGGAACGCCTCGTGATCACGCCGTTGACGGACATCTGCTACGTCACGCTGTCGCAGGCGCTCGGGATGTTCCTCGGCGGCGCCCCCGCGGGTCCCGCGGGGACGGGAAAGACGGAGACGACGAAGGATCTCGGAAACACGCTCGGGAAGTACGTCGTCGTCTTCAACTGCTCCGATCAGATGGACTACAAGGGCATGGGGAAGATCTACCGCGGGTTGGCGCAATCGGGTCTCTGGGGCTGCTTCGACGAGTTCAACCGCATCAACCTAGACGTCTTATCCGTGTGCGCGCAGCAGGTGTTTTGCGTCCTTCAGGCGATTCGCGAGCGGAAGAAGGAGTTCGTCTTCACCGACGGCACCACCGTGTCCCTGGACCCTCGCGTGGGGTACTTCATCACGATGAACCCGGGCTACGCCGGTCGCCAGGAACTCCCGGAGAACCTCAAGATGCTGTTCCGCGGCGTCACGATGATGGTGCCGGACCGGCAGATCATCAAAAAAGTCAAGCTCGCGGCCTGCGGCTTCCAGCAGAACGAGTTTCTCGCCAAGAAGTTTTTCGTCCTGTACGGCCTCTGCGAGCAGCAGCTCTCGAAGCAGGCGCACTACGATTTCGGGTTGCGCAACATCCTGTCCGTGCTGCGCACGATGGGCAGCGCGAAGCGCGATAACCCGGACAAGTCCGAGATTTACCTCGCGATGCGCGCGCTGCGCGACATGAACATGTCCAAGTTTGTCGCCGAGGACGTGACGCTCTTCTTGTCGCTCATCGACGACATCTTTCCCGGGATCAAAGCCGACAAGGCCAAGTTTGAAGACGTCGAGGCCGCGATGGCGAAAGTCGCCACCTCGAAAGGGTTGCAGCTCCACCCGACGTGGCTCGCGAAGTGTGTGCAGCTGTACGAAACGTACCTCGTGCGGCACGGGATCATGGTCGTCGGCCCGACGGGCGCGGGGAAGACGGCGATTTGCGAGACACTCGCGGGGGCGCTCACGGAGCTCGGAACGAAGCACAACATTCTGAAGATGAACCCGAAGGCGATCACCGCGCCGCAGATGTTTGGGAGGATGGACGCGTCGACGGGCGATTGGACGGACGGGATCTTCGCGGTGCTGTGGCGACGGGCCGCGAAGGAGAAGAAGAACAACACGTGGATCGTGCTCGACGGCCCCGTCGACGCGATTTGGATCGAAAACTTGAACACGGTGCTGGACGACAACAAAGTCCTGACGCTCGCGAACGGCGACCGCGTGCAGATGTCCGGCGCGATGAAGGCGATGTTCGAGCCGGAGAACCTGAATAACGCATCGCCCGCGACCGTTTCACGCGCCGGTATCATCTTCGTGTCCGAGACGGAGCTCACGTGGAAGCCCGTCGTCGCGTCGTGGCTCGCGACGCGTAAGAAACCGGAGGCGGAGCTGTTGCGACCGCTGTTCGACAAGTACGTCGACGCGATCATTCACACGATTCGCATGGAGTGCAAGCCCGTGATGGGCGGCGTTCCGTGGGAACACGTCTCGCGGGACTTTTGCTCCGTGACGACGTTGCTCACGATGCTGAAGGCTGTCCTTTTGCCGTACGAAGAGCAGTCGGAGCCGCTCTCCGAGGGGCACTACGAGCGTCTGTTTTTGTACAGCCTCACGTGGTCGCTCGGGGGGATGTTGAACTTCAACGACCGACCGAAACTGAACCGAGCGCTCGTCGCGCTCAGTGAAGGGAACCACCCCGCGTTCGACGAGGACTCCAAGGACACGTTCTTCGAGTACTTCGTCTCCGACGACGACACGGAGTGGAAGCACTGGAACGAGAGAGTGCCAAATTGGGAGTACCCGCGAGACGAGGAGACGCCCAAGTTTGCGCGCTTAATCATCCCCACGCTGGACTCGGTCCGCCTCGAAGCCCTCCTCGGGTTAGTCACGAGCGTGGACAAGCAAGCGCTGTTCGTGGGCGGGCCGGGCACCGCGAAGACGACCGCGATCAAGTCGTTCATGTCCGGTTTCGACCTGGACGAGACGACGCAAAAGAGCATCACGTTTTCGTCGCTCACGACGCCGCAGACGTTTCAAATTTCCATCGAATCCGCCGTGGAGAAGCGACAAGGGAAGTACTTCGGGCCGTCGGGGGGCAAGAAGATGCTCGTCTTCATCGACGACATCTCCATGCCCGCGATGAACGACTGGGGCGACCAAGTCACGAACGAGATTGTCCGGCAGCTCTTGGAGCAAGGAGGCGTCTACTCGTTGGAGAAACCCATCGGGGACATGAAGTTTATCATCGACTGCAAGTACCTCGCGGCGATGAACACCCCGGGCGGCGGCAAGAACGACATCCCGAACCGCCTGAAGCGACACTTCGCCATCTTCAACGTGCCGTTACCGTCCGTCGCGGCGATCAACAACATCTTCGGGCAGCTCGTCGCCGGGCGATTCTCGTCGGATGTCTTCTCCGCGGAGGTTGTCGAAACCGCGGGGAAGCTCGTCCCGATCACGATCGACCTGTGGAACAAAGTCCAGGCGAAGATGCTGCCGACGCCTGCGAAGTTTCACTACCTGTTCAACATGCGCGAGCTCTCGAAGGTGTTCCAAGGCGTCATCTTGGCCGAGCGCGACAGGTTCAAGCTCGGGTTCGACGCGTCCGCCGGTTTCGGCGCCGGGGTCAAATCCCCGGAAGGGTACCTCGTCGCGCTGTGGCGGCACGAGTGCGAGCGCGTGTTTTGCGACAAGCTCACGACGCACGAGGACAAGGACTGGGGCGGCGAGCTCATCATGAAGCTCGTCAGAGACACGTACGGCAAGGACATGGCCAAGGAGGTGGAGGAGCGGCTGTACTTTGTCGACTTTTTACGAGACCCGGTGATGGACGCCGAGACGGGAGAGATCATCGACGCGAACCCGTCCTTCTACGAGTCCACGCCGAACCTCGCGCACCTCACGGACGTCGCGATGAAAAAACAGGCGATGTTCAACGAGACGAGCAAGTCCATGAAGCTCGAGCTCGTCTTGTTCGAAGACGCGTTGAAGCACATGATGCGCATCTCTCGGCTGCTGTGCATGGATCGCGGGAGCGCGCTTCTCATCGGCGTCGGAGGGAGCGGGAAGCAGTCGCTCACGCGGCTCGCGGCGTACATCGCCGGCGCGTTTCCGTTCCAAATCCAAATCACGAAGACGTACAACCAGACGAACTTGTTCGAGGACATCAAGGCGTTGTACGTGAACGCCGGGCTCAAGGGGAACAAGGTTGCGTTTATCTTCACTGACGCCGAGGTGAAGGACGAGTCGTTTTTGGAGTACATCAACCAGCTCCTGATGACTGGCGAGGTCGCGGGTTTGTTCCCGAAGGAGGAAGTGGACGCGCTCGTGAACGACTTGAGACCGGTGATGAAGAAAGCCGCGCCCGAGCTCGAGGACACGCAGGATAACTTGTGGAACTTCTTCATGGGACGCGTCCGGGATAACCTGCACTTGTGCCTGTGCTTCTCGCCCGTCGGGGATAAGTTTTCCACGCGCGCGAGAAACTTCCCGGGTCTCATCAACGGCTGCACGATCGACTGGTTCCTCCCTTGGCCG
>Ga0181559_10006391_pt1 | contig 11121 bp, 9 predicted proteins | sample 011ome_21_FD_133752 | JGI IMG/M metagenome (GOLD analysis project Ga0181559, IMG submission 133752) | Coastal salt marsh microbial communities from the Groves Creek Marsh, Skidaway Island, Georgia - 011508AT metaG (megahit assembly) | ecosystem: Environmental > Aquatic > Marine > Intertidal zone... | reverse complement strand
GAGCCGAAGTATGAAAAGTTCTGGAAGTCGTTCGGCAAGGCGATCAAGCTCGGGATCATCGAAGACGCGAGCAACCGCGTGCGCCTCGCCAAGCTTCTTCGATTCCAAACCTCGAAGTCCGACGGCAAGCTCGTCTCTTTGGAGCAGTACGTCGAACGCATGAAGGAGGGCCAAAAGTCGATTTATTACATCACCGGAGAATCCATCGACGCGCTCAAAAACTCTCCGTTCCTCGAGAAGCTCATCTCCAAGGACTTCGAAGTCATCTACTTCACCGATCCCATCGATGAGTACACCATGCAAAACTTGACTGAATTCGATGATTTCAAGTTCTCCAACGCGAGCAAGGAAGACCTCAAGTTTGGCGACGCGGACGACGACGAAAAGGCTCGCTTTAAGAAGACGAAGGAGGCGTTCAAGTCTTTCACCACGTGGTGGAAGAGCAAGCTTCCGGACACCATGATTGAAGCGGTCAAGGTCTCCAACCGCCTCTCCACCACCCCGTGCGTCGTCGTGTCGTCCAAGTACGGCTGGTCCGCAAACATGGAACGCATCATGAAGGCGCAAGCCATGGGCGACGAATCCCGTCACGAGTACATGCGCGGCAAGAAGACGCTCGAAGTGAACCCGAGACACCCGATGATCGCGGCGCTCAAGGAACGCGCGGCTACGGATCCGGACTCCGAAGAAACGGAAACGTTGGCCAAGCTCATGTTCGAAACCGCGATGTTGGAATCTGGTTTCTCGTTCGACAAGCCTCAAGAGTACACCTCTCGCGTTTTCGACTTGTTGAAGTCGAACATGGGCATCGAAAAGGATGCTGAACTCGTCGACGAGACCCAGTTCCACTTGCCGGAAGAAGAAGACGAGGAAGATAAAAAGGAAGAAACCAAGGAAGAAACCAAGGAAGCTCCGAAAGACGAGCTCTAAACGATTTTAATATGAGATGACACGCGAATTTTGTGTTAAAAGCGAGAACAAAACAAACTCATCGGAAGGCATCGTAAGCTTTTCACCGACGACCGCTTAGCGAGCCTGGAAGCGTGACGAAGCTGCGTCGACCCGGTCCCGCTCGTGTAGTCATCTGAAGTCCCGCAAATGCTGGGCCGCGAACTGGCAGCATGCGTCGGCTCGATTTCGGTTCGCGCGCGGGAGCGGGAGAAGGCGCGGGCGCCGGGGAAAGGTCTTCGTCGAGTCCCTCGTCGTCGAGACGGATCAGTTCGAAATGGATTTCCACGTCTCCTGCGCGCGCATCGCCGACGCTTTCCGCATGTTCCTCGTAGCGTTCGAGTGATTCCGTCCCCGACATGAGCACGCCACCGTTGTCTTCCACCGTTTCGTGCAACGCGACGAAGTCGCAAAAGTATCCGGTGCGATCTCGATCGACGTCGGACGCACCACACCTTCCGAATTCTTTCCCTGGAAACGGAATCTCGTTCGAGCATTCATCAGGAAACATGAAACCGCAAATGTGCATCGTGTGCATCGTGCCCTGCTCGCCGTTCGGGACGTATAACACGAAAGACATCGACGCGAAATCGTTCTCCGCCGTCGGCCATTTGACGGCGAGAAAGCTCGCGCCTACCTCCACAGCGGCGGTATCCGCCGCATCGACGGCTTCGCGCTCGACGAAAGGTTGAATCGTGACATCAGCGGCAAGAACTGAGTCATCGATGAACATTTCAAGTTCATCCATCGCCCTGTGAACGTCTTCGGCTATTTTCTCGGGTAGCTCGCGGAAGTACTCGCTCGCGTTCACAGTAGAAGTCGCTGAAGGGTCATCCGCCGCGACGACGCGCGAACAGAGACACGCCGAGACGAAAACGAGGAAGGTTGTAAAGATTTGGTTTCTCATGTGCGCTTCCCTTGCGCGTGCGTCGGTTTGTGACGCGTGCGGTGGGCGCGCGTGCCCAGAGTCGACGAGAGTACACACGCCGCCGAGATACGATGGATTGGTAATCAAACATAGTATGTTATCATTAACACCGAGCGTTTTCAAATCATCGTCGCGCTCACGCGGTGGCTATTCCGCAAAGCTCCTTCAACTCGCTTCCACTCAAGCTCTCGGAGTCCAGCAAGCGTCGCGCAATCGTGTGCAAATCGCCCTCGTGTTGAGTGAGTAAATCTTTCGCGCGTTTATACGCCGCGTCGAGCATCGCTTTCACCTCGATCTCGATCAGCTGTCGAGTTTCGCTCGACAACTCATCGGACGCGTAGTCTTGCGACGCCAAGCCGACTTTTTCGCTCATGCCGTAGCGCGTCACCATCTCTCGCGCCAGACGGGTGGCTTGCTGTAAATCACTCGAAGCCCCGGTGGTGATCTCCTCGGGACCAAAGATGAGCTCCTCCGCCACACGACCGCCCATGGTGACGTCGAGCATGGCGAGCAGTTGTCTTCGCGTCATTTGCAATTCGTCCTTCTCGGGGAGTTGCATCACCATCCCCAACGCTTGCCCTCGCGGAACGATGGTCGCCTTGTGCACCGGACGCGCGCCCTTCGTGCGAAGCGCCACCAACGCGTGCCCACCTTCGTGATACGCCGTCAACTTGCGATTTTCGGGCGTGATGATGGCTGATGTGCGCGCGGCGCCCATCAAGATGCGATCCTTGGCGAAATCGAGGTGCTTGGCGCCGACGCTCGCGACGCCGTCGAGCGCGGCTTTAAGCGCGGCGATGTTTATCAAGTTTGCCAAGTCAGCGCCGCTGAAACCGGGAGTGCCACGCGCGACGACGTCGAAGTCGACATTATCCGCCATCTTCACGCCCTTGGCGTGCGCCTGTAAAATTTCGCGGCGGCCGCCGACGTCGGGATTGGGCACGGACACCGTGCGATCGAATCGCCCTGGACGAATCAAAGCCTTGTCCAACATCCCCGGTGTGTTCGTGGCCGCGAGCACGATGACGCCCTCGCTCGCTTTAAAGCCATCGAGCTCGGTCAAGAGTTGGTTCAACGTCATGCGAGTGTTTTGTTGGTCCTTAGGGTTTCTCGCCGCCCCCACGGCGTCGATTTCGTCGATAAAAATGATGCACGGCGCGTTTTGCTTAGCCGCCTTGAAGAGATCTCGCACTCTCCGCGCGCCGACGCCGACGAACATCTCTTCGAACTCGCTACCGCTGCTGTAAAAGAATGGCACGCCCGCTTCGCCCGCGACCGCCTTGGCGAGCATCGTCTTCCCCGTTCCCGGCGGGCCGACGAGAAGCAAGCCTTTGGGTAACTTACCGCCGAGTTTGGTGAACTTTTCCGGCGCCTTGAGGTACTCTACGATCTCCACCAACTCCGCCTTGGCCTCGTCCACGCCCTTGACGTCGTCGAAAGTCGTCGTCTGCGTGTTTTGATGCGGCTTGACGCTTTCGCCGCCTAAAATCGCCTTGCTCACCCCTCCGCGATCCTCCAAGAGCGCCCCGATCCCGCTCAGCACGATGAACGCCGTCCCCAGCGTGCGCACCGTGCGCCACAATTGCGCCTTGAAAGTCGGTTCGAGCTGTTGCGTGTACAACGGGTTCTTTTCGCTTCCGAGCGCCGCCACCGCGGGCGCCGCGTTCGCCGCGCTCGCCCCCGCGTTCGCGCCGAAGATCGACCCCAACGACGCCAACATCCCCTTCGGCGCCGCATCGCTCTCCGTCGCCGTCGCGCTCGCACCGATTGCGCCCGTCGTCGCCGCCGCCTCCGCCGTCGCGCCTCTGTGCACCGCGCGCGCCAACGCGCTCTCGTTCACTCGATCGAGCGCCACGAGCGCCTTCAGGTACTCCGCCGTGTTCGCCTCCGTGCGCACCGCGGCGCCGTTTTCATACGCCTCGATCACCTCCGCGTGTCGTCCTCCCGCGTTCGCGTCTCGCAGGGACGTCGTCAATCGCCTTCGCAGCGTCGTCGACGCCGGTGACGCGACGGCGCGCGACGATGACGACGACGCGGACGCGGACGACGTCGCGCGCGCGAGCTGCGTCGCGCATCGCGCGCCGCCGCGTTTGATCGCGCGTCTCGCGATCTCGCGCAGCATCGCGTCGCGAACGCGCGGACGCGCGCCGACGAATGGCGCGTCGTCGTCATCAATCTTCCACCGCGCCGCGTGATTTCTTCCACGTCTTCATTCGTCGAATCGCTCGTTGATTAAAATACTACACCTCCAACGGGACGAAACCGAGGCGAAGACGCGCGTCTCGAGCTCGCGTCGCGCGTTCACTCGTCGTCGTCGTCGTCGTCGTCGTCGTCCATGAACTCGGCAAACTCGCCGAGATCCTCCGCGGGCGCGGCGGCGGGCGCGGGCGCCTTGACGCCGAAGGCGACGGCGTCGCGCGCGTCGGCGAGCGCGCTCGGCTCGATCGCCGTCTTGGGCGCGCGCGCGCGCGCACCGGCGGTCTTTCTCGCCTCGGCCGCGCGTTCGAGCTCGATCGAGCTCGCGTCGACCGCTTTCGGCGGTCCGATGTCCCAGTTATCGTTCAACAAATTCATCTCCGTGGGCACGTGAATACCGGGGCGATTGGAGAGTTTGGGCAACGGATGCCTGTTCACCACCGCCGCCATCGCGTGCGCGTCCGCCAAACTCGGCGGTTCGATGAACTGCCGCATTAATATCGCCTTGGCTCCTATTTTCACATCCTCCGCGTCGATCGTTCCTCGCCCCGCGTGTCTCGCCGCGCACGCGCTCTCCTCCAGCGCCTCGCTCGCGTACCGGTGCATGAACTCCATCCCTTGCGAGATGACCTTACGATCGACGTCCGTCACGCCCTGCGCGGATCGAATCGGTTCGCGCGTCGTCGTCAGTCCTTCGTTCGCGCGTTCGTCGTCCTCGCGCGTCGCGTCGGTCGCGTCGCGCGTCTCTCGCACCATCTCTCGCAGGATCTCTCGCGCCGCCGCCGCGTCTCTCGGCACGTATCGTTTCCCTCGTCCCTCGTCCTCGTCCTCGTTCGTCTCCAACGCTCGCGCGTCGTCGTCTTCGCGTTCGCGCGCGCCCTCTCGCGCGCTTTTCTCTTCATCCTCGTCCTCGTCGTCGTCGCCCTCGAGCGTCTCGCGCGCCTCTCGTCGCTTCTTCGCCTCCGCGGCGAGTCGAATGGCTTTCTTTTGTTCGGGCGTCAGCCCGCTGTTCACCATCGCCGCGACCGAGGGGAGTCGATCGCGTCGTTTCTTCGCCGACGCGCTCGGCGCCTTGCGCTTCGGCGCCATCGCGGCCGTCGAGGTCGGCGTCGTGATTTGGACGACCGTCGATTTTGCGCGCGCGTTCGTGCCTTTCGCGTTCGACGCGCGGCGATTCGGAATGCGATCGCGACGCGCGACGTCGGGCGTCATACAATCGCGCGATGGCGCGCTCCAATAAAGTGCGCGCGTCGCACGTCCTCGTCAAGCACGCGGATTCGCGACGACCGGCGAGCTGGCGCGATCCCGAGGGCGCGCACATCGCGAAAAAGGCGCGTTTCGAACGCATCGCGAACGAATGAAAAATGAGTCGGCCTGACGACGGACACAACGGATGGACGGACGGACGGACCCGATGCGGCGTCGCGCTCGAGATCCGATTCGCGTTAAACGCGATGACTGACGAATCCGCGACGACGACGACGACGCAGACGAAAGAGGCGGCGATCGACGAGCTGCTGCGCTATCGCGACGCGGTGGCGAACGGCGAGGCGACGTTCGCGGACGTCGCGAAAAAGGTGAGCGATTGCAGCAGCGCGAAGCGGGGAGGAGATTTAGGGGAATTTGGACCGGGACAGATGCAAAGGGCGTTCGAGGACGCGACGTACGCGCTGAAGATTGGCGAGATGAGCGAGGCGGTGGAGACGGATTCGGGCGTGCACGTCATCTTGCGCACGGGGTGAGCGACGCGCAAAATATCAATCGTGTAATCATGAAAACGATACCGCGCAGCGTGCGCGAGTCGAAGAGTGTCGTCCCTCGCGCGTCCACTACGCGGCCGCGAGCGTCGCGAGCGTCGCGAGCGTCGCCGCGAGCGTCGCCGCGAGCGTCGTCGGCGTCCCTCGCGCCGCCGCGCTCGGCGCCGCCGCGACGGTGTTGTCCCAATTATCGCACGCCGTGTGCGACGCGTCGCCCGCCATGTACGACCCGCTCATCGCGTGATACGCCGGTCCGCAATTCATCGCCACCGACTGTTGCGTCGCGAGCGCCGCGCTGCTCTGCATCTTCTCCGACGCCTTGAAGCAATCGAACGTCCTCCCGTACTTGCTCACGCTCACCGGCGCCGACGGCGCCGTGAACGAGTTCGCCGTGACGCTCGCGTCGTTCCCGCACACGTCATCGCACCGCTCCGCCGTGCACCCCTCGTACGTGTACGCCGGCGTCGTCGCGCCGCACCACGTGTTCGTCGCGTTCCCGATCCCGCACGCCGTCGCCGTCGTCGGCGTCGTCGCGTCGCAGTCAGCCGTGCACGCGTACGTTCGCGACGCCGGGACGCCGTTCGCGACGACGGGCGTGACCGCGAGCGCGAGCGCGCAGAGCGCGCGCAGGGCGATCGCGCGCGCGACGCGCATCGCGAGGACCGCCGACGAGTGACGGCGGACGCGTTTCTGGATAAATGTATATAAAGCGGGTGCAGAGCGTCCCTCCATGACTGACGAGTCATGAACCGTCAGTCAGTCGTTTCTTCCGTCCGTCGTGTCTTCCGCCGCAGACGGCGTCGCGCGTCTCGATGGCGTCCGTCTCGACGACGCGCGCGGTGTCGACGACGCGCGCGCGCGCGGGACGGCGTCGCGCGACGCGCGGCGCGCGCGCGACGGCGGACGACGACGGACGCGACGACGACGCGCGACGCGTCGGACGACGCGCGGCGACGACGGGCGCGAGCGCGACGGTCGCGGCGCTGGCGGTGACGGCGACGCCGGCGTCGGCGCGCGCGGTGGGAACGATGTGCGGGTACTTTGATGAATTCAGCGCCGGGCTGGCGCCGGCGTACGCGTTCAGCACGCCGTGGAGCGAGGGCCTGGTCGCGGACGCGACGTGGGTTCGCGGCGTCGGTGATTATAAAAAGGCGAAGAAGGAAGCGAACGCGCCGGTTTTAGCCGTCAGCGACGGGCCGGGGGTGTCGCACGCGTACATGAGCGCGCTCGAAACGCTGAGCGGCGAGGTCGGCGGCGCGCGGGAAGTTTTCCTCTACGACCAAAGAGGCTGCGGCAAGTCAAAGTCGGCGACGGACGGCGAGGTTTACGATTTGGATTTATACCTGAACGAGTTGCGAACGGTGGTGAGAGAGTTGCGATTGGTCGAAGAGGGCGGTGCGCACGTGCTGGCGCACGGGTATTGGGGCGCTCGTCTCGCCACGGCGATGGCGCTCGAGCGACCGAATTTCGCGAAGACGCTGACGCTCGTGTCGCCGACGGCGTCGCGCGCGACGGAGGTCCGCGACTGGCGTCGAGCGCTGGACGACATATCGCCGGAATCGCGAAACGTGATTCTGGCGTATGAGGCTGATTTGGACGACTCGAAGCGCGACGCGTACGACGCCGGCATGCGCGAGTTTAGCTCGCGCTTCGTCTCCACGCGAGGCGCGGCGGGCGCGTGCTTTGACGTCGCGCTCGCACCGCGCACGAGTGATGCGCAACGGCTCGCGATCACGGGTGGTCGTTACTTCACGGCATCCGGTTCGCTCGCGTCTGACTCGATTCAACTCGATGACTTGGGCTCGCGTCTCGGCGCCAACGGCGTACGAGCCGTGCGCGTCGTCCGAGGGGCGAACGACGCGGTTTCGGAATCGAGCGCGAAGGAAATCGTGAATGCGATCAACGCGAACGATGGCGAACCGTTTTGCGCGTACGACGAAGTCTCGAACGCGGGATCGTGCGTCTTTCTCGATCGTGGCGATTACTTTTACGAATCTTTGAACGTCTGCGTCGAGCTCGCCGAAGACGAAAGCGGAGGCGCTCGACGCTTGTAAACTATGGGATTGATGTAGCGACGCACGCCGCGGTCGGTGCGCTGGAGCTTCGACTCACTCTAACACTCTAAATCGACTCGCGTCGCGCGCGCGCGCGCTCGTTCGGACGCGCGAGATTCAGCGCCGCCGCGTCTCGGTCTCGCGCGCGGGTCCCGTTCAACCAGCCGGTTCGCCATCGTCGTCACGCGCGCGCGCGCACCGCGCGTCATGACGCCCGAGCGATGCGAGAGAGAGTTGCACGACATGGCGACTCGCACGTCGCCCATCGTGCGATTCATGCTGCAGAAGCTCGCCGAGGCTGGGTGCGCGATCGACGCGAGATTTTTCAGCGTGGAGACGTGCGACAAGAGCGTCGTCGGAGGGTTTCGACCGCCCGATGGGGTGGTGATGTGCCACAATCAGATACACGATCGAACGACGATGGAAAACATGCTGGCGCACGAGCTGATACACGCGTACGATCAGTGCCGGGGAGGGAAAAAGATGAACTGGCTCGACGTGCGACAGCACGCGTGCTCGGAGGTGCGCGCGGCGAATTTGAGCGGGGATTGTCACTGGATGAACGAGCTCATGCGAGGACGGGTGTTCTTTGACTTGAAGAAACATCATCAAAAGTGCGTGCGACGGCGCGCGGAGCTCTCGGTGGCGATGAACCCGAATTGTACGAGCGACGCGCACGCGAAACAAGTCGTCGACGAGGTCTTCGAGCGATGCTTCAAAGATACGGCGCCGTACGACGACATCCCGTGACGCGTTCGCGATGAACGCACCACACTAGCTTAGCCGCACCGATGTATTATGTATAGTTGCCTTTGAAAGTTCTTTTCGCGCGCGCGCGTCGTCTCCCCGAGGCAATCGGATCCGCGCCGCGCGAAAACGACGGAAGAAGATTTTGGATGTATTGACACACACACTACTCTACGAGTGTACGGGACGTGAATTTTACGGGGTGATGCTGGGTATTAAATCTCCTTCGCGCGTAGAATCGCCCTGCCGATCTGGATCGATTATTTAAGCAACTCTTGACCGAAGAGGACGACGAATTTGCCAAAGCGTCCGACGACGTCGATGGTCCCGCCGACGGTGGGCAACTCCAAGCGAACCGGGGTTTCCTTCGAGGCCGTGCCTTCGAAGAAAGAACCCTCGCTCGTGCGCGGAGGCAAACCAGGGCCGAACGCCGGGTGTTCGAGCAACGCCGCCAAAAGCTGCGTCCCTCGCAGCGCGTTGGTGAGAGGCATGTGTCCCGGCGCGGCGTCCGCTCGCCATTGAAATTCTTGCGGAAACTTGCGATAGTCTCCATTTTCCCCAGTCGTCCAGTCAATCTTCTTGAAGAACTTCGCCCACTGCTTCTTTTGAGAGATCCAAATCTTTCTTTGCACGCTGAATCCAAATCTGTTGTTACTGTAAAACTTCCACAACTCGTCGATTGTTCGCAAATCCGTCACCGGCATGTTATCCACCTCGGTGAAGTACACCCACTCGCGATCCTCCGCATCTTCGCCCGCCAGCACGCACATCAACCGGCGGTGCTCGTCGTCCGCCTTTTCCCACTCACCGGCTTCGAGCAAGGCCTTGAACGGGGCGTAGTCAACCCCCATCTGTCGTCGAAGCGTTTCGTCTTCGTCAGTCTCGCGCGAGTGGATAGGGTCTCTCTCTCGCGCGCGCGATCTCCGCGCTTCCCGCGCGCGTTTTCGCGCGTCGCGCGACTTTACGACCGCGCGCGGTCGTGCGAAGCACCACCGCGTCGTCGCGCGCGTCGTCGCGCGCGCGCGTCGCTTCACGCGCGCGTCGAGCGCGTCGCGAACGACGCACCTCGGAATCGAGCGCCGGTGGCGCCGGACCTTCGGAGGCTTCTCCGGACGACGTCGCGCTGGATTCGCCCGCGCCGACCGCGCGGAGGGGTTGGGCGACTCTGGATCTATGCGTTTTCGCGACGCGCGCGACGGGGGCGTGCGCGACGCATCGACCGTTCGCGACGGCGGAGGCCAACATGACGATCGAGTCGCGTTGTGCGGGACGACGCCACAGGGGTTTGGGCGGAACGCGCGAGATATTTTCGACGCGCGCGGCGGCTTCGACGGCGCGGGCGAGCGCGAAAGGTGAGATCGATCACAAAAACACCTCGGGACGACTGACGTCGTCGAAGGCGTGGTAGGCGTCGTACACGATCTCGTAACGGGAGAACGTGGGGTGATCGCGCACGCGGCCGTTTCGCAACAGAAACAACACGTGCGACGTGGCGACGAGGCAAAAGACGCCGAACACCCAATCGAGATTTTGGAGGGCGAAATAGGCGGTGATGGAGAAATAACCGCGCAGGCTGAGGTAGATGTACGCGATCGAGCACGCGTAACTGGTGACGACGACGACCCACGCCGCGGTTTCCACGCGCACGCGGCGCGTGAGGAGCAACGCGCACGCCAAGACGCGACTACCGTCCATGGGGTAACACGGAAGAAAGTGCCACACTAAGAGCGCAAAGTTCAGAAACGCCAAGTACCGACACAAGGATGCGAAATCATCGAACGCGACGAGGCTCAGGAGCCACCAAAGTGCAAGCATGGGCGCGTGAGAAATCGGTCCCGCGAGCGTCACCGCGAGCTCTTGCGACAGCGTCAACCCGTCCAAATGCAAAAAGGCCAGCGCCCCGAACGGCCATAAAATGATCCCCTTGTCCTCATCGACTCTACCCCCGAATCGTCTACACGCGTACACGTGGCTAAGCTCGTGCGCGATCATCGTCCCGTATCCGAACGCGAACAAGCACGACAAGAAAATCGTCACGGTGAGCACCCAAAAGAAGAAATAAATCACCCCCCCGGCGCCAACAAACGGTCCGAGCACGACCAACAGCGTCCACATCACCCCCCACACATAAATCGTCCACAGCGACACGAATATCTTCACGTCACCGAGCGTCATCCAAAACTTTGGTTGAAGGTACCGGTCGAACGCGTCCTCGGGCGCCGCGCGCTGCGATTCCTCATCTCCATCTCCGCTCGCTCCCGCGTCGTCGCGCCCGCCGTCCACGACCGCGTCGAGTTCACGCTCGAGATCATCCGCGCGATCGTTCGTCGTCGTCGTCGTCGTCGTCGCGTCGCTCGTCGTCGTCGCGTCGTTCGGTAACAACTTTCGCGTGGAAGTTTCGTCGTCGTCGCCATCGTCGTCGCGCGCATCGGCGCCACCGCGCGCCGTCGGCGTCGCGCCCTCGCTCATCGCGTCGACGACGATGTCGTCG
>Ga0181559_10006387_pt1 | contig 11126 bp, 5 predicted proteins | sample 011ome_21_FD_133752 | JGI IMG/M metagenome (GOLD analysis project Ga0181559, IMG submission 133752) | Coastal salt marsh microbial communities from the Groves Creek Marsh, Skidaway Island, Georgia - 011508AT metaG (megahit assembly) | ecosystem: Environmental > Aquatic > Marine > Intertidal zone... | reverse complement strand
TTCGGGAACGATCGCGGAGCGCATCGCGCAGACGGCGCAGACGTCGTCGGGTCGTCGGACGCGAGTCTCGCGCCGAACGTGTCGCGTCCGAACTTCTCGTTCGGCTCGGGGACGGCGTCGTCGGCGGAGTCGCGCGCGGGTCCGTCCCCTTTCGGGGTCGGGTCCGTCCCCTCTTCGGGCGCGGGCGACGTTCGCGGCGGCGCCGTCGGCGCGCCCGAGACCGCGCCGCGGGGGTTCGGGAACGGCGGAGCGCGCGAGCCGGGACCCCCGGGACCCCCGGAGCATCTGGGGGTGGGGTCGCCCCCCGCGTTCGCGGGGGGGGGGCTGGGAGGTCTGTTCGGGGGGAACTCCGCGTCCCTCTTCGGGAACGCGTTCGGGACGGGCTCGCCGGGCGCCGGCGCCGGCGCCGGCGCGGCGCCCGTGTGGGGCGGCGGCGGGTGCGGGGCCCTACGCGGCGGCGTCGGCGGGTTCGGCGCGTTCGACGGGGGGGCGAGCGGCGGGAGCTACTGAAGGGCCGTCTTTGAGGCGGCGTGAGAGGGGGATCGAGCGAGACGCGGGGGGCGGGACGCGCAAGGTCGCAATCGTCACAAAAAACACAACACAAAAGCACACTGTCATCGAATGCGCGTCGACACTCGAGATTTTTACGCCGTCGGTTCGCGCCGCGACTCGAGCTGCGCCGTTCGGTCGCGCCCGGGGCCCGGGCGGCGAAAAGTCGGCGGCGAAAAGCACAGCCGGGCGCTGGCACCCGGCGTGCTGGCACAACAGCCCCGCGCGGGGTGCTGCCTGCATCGTCGGACTCGCTCTTCGAGCGACGTGGACGAGGGGCGAGCGCGCGTGCGTCGCCGGGGCGGCGAGCGGGAGGGTGTGCGTCGTCGATCTCGTCCCGTCGGGTTCCGTAAACCCAGCGGCTTATCGCGTCGTGGCGACGGGCGCGGACGGGCCCGATGACCGGCGCGATGCTCGGGCGTCAACTCTCGTGGACGCTCGCGACGACTCGGCGCGCGCCGTCTTCGTCCCGGCGCGCGCACGCGGCGACGGCGACTAAGCCTCCCCGCGCCGACGCCGCGAGCGGCGGTGGCGGCGGAGATGAGGCCCCCAAGAAACCGCGCAAGGTCGTCCGCAGGGTGGCGGCGTCCGATGTGGCCGCCGGAGAGGGTGCGGGATCGCCGCGCGCGCCCGTGCGGCGTCGCGCGGCTGCATCCGGCGCCTCCACCTCCTCCGCGGCTCCGACGGACGCGCCCGCGACCCGCGCGAAGCCTGCGGCGAAGCCGAAGGCGAAAAAGCGAACGGTGCGGCGATTGAAAAACAACGTCGCCGTCGCGGAGGCCACCGCTGAGCGCGCGAGGCTGGACGAGACTCCAGACGAGCCCGAAGTGTCCGAGAAGCGCAAGGTGGAAGAAACGCTCGCGGCGGCAAAATTCAAGAAGCTCGCCGCGAAGATCGCCGCGGACGCCGCCGGGGAAGAACTCGCCGCCGGCGTCGGCGGCGTGGACGCGGCTTCCTCGCCGTTTTCACCGCCCAAGGCGGCGCCCGAGGCGGCGCTCGTCCCCAGACAGCTCAGCGTGCTGGAGCAGGTCGCGGAGACGCGCAACGCGGTGGCCGTCGCGGAGCGCGACGGGGACGGGGACGGGGACGGGGACGGTTCGGCGCCCGCGGCGCGCGTTCGCGGCGCGAAGGCGGCGGAGAAGCTGAAACATGTGCCGGCGGACGAGACCCCCGGCGAGCGGCTGAAACGTCTGTTCCGCGAAAAGCGCGAGCGCGGCTTAGCGCGCGTGCGCGACAAGTTCGAGAACCAGCAGATGTTCGACGAGCTCGCGGGCACGAGCGCGAAAGACTCCGCACTGGGGGGGTACGAGTCGGAGGAGGAGCGCGAGTCCCTGGCGAGCAAGCTGGAGAAGGGCCAGGAGCTTTTCGGCGAGGCGGCGTCGGCGAACGAGCAGAACAAGGCTGTGGAGAGCGGGTTCTTGACCGGCGGCGGCAACGGTTTGTCCCCGAACAACTCCATCGACCCGTTCAAGCTCATCCCGGGAGAGTACGTCGTGCACCGCAAGTTCGGCATCGGCAAGTTCCTGGGCATCCGGAGCATCGCCGTGGACGCGGCGCCCGTGAACGCGACCACCGGCGAAACCGTCGGGCCTGCGCCGAAGATCGGGTTCCTGTTCATCGAGTACGCGGACGCGCAGGCCAAGATCCGGCCGGAGAAAGCCGCCGCGCAGCTGTACCGCTTCGCGAGCCCCGGCGCGCTCAAGTCTGGCGTGAAGCCCCCGAAGCTGTCGCGCATCCAGGACCGCAAGGGCTGGGCTGCCAAGGAGCAGAGCACGAAAAAGCACATCAGGCAGCTCGTGGTGAACCAGATGTGCGTGTATCTGCAGAGGCTGCAGTGCGTGCGCGAGCCGTACCAGCCGCCCTCGCAGGAGGTGTACACGCGGTTCGGGGAGCTGTTTCCGTTCCAGCTCACGCCCGACCAGGCCATGGCCGTGGACGACTGCTACGAGGACCTCACGACCCGGGACACGCCGATGGACCGCATCGTGGTGGGCGACGTGGGGTTTGGGAAGACGGAGGTGGCGATGCGCGCGATTTTCCGCGTGTTCGCCGGCGGCGGGCAGGTGTTCGTGCTGGCGCCCACCACCGTGCTCGCGAAGCAGCACGCGGCGACGATCGCGGCGCGGTTCCGTCCGTTCGGCGCGGGCGTCGAGCTCATGACCCGAAACGTGAAGGAGAGCGAGCGCAAGGAGGTGATGGCGCGGTGGAAACGCGGCGAGACGCAGGTGATCGTCGGGACGCACTCGCTCCTGAACCTGGAGCCCGAGATGTACGGGCGCCTCAAGATGCTGGTGATCGACGAGGAGCAGCGGTTCGGGGTGAAGCACAAGGACCAGATCAGCGCCTTGAAGGCGTCCGTGGACGTCCTCACGCTCTCGGCCACGCCCATCCCGCGGACGCTGCACATGGCCATCGCCGGGTTCCGCGACGCGTCGCTGGTCACGACGCCGCCGCCCCAGCGCCGGCCGATCAACACCGTGCTCGCGACGTACGACGCTACGGTCGTGCGCGAGGCGGTGCAGGCGGAGCTCGAGAGGGACGGGCAGGTGTTCTACGTCGTGCCCAAGATCGGCATGATGGAGGAGGCGAACAAGCGCCTGAAGAGCCTCTTCCCGAACCTGCGCGTCATGCAGGCGCACGGCCAGATGAAGGGCGAGCAGCTGGACTCGGCGATGGACGAGTTCGCGAGCGGGCACGCGGACGTGCTGCTGTGCACGACCATCGTCGAATCGGGGCTGGACATCCCCAACGTGAACACCATTATCATCGAGGAGGTGCAGCAGTTCGGGCTGGCGTCCCTGTACCAGCTCCGCGGCCGAGTCGGGCGCGCCGGGCGGCAGGCGTACGCGTACATGTTCCACGCGGAGATGGCCGACTTGCGCGAAGAGGCGCAGGAGCGCCTGCTGGCGCTGGAGGAGTGCTGCGGTTTGGGCGAGGGGTTCAAGCTCGCGGAGCGGGACATGGCGATACGAGGCGTGGGTACCATCTTCGGGGACAAGCAGTCCGGCGAGGTGGACTCCATCGGCGCTGATCTGTACCTCGAGCTGCTGTACAACCAGCTGGAGAAGATCGAGAAGCTTCGCTTGAACCCCGTCGCGCCGCAGGACGTGCGGACCCCGGGGTGGACGTCGACGCCCATGCTGGGCGGCGAGTACGTCGCCACCGGCGACGCGCGCGTCGTCGCGAACGAGTCCCTGGCCAACGCGCGCACGAGCGGCGAGATGGAGAAGGTGCTCGAGTCGCTCACGGCGTGTTTCGGCGAGGCGCGCGACGCGCGTACGGTGACCACGATCAACTTCCACCGCATGCGCGTGCTTGCCGGCGAGCTCGGCGTGACGCGCGTCACTATGGACAGCGACAGCGGCACGGTCCTGTTCGAGGTGGACGCCGATGTGGAGGTGCGGGAGATGCTGGTGGACAATCTCGACGACATCTACCGCAAGGACCTGACGGTGGTGGACGAGGGCATACGCATGGTCTCGCTCGCCGGCGCCGGGCCGGAGGTGACGCTCGCGCAAGCCGTCAACGCGCTGCGCAGAGTCAACGAAGCGCTCCCGTCGTTCATCAAGTTTTTGTGATATCGGTTGTGCGTCGTATCGTCACGAACGTATCGTCAAAGCGTCGAAAGCGTCGTCTCGTCCTCTACGCGTCTCTCTGCGCGTCTCCTCCCGTACGCGTCTCAGACGACGGCTGCCGTCTCAGATGGCCACCGCGTCGGCCGAGCGGAGCCGCTTCCGCCACGGCGTGGAGGGAGGGGTGGGGAACGCCCCGGCGCGCTTTCCCGTCGCGAGCTTTTCCGCCGCGGCGGCGGTCCCGCGGCGAATGGGCGAGCCGAACCCGCCGCCGCCGAGCCCGCCGAGCCCGCCGAGCCCGCCGAACCCGCCGAACCCGAGCGAGGCGTTCGCGCCGAGCGACGCCTGGCTCCCGCCGAGGCTCGACGCCCGGCCCCCGAACGAGAAGCTCGCGGCGCTGTCGCCGGCTCCGCGCCCCGCGCCGCGCGAGCCGCCGCCCACGGGCTTGAACGGGGACGGCGGCGCGCGCGAGAGCGAAAGCGAGCCGGTGAGCGAGAAGGCGGGCCCGTTCGCGAACCCGTCCGCCCAGCCGATTCTCGGCGGGGGGCCGGCGGGCGCCGCGGCGTCGAGCCCCGGGGACTCCGAGTCTGGCTGCGGCTCCGACTGAGAGAGGTAGTGGTAGTCGCGGCATTCCGCGGCGGGCTCGGGCTCGGGCTCGGGCTGCGACTCGAACGGGAACGGGACGAGCGCCGAGGCTTTCCGTCGCGCCTCCTGGGGCTCCGCTCCGTCGTTCTCGGCGGCGCCCGCGTGACGAACGCGCGTCTCGCGAGCGCCCGGATCGTCCGCCCCCGCGCCGTCCCGATCGGCGCCGGCGATTCGCCGCGTCCACCGCAGCGACAGCGCGTGGAACCTCGTCTCCACGGCCCCGCAGTCCCGGCGCTCGTCCCCGTCTCCGATGGTTCCGTGCGTGGGCTCGACGCTCTCGAAGAACGGCGGCTCGTACTCGGGCGGCGTCGCGTCGACGTAGGTGAGGCGGATCCCGATGCGGGACCCGCTCGGCGCGGGTTCGAGGTGCTCGATCAGAGCCTCCAGCTGGCGGAGCATCTGGTCGCCCGCGTCCTTGATCTTCTCCTCGTCGTCGAGGGACGAAGCAGAGGGCGACGCGCCCCACGCCGTTTTTCGAGAAACGCCCCGCCGCCCCGCGCGCACCGAGACGTTCTCGAAGATGTCCCCCGTCTGCTCGTCTCCCGCGCCCGTCTGATCTCCGTACCGGATCGTGAACGCGTACTCCTCCAGGACGCGCTCGCGCTCGTCGTCGTCCGCCTCGCTCTCGTCGTAAGAGCTCTCGTGAGAGCTCTTACGTTCGTCCGCCGCGTCGGCCAATAGCTCTTCCGAGGCGCGCACATCCGCGCGCACATCGGAAGGAGGCCCGACGACGTAGTAGGTGATCGTGCGCGCGTACTTGGCCTTGACGGCGGCGAACACGCCCTTGCCGAGCTGGTCCAGCAGCCGCCGCGCGACCGGGTCGTCGCGCGCCTGGAGCGCCTCCGCGCCGCCGAAGCGGTCGCTCGGCGCAAACGCACCGCGCGGGAACACGCCGCGCTTGAACGCGATCTTGTGAAGCGCGCCGCTGAGAGGTGGTGAGACGAGAGGTGGAAGGTCAGTCGGCGCGCGCGCGCGCGCCGCGCAGCCGTGCGCACAGCCGTGCGCGCAGCTGCGCGCACAGCTGTGCGCGGGGGAAAGAACGGGGTCGCGACGAACGGGGGGTTCGTCCGCGGAACGCGCGCGCGAGGAGCGCGTCGAGGCGCAGGCGGGGACGCACGCGAGCATAAACCGCACGAAGTTGGAGCTGCGCGTCGCGTTCAGGGTGGTCTGTCGCGCGCCTGCGGTCGTCGGTGCGGTCGGAGGGGGCTGGGCGTCAGCGAGAAGCCGTTGAGTCGGCCGGTGCCGAGAAGCTGAGACGCTGAGGCGCGCGGGGGGGGTACTGCGCGCGCGAACGCACCCTGCGTGGTGGCCATGGCGCGACGAGATGCGCGCGGGCTCGGTAGGGGCGCGGGTGGGAGGCCGAGCGGGGTCGGTCGGGCGTGTCGCGCGCGTGGTCGCGCGCGTCTCGGGTGTGGTGCGGAAACGAGCGAAGAGGCGGCGAAAAACACCACACGGCCGCCGAAGACTTTTCGCGCGGCGACTTCGAATCGAAGAGACACGACGGTCACGACTGGAATCCACCCTCGAATTTCGGGACGCGTTTTCAAGATAAAAAGTGCGGCGACGACTGTCAGTATCTAGCGCGCGTCTACCCTCCCTCGATAGCGAAGGAGATGATCGCCACCGCCGCCGCCACCGCCGCTCGTGCCGTCGGCACGCGCACGGCGCCCGCCGTCGTCGGCGCCGTCCGCAGCTTCTGGGCGGACGTCCCCATGGCGCCCAAGGTACGCGCCGTTCGATCGTCGCGTTCGTTTTTTGTCGGCGGCCACCGGCGGAGCGTCCTTCTCGCGCGGCCTGTCGCCACTACTTCCCGTCCCATCGCTGACGTCTCGATCCCCCGTTAACGTTCACCTACACAGGATCCCATCTTGGGTATCTCCGAGATGTTCCTCGCGGACACGCACCCCGAGAAGATGAACCTCGGCGTCGGCGCGTACCGCGACGACAACGCCAAGCCCGTGGTTCTGGATTGCGTGCGCGAGGCGGAGTCGCGCATCGCGGGCAAGTCGTTCATGGAGTACCTTCCCACGAACGGCAACAAGGAGTTCGTGCAGCACAGCATCAAGCTGGCGTTCGGGGAGGACTCCAAGGACGTCGCGAACGGCACGATCGCCGCGATCCAGACGCTGTCCGGCACGGGCTCGTGCCGCCTCATGGCGGACTTCATGCACCGCTTCGCGCCCGGCGCCAAGGTGTACATCCCGGTGCCCACGTGGAGCAACCACCACCAGATCTGGAAGGACGCGGGGTGCGAGGAGAAGCTGTTCAGGTATTACAAGCCCGAGACGCGAGGACTGGACTTCGAAGGCCTCATGGCCGACATCGAATCCGCGGAGGAGGGGTCGTTTTTCCTGCTGCACGCGTGCGCGCACAACCCCACCGGCGTGGACCCGACGCTCGACCAGTGGAGGGCGATGTCGGCGGCGATGAAGGCGCGGCGCCTGTTCCCGTTCTTCGACATGGCGTACCAGGGGTTCGCGTCCGGGGACTGCGAGCGCGACGCCGCGGCGATCCGCATCTTCGTCGAGGACGGGCACAAGGTGGGGTGCTCGCAGTCGTTCGCCAAGAACATGGGTCTGTACGGCCAGCGGATCGGGTGTTTCTCCATCATGTGTTCCGACGCCGAGGAGGCGCAGAGAGTGGAGTCGCAGATGAAGCTGCTCGCGCGGCCGATGTACTCCAACCCGCCCCTGCACGGCGCGGCGATCGTGGCCACCATCCTCGGGGACCCGGCGCTGAAGAAGCAGTGGTACGGCGAGGTCAAAAACATGGCCGACCGCATCATCGACATGCGCAAGCGCCTGCGCGCCGAGCTCGAGGCGTCGGGTTCGACGCTTTCGTGGAACCACGTCACCGACCAGATTGGCATGTTCTGCTTCTCCGGCTTGACCGGCGAGCAGGTAGACAAGCTGCGCGAGGACCACCACATCTACATGACCAGGAACGGACGCATCTCCATGGCCGGCGTCACGTCTTCCACGGTGGCGAGGCTCGCGAAGGCCATCCACGAGGTCACCAAGTGAATAGAATAGGGTTCGGCGCGCGGACGGCGCGTCGCGTGCGTTATAAATGACGAGTACGCGAAGAGTGAAAAGAAAGCGAGAGCGAATCGACGTTTCATCCTATCGACGTGTCTCTCTCTCTCTCTCTCTCTCGTCGGCGAAGACGTCACGACGACGCCACTTCGTCTCGGCATCCATCACTGGCTCTTCCCCTCCTTCCAGGACGTGCCCTTGAGCCACTCGTTGTCCGCGGCGGCGGCGCCGCGCCCCGTCCCGGTTTCCCGCTTCTTCGCCGGCGCCTTCTTGCCGGCGCCCGCCGCCTTCTTGAGCGCCTTCTCGGCGGCGGGCAGCGCGCCGGCGGCGGCCATCACCTGGTACGCCAGCCCGAGCGCGAGCGCGAGCAGCACGCTCTTCACCACGAGCGTCTGCGCGTCGAACGCGCCTGCCGGGTCGAGGACGGAGATGGTGGCGTTGTAGAACGTGCTGGCGAATTTCTCGGCGTCGTCTTCGTAAAACGCCGTCGCGGCGAGGATGAAATCGTGCCCGGCGAGCGCGGGGTCGAGGACGAACGGGTACTCGAAGCTCGCCTCCTTGCCCGGCTCGACGGTCACGAGCGGCGTCTGGACGGTGAAGTTGGTGACGTAGAACGACACCATCTGCGGCACGTTCAGCGAGGCGGCGATGTGCGTGACGTTCACGGGCACGTCGCCGTTGTTGCGGAACCCGAGCAAGATCTTCAGCGGGGCTTTGCTCGGGAATCCCGCGGAGACGTCCGGTTCGGCGGGGAACGCAGCCACCGCGTCGATGTCGTCGTTCGCCTCGGGGATGTCGGTCAAGACGTGGGGGCGCTCATCCTGGGCGACTGCGCATCGAGGGTTGGGGGCAGAGGGACACGGATCGGAGGAAGGGTCAGAGGGGGTCGAAGTCGCGCGACGATCGAGGCGCGCGTTCGCGCGAAAAGCGCGGCGGGTGGGGAGAGCGCGAGCGATCGGCGCTCGGGCGGCCTGGTCGGGACGCACCGGCGGCGCCGAGGAGCAGGGCGAGGCACATAACGCCGAGGCGGATGCCGGAGGAAACGCGAGCCATGTCGTCGGTGCGCGAACAGGCGTCCCGTCGTACGATCGCGCGGGCGAATGTGACGCGACCGTGATCTTGCGTGCCCATTTCGGTTGCGCGTTGCGGAACTTCGTGTCGCTTGCTCCACTTCGAGTCGTTGCCGTTAAAAAGATTTCACGCGAAGCGCCCGACGCACGACACACCGCACGTAGAAGCGCCTCCGCCGCGGCGCAGAGACGCCAGCGGACGCGCTCGCAATGCACCTCGACACCGGGGACCGCCTTCACTGAGTGACCCGCGGGGACGTGACTTGAGAGCGGTCACGCGACGATGGATCCCAGAAAGCGTCGAGCGTTGGCGTTGCAGGAAACGTCGGATAATGTGAGCTCCGTCGCGACGCCCCGGACGCGCGTCCCAGGGAAGACCTCCAAGGTTCCGCCCAACCTGGCGCCCCTGGACGCGGTGCTCCCCGAGGACATGCGCCTCGCGCACACGTCCACCACCCTGGAGCTCATGCAGGCGCACGCCTCCACGAACGAAACGAAAAAAGGGGACACCAGGCGCCAGCGGGACGTGCGGCGTTGGCGCGACGAAGCCGGCGAGGTGCGCGACGCGCTTCTGCTTCGCGACGAAGCCGAGCGTTCGGCGAAGATGCGCCTGGTGAACGAAATGGGAACGGTCGCGGTCGGGGGCACCGACGACGACGGGACTTGTGACGGGACCTCCGCGACTTCGACGGAGCGGCAGTCTTCCCGCGCCTTTGGCGACGAGCGGGCGCCCTCGCGCTCGCGCTCGGTCGAGTGGGTTCAGGCGTACCGCCCCGAGCAGGGCGCGGCGAGCGCCACGGCGAAAGCGCGCGAGGCGCGCAAAGCGGCACTCGCGCTGGCGCGCGCGGCCGCCAAGAAGAAGGCGGAGGAGAAGGCGGCGAGGAAAGCTGCGGACCCGCGCTCGTCCTTTCAGAAAGCCCTCGACCTGACGAAACGCGCGCTGGGGCTGGAGAGCGCGTACGCCGCGATGCGCGCGGGCGAGGCGGCGAGGCGTGAGGCTGCGGAGGCAGAGAAGGCTGCGGAGGCAGAGAAGGCGCGCAGGGACGCCGCGCTCGACGCTAACGTCCTGCTGCGCGATGAATTGAAAGGGAGCGTTTCCCCGGAACGCGAAGACGCGCTCCGCGCGCGGTTCCGCGAGCGCGTCGCGGAGTGTGGGGAGGTTTTAGCGGAGGATTCCCGGATGGATGATTCCCGGATGGATATGGATTCCCGTCGGGCGCCTTCGCCGTTGCTGTGCGTCATCGAGCGCGGGTTTGTGGAGATCCGCGTCGCGCTGAATCGCGACGATTTCGATGACGAGGGACGCGACGAGGGCGACGACGGCGACGACGGACGAACGACGGACTCCGACGTAGTAGATCGCGACGCGGATACGAGACCCGGGCGGATACGAGACGGGACCCGGGCGCGTCTCGGGTTCGGGCCCTCGCGCCTCGTGGCGACGCTCTCGCGGGGGCACGCGTTCGCCGTCGACGGCGCCGCGCTGGCGTCGCTGTTCGGCTGCCCGGCGCGCGCGACGTTCGCGGTCGTCGTGCGCGACCCCGAAGACCCCGAGGCGTCCGCCGACGGCGCGTGCGTCCTGTGGGAACTGCGCGACCGCGCGGCGTTCGCGGCGATGGCGCCTTCGCTGCTGCGTCGCCGCGCGGCGTTCACGACGCTCTGGGCCAACGTCCCCGCGCTGGGCGCCTTCTCGGAGCCCGCGCGCGCGTTCTTCATGGACGCGGCGCGGCGCGTGACCCGGCGCCCGGGCGCGCACTTCTGCGTCGAGCGCGCGCCCTGCGACGCGCTCGGCGTCGTCGAGACCGGGCGCGCCATCGCGCACCGCGAGGCGCCGGAGGACGGAACGGAGGCGGACGCGGCGCGCGACGCGGCGCACGACGCACCACCGGAGGATACCGATACCGACGCGACGCCAGAACGTCTCGGGCGCGTCTCGGGCGCGTCTCGCGGATCCGTCCCGCGGCGCGTGATCCTGGGCGAGTACGCGCGCGGGGACTTTTTCGGCGCGCGCGCTCTGCTGCGCGACGACGCGGGCGCGAGGACGCCCGCGTCTCGGTCTACGAACGCCGCGACCACCACGGCGCGCGACGTGACGTCTGCGCTCGTCGTGACGCGAGCCGCGTTTCGCCGGTTGACGCGCGGCGCACCCGGCGGGTTCGGGTCCGAGCGAAACGCCGACGAGACCATGGCGCCGTCTCCGCGAAATCCGTCGCGCGCGATGAAAACCGAAAACCGAAAACCGTACGACGGACGGA
>Ga0181559_10006377_pt1 | contig 11136 bp, 10 predicted proteins | sample 011ome_21_FD_133752 | JGI IMG/M metagenome (GOLD analysis project Ga0181559, IMG submission 133752) | Coastal salt marsh microbial communities from the Groves Creek Marsh, Skidaway Island, Georgia - 011508AT metaG (megahit assembly) | ecosystem: Environmental > Aquatic > Marine > Intertidal... | reverse complement strand
GCGGCCCGGCGATATAGCCGCCCAGCGCCCCGCCAAGGGCCTTGCCCAGCGTGCCGGTAATCACATCTGCGCGGACCCCGAAATGTGCGGGCGTGCCAGCCCCTTTCGGCCCCATGAAGCCGGTGGCGTGGCAATCATCAACCATCAAGAGCGCTTCATACTTGTCAGCCAAGGCGCGAATTTCGGGAAGCTTGGCAAGATAGCCGTCCATCGAGAAAACGCCATCGGTCGCGATCATGATATGCCGTGCGCCATCGGCGCGGGCCTGTTTCAGCTGGGCCTCGAGATCATCCATGTATGAATTGGCGAAACGATAGCGATGCGCTTTGCACAGGCGGATGCCATCGATGATAGAGGCATGGTTGAGCGCGTCAGAGATCACCGCATCTTCCGGCCCCAGAAGCGGCTCGAAAAGCGCGCCGTTGGCATCGAAACAGGCGGCGAAAAGGATCGCATCGTCATGGCCGAGGAAGGCGGCGAGGCGCTCTTCAAGCTGCCGGTGCAAATCCTGCGTGCCGCAGATGAACCGGACCGAGGCCATGCCATAGCCGTGGTCTTGCATCGCCTTTTCCGCCGCAGCGACCAGCGCAGGATGATTGGCAAGGCCCAGATAATTGTTGGCGCAGATGTTGATCACCTCGCGCCCGCCCACCTCGACCCGCCCGCCTTGCGGCGAGGTGATCAGCCGTTCGCGCTTGTAAAGGCCCTCGGCCTCGATCCCCGCAAGGGTCTCTTGGATCGATTTTAGAAAATCGCTCGACATGAAAACTCCGCTATCTGTGTTTTGGAAAAGACACCAATCGCCGGGAAATGCAACAGCGGGCGCTTTGCCTTGTGACGGGACGTCTTTCTTTCCCGATCGGACTGGATCGCTAGAGTGCATCCCGACTCATCTCAGGAGACCCTCATGTCCGACATCGTCATCCTCTCCGGCGCCCGCACCGCCATCGGCGCCTTTGGCGGCAGCCTTGCCGGCACCTCGCCCATCGAGATGGGCACCATCGTTGCCAAGGCCGCGCTCGAACGGGCGGGGGTCGAAGGCGGCCAGATCGGGCAGGTGGCCTTCGGACAGGTGATCAACACAGAGCCGCGTGATATGTATCTCGGCCGTGTCGCCTCGATGCAGGCGGGCGTGCCCAATTCAACCCCGGCGATGAACGTCAATCGCCTCTGCGGCTCGGGCGTTCAGGCCATCGTATCGATGGTGCAGTCGCTGATGCTGGGCGATGCCGATTTCGCCCTTGCCGGCGGGTCGGAAAGCATGAGCCGCGCGCCCTATATCGTCCCTGACCAGCGCTGGGGCGCGAAGATGGGCGATATCCGCACGCTCGACATGATGCTCGGTGCGCTGCACTGCCCCTTTGGCACGGGGCACATGGGCGTTACCGCCGAAAACGTTGCCCGCGAGCATGACATCACCCGCCAGATGCAGGACGAGTTCGCCCTTGAAAGCCAGAAGCGGGCGGCGGCAGCGATAGCGGCGGGCTATTTCAAGGATCAGATCGTTCCGGTTCCGGTGAAGGTCCGGCGCGAGGCAGTTGATTTCGTCATCGACGAACATCCCAAACCGACCACCGCAGAAGCGCTCTCCGGCCTGCGCGCTGTCTTCGAGAAGGACGGCTCCGTGACGGCAGGCAACGCCAGCGGCCTCAATGACGGTGCAGCGGCGGTCGTTTTGGCCCGCGCCGATGCGGCCGAAAGGGCAGGTCTGACGCCCAAGTTCCGCGTGCTTGGTTATGCCCATGCAGGCGTGCGCCCCGAGGTCATGGGGATCGGGCCGGTTCCGGCGGTGAAGCTGTTGCTTCAGCGCACCGGCCTCAAAGCCAGCGATTTCGACGTGATCGAATCCAACGAAGCCTTCGCCTCTCAGGCGCTCGCGGTGTCGAAAGAGCTCGGCTTCGATCCGGCCATCGTCAACCCCAACGGCGGTGCGATTGCCCTTGGTCATCCGGTTGGCGCGACAGGTGCGATCATCACGGTCAAGACGATGTATGAGCTCGAGCGCACTGGCGGCAAACGCGGCCTTATCACCATGTGCATCGGCGGCGGTCAGGGCATCGCGCTGGCGATCGAGCGGCTCTAGCCCTCGCGTAGAAACACGAGGCGGTCTCCCTCGGACAGATCGGCGTCGTAGGCATAGCCTCCGGACCCGAAGTCCTTAAGAGCCTCGGGATCGGTCAGCCGGTTGTCGACGATATAGCGGGCCATCGCGCCGCGGGCCTGTTTGGCAAAGAACGAGACGATGCGCGGCTGGCCGTTCTTCACTTCCAAAAATTGCGGCGTGATCACCCGCAGCTTGAGCGCCTTGTTATCCACCGCACCGAAATATTCCTGACTGGCGCAGTTGACGAGGGTATCGGTCCCCGCCTCGGCTCCGAGGCGCACCAGCTCTTTCGACAGGCTCTCGCCCCAATACTCATACAGGTTCTTGCCTCGCCGCGTTTTCAGGCGGCTGCCCATCTCAAGTCGGTAGGGCTGAATGCCGTCGAGCGGGCGGAGAAGGCCATAAAGCCCCGATAGAATCCGCAAATGCCCCTGCGCCCAGCGCAGCTCGTCTTCCGACAGGGTTCCGGCGTCGAGGCCCGTGTAGGTATCGCCATCAAAGGCAAAGGCCGCAGGCTTGATGGCCTCAGCGGCAGGCTCGTCCTGAAAATCGCGAAACCGGTCGCGGTTGAGGCGGGCGAGATCGTCGGAAATGCTCATGAGCTTTTTCAGATCGCCCAGCGTCAGATTGCGGGCGGTCTTAGCAAGCCGAGCGGCCTCGGTCCGATAGGCGGGCTCGGTCGGCGCGTGTGGAACGGGCGAGAAATCAAGTGCCTTGGCGGGTGAGATCACAACGAGCATGGCTGTCTCCTTTGCGGCCGAGTGCTAGCAGACTGAGACACAGGTTCAACCGTTTCGCAGAATCTCAAGGAAGGCGGGGCCGAAACGTTCGGCATGGCGGGCGCCGATAATCCGCTCGACCGCACCGAGATCGGCGGGCCGCGCCTCCGCGAGGCGGGCCAGCACCGAGGCGGAACAGCTCATTGGCTTTCCGGTGCCGTCCTCGCCGCGCGAGAGGGCGGTCTGGGCGTCAAGCAGCTGATCATAGACCGTTCCGGCCTCTTTCCCCGCAAGCTTGCGGCGCCTTGGATGCAACGTCTCGGTCTCGCCAGCGATCACCTCGAGAAATGCCGCGCCGTAGTGTTCGAGCTTCTTTGCCCCCACGCCACTTACCCGCGCCATTTGGTCGATCGTCGCGGGACGGGTTTCCGCCATCTCGATCAATGTCTTGTCGTTGAAAATGATATAGGCGGGAACGCCCGCCGCCTCGGCCAGCGCCCGCCGCTTGGCCTTGAGCGCCGAGAGGAGCGGCGCGTCCTCGTCGCTGACCAGCATCCTGACCTTCGGTCCCGCGCCCTTGGCCGCGCGGATCGTATCGGCTCGCAGCTGGATCGTCTCCTCGCCGCGCAGGATCGGGCGGGCGCGGTCGGTCATCCGCAGGCCGCCGTGCATCTCGGGATCGGGGCGGATGAGGTCGTGCCCCATCATCTGCCGGAATATCGCCTGCCATTGACGCCGGTCATAGGCTTTGCCCACTCCGAATGTTGGCAGGCTATCGTGGCCATTCTGTCGGACCTTGTCGGTCTCGCCACCCAGAAGGATGTCGATCAGGTGGCCCGAGCCAAACCTTTCGCCGGTGCGCAGCGCGGCGGAAAGGGCCATGCGGACAGGCTCTGTCCCATCGAAAACTTCGGCGGGCTTGTCGCACAGATCGCAGTTGCCACAGTGCACAACCTCTTCGCCGAAATATTGGAGGAGCGAATGGCGACGGCAATCAAGCGCCTCAGCCAACCCAAGGAGTGCATTGAGCCGCCCGTGATCGGCCATCCGCCGCTCGGGCGGGGCGAGACCCTCATCGATCTGCTGGCGACGAAAGCGGATATCGTCGGGGCCAAAGAGGGTGAACGCCTCGGCCGGCGCGCCATCACGGCCGGCGCGGCCGATTTCCTGATAGTAGGCCTCGATGGACTTGGGGAGGTCGGCATGAGCGACCCAGCGGATATCGGGCTTATCGATCCCCATCCCGAAGGCGACGGTGGCAACGACGATGAGGCCATCCTCCTGTTGAAACCGCGCCTCGGTGATGCGGCGGTCCTCGGCCTCCATCCCGCCGTGGTAGAGGGCGGTGTTATGCCCCGCCTCGCGCAAAGCCTGCGACAAGACCTCGGTCTTGGCGCGTGTGCCGCAATAGACAATCCCTGATTGCCCGCGCCGCGCCTCGGCAAAGCGCAAGATCTGTTGGCGAGGGCCGTCCTTGACGGCAAAGGACAAGTGGATGTTGGGCCGGTCGAAGCCGTGGAGGAACACCTCGGGCTCGGCCCCGCCAAATAGCTTTTCAATAATCTCGGCCCGCGTTTCGGCGTCGGCGGTGGCGGTGAAGGCGGCAAGCGGCACGTCCAGATCGCGGCGCAGATCGCCGATGCGGAGGTAATCGGGGCGGAAATCGTGGCCCCATTGGCTGACGCAATGCGCCTCGTCCACGGCGATCAGCGTCACGCCCGCGCGGTTGAGCATCTGCGGCACGCCGCCGGCGGCGAGCCGCTCGGGCGCCATGTAGAGGAGCTTGAGTCGCCCCGCCTCAAGCGCCTCCCAGACGGCATCGGTTTCTTCCGGCGTATTACCCGAGGTCAGCGCCCCGGCCTCAACCCCCGCCTCGCGCAGCCCGCGCACCTGATCGCGCATGAGGGCAATGAGCGGCGAGATCACCACCGTCACCCCATCGCGCACTAGCGCCGGGAGTTGGAAGCACAGAGACTTGCCCCCGCCGGTTGGCATGATGGCAAGCGTATTGCGGCCAGCCGTGACCGCGGCCACGATGTCCTGCTGACCGGGGCGGAAGGCGTCGAATCCGAATACATCGCGTAGAAGCGTGGCAGCGCTCATGCGGAAGGGGCCTATTGGTGAAACTGCTCTTGTTGGCGGGCAGAGTCACACAAGCAGGCCCCAGGGGCAAGCAGGCTTCGCCTTAGTAGAACATTGCTACGTTGTTCATCAGGACGATGCGGATGATCTCGAGGCCTACCAGCGCAACGAGCGGTGTCAGGTCCATCCCACCCATGACCGGAACAACCTTGCGGATCGGCGCATAGACCGGTTCGAGCAGCCTGTTCAAACCATGCCAGACCTGCTCGACAAATGGCTGACGAATGTTGAGCACCTGAAAGCTGATCAGCCAGCTCATTATGAAATGAGCGAAGATGAAAAACCGAGCGATGCCAATCACAAGCATCAGAATATCGTAGATCGATTGCATGGTCTGGTCCTTTCGTTTGCCCACAGGTAGTCAGTGCCAGCGCGCGCGGCAATCCCCTGCCGCAACGTTACAGTTGATGTCAGCCGCCCGGACGGCAATCTGCGGCAGAAACGGAGAGCCCGATGTATCCAGTCGCACGTATGTTCTGGCAGCTTTACAAGGCGCGAAAGACGCCCAAGCTCGGCCTGACCGAGACCTATGTCAGCCAACATCACTGCCTGCCATGGGATCTCGATGTCTGGATGGAGCTCAATAACGGCCGAACCCTCACGCTCTATGATCTTGGCCGCATTCCGCTGAGTTGGGTCAGCGGCCTTCACGCCGCGCTCAAGCGCAAGGGCTGGGGGATGACAGTCGCCGGATCGACGACCCGATATCGCCGACGGATCACCGTCTTTCAGCTCATCACCATGAAGAGCCGGCTGGTCACATGGGATGACCGTTTCATCTATATCGAACAGTCGATGTGGACGGGCAAAGGCGATTGCGCGGGTCATGTCCTGTTGCGATTGGCGACGGTCGGACCCAAAGGCATCGTCGCGCCAAAGGCGGTGATCGACGAGATGGGCCATGATGGCTCTACCCCGCCGCCGATGTCCGAGTGGATCAAGTCTTGGGTTCAAGCCGAAGCCCTGCGCCCCTGGCCCCCGATGCAGGGCGCCTAACCACAAGATTCCTTGCCAGAATCCTGCTTTACCTGTCTTATCCGATCAAATGCGGAGGGGGCAGACATGGCGATATCGCAAAAGAAGCGCATCTGGGGCTGGATGTTTTTCGACTGGGCGCAGCAGCCCTTCTACACACTCGGCCTGACCTTCGTCTTCGGCCCCTATTTCGCCTATGTGGCAACCGAGCTTTTCGTTTCGCAAGGCGAAGCGCTTTCAGAGGCCAAGGCTCATTCGCAATGGCTCTGGTCGCTGGGTCAGACCATCTCTGGCGTTATCATCGCCGTTTCAGCTCCAATCCTTGGCGCAATGGCCGACCGGACGGGGCGCAAGATGCCCTGGATCATCTTCTTTTCGGTGCTCTATGTCGTCGCCTCAGCATTCCTTTGGGGGCTGGCACCAGACGGTGCAAACCTGATCCTGATGCTCGTGATCTTCTATGTTGGCTTCATCGCAGCGGAGTCCGGCCTGAACTTTGTCAATGCGTACCTGCCGTCAATGGGCTCGGACGACGAAATTGGCCGCGTTAGTGGCTCTGGTTCTGCCTTTGGCTATTGGGGCGGGGTTGTCTCGCTTTTCATCATGCTTCTGCTTCTGGCGGAAAATGAAAGCGGCGTGACGCTTCTCGGAACCGCGCCTCTCTTTGGCCTTGACCCCGATCTGCGTGAAGGCACCCGCAGCGTCGGGCCGTTCATCGCGGTTTGGTATCTGGTGTTCATGATCCCTTTCTTCCTTTGGGTGCGCGATGTGCCGAAGCCCGCCGGAAGCGCGGTTGCCCGCGAGGGGGTCATCCCCGAACTCGTGACGACAGTCCGCGCCATCTTCCGCCGGAAAAGCCTTGGCAGCTTCCTCCTCGGATCGATGCTCTATCGCGATGCTCTGAATGCGCTTTATGCCTTTGGCGGTGTCTACGCAGCGCTTGTCCTTGACTGGTCGATCATCCAGATCGGCGTTTTCGGGATCGTCGCCGCCATCGCGGCCGCGATCGTCACTTGGGCGGGCGGCCTTATGGATCAGCGGGTCGGGCCAAAGACCGTGATCCGCGTTGCTGTCTGGGCGCTCGTCGTCGTCTGTATCATTATCGTCGGAATGTCGCGCGAGAGCATTCTGGGGATTCCGCTGGCCGAAGGTTCGGGCATCCCCGACATCATCTTCTACATCTGCGGCGCCGTTATCGGCGGTGCGGGTGGCTCGCTCTATGCCTCGTCGCGGTCTCTCATGGTGCGCCACTCGGACCCTGCACGCCCAACCGAGGCTTTCGGCCTATTTGCCCTGACCGGCAAGGCCACCGCTTTCCTCGCGCCGGGCCTCATCACCATCTTCACAGCCGTGACCGGCAGCAACCAGAAGGGCTTTATCCCCGTCATCATCCTTTTCATCCTTGGCCTTTGGGTTCTGCGCTGGGTCAATCCCGATGGTGAAAAGGGGTCTTGGGCCGAGGCTGAGTAGGACCCAAGCCATCTTCATCGCTACCAGACTTCTGCTTTTGGCTGCCGCTTGCCTTGCGGCCCAAAGCGCCTTTGCTGCCGAAGCGCGGATTGTCGGCCGCTTTGTCTGGCAGCCCGACGATCCCGAGATCGGAGGAGTGTCGGGGCTTGAGGTCGAAGCAGATGGCGTCGGTTTTCTCGCGCTGATCGACAGGGGGCGGATACTAGAGGGCCGTTTCCTGCGAGAAGGCGGGCAGATCACGGGCCTCGGCCTTTCGGCCAAAGCTGGCCCCTTGGGACCAGACGGCGCGGCTCTTGAGGAAGAGGACGACGACAGCGAAGGGCTCGCGCTCGATGGCAGTGGCGGGTTCTACGTCAGTTTCGAGGGGCCGGCGCGGGTTTGGCATTACGGCGGTCTCTCTGCCACCCCGACCTAAATCGCCCTGACCCGTGAATTTGGACAGATGCAGGAAAACGCGAGCCTCGAAGCCTTGGCCGCGCTTGGCGACGGCTCATTGGTAACGTTGCCCGAACGATCCGGCCGTCAGGACAGGCCCTTTCCGATCTATCACTATGAAGGTGGGCACTGGAGTCTTCTTGGCACCCTTCCCCGCATCGGCCCCTTTCTCGTTACCGGCGCCGACCTTGCGCCGGACGGTTATCTTTATGTTCTTGAACGGGATTTCGTGGGCTTTGGTTTCCGGTCTCGGATCCGGCGGGTCGATCTATCGAACGGCGCCAGTGAGACACTCTTAACTTCGGCGCCTTGGGACTTTGACAATCTCGAAGGCATCGCCGCTTGGCAGGACAGCGAGGGGCACACCCGCCTGATCGCTGTGTCCGACAACAATTTCATGGCCCTGCAAAGGACCGAGTTTGTCGAGTTCATCGTCACCGATTGACGAGATCGCCGCCCAAGCGTAGAGGGGCGCGTCCCCATGGTGGGGGCCAAGTCGCCGCACCCTTGTAAAAAACGGAGCACCCTATGCGTATCCTTCCGGGCGTTATCGCCATGGCCATCATTGTCGTGGCCTCGAACATCCTCGTTCAATTCCTGCTTCTCGACGGCCTCCTGACCTGGGGCGCCTTTACCTATCCCTTTGCCTTTCTGGTCACCGATATCATGAACCGCGTCTACGGCGCCGCCGCTGCGCGCCGCGTGATTTTCGCCGGTTTCGTCGTTGGCATCATCTGCTCGCTGATCGGCAGCCAGATCATGCTTGAGGGTGACGGCTATACCTATGCCGCCGTGGCCTTCCGCGTGGCCATCGGCTCTGCCACGGCCTTCCTTGCAGCGCAACTCCTTGATGTTGCTGTGTTTAACCGCCTTCGCGATGGCAACTGGTGGCGCGCGCCGCTGGTCTCGTCGATCATCTCTTCGGCGGTCGACACGATCGTCTTCTTCTCGATCGCTTTCTCGGCGACGCTGGCTGGTGTGTTTTCGGCTGGCGCGAATGACGAGGTGTCATGGGCATGGGACGCCGCGCCCTTCCTGACCACCGGACCGGACGCGCCGCTTTGGGTTTCGCTCGCCGTCGCCGACTGGGGCGTCAAGCTTGCCATTGCCATCGTCGCCCTGATCCCGTTCCGCCTCTTTGTGGGCAGAATGATTCAGCAGAAGGTCTGATCACGTCAATTTGTGTATTTTCATTTGACATACACAATATCTGTGCAAACCTTCTCTCAGGCGAAACCCATTGAAAGGAGGTGATCCAGTGTCGAGAAAGAGATTGGAGAAAGGTGTCGGGACATTTCGGGGGAGTCGTAGCTGAGGCAGCCCTTGGCTGACGAGACCACCGGGGTGGGTTTAACCTAACCGAACCACCTCCTGAACTTTCGAAGGGTCGCTCCTACGCCGGAGCGGCCCTTTTCGTTGGGAAATGAGCGTTTTGTACAAGGGTCGAAGGGCCTATTGTGCAATTTGTACAATATTGGATGTGCGCCGATGGGCCTGAAAATCACCGATCAGATCGAGATCGCCGACTGGGAGCTGACCGAGCAATTCGTCCGCGCCTCGGGCCCCGGCGGGCAGAATTTGAACAAGGTCTCGACCGCGGTCGAACTTCGGTTCGAGGCCGAGCGCAGCCCGAACCTGCCCGATCCGGTGAAGCGGCGGCTGAAGCGGCTGGCAGGGAGCCGCTGGACCCTCGGCGGCGCCATCGTGATCTTTGTGCAAGACACCCGCAGCCAAGCCCGCAACCGCGAGATCGCGCGGGAGAGGCTGGCCGAGCTGGTGCTGAAAGCCACCGTGACGCCGAAACGGCGGGTTAAGACCAAACCGACGAAGGGCAGCATCGAACGGCGGATCAAGGCGAAGAAGGAGCGCGGGGAGGTGAAGAAGACGAGGGGGAAGGTGGGGTGATGGGGCCAAAGAGCAACTATCTGTTGGGCTATCAATTTCGAAACTATGTGAACACACGAGACATGGAAAACGTTTACTGTATGTTTACATTATGTAACACACAGTCTCTCGCGAGAGGGGAGCAAGATGGACATCGACGAAGAACTGAAAAGACGTCTTCAAGCGCTTATTGCGGATCGGTTGGGTCATGATCTTTCCGCAGACATCACTATCGAATCCATTGAAGTCTCCGAAGCGGCTAAGGAAATCCATATCGCCGTTAGAATCGTGACTGAAGCGCGGCCGGAGGAGTTGGCTGATCGCTATTTCGGGCTAACAGGTAAAGTACGTGAGACTCTGGGGGACAAGTGGAATCGCTTCTTCCCAGTGATCACTCCTAATATCGGTCACTCCGTGAATGCCTGACGGGAAGTTGGCACAAGGTTTTCTGGGGACAGCAAAATTACTTGTGCCAACCGACGCCGAGCGCCCTATACAAGCAAATCTGCGCAGATCAATTAGCTCCAGTTACTACGCGGTGTTCCATGCACTCGCAAAACTGGCCGCTGACAGTCTAGTAGGCGCGACCAAATCCAGAAGGCCAAACAAGGCGTGGGTTGAAGTCTACCGTGGTTTAGATCACGGCACTTGCAGGCAAGCTTGTGACCGCGCCAAAACCGTGAACTTCCCTGATAGACTACATGACTTCTCAGATGCATTCCTACAATTGCAGGAAGCACGGCATTCCGCAGACTACGATCCGATGGTTAGGCCCACAAAACAGCAAGCGCTGTTCTATATTCGACTGGCCGAAAAAAGCATCCAAACTCTCGACAGCATTGGCACTATTGACCGCAAAGCTTTTGCTACTTGGGTTCTGATAACAAGCAAAGGCGCCAACGAATCCAGGAAGCGCTTCAAGGATGGCAACATTCGGGGTCTGTGACCTAAACCCTAACCTCCCGCGCGACCTGCTCGCCCACGCCAAACACCCGCTTATACCGCTCGATCTCGTCCTCCGGCCCCATCGCCTTATTGGGGTTGTCGCTCAGTTTCACGGTGGGGCGGCCGTTCGCGCTCACCGCTTTGCAGACAAGGCTGAACGGCGCGAGGGCGTCGTTTTTCACGAGGCCGGTGAAATCGTTGGTGAGCATCGTGCCCCAGCCAAAGGAAACGCGGGCGCGGCCGCGGAACTGATTGCTCAGCTCTTCGATCTTCTCCACGTCGAGGCCATCGGAAAAGATGATGAGCTTTTGCCGCGGGTCTTCGCCGCGGTCTTGCCACCAGCGGATAGCAATTTCGGCGCCCGTGGCGGGATCGCCTGAATCGATGCGGATGCCGGTCCATTTGGCGAGCCAGTCGGGCGCGCCGGCGAGGAAGCCCTCGGTGCCGTAGGTGTCGGGCAGG
>Ga0181559_10006375_pt1 | contig 11137 bp, 10 predicted proteins | sample 011ome_21_FD_133752 | JGI IMG/M metagenome (GOLD analysis project Ga0181559, IMG submission 133752) | Coastal salt marsh microbial communities from the Groves Creek Marsh, Skidaway Island, Georgia - 011508AT metaG (megahit assembly) | ecosystem: Environmental > Aquatic > Marine > Intertidal... | reverse complement strand
TCCATTGTCCTTCTGGTCTTTACCGTGCTGGATTCCGATCGCGGAGAAAACAAGCACGGCGCATCCCCAAAAATTTAGACCTGTGCGACCCGAACAGGGGTCACTTGCGTAGATGCCTGGGCGGGAAACATGAGGATTCCTTTCGAGGTGGGTTGGTCTCTCGGGGTTTTCTCGGTGGGCTGACGCCCTAGATTTGGAGGCGGAGGTTTCTATGTCTTTGTTGTTTAGTCCCATCACTCTGCGAGGGCTTGAGATACCGCATCGGTTGTGGGTGTCGCCGATGTGTCAGTACTCCGCCATCGAGGGTGTGGTGCAGTACTGGCACCAGGTTCACCTAGGGGCCTGGGCTATCAACAAAGCAGGGCTGATTATCACTGAGGCCACCGCCGTGGTCCCCGAAGGTCGGATATCGCCGACGGATTCTGGGCTGTGGAATGACGAGCAAGAGGCGGCCTGGGCGCCCATCCTTGAGTTCTCCCATGCGAAAGGTGTGCCGATGGCAATTCAGCTCGCCCACGCTGGGCGCAAAGCCTCCACGAGGGCACCCTTCCTCCCCGGCGAGACGGTCGTGGCTCCGGGTGAGGGTGGCTGGGTTCCAGAAGCCCCGTCTGCCGAGGCCTATGAGGGCCTTGCCAATCCCACAGAGCTCTCCCTATCTCGTATCCAGCAGATCATGACCTCGTTTGCAGACTCTGCGACCAGAGCAATCCGTGCAGGCTTTGATGCCATTGAAATCCATGCTGCGCATGGATATCTCCTGCACGAATTCCTCTCGCCGCTGTCTAACCACCGGGGGGATGACTATGGCGGGAGCTTTGAGAATCGCACCCGGATAGTCCGGGAGGTGGTGGAGGCGGTGCGCTCGGTAATGCCTGAGTCCATGCCGTTGTTTGTGCGAATCTCTGCCACCGACTGGTTTGAAGATGGTTGGTCACTCGAGGAATCTATTCAGCTCTCGAGGGTCTTGGAGACTCTCGGTGTGGACCTCATTGATGTGTCGTCTGGAGGATTAGCAAAGTCACAACCGATCAAGCTCGGTCCCGGATACCAAATGGAGTTCGCGAAAGCTATCTCTGATGCGGTGTCATGTTCGGTGGGGACGGTGGGACTCATTACCGAGGCCCAGCAAGCGGAGGATGCTCTCCAGGATGGCGTGGGGGACGTGGTGTTGATGGGGAGGCAGTTTCTTCGCGAGCCCTCGTATGCGCTTCGTGCTGCGAGAGAACTAGGAGCAGAGCTGTCCTGGCCTGGGCAATATGAGAGGGCGAAGCTCTAGGGGGAGTGCTGGTCAGGGTTTCGTGTCGGACCTTTCAGCGATGCCCGGAACCCCACTCGGTCGATACCCGGGGCCCGATAAGCCCCTGATGGCGGGCAACAGTCTGCAGTGTGCTCTTCCTACGTTGTGATCGAGGAGAGAATCTCCTCCATGACGGAGAGCGTGGCAACGGTATCGGCATGCGAGTGGACGGGGGATTCGAGAAGGCCCTGGCCCACGTAATCAGCGAACCAGGTTGCCTGATACGCCAGCCCCTCGTGGCCCACGATTCCCGTGTTATCTGTCCATGTTGTTTCTTCGGGATAGAAGTCTTTTGTTCCCACAGTGATCGCGGAGGGGACTAAGAAGGGCGCATGGAGGGTCACTTGTGCGTTCTCAAAGGAGCAACTGGCAACTTGAGGAAGCGTGGCGATGCCAGAGACCAGCAAGTGAGCCCTGGCTCCCGAGTCATAGCTCAGAGCTACCGACATCTCTTCTTCGATGCCATCAGGCCTCACGGTTCCCGTGCTCGAGATGGTGCTGGGATTACCCAGTATCTGCTGGGCCATAGCGACAGCGTAGATGCCCATATCGAACAGAATCCCGCCGCCACCTGGAGTCCAGAGGCGCTCAACACCGCGGTTATCGGTGCAGAACTGGGCCGCGAAAAGCTCGGGTCGGCCGAGCTCTCCTGAATCCAAGAGAGAGCGGAGAATCGTGGACTGCGGTAGGTACCTGGTCCACATCGCCTCCATCGCCAAGAGCCCGTGGTCCTTGGCATAGCTCAGCAGTTCCGCAGCGTGGTCGGAGCGCAGGGTGAGTGGCTTTTCCACCAAGACATGCTTGCCGGCTCGAAGTGCCATCATGGCGTGCTCAAAGTGGTCTGAGGGGTAGGAGGCTATGTAGAGAGCGTCAAGGTCGTCACGACCTACGAGCTCGTCGTAGTTGGCAGAGACCTGCTCAAGACCGAACTGCTTCGCAAACTGTTCGGCTCGTCCCGGCGTGCGCGAGGCCACGGCAATGACCTGCTGGCTCGTGTGTTTTTGGACTGATCCCACCCAGGTCTCGGCGATAGCACCTGGGCCCATGACTCCCCACCGCAGACGGGGGACGCTCTGGGGGTCAAGAATGATGGGTTCGGGAAGACGCATGTCGACAGCCTACTGAGCCCAATGACTGTGGGCTCCCTCCGATGGTTCAACGACGGACACCGTGGGAGCTGGCATTCCCTCCTCCGCTGCTCGCTCCTGTGCGGCTGATGTGAGTGCCTCGACCCTGTCGGTGGCCACAATGGCAATCACAGAGCCGCCAAAGCCACCTCCGGTCATCCGTGCTCCGAGCGCTCCCATCTCCCGGGCTGACTCAACTTGAGCATCGAGCTCGGCGGTAGAAATCTCGAAATCATCCCTCATCGATTCATGCGAGGCCACGAGCAACGCGCCCACCTGAGCGAGATCGCCTTCTCGAAGTGCGTCGATCGTGGCTAGAACCCTGTCGTTCTCGCTCACAATGTGGCGCGCTCGTCGGAAAGTCTCATCATCGAGCTGGGACTCCAGACTATGCAGGTCAGCTACTGAGAGATCACGCAGTGCTCCTACGCCCACTGTTGCCGCAGCCCTCTCGCACGATGCTCGTCGCTGGCCATATTCGCCACCGGCGTGTGAGTGCCGAGTATTGGTATCGATGACGACAAACGCGTAACCAGCTGGGCCTAGATCACAGGGGATGAGCTCGTGTTGGAGCGATCGGCAATCGAGAAACACTGCGTGCCCATCGGCTCCCATCACAGAGGCCATCTGGTCCATAATTCCGGTCTGCGCTCCCACCGCCGTGTTCTCTGCTCTTTGGCCCACGAGGGCAAGCTCAGCCCGGTCGAGCCCGATACCCCAGAGCTCGTTGAGCGCAAGCGCTACTGAGGACTCGAGTGCCGCCGAGGAGGAAAGCCCGGCACCCAATGGCACCTCGGACGCCAGCGCGATATCAACCCCTTGGCACGAATCGATATCCGCGTGACCGTCCAGAAGCGCCCAGGCAACACCTAGCGGGTATCCCGACCACCCGCTCAGCACCTCGGGTGCTAGCTCGGACAGGTCCATCTCCACGGTCTCACCGAGGTCGGCACTGTGAACACGGATGGTTGTATCTATTCGTCGACCCACAGACACCGTGGTGCGCTGCGGAATAGCGAAGGGAAGGACGAACCCTTCGTTGTAGTCGGTGTGCTCGCCAATCAGGTTGACCCGTCCTGGCGCTGACCATTGTCCGTCTGAGGGTTGCCCATAGACGTGCCGGAAGCTCTCCTCCGCTCTTTGCCTGCTCATCAGCGAAACAGCCCGGTCGAGCGAATCAAGTCCGCCTGTGCTTCGGGTGTCACATCGGCGATGAAGGCCCCCATCGCTGCTTCTGACCCGGCGAGGAATTTGAGTTTGTCTGCTTGGCGGCGAGGGGAGGTGATCTGGAGCATCAGGCGAATGGAGTCTCTGCCCAGGTGAACGGGTGCCTGATGCCAGGCCGCGATGTAGGGGGTGGGGCTGTCATAGATGGCATCCAGCGAGCGAACGAGACTCAGGTAGAGAGGAGCTAGGTCGACTTTCTCCTCCTCGGATAACTCCGAGAGGTCGTGAACGTGGCGATGGGGGAGCAGGTGAATCTCCAGTGGCCACCTGGCGGCGAAGGGAACAAAGGCCGTGAAATGCTCGGTCCGCGCGATGACCCGCTCACTAGTTTGCTCATTCGCCAGGAGCGTGGCAAAAAAGTCTGGCCCGAAGGTCTCCACAGCGCCCAGCACGCACCTGGTCCGTGGAGTAACGAACGGGTATGCGTAGATTTGTCCGTGAGGGTGGGGAAGCGTGACCCCGATCTCTTCACCGCGGTTTTCAAAGACGAAGACTTGCTCGATCCCTGGCAACCGGCTCAGTGCCTCGGTGCGATGGGCCCAGGCTTCGATGACGGTCCGAGCCCTCGTCTCTGACAGTGACCCAAACGACCCTTCACTCTCTGGGCTGAAACAGACCACTTCGCAGCGCCCTATTGCTGGCTGCTCCTTCATCCACCCGAGGCCACATAAACCATCCCGCTCATCATCGCTCAGCGGGGCTTCGGGGAGTCCTGGACCGAACGACGGAGACTTATTCTCAAACACGGCAACGTCGTAGTTATCCGGTATTTCGCTGGGGTTATCCGCGGTTTGTGGGGCGAGGGGGTCGAATTCTTTTGGCGGCAAGAAGGCTCGATTCTGCCTCGTGGCAGCCACCGACACCCAGTCTCCGGTGAGAACATCCATTCTCATCACGGGTGTTTCTGGTCTGGCATCGAGGATGCGCTGGTCGATGGCGCGAGTCTCGCCGAGTGCGGTGTCCTCGTCATCGAAATAGATCAGCTCGCGCCCATCGGAGAGACGGGTGGAATGTGATCGAATCGGCATGACGTTCATTATCACCCATCACTAGTCTTAGAGAGTGTCCGATGCTGTTGATCCGAGAGCCTGCATCACCCTCCAGAGGGAGACCTCACACGGCCTCCTCATTGCCTCTCTTGACCCCCTAGCAGCGGGGCTTCGAGACCTCACTCTTGCTGGCGAGCCTTTTGTCCAGTCCTATCCAGAACTCACAGAGGCTCCCTATTTCGCAGGCCGAACGCTCCTTCCGTGGCCGAACCGGGTGGCCGGAGGCCGGTGGACCCACGACGGTCAGACCCTTCGCTTGCCGGTCAACGACCCTGAGCATGACGCTTCGCTCCATGGACTTTTATCCTCCACGGTCTATCGACCGTGCGAGACGACGTCGACGTCTGTTGTGTTCGAGACAACCTTGAGAGAGTCTCAGGGCTATCCCTTCAGCCTGGATATCGCTATCCGCTATGCACTGGAGGATGAGGGACTTAGGGTCACCCACCAGGTCACCAACCGGAGTGATCGTTTCGCACCCTTCGCTGCGGGTGCTCATCCTTTCCTGCGGGCGGGGCACCTCTCCGTATCAGCGATGACACTCTCGTCCCAGGTTGAGAGCTATCTGGTGTCCGATGACAACCTGATTCCCGTGGAGGAGGTTCGCCTGCGCCCCGGTGATCCACTCAACTTGTCCGACGGGGTCGCACTTTCCGAGGTGTCCCTGGATACCGCATTTCGGGTCTCGCCGAGTGCTGAGGGAATCACGACCCGCGTGAGCTCACCCGATGGGGCGATCACCGAGCTATGGCAGGACTCCTCCTGGGGCTGGGTTCAGGTTTTCCTGACCGACAGTTTCCTCACCCCAGACGGCGAGGTCTGGGCTCTTGCTGTGGAGCCCATGACGGCACCGCCGAATGCGTTCGCAACTGGTGAGGACCTGATCTCTCTCGCGCCCGGGGAGCAGTGGAGTGCATCGTGGGGAATCAGAGGCGAGCGTCCCTCTCGATAGCTCTTCTGGCGTTGTCGCCTCTCGGCGCTTTTCAGTAGTGTTAGCGATAACACAGCGCCCTGTCGGGGCGAGAAACGCGGGGTAATCATGGCACAGACGTCGCCGACTATCTGGTTTTTGACCGGGAGCCAATCTCTCTATGGTGAGGACACACTGCGCCAGGTTGCGGAGCAATCTCGTGCCGTGATGGAGGAGCTCTCCTCGGGATATACAGGTCCCGCCAGCCTTGAATGGAAGCCTGTGGTGCTCGACTCAGATTCCATCAGGCGCGTCATGATGGAGGCGAGCGCCGATGATTCCTGCATCGGTGTCATCACTTGGATGCACACGTTCTCTCCCGCAAAAATGTGGATTGCAGGCCTCGAGGCTCTGCGGAAACCACTGCTGCACCTGCACACTCAGGCAAACCAATCCTTGCCATGGGCGTCCATCGACATGGACTTTATGAACCTTAATCAGGCAGCCCACGGCGATCGCGAATACGCACACATCCTGACCAGGATGGCCAGGGCCCGCAAGATTGTCGTCGGACACCCCAGTGACCCCACGGTTCAAACCAGGGTGAGTGAGTGGGCCTATGCAGCGCAGGGCTGGATGACATCCCAGACCCTCAAATTGGCTCGCTTTGGCGACAACATGAGATACGTCGCGGTGACCGATGGCGACAAAGTCTCGGCGCAGACCCACTTCGGTCTCTCGGTCGAGAGCCTCGGGGTCAATACTCTCGTGGACGAGGTGGCGACGGTCTCTGATGCCGAGGGCGAAAAACTTGCCACCGACTACGAGGCCCTCTACGACGTTGCTCCCGAGCTAAAAGCTGGCGGTGAGCGCCGTGAGTCGCTGGTCTATGGGGCAAAGATTGAGATTGCACTTCGCAGGATTCTGGAGTCCGGTGGGTATCGGGCCTTTACCTCAAACTTTGAGGACCTCGGTTCTCTCCGTCAGCTCCCAGGGCTCGCGGTTCAGAGGCTCATGGCTGATGGCTACGGCTTCGGGGGAGAAGGTGACTGGAAGACATCAGCGCTACTGGCCATTATGAAGTCGATGGCGCCCGCTGGTGGGGCGACATCTTTTATGGAGGACTACACCTATCACTTTGGGCCAGGCACTCCCAAGGTTCTGGGTGCCCACATGCTCGAAGTCTGCCCCACGCTGACTGCGGGGACTCCTCGGATTGAGGTGCACCCGCTGGGTATTGGGGGTAAGGAAGACCCCGTCCGTATGGTCTTTACCGCTGACCCTGCCGAGGCTCGCGTGGTGTGTTTGGTGGATTTGGGAGATCGGTTCCGGTTGGTCTCCAACGAGGTCAGCATTGTGGAGCCTACTGAGGACCTACCGAAATTGCCGGTGGCTCGCGCAGTGTGGGAACCGCAGCCCTCGCTTTCCCAGTCGGCGGAGTCGTGGATGTTGGCTGGTGGTTCTCACCACACGGTCTTGAGTGCTGCGGTCTCGAGAGAGACTCTGGAGGACTTTGCGACAATCTCGGGAACGGAACTGGTCACCATTGATGCCGACACGACTCGTTCACGGTTTGCTCAGGAGTTGAGCTGGAGTGATGCCTACTATCGAGGTAGTGCAAGGCGGTAGTGACGTGGAAAGGGGAGAGCCAGTGGTGGACGATGCGACACTGCGGTGGACCCTGCGGGGACCCGCAATCGAATCGCCTGGTCCCAGCTGGGCTGTATTGGTCCTGGCTTTCCTCATCGGATTTGAGACCCTCGTCGAGCGCGCTGACAGTTACCCGCTGTATTTGAGTGTCGCTGTGCTGCTCTCGGCGGGCTGGTTGGTGTACTCAGGAATCAAGAAGAAGGCGTTGCTTGCATTCGGGGCCATACCGATTGCTGCGCTGTGGATCGATTCCCTCGTCGGCGGCACGCTCTTTGTCGACAATCTGGTCTTCTTCTTTGTCGCTCACTCCCTTTATGCCCTCTATCTTGCGGTCGCGGGATATACCTTTATGGCTTACCCACGGAAGAAGCGATGAGCGATTTCTTTGTCGGTTTCCGTCCCTCCCCCAAGAAGCCCGAAGGTTTGATTCCCCTGCGCGCGGAACACACGATCACCTGGCCCGAGTCTCCCGGTGCGGTGTTCAACTTTTTGACTCAGCGCTACTTCGTCGACTCCTGGCTTGCGCCCACCACAAAGTTTGATGCGCTCCAGGGTGGGAAGCTTCGGTTCACGGGTGATGACGGCGAAGAATTTGGTGGCACGTACTCGAGAATCTCGATAGGACGCAATGTTGTCCTGCAGACCGAGGTCCACGGCGAGTTGGATTTCACCCTCCGCGAAGTTGGCGACATTGTTGAGGGTGCTCTAGTGGCCAGTCGATTGAGCAAGCCGGAGGAAGAAGCTTCCTGGCGCTCACGGATTGAGGCCATGGTGGGGACTCTGGGGGCGCTTCGGTCATGACGAATCTCGATCGTCAGCCCAACATGTATGACGTGGCAAAGCTCGCGAAGGTGTCCCACCAGACGGTTTCCCGGGTCGTCAATAACTATCCCAGTTTGCGTCCCGAGACCCGCGCCCGTGTCGAGCGAGCCATGGAGGAGCTTGGCTATCGACCCAATCAAGCTGCGAGGGCTCTTGTTACCCAGCGCAGTCGCATGGTGGGCATTCTTGCCTCTGATTTATCGCTTTATGGACCTTCCGGGATGCTTCAGGCAATGGAGTTTATGGCCCGCCAAAATGATCACATTGCGGTGTCCTGCACAGTCGACCCGGAGTCTGAAGCGTCGGTAGCGGAGGGTATCGAGCACCTCGCGAGCTTGGGAATTGATGGCCTCATCGTGTTGGTGCCTCAGACCAAGGCCGTGGCAGCTGCTCGGATAAAACTCGGCAAAGTTCCGGTGGTCACCGTCGACAGCATGTATCGCCTGGACGAGCTATCTGTCTCGGTCGATAATTTTGGCGGCGGACAAACCGCGACCGAGCACCTGTTGTCTTTGGGTCACACCAACATTCTTCATATCAGCGGACCGAAGTCGTGGTTTGAGGCAACCGCACGGTCCTCAGGGTATGCAGCAGCTATGCTCGCGGCTGGATTCCAGCCCTCCATCGTGGATGGTGATTGGAGTGCCGATACCGGTTACTCCATTGCGTTGGAAATGAGTTTTTCCAATAGGGGCGTGACGGCCGTATTCGCGGCCAATGATTATAGTGCGCTAGGAGTGCTCAAGGCGGCGCACCAACGAGGTATTCGAGTTCCCGAAGACCTGAGCGTCGTGGGGTTTGATGATGTCCCAGAAAGCGGCTACTTTATCCCGTCGCTGACAACCATGAGGCAGGACTTCGCTGAATTGGGGCGTCAAGCGCTCAGTTTGCTCCTGGCACAGCTTGATGGAGTGCCAGAATCTCACTCGAGGCCCATCGTCCCGACCTTGGTGATTCGGGATTCGAGTGCGCCCGCTCCGTAAGGAGCGGAAACAAGTTGAAATGGACATTTTGTTATCGCTAACATGTGTCCACCGAGAGAATGGTCAGGTCGCTGATGGCAACGAAGTCTTCTGAGCACTATGTGATCGGTGTTGACTTCGGAACTCTCTCAGGCCGCGCAGTAGTCGTGAGAGTGAGCGACGGCGCTGAACTGGGATCTAGCGTTCACGAATATGAGAGCGCCGTGATGGATAAGACTCTTGGTTCGAGCGGCAAAGCGTTACCCGCGGACTGGGCTCTCCAGGACCCCCAAGACTATGTCTCAGTGCTCAAACACGCGGTTCCTGGTGCTGTGCAGGCTGCCGGTATCTCGTCCGCGGATGTCGTGGGGATTGCTACTGATTTCACGGCCTGCACGATGGTGCCAGTTCTCGCTGATGGAACCCCCCTATCCAGCCTGAAACAATTCCGGGAAAGACCCCACGCCTGGGTGAAGCTGTGGAAGCACCACGCCGCTCAGCCCCACGCAGATCGAATTAACGACGTCGCGCGGACTCGGGGCGAAACGTGGCTTGCACGCTATGGCGGGCAGATTTCCTCCGAATGGGAGTTGGCCAAAGGCCTCCAAATCCTGGAAGAGGACCCTGAGATTTATCACGCCATGGATAAGTTCGTCGAGGCAGCGGACTGGATTGTCTGGCAACTATGTGGCGAGTATGTTCGCAACGCCTGCACCGCCGGCTATAAGGGAAACCTCCAAGACGGTGCTTACCCCAGCCGCGACTACTTTGCAGCGCTGAATCCTGATTTTGCGGGCTTTGCTGATGAGAAGATCCTGCATCCGATTGGGGAACTGGGATCCCGTGCTGGTGGTCTCACCGCGGAGGCAGCGGGCTGGACTGGCTTGCCCGAGGGCATTGCTGTTGCTGTCGGAAATGTCGACGCCCACGTCACCGCTCCGGCGGCACAAGCAACACAGCCTGGACAGATGGTGGCCATTATGGGCACCTCAACCTGTCACGTCATGAATGGTGAGGCCCTTGCTGAGGTGCCGGGAATGTGTGGCGTGGTCGATGGCGGCATCATCTCCGGCTACTACGGCTATGAGGCTGGACAGTCGGGAGTGGGCGATATTTTCGCCTGGTATGTCAACAATCAGGTTCCAGGTTCCTACTTCGAGGACGCTAACAAGGCTGGTGTCGGAATTCATGAGCACCTCACGAACCTGGCCTCGAAACAGGCAGTGGGGGAGCACGGTCTCATTGCGCTGGACTGGCACTCTGGGAACCGGTCAGTGCTGGTCGACCACGAGCTCTCCGGGGTTATCGTCGGCCAGACGCTGTCGACGACCGCAGAGGAGGGCTATCGCGCGCTCCTGGAGTCAACAGCGTTTGGTACCCGCATGATTGTCGAAACGTTCCGTGATGCGGGTGTGCCGGTCACTGAGTTCATCGTGGCGGGTGGTCTGTTGACCAATTCGTTCCTCATGCAGGTCTATTCCGATGTCACGCGCTTGCCGCTCAGCGTTATTGATTCTGATCAGGGACCGGCGTTGGGTTCGGCAATCCACGCAGCCGTTGCGGCTGGGTTCTATGGGAGCGTGGGCGAGGCCTCCGAGGCAATGGGGCGCGTCAAGAGAGCTGTCTATATGCCGAACGAGGAAGCATCAAAGGCCTATGACGAGCTCTATGCCGACTATGTGCGCCTGCACGACTACTTCGGCCGGGGGTCCAATGACGTCATGAAAAGACTCAAAGCCAGGCGGCGAGAGTTGGTCGGTCATGAGTAACCCTTCGGTAGCCCAGGCTCGAGAGGATTTGGTGACGCTACACCAGGACCTCGTGGCAGCAGAGCTCGTCGTGTGGACTGGGGGGAATATTTCTGCCCGGGTCGACGAAGGGTTTGTGATTAAGCCCAGTGGCGTCTCGTACGCGGACCTCTCCGCGAAGAGTATGGTCCTGTGCGATCTCGACGGAAACGTGCTCGAAGGTGAGCTCAGCCCATCCAGCGACACGGCGGCCCATGCCTACGTGTATCGCCACATGCCGGAGGTCGGCGGAGTTGTACACACCCATTCCAACTATGCCTGCGCTTTCGCCGCAGCGAGCCGCCC
>Ga0181559_10006370_pt1 | contig 11141 bp, 11 predicted proteins | sample 011ome_21_FD_133752 | JGI IMG/M metagenome (GOLD analysis project Ga0181559, IMG submission 133752) | Coastal salt marsh microbial communities from the Groves Creek Marsh, Skidaway Island, Georgia - 011508AT metaG (megahit assembly) | ecosystem: Environmental > Aquatic > Marine > Intertidal... | reverse complement strand
GCTTCTGGCACGAGCAGCCGCTTACGCCGACAGCGGTTTTGATTAAAACGGATGGTGGAGCGACGGTTGTGACACACTTCGAGGATCCTGTCGCGCCTGCCGCCGACGAAATCGCTTCTTACGTTCCGAATCATCTTTTCACTTTAAAAGAAAACCTTGCTGGCTGCGTCGCGGAACAACTCAATCCCCATCTCGCTGGACTCAGTGCCATCGGTACCTGCCACCAGACTCCGGCCGCGATGCTGGAGGGGCCGGAGTGCCGAAATATCACGACAGAATACCAATACATCCGTCGCCACAAAGATGCGGACGAGGTCGCCGCTTTTGAGTTTACGATCGAGTGCGCGGACCGCGCTTACCACACGGCGCGCAAAATGATCGAGCCTGGTGTCGAGGAAGTCGAGGTCATGGCGGCAATGCTGGAGGAAGCCACCTGCGCGGCGGGGGAGTTTCTCTCGGGATGGGGGCAGGACTTTCAATGCGGTGTTCCCGGAGGATTCGCCCGGCCCAATCGGAAAGTGGAGCCGGAAGAAATTTTTGTGCTCGATGTCGGCGTTGGCGTGCGTGGATATCGCAGTGATCTTTGCCGCGCTTTTTCCGTGAACGGGAACCCAACAGACGAGCAGATCGCGGCCTGGGACAAGGTCGTTGACGTGATGAAAGCGGGAGAGGAATATCTGAAGCCCGGTCAATCTTGCCGCGAGATGTATGATTTTGTTCATGGGGAACTCGATGGATGGAATGGCTATGCTTTTTTTCACCACGCCGGGCACGGGGTAGGGCTCGATGCTCATGAAGTCCCGCGGATCAATCCTGGTTGGGATGACACATTTGAGAAAGGTGACCTCGTTGCGTTCGAGCCGGGTCTTTATCACGAGTCTCTTAGTGGAGGTTTGCGTCTGGAAAACAACTATCTCATCACCGAAGATGGTCATCGGTGCCTTTCCCATCATCCGCTCGATCTCGTGCTGGAAGATGGCGGACCCTCCACTTGACGAGTCGATAGCACTCTGGGAGAGTCGATGACCTTTTCTATCCAAACGAATCCCATGAGCATCGAACCCGTTTTGATTGCAGGCGAATGGCGCCCTGCAGACTCCACCGGCACTTTTCAGGCTGATAACCCGACTACGAAGGAAGCTCTTCCGGCGACCTATCCGGTGAGCTCCTGGGCGGATTGCGAAGCGTCACTGGCAGCAGCCGATGCCGCTTTCGTCGAAATGCGATCCATGTCGGGAGAACAGATCGCAGAATTTCTCGAGGCGATGGCAAACGGTGTTGAAGCTCGTGCCGACGATCTCGTGGACATGGCTCATGCTGAGACTGCGCTTCCCAAGTCCCCTCGCCTTGCCGATGTGGAGTTGCCGCGGACGACAGGCCAGCTACGTCAGGCTGCGGCTGCGGCTCGCTCGGGGAATTGGAAACATCCGGTCGTAGACACAGCGAACGACATTCGGTCGTGCTACGGACCACTTGGCCCTGTCTGCGTTTTTGGTCCTAATAATTTCCCTTTTGCCTTTGGCAGTGCTTCGGGCGGTGACTTTGCGGCAGCGATTGCTGCGGGAAATCCGGTCATAGCAAAGGCAAACTCATCGCATCCGGGGACGACAAAAATTTTCGGCGAGTGCGCTCTCGATGCTGCGAAGGAGACGGGTATGCCTGAGGCGATCGTGCAATTGATCTACCGCACCAGTCACGAAGTCGGTGAGCAGCTAGTAACCGATAATCGCGTGGGCGCGACGGGATACACCGGTAGTCGCGGAGCTGGCCTTGCGCTGAAACGTGCCGCAGACGGGTCGGGCAAGCCGATCTATCTCGAGCTTTCCAGTGTGAACCCGGTTGTTTTTCTTCCAGGCGTATTGGAGGAAAAGGGTGGCGAACTCGCGACAGAATTTTCCGGCAGCTGCCTGATGGGCACCGGGCAATTCTGCACAAACCCAGGGATGGTCCTTGTTTTGAAAAGCGAAGCGGCGGATGCCTTCATCGATTCCATCGTTCAGCAGTTTTCCGAAGCCACATCCGGAACCTTGCTTTCCTCCGTCGTTAAAAATTCTCTTCATCAGAGCCATGAGACCCTCAAAGCGGCTGGTGCCGAAGTTCTTTGCGGGACAGGGGAGGGGAATGGAGCCGGCTACTGCGCAGCGAACACAATTCTGAAAGTCAGCGGTGCAGCCTTTGTTCGTGATCCTGAGACCATGCAGACAGAAGCGTTTGGAAACAGCTCGCTCATCGTTGAAGCAGCCGATCTTGATGAGGCTGTTGAAGTGCTCGACCAATTGGAAGGAAATCTGACTGGCTGTATTTACTCTGCTGCTGATGGCAGCGACGATGTCGCCTACGACCAATTGGCTCCCGTCCTGCGAAACAAAGTCGGGCGTTTGCTTAATGATAAAATGCCAACTGGCGTGGCGGTTTCCCCGGCGATGAATCACGGCGGGCCGTTTCCTGCGACTGGTCACCCTGGTTTTACTGCAGTCGGAATCCCTGGCGCGATGCTGCGTTTCGGAATGCTGCAATGCTATGATGCCGTCAGACAGCACCGTCTCCCTGAGATCCTGCGCGATGATTATAAGGGCCCAACTCAGCGGCTGATCGATGGCAGTTGGCAGTAGGGCCTGACAAAAGCCGATCCTTCACGAAAAACCCGGTATGCATGGCAATCGCGTGAAACCCGATAGTCGGCTCGGTCGCTCCTGTGGCCGAGGCTATAAACTGAGTGGAGCCGGTCATGCTTCCAGCCTGCGGGTTAGAAGCAAAATTTTTCCGTCTTTCTGGAGGATGTAGAGAACGCCAAATGCATCGCCACCGATGTCGACGGGATTCAACCTCTGGGCACGGAGAGCCGGTTTTGCATCAAAAGGAACTTTGCGATAGGTCGTCGCGATAGTGACGCCAGCAATGGATACATTAATTAAGAGCAACTTCCGTGCTTTTTGCTTTTACAACGAGAAAGCTGACCATGTCGAGAACGGCGGATAATGCAAAGAGGCCAAGCTTAGCGCAGAAGGTAGAAAAGAGGCTGAAATTGCGGTTTCACGGTGTTTACAGGAGAACTGAAGGTGTGATTCAGTATCTATATGAGCGGCAATTTCTCCGAGGCGGATATCCAGAATTATCATCGAGACGGTTATGTATTCGCGCGTGGGCTCTTCACGGCAGAGGAAATCGGGTTGCTTGGTGAGGCAGCGCTTCACGACAAAGCTCTCGATGAGGCGGCGACGTCGCTGGATGATGGCGAAGGCAATCGAGTGCGCCTTTCGTTATGGAATCATCCCGGCGATGGGATTTACGGAATGTTTGCCCGGTGTCGACGTATCGTCGATTCAGTTGAGCAGTTGATTGGCGGCGAAGTGTACCACTATCATTCCAAGATGGTGCTGAAGGATGCTCGTACTGGCGGTGCATGGGCTTGGCATCAGGACTATGGATACTGGTATCAGAACGGATTGCTCTTTCCTGACCTTTGTAGTGTTATGATCGCGGTCGACGGTGCAACTCAGGAAAACGGGTGTCTCCAATTACTGCGTGGCTCTCAAAATATGGGGCGGGTGAACCACATCCTCTCCGGCGAGCAGGCTGGCGCAGATATGGAACGCGTTGAGGAAGCGAAGAAGCGGCTCGATCTCGTCCACGCGGAAATGGAACCTGGTGACGCAGTGTTTTTTCACTGCAATACGCTCCATGCTTCAGGAGCGAACAATTCTGAAAACTCGCGCTGGGCAATGATCTGTTGTTACAACGCCGCTTCGAATGATCCCTATAAGGAATCGCATCATCCAGGGTATACACCGCTGGAAAAGGTGGACGATGGAGAAATTCTGCGAGTCGGGAAAGATGAGGCAGCTCGGGCTAGTGTCGAGTTCGCCGATATCGAGAATGATGATCAGAGCGCGAAGGTATTGGCGGAAGACGAAAGCTGATACCTATCTTTCGAACTCGAATTGCCACGGAAGCAGATCATCAAAAGCGATCACTTCACCCAGGAACTCGTGCTCATCATTGCTGCCTCCGTCGAGTAGAACGAGTGTGTTCTCCGTTGCAAATTCTGAGATCACCTGTCGACACATTCCGCAGGGCGAGCGATTTCCGATTGGCACGCCAATGTCGGCTCCGGTGGTGATCGCGATGAGATGTAATTTTTTTCCACCGGAGGCAACTCCCGCGGCGATCGCGTTTCGCTCGGCACAAATCGTCGCTCCGTAGCTAGCGTTCTCGACGTTGCATCCCGCATACGATTCGCCATCCATCAATGCACAGGCACCGACCTGAAATTTGGAATAGGGCGAATGTGCCATCAGGCGTACCTTACGGGCAGTGGCTATGCTTTCTTCGAAATGGTCCGTGTTATCCAGTGAGAGAAGGGCACCGTGGATAGTCCAACTTCCGTGTTTCGAGGAAACTACCTTTTCCGCTTCGCTCATAGGCCCATTACATGTTCGACGAGCATGATCTGAATGGCCGAATACATTTCGTATTGGGCGATGAGGAGAAACCGACTTTCGTGAATGTCATCACCGGCGTCCATGCGGGCGAGCGTCCGCTCTTCCGACTCGGCGAGATCATGCTCCTCATTTAAAAGGATCCGTGCCTGGTTCAGGGTGCTGTACCACGCTTCGGTATGCTGCCTGGAAACGGTGACGCGACGCAGTTCGGGGAGATCGCTCTCGTATTCTTCGATTTCTTCAGGAGAGAGTAACTCGGATACAGTTAATTTTTCCACACCTTCGATGTCTCCCTCTACCGTCTTTCTTGAATCCTGAAACAATTCCTCCAAATCTGGCTGAACGAAGCTCTTCCAATCGTCAACCTGAGCAATGGTATGTTCGTCAGCAAGTTCCTCTGGAGAGATTGGCGAAGGAAAGAGTCGTTCGCCGGACTGGGATTGATAGTTGGATGGCGTGGCTGCGGCCGGCAACTCCGCGACAAGATGCCACTCGGCGGGAGAAAGTGCGTCGAGAGACCAGATGTCGTCTGTAAGCAGGAAACGCATGGTTGCAGGCAGGAAGATGAGGGGCCTGGAGCGGCCGTGGGAGACTGAAATGCAGGATGTTGAGCGAGTCCACTCTTTCCCATGAGAAATCCTGATCTGGACTCATTGAAAAGGAAGTGATACACTACTAGCGACTACCTCTCATTTTTGAAAATTAATGCAATCTTACAATTTAAATTTGCGAAATTTGAAAAAGATGGCAAAGTATTTTAGAATTTTATGTGATCGAAAGGGTTTTATTGCTAATAATTATGGAAAACCTAAAAAATCGTTTGCATGAGGTATTTGAAAGTGTTTAATTAATCTCCGCTTACAAAATCTAAAATCGCCGAAAGGTAACTATCATGCAAATATCAGAAGAAAACACGGCCGCAGAGCCAACCGTCGATCGCCTCGCGGACTTTATCATGTTCACGCAGCGATCTTTTCTCCTCGACCTCTCGAAGGAGCTCAACAGAGGAAGCGTTTCCTACGCACAATTTTTCCTTTTGGGATATCTCGCCAACGAGGATTACCTCACCATGACAGATATTTCGAAAAAGATGGGTCACTCGACCGCAGCCGCGACTGGTCTCGTGGATCGTCTCGAGAAACTCGGATATGTTCAACGTCTCCACGCTGCCGACGATCGCCGCAAGGTGATGGTCCAGATCTCCCGTAAGGGCATCGAGATGGTGACTCGCCTGCGCAATTCAATCGCCGAGAGTATCTCGGAGATCATGGCTGCTCAGGAGAACGGAAACGAAGAAGAAATCAAACCTGTCTATTCTCAGCTCATTGAGTTCCTCGGCTCACGCTAAAGGCCTGTTTTGGCGGGGTTCGTCCCCTTCCTCCACGAAACACAGGAACTCTCCGTGTTACAGGAACCATAAAGCACCTGCCGAGAAACAGTGATTTTAGAAAAAACGCCTCTGCGAACTAAAAGCGGGGGCGTTTTTGTGTACGTTGAGCTTTGCGCTTTTCCCAAGATCCAGGATTACGGGCTCCAGCGCTCGAGTGACCAGGCTTCTCCCTCGCGGGTATAAACAAAGCGGTCGTGCTTTCTCCCGGAATGGCCCTGCCAGAATTCGATTGAACTCGGCACCAGCAAATACCCTCCCCAGAAATCAGGCCTCGGAACACAATCTCTGGCGTCGCTTTCCGGGAAGCTCTCTTCATATTTCTTGACCCGTTCAGAAAGCCATTCCCGGTTCGGAATCGGCTCACTCTGGCGTGAAGCCCAAGCTCCGATACGACTATTGTAGGGGCGCGAGTAAAAGTATTCGTCGGACTCGCTGCCGGAAAGTTTCTCGACCCGCCCCCGGATATGAGCTTGTCGCTCCAGGTCTTTCCACAGAAACAGGGCGGACGCGACTGGTTTGGCTTCGAGTTCTTTTGCCTTTCGACTCTCGTAATTCGTGAAAATCGTAAGCCCCCTGTCAGAGTAGTCTTTCATCAACACGATCCGCGCCGAGGGGCATCCATCGAGACCAGTCGTAGACAGTGCCATCGCATTGGGTTCGCGAATCTTCGCGTCGACGGCATCGGTGAACCAGGCCCCGAATTGCTCGATCGGGTTATCTGACAGTTCCGATCGCCGAAGCACTCGCTCGGCATAGTCCCATCGAAGTTCCGCCGTAGAGGGATGTTTGGAATCGCTCATGATCTTGTTTCTCCAAGTGACGGTAAAATGAAAAAAGGTGTCTCTCAAGACGAATAGGAAAATTAGGTTGAAGCAAAGCGGTCTACGATGTCTGCTCCCGAATGGCAAATGGAGAGACGAACCTGTATGAGCACTTGGATCGAGTCCTGTTCGACCAAGTGCAGATTCGGGATCGTGTTGCGGAAATGGGTGCGGAAATTACGCGTGAATTTGCCGGCGAACCGCTAACGATCGTAGCCGTCCTTCAGGGAGGGGCACTTTTCATGGCGGACTTGATTCGTGAAATTCGACTGCCTCTTGAGATCGATTCCATTTCCGTGGCGAGTTATCACGGTGCGACGGAAAGCTCTGGCACTGTTACCTTTCACCAAACGAGGATGCCCAATCTCCGGGGGCGAAACGTTCTCATTCTCGACGATATTCTCGATACCGGTCGGACAATGCGAGCGATTAAAGACAAGCTTCGCGGCGAGTGTTCGCCGAAGTCGGTTCGTTCTGTAGTCCTGCTTTCCAAGTCAATCGAGCGGGCCGTCCCAATCGAAGCGGATTACTGCGGTTTTGCTGTGGGAAATGAATTTGTTGTTGGATACGGCCTCGATTATCAGGGCCGATACCGAAACCTTCCTGTCATCGGTGTACTGAAGGAGGATTTCATCGAATGACGTGCGAAGGTCAGGTCACAATCCTGTTCTTCTCCGTTTTTCGGGAGATCACAGGCAAGTGTGAATGGAGCATTACCGGCTACGATGGCGTTGTCACACTCCGTGCGATTCTCGATCGGACTTTTGCCGAATTCCCCGGACTCAAAGAGTGGGAGGGGAGAATTCTCTGTGCGGTGAACTGTGAATATGCCGATGAATCGGCGGAAATAACGAGCGGAGACGAGATTGCTTTGATGCCGCCAGTTCAGGGAGGGTAGAACACTCCTTTCCAGGTTGAGAAGAATTTAAAAAACGGGTTCCATCATTTCCCCGTCGTATTCCTCCCATATCTCGATTAATTCCTCTAGCTTTCCCTTCTTCGTATCTACGAGATTGTTCTGCTCGGAGAGATCGTCAGCCAGATTAAAAAGCAACCACGGCGATATGGCGAAGCAAATCGTGGAAAGCTTCATCAACCTACGCGGTCGCGACATTCCGTTGCCGAGCGATCGAGTGATGATGGCAGAAAGCGAATCCGAAGTCGCAACTTTTGCTTAATCGCCTAGGATCAGGCTGATAATCTGATTCCCTCCCCGGGCATCGGCAACCGCGTTGTGCCGATATCATGGGTGTGCTGAGCCCGTCGCTCCGACTTACTGGATACGCCGGGTTTTTCGTTTACGACGCAGCGACGGCGCCCACTTCAAATGCCTCGCGAGCATCGCTTACCACTCCGGTCACTGCTGCGGCTGCAACCATGACGGGTGACATCAAGATCGTCCGTCCAACCGGACTTCCTTGGCGGCCTTTAAAGTTTCGGTTGCTGGAGCTTGCGCAGAGTTGGTCACCGATGAGTTTGTCGGGATTCATGGCCAGACACATGGAGCATCCTGCACCACGCCACTCAAATCCGGCGTCTTCGAAAACCTGGTGTAGACCTTCCTGGCGGCACAAGTGATCGACGATCTCGGACCCGGGAACGGCGATTGCGGTAACGCCTTCGGCGACCCTGTGCCCCTTGAGATACTTTGCCGCTTCGCGGAAATCAGAAAGACGTCCGTTTGTGCAGCTGCCGATGAAACAGACATCGACTTTCTTTCCGGCAATGGGAGAGCCGCCCTCGAACTTCATGTATTCGAGTGCTTCTTCGATGCTCTTCTTTTCTTCTTCGCCCGACACATCATCAGGAGAAGGGATGTTTTCATTAACGAAAATTCCATGGTCCGGGGAGATTCCCCAGGTAACCGAAGGCGCGATGTCTTCCGCGCGTATATTGACCACGTCGTCGTAGTGGCAGCCTTCATCAGACGCGAGCGCCGTCCACTTTTCCACTGCTGCATCCCACTTTTCGCCCTGAGGTGAATAGGGGCGCCCTTTGAGATACTCGAAGGTCTTTTTATCTGGATTCACGTAGCCGCAGCGGGCTCCTCCCTCGATCGACATGTTGCAGACCGTCATCCGTTCTTCCATCGAGAAATTATCAAAAAGGCTTCCGCCGTATTCGTAGGCGTAGCCGATGCCACCCTTGGCACCAAGGAGTTTGATGATGTGAAGAACGACGTCCTTCGCATAGACTCCCGGGGGCAGCTCGCCATCGACATTGATGCGGCGCACTTTCAACTTTCCAAGCGCCATCGTCTGCGTCGCGAGTACGTCGCGGATCTGGGTGGTACCTATTCCGAAAGCAATCGCTCCAAAAGCTCCGTGAGTTGCTGTGTGCGAGTCGCCACAGGCAATGGTTGTGCCGGGCTGGGTGATTCCCTGCTCGGGACCAACAACGTGGACAATGCCTTGTCCGCCGCTGCCGATGTCGAAAAACTTCACGCCAAACTCGGCGCAGTTGTCGCGCAGGGCAGTGATCATGTCCTGAGCAAGATTGTCCTCGAATGGTTCAATCTGGTTTTTCGTCGGAACGATGTGATCGACCGTAGCAAAGGTGCGATTCGGGTATCTAACCGACAGCCCGAGATCGCGAAGCATGCCGAAAGCCTGTGGACTCGTGACCTCGTGAATGAGGTGCGTACCGATGAGTAGTTGCGTTTGTCCGTTGGACAAAGTCTTCACGGCGTGGGCATTCCAGACTTTTTCAAATAGGCTTTGACTCATACTACTAAAAATTCAATTTAGGGGGGCGGAAGCTAGCACAGGAGCACTCATTCGGATAACGGAATTTCCCTGTGAGTTTTTTCCGAAAAACTCGCGTCAAATCGCCGCTGCATCTTGAATTTCAGGCAAATCTGTTGCAGAAGAACAGTGCATGTATAAATCAATATTCCGGGCAATCCAATCTGAACCAATTATGAAGATCACGAAACTGTTCGTTAAGATGATGGCTTTCGTTTTTGCTGCTGGTGCATTCGCACTCGTTAGCTGTGAAAAGACGATGGAAGGTGCTGCTGAAGATGCTGCTGCTGCTGTCGAAGCTACTAAGGACGCAGGAAGAGCTGCTGCTGATAAGACTGCGGAAGCTGGAAAAGCTGTTGCTGACACTGCCAAAAACGCAGGAAAAGCTGTTGCTGCCAAAGCTGGCGATGTGAAGGAGGCTGCGAAAAAGAAGGTCAACGACGCTGCCAAAAAGGTAGAAAAAGCGACTTCTGATAACTAAGCCGATTTTCTGACTCGTTCTTAGTAAAGAAAATTATCGGAACCCCGTGTCGAAAGGCACGGGGCTTTTTCGTGGCCATCTAATCCGTCTTCGTGACGAATCGTCAAGATCAGGTCTGACTCGCCAGAATCCCCTCTGCAATTTTCTTTGCCTGCTCCACCAATTGAGAATCGCCGAGGAACTCTGCGAATTTCAAATCGGGCAAGCCACTCTGTTGCGTCCCCAGAACTTCTCCTGGGCCACGCTGACTAAGGTCTTCGTCGGCGATACGAAAGCCATCTCGTGTTTCCTCTAAAATACGGAGGCGTTCCTTTGCTTCAGCCGCCTCCGGGTCAATCATGAGGACGCAGAAACTCTTGTGTTCTCCGCGCCCAATCCGACCTCGGAGCTGATGGATCTGAGCTAGCCCAAACCGCTCCGCATTATAAATCAGCATCACATTGGCATTTGGCACGTCGACGCCAACTTCAATTACGGTGGTCGAAACAAGCACCTGAGCTGAACCAGACCGGAATTTTTCCATCACCGCGTCCTTTTCCTCAGCGCTCATTTTCCCGTGCAGGAGAACGAGCTCGACACCAGAGAGGCTCTTCTTCCATTTTTCGAACTCGACGGTCGCAGCGTTCGCTTTGAGCTTTTCTGATTCCTCGATCAGCGGATAGACGACGTAGGCCTGCCTGCCATCCTTGAGTTGATCTTTGAGAAAGTCGGTCGCCTGCTTTGTCTGTGAAGTGAGGCGAATCCCAGTGATGATTTTTCCGCGCCCGGGCGGAAGTTCGTCGAGGATGGAAACATCGAGGTCGCCATAGAATGCGAGAGCAAGGGTCCGCGGAATCGGCGTTGCGGTCATTACCAACACATCAGGCGTATCGCCTCGCTCGATGAGTGACTGTCTCTGGGCGACTCCAAATTTGTGCTGCTCATCAATTACCGCGAGCCCGAGGCCGTTAGAGAATTCTTCTTTGTCATGAATGAGAGCATGAGTCCCGATGGTTAGGCTTCCTTTTTTATCTTCCGACTGTGCGGCGGAAAAGAGAGGTAGATAACCACCCGCTTCGCGAGTTCCGGTTTTCAATTTTACTTCGACCCCAAGGGGTTCAAACCAGGCGCGGAAAGTCTGAAAATGTTGTTCCGCCAGAATCTGTGTGGGAGACATCAATGCGGCGTCAAATCCAGCTTCAACGACGAGTGCGATTGCTGCTGCGGCAACGAGTGTTTTTCCAGCACCGACGTCACCTTGCAGAAGTCGAATCATCGGCTCGG
>Ga0181559_10006369_pt1 | contig 11141 bp, 7 predicted proteins | sample 011ome_21_FD_133752 | JGI IMG/M metagenome (GOLD analysis project Ga0181559, IMG submission 133752) | Coastal salt marsh microbial communities from the Groves Creek Marsh, Skidaway Island, Georgia - 011508AT metaG (megahit assembly) | ecosystem: Environmental > Aquatic > Marine > Intertidal zone... | reverse complement strand
TTAAAACCCTAAATATACAAAACCCTAAATTGAAGGCGTTTGTTTTTTGCGCTGCTTTTCGTCTAAAAAGAAGAAAAAGAAAAAAACAAATTCGCGCGAGAAAAAGGCACAAGAACACACCCCTTTCTCTCTCTGGACGATTCAGACGACGCGATGTCTCGCCGGGTCGGGTTCGACCCGCTGGAGAGCATCTCTTCGTCCTCTTCGGAAGACGACGAGGAGGAGGAGGAAGAGAAGGAGGAGGAGAAGACAACAACGGCGAGAAAAGTTTTGAAATACGAAGGAGAAGATGAATTTGAAGAAGAAGAGAACGACGACGGACGATTCGCGACGACGACGACGACGAGAAGAAGAGGACGAGTCGACGACGACGATGGTTTTGAGAGCAGTCGCGGGAGGAGAGAAAGTGCCGCCGCCGCTGCCGCCGCCGGGTGGTCGAAGATGGAGCAGCACGAGAGGAACGTTCGAGAGGTTTTGAGGAAAGCGATCGTTGAAGAAGAAGAAGAAGAAGAAGAAGAAGAAGAGACGCGTCTGAGAAGAGGACGTCCGCACGTCGAGGACGAGATGGACGATAAAGAAGAAAAAGCAGCAGATGAAAATAACGTTGAAGATGAGGAGGAGGAGGAAGAAGAAGAAGAAGAAGACGAGGTGATGCGGAGGATGATGACGCTGGCGCGCGCCGGGCGGAACGAGGAGGAGGAGGAGGCGCGGACGGGACCAAAACCGCCGCCGAGACGATTCCAGTCGGCGTTTGACGTCGCCAGAAGAGCTCTGAGAGAGGAGAATTTTGCGAACGACATACGCGGTAGAGGTGGTAGAGTAGTAGACGGATTGGTGAAGACGAACGTTCCTCTGGTCGTGGACGCGCACGCGTTTGGCGGGAAAGCCTTTCGCGGGTCGTGGGCGGGAACGTCCGGAAGGTTTGCGTTTTGCGACGGGTCGAAGATTGTAGAGCGCGCGGTCGTGCCGATTGAAGACGGTGAAGATGGTGACGATGTGTTAGACGAAGAGGAAGTTAAGAGAGCGATGATGTTTCAAGCGCGCGCGATTAAAAACGGTTTGAAATGCTTCGAGGCGTTTTCGGAGAAAGAGAACGATCCTCCTCGATGCCGTTTAGACGTTCCGGCGGAAGACGTGAAGGAGTTTTGTCGCGCGCACTGCGAAGCGTTGGCGAACGCTTTGATGTTGTTTAATAGCACGAGCGGCGATAGCAGTAATAGTAATAGAAACGCCGCTGGCGACGATTTTGGTGGTTGCAAAGCGAGACGACAACGAACGGCGAGCAAAACGAAACGAGCGATTGAGTTGTGGGACCTCATGGAGCTTTTATACAAGAAGGATGAACTCGGCGCGCAGAGAGGTTCCGCCGCGGATACGTTTCGACGCAAACAAAGTCTGAGCAAATGGTTGAAAAGATCTTTGAAGCGCGCGGAGAAGGAGAAGGCGTTGGAAATGGACGCGCAACCTATGGATTTTGACGACGACGACGACGACGACGACGACGACAATTATAACAACAATAACAACGAGAACAATAACGATCCAGTCTCTGTAGCGCTGTCGCGAAACGATATCGTTCTAGCGACACAGTTAGCCATGAACGATGGCGATATGCGATTAGCAACCATTATCGCGCAAAGTGGGGCGAGCGATAACATTAAAAATCTTGCCAACGCGCAGTTGAACACGTGGGAGGATGCGTTCGGCACGGCGACGAACAAGTTCATCCCGGCGGCTACTCGAAGCGTGATGGAACTCTTAGCGGGCAGAGTAGAGACGACATCGAGCGAAGACGGAACCTCGAGAAATGCGACGCCGGAGACGAAAGATTGGATCGAAAATCTTTCCAGACGTGTGTGGTTTTATCACGGCGTGGCAGAGACGACGGAGGGAATTTTAGAGAGGTACGAGAGAGACATTCGTGAGAGCGACGCTTCGGCGCTCTTTCCGCACCCGAGCGGCGTGAGCGAAGACGCGTTGGTAGAGTGCAAGTGCGAAGGCATCGTGAAGGATGCCAGATACGATGCTTTGCTTTTAAACTCTTCCTCTTTAGCCGCCGCTTCGAATAATCATATCGCCAACAGCTCGCACGGACATCCGTTCCATCAACTCGGCTTTGGCGAAGATTTTTTAGAGTTTTCAAACTCGTGGATGGCGACGCAGTTCGTCCTCTCGCAACAATCAACTTCGAACGAGTCGACGATGTTGTTATCGCGCAGAGGTGACCAGTACACTGAAAATCTCATCGGTCAAATCTCTCAAATCAACGCGTACTTCGCGAAGGAGGACGAGAGGAGTAACGAGCAAGAAAATAGACTGCCGAAGATTGAGTGCGAATGGCTACTTTTCGTCGCTTTATTCATTCGAGATGACTCGAAACGCGAACGCGCGTGCAAAAGAATTCTCACGGAGACTGTGAACGAGTGGAGAAAATCAGCGGTAAAAATAGACACTCTCGCGCGGAAGTTCCAAGTGCCTAAAAATTGGTTTGACGAAGCGAACGAGGCGAGAATGAACAACGAGAAGCCCGTGTTGACCAATTCGTTGTATCGTTGAGAAAGAGAGACGCGAGCGGAACATTTACTATATACTAGTCAAATAAGTGTTATACCGTAGTTATATACTTCTTTACTCAAAATCCAAAACGGCTATCGTGTTGTTGCTAAAGCAGGCTGCAATCTTCGACCCTTCCTGGTTCCAACACACCTCAAAGACCCCGCCGTCGCCTCGGTACGTCTTTTCTAACAATCCAGTGGCAATTTCCCAAACTCTCACTCGTTTATCGAAACTTCCCGAGGCGATGTGTTTCCCATCAGGGGAAAACGCGACCGAATACACCGGTTCCGTGTGCATGTTGAACGTGCGAATGCACTCTCCAGTCGACGCGTTCCATAACTTCACCGTGTGGTCGTACGAAGCCGTCGCCAACATCAAAGGAATATCTGGATTCTTCGTCCCTGGTCCCGTCGGCGACCATTTGATGGTGTACACTTCCTTCTTATGTTCGCTAAACGTAAAAAGGGCCTGATTTTGGTTCATTGACCAGATTTTTGCGGTGTAATCGTCCGAGCACGACGCGAGAAGGTTACCGGTGGGGTCCCACTTTATGCAGTTGACTTCATCCGTGTGTCCTTCGAATTTTTTCAAAGGTGCCTTTTTCCCGACTTCGCAGACGTAGATTTTCTTGTCCATACTGGACGTCGCGAACACGTTCGTGTCTCCCTTCCAGTCGACGTCCAAACACGGCGCTTCGTGTAATTCGTACGTTTGCTTCGCCTCCCCGGATTTCGCGTCCCACACGACGGCGGTTTTATCCACCGACACCGAAATCAACGAGTCTCCGGCTTTGTTCCACTTCAAGGAGAAAATTGGACCTTTATGCTGCTCGAGCCTGGCAACGAGCTTACCGCTATCGTCCCAAAGCCTCGCGTCGCCGTCGTACGATCCAGTGGCTAATATCGTACCGTCGCTGTTCCAATCTAAAGTCGTGACGTCTTTTGATTTCTTCTCGTCCTCCTCGTCTGCGTCGTTTTTCTTTTCTTTACTCTTTCCTCCTCCGTCATCGATGTCCATGGCGTCGCCGCCGCCAACACCGCCTACTCCGTTCTTATCTTCTTTGTTCTCTCCGTTTTTGTTCGTATTTTTCTCTTCGTTTTCTTTTTTAATCTTCTTCGTGTGCTCTAAAACAGCCGGCGGTTTCATCTTCGCCTCGGCGACTCTCCCGCTCGGCCCAGCCGGTAACGTCCAAATTCTAGCGGTCGCGTCGCCGCTTCCACTGGCCAGCATTCCCTCTCTCTTCGGATTCCACGCGCACACGAAAACCTCGCCCAAATGTCCATCCAGCGTCGTCACTTCGTCTTGGCTCACGTCGAAGAGTTGATTCACGTCGTCCAAGCCGCCATTCTTTCCGCCGGCGACAAACGTGCCATCGATCGTTTTCACCGCCATGGCTGCTCTCTTACGCTCCTCCAATTTCCGCTTCAACGCGTTCTCCTCCTCCTCGATCGCTCGTTTCCGTTCTTCCGCGGACATTTCTCTTCTCGACTTCACCAGCGCCTTCAACGCGTCCACCGGTTTCGAAAGCAAGTCCCTCGCCGTCAAGACCGAAAAGTTCGCATCGATATCATCCTCTTCGTTGTTGTTTCCTTCCCCGTTACCGTTTCCACCGCTGGTATCGTTCAAATTCGCTTCCAACTCTAAATACTGCAATCCTTTTTGTACGAACGCGACCAACGCGCCCGCCGGGATGTCCTGATCTTCATTTCCTGGGGCAATTCGCGTCCGATTGACGAACGATTCGTTCGCAAACGTAAACGCGGAGTGCGAAAACCCAGACTCGAGGAGGTATTTGTACACCATAAAGTTCACCTCATCGGAGGTGAGACTCATGCTTTTTTCAAATCTCTCACGCCCGCGAGCTCCAATTTTTTATGCTCCACTCTCTCTCTCTCTCTCTCAAACACAACCAACGCGCGATTCTTTCTCTTCCAAAGGGCACACGTACCCGGGGTGCGAATTCAAAAGAAAGGCTTTGAAAAAATTAAACTCAATTAGGGTCAAACACACCCCCTTTTCCTCGCACCGACTGCAAATCTTCCCGCGAATTCAAACGAAAAAGAACGATTCGCGTTCGATCCGTTCGTTTCTTCTCGAGTTTACGCTTCGCGTCTCGTCTCGCGCGCGCGCGTGCGCTTTTTTTTATATCGTCTTCGCCCCTTTTTTTTATTTTTTTTTTGGGAAGGGGAGGGGAGTGGGAAAGGACTCTCTCGCTCTCTCTAGGTTTCTATTAGTGCCAACGAGAGTATGCATTAAGCACTTAACGCGGTCCGAGCGTGGGTGTATATTGTACGTTCTAAAAGTAAGGCGTTTGGACCGCGAGCACTTTGGACAGATTTAAACCAGCAGAGAGAGACGACGGTTTCATTTTTCCTCCTCTTTTCTCCCTCTCGCCGGGCGCGCGCTTTTAAAAGACGACCCGAAGAAGAAGAAGAAGAAGAAGAAGAAGAAGAGGTGAACAACGCGCGCGTCCCGATTTGCGCGCGCGCACCAGCCTCCTGTTTGAGTTGAAGAAGAAAAAGGATGAAAAGATACGCGCTCGGCGTCGACGGCGGCACCGGTGGCCTTCGATGCCAACTCTTCGATTGCGAGACGGGAGCGTCCGTCGCGACCTCCGAACGCACGTACGAGACGACGTACGGCGTGCCGCATCCCGGGTACGCCACGCAAGAGTGCGAGGCGTGGTGGAGGAGCTTTTGCGGCGCGGTGAGAGAGCTGAAGAACTCTTTAGCGTTAAAGGAGAAGGAGATATCTTTGACGGAAGATATCGCGGCGATTTGTTTAGACACGACGTGCTGTTCGGTGGTGTTTATGGACGAGGACGGGCGAAGCGTGTATCCGTGCGTCATGTGGTGCGACATGAGAGCGGGCGCGAAGGAAACGAAGGACGTGCTGAATGCCGGGAGGAGGAGGAGAAGTGATGGTGAGAACGAGAAAGAGGAAGATGTAGTCGCGAAGACGTTGCGGGTGAACTGCGACGGGAACGGTCCGGTGTCGGCGGAGTGGATGGTGCCGAAAGCGCTGTGGATGAAACGGAACGAGAGAGAGGTGTATGAACGAGCGACGAAAGTCTGCGAGTATCAAGACTACATGAACTTTCGTTTGACGAAGAGATACTGCGCGAGCGCGAACAACGTGAGCGTGCGGTGGCATTTTCGAGAAGGGAAAGTACCTCCGAAAGAGTTGTTAGAAGCGTTAGAGTTAGAAGATTTGTTAGAAAAATGGCCGAAAGAGGTGTTAAAGTGCGGCGAGGTTGTTGGAAACATCACCAAAGAAGCGTTCGAGGAGCTCTTCGGCGAGAGCGCGGAAAAAAAGTTTAGAGACGTACCGGTCGTTCAAGGCGGCGCCGACGCGTTCATCGGCATGGTTGGATTAGGTGCCATTCATCCGAAAATGATGGCGTTAATCACCGGGTCCTCGCACTTACACTTAGCGGTTACGGAGAAGAAAATGTATGGAAAAGGGATGTTTGGTGCGTACGAGGGGGCGTTGGTACCCGAGGCGAAATTTATCGTTGAAGGCGGACAAACGAGCACGGGATCGATAACGAATTGGTTCAAAGAGCAGTTTAATTGCACGTACGAGGACATTTTCAAAGAAGCCGAACAGATTCCAATCGGATGCGAAGGCTTAGTCGCTTTAGACCATTTCCAAGGGAATCGAACGCCGTACGTTGACGCCGAATCGAAAGGCTGTTTCACCGGTTTGACGTTGAAACATTCGCGCGCGCACATGTTTCGGGCGATATTAGAATCGATATGTTTTGGCACCAAAGCGGTGGTAGATACCATGCGGATGAACGGAACGAAAATAGAAACCATAGTCATCGCCGGTGGAGCGACTCGATCGAAGTTTTGGCTTCAGATGCACGCGGACGTGACGAATTGCGAAGTTATCTTAACCGAGTGTCCAGACGCGCCGGCGTTGGGATGCGCGATTTTAGCGAGCGTTGGGGTGGGGATTTACAAAAACGCCGGGGAAGCTTGCGAACGCATGGTCAAGCGTTTGGAGACGATCAAGCCAAACAAGAAGAACACGATAGAGTACGAAAGAGTCTACGAGGAGACGTACTCGAAGCTGTACGGCTTGTGCAAAACGCTTCGCGAAAAAGAAGAAACAGACGCAATCGATACGAACGCGACGCCGACGAAGAAGAGGAAGACGACGACGACGACGACGAGTGACGACAGAGCAAACAATACGAGCGCGCTGAAAATTGCACCATCGCTCTTAGCTGCTCCAGATCACGCCAATCTCATCTCCGCGACCTCGATCGCTCTCGACGCGTCGGCGGATTGGATCCACGTCGACGTCTTCGACGGTCAATTCGTGCCGGTGGTCACGTTTGGACCGTCCACGGTCCAATCTCTTCGCGCGAACTTCCCCGACGCCTTCTTAGACTGCCACCTCTCCTGTCAAAATCCAGACTTTTACATCGACAACGGTCTCGGCGACAGCGCGTCGCAAATCTCCTTCCATCCCGAAGCGGTTCGAACGTTTTCCGAGCGAAAAAAATTGTGCGAAAAGATAAAGCACAAACACAAAAAGCGCGCGTCGATGAGCATCAACCCGTCCACAAAGTTAGAGGACACCTCGGTTTTCGAACTTCTCGACTTGAACTTATTAGATTGCGTTAATATTTTAGCCGTCGAACCTGGTTTCGGCGGTCAAAAGCTCCAACCGGCTGCGCTCGAAAAAGTCAAGCTCTTGCGCGCGCGCTCGAAAACGCTCGACATCCAAGTCGACGGCGGCGTCAATTTACAGACGATAGGAAGCGTCGTCGACGCCGGTGCAAACGTCGTCGTTTCGGGAAGTTTTATTTTTCGCGATCATGAGGGGAAAGAGAGAGAAGCGGTGGAAACGTTGCGCGCGTTTAGCTCGGGCGAGTAGGTTGATTTTTTTTTTTGTAAACTGCATTTTGGCGCTTTTTTGTATATTGATGTGAAGAACGCATTTCGTCACTGTTTAGATACCGCGCGCGCGCCAGAGCGGCGCACCTTTTCTATTCCATCGCACGAGTCACACTAAAAAGAAAGAGAGAAGAAGTATCATGTCCGACCAAGCGTCGTCGTCGTCGTCGTCGTCTCCTTCCTCCTCCTCCTCTTCCTCGGACGATGTCATCCACGAAGACGACGCCAACGTCCTCGACGCGTTTTTGGAATCCCTCGACGCTCTCGCGGAAACCGCGAGAGCGAAACTGAGCGTCGCGTACGCCGACGCGCGCGGGTTCACCAACGCTCAGATTCTTCTCCTCTCGTTCGCGCTCGCTCTGTTCTCGCTTTTTCTGGCGCATTTTATCGCCGCGAGATTGATGTCGATGATGACGTTCCTCGGCGGTCGCGAAAAGGGAAGATCGGACTTTTCGAGACGAAGGAAGAGCAAAAAACGAGATTCGATCTTGCTGTGCGGCCAAGACGGCGCGGGATCGACGTCGGCGTATTTACTCTTGAAGAACAAAAGTCTAGGTCTAGGAACGGTGACGAGCATGATAGAGAACGAGAGCGAGGTGGAAATTAGCCGAGACAACGCGAACGGAGGGGTAAGCAAAGTGAACGTCATCGATATACCCGGCCACGCGAAAATCCGGAACCGCTTTTACGACCGCTTCTTGCCTCGAGCGAAAGCGATCGTGTTCTTCGTAGACGGCGTGGAGTTTTCGACGAATAAGAGAGACGTCGCGGACCACTTGTACAACGAAATTTTGATCGAATACGACAACGTTCGGAGCAAACGGATCCCAATTCTAATCGCGTGTAACAAGATGGACAAAACCGAGTCGTGTTCGCCGGCGTCCTTTGTCAAGAAGCGCTTAGAATCCGAAATCGAAATCATTCGAACCACGCGCGACGTCGTCCTCAAAGACGCCCAATTCGACGACGGCAGTCGCAAAGCCAGAAAACGCGCCAAAGAGATCGAACGCAAGCGCCAGAGAGAGGTAACCGGCTTAGGATGGAAAGACGAGTGGGGCAAGTTTTCCTTCGACAAGGCGTCCGAGAAGAAAACGCACGGCCGCTTTCTCTTTTGCGCGTGCTCTTGCGTCGGCGAAGACCGGGAGTGGAAAGAAAAGAAAGAGGGTGGTGGTAGCGCCGATGATGACGCCGGCGGGAATAACAGAAACTTGAGCGCGGTGAGAGCGTTCGCGGTCGAACACGGACGTTGATTTTCTTTTTCAAGTTTGTTCTCTTTTTAGCGGTGGCTGCGTAGTTTGTAGTAAGTATAGAGTATTTTTCAGCGTAGAAGACCTCAAATCAAGACCTGTTCCGAGGGCATTTTTTTACGCAAAAAGAGAGATAAAAAATCGCTCACGCACGCTTCATTCCAAAAACGCGCGTTTTTTCGTGTATACTCTAACACACACACGCACACAGAGAAAAAAATGTCCGCGTTAATCCAATCCTTCTCTTCCCTCTCGTTATCTTCCCGCACTTTGCGAGGAGATGCGAAGGTCGCGTCGCCGTCCACTCGAGCGATGCCGAAAAACAGAACGGCGGTCGTCACCGAAGCGGTGCGTTGCTTTTTCCTTTTTTTTTGGGCTCTCCCCCCAATTTTTTTTTGCATTTTGCCGTCGTCGTCGTCGTCGTCTTCGTCGTCGCGGCGTTATTACACTACGCGCGAATCGAGAGAACTTTCATTTTTTTACGCGAGCGAGATAGTTTTGCGTTCGATTCCGTCGCGAGACGACGTCTTTGTTCGTCGCGTAGGTATTGGTGGTGGTCGTCGTCGGTCGCGCGCGGAAATTTTTTTTTTCGCCCTCGGAAAATTTTATCCGAGAGAGAGAAGTTTTTTCTCTCTCTTCAGGTTTTTGCTGCGAAAAAAACCTCTCTCTCTCTCTTCTGTGTTTGTCAAAGACAAAAAATATACTGACATGCATACTCTCGCGTGTTTTATTACAACTCTTTCTCTCTCTCCCTCTTTCCTTCCTTATTGGAATTTACAGAAAAAGAAATGGGAAAAACAAGCGTTAAACCAAAACGGCAAACCGTTGCGAGTGAAGATGCACGTGAAAACGAACGACAAGGTCATCGTCATCGCCGGCGCGGATAAAGGGAAAGTCACCGAAGTCGTCGAGGTGTTTACGAAGAACGGACAAATTTTGTGCAAGGACGTGAACATCAAGACGAAACATGTTAAGCCGAGAAACGAAGGCGAGAGCGGGAGTATTATTCAAAGAGAGTTTCCGATTCATCACTCGAACGTGATGCATTATTCTGAGGCGGAGAAGAAGAGATCGAGAGTTGGTAAGAAGATGGAGGGCGACAAAAAAGTGCGCGTGTTGAAGGCGACTGGGGAAGTTTTGGCAAACTAAGAAATATTGTTTAGTCTTTTAGCAAGTTGTGCCCGTGTATGCGTACGTATATATGTATAACGATAACAACACGCGGTGCTTTGACATTGTGATATATATATATTAAGTTTTATTGTAGCTCATTCATAAAAAATTCATTACAACAACAATAGTTCGCGTTCAGTTTTTGTTCGTTTTTTTATTCGATTATCTCTTTTCTATTGGTTTCGTCAAGTACTATTCGCGTTAGTATATCCGATGATGCGTGCTTTCTCTCTCTCTCTCTCTCTCTCTCTCTCTCTCTCTCTCTCTCTCTTTCAATATATCCGTCACTCATGCGCAGCGGCGCCAGCAGTAGCAAAACGAGCTCACAGGCACGTGAACCCGTGTTTCTTACTCGCCTTCCAAGTGACATCAATCTTCTCCGGATCGATGGCGCCTACTTCGTGATGCTGCCATCCCTCCAAAGCATGTATGAGCGCGCCGGCGTGGCACGCGTGCACACATCCTCTCTCCATGGTCATTTCGCACGTCTTGAAATCCTTCGTTTCTTTTTCCGGCAATCTAAACGCCGGTAAATCCGTGTACGCGCAATCCGATCTCGTTTCCGGAATAGGAGGCACGACAAACTGGTGAAACGTCGTTCCCGAGGGCGCCAAACTTTGCTCGTTCTTATCGCAATGTCTCCCGACGACCCAGTTTCTGCACGTTCTTCCGCTGCTATAGTTTGTTATCGTATCGTTCTTTTCTTTTGTTTCTTCTTCTTCTCTGTTGTTGTTGATGTTCTTCGTGGATCCGCGTCGACTTAAAAAGCTGCCGCTCTTCTTCATGCTCGCAGCGTTCTCTTCCATAATTTCTACCTTCTCCTCCGCGTTGTTTACGCGAAATAACAAGTGACGAAACTTCTCCGGGCACTCCATTTTAATCTTCTCGAACCTCTCTTCGCTCGTCGTGCACATCAACACGCGGCAGTTTTTCTTCGTCGCCATGTACAACGCAATTGCCCTTCCTAACTTGGACGTCGCGCCGGTTAAGAAAATCTCCTTGACGTCTTTCGGAATTTTATCGATGATAGCCGCCGCAGTTAACGTGTTCCCGTGTACTACTTTCGTATTTTTCAAATTCTTTTCGTGTTTTTGAACGAAAAAAGCGCCACCGCCATTCAGAGCTTCGTTTTTATTCAAAGCGCCCAATCCCAAAACTCTCACGCCTCTCGCATCGGCGTCTAAAATCGCCCGCTCAATCTTCGCGTTGATGTGTTTAAACTCGCTTCGGATGAAAAATTGAAACCCCCACGCCG
>Ga0181559_10006363_pt1 | contig 11150 bp, 7 predicted proteins | sample 011ome_21_FD_133752 | JGI IMG/M metagenome (GOLD analysis project Ga0181559, IMG submission 133752) | Coastal salt marsh microbial communities from the Groves Creek Marsh, Skidaway Island, Georgia - 011508AT metaG (megahit assembly) | ecosystem: Environmental > Aquatic > Marine > Intertidal zone... | reverse complement strand
CACCACCGATACTGGCGAGCGCGCTCTCATCCGTGCTAAACGCCAACGCGACGACTTCTCCGACGTGCAAGGAGAGGCGCCTCGCGACAGCGTACGTCGTCCCGACAGCCTCGTTGCAAGCCTCCCAGACTATGATTTCCGCGATTCGACCGGAAACACTCTCGCCCGAAGCAATAAATCGACCCGATGAAGACACCGCCAACGCCGTGACTTCGCCGGCGTGACCGTGGAGAAAAGTAATGTGTGACGTTTGGTGTTCCCGCGTGGGCGCTCCCTCGCTCGCCTTGGAGTCAGCGCGTGGGCGAGAGATGGCTATGGTCGCGCCGAGGGGATAGACTCGAGACTCGCCGTCGGGATGAAGATGAAACCCATTGCGCACGGATCCAGAGAAGCCGACCGCGGCATCGAGAGTCAGCTCCGGGAGCGACATGTTGTGAGGTGGTCTAATTTTAGCGGTGAGTGTGTCCTTCGTATGGAAATTGGAAAATCAACAATTCTAACTAATTTGCCATCTCCTGGCCTTCTCCTCGTAATTCTCGCCTGTGAACGATTTCTTCGGAGAATGCAGACGTTGCATCCAACAATGTCGCCGCGGCGTAGGCGATTCGCACGACTGGGAAGTCCTCTTGCGGGTTCAAGTACTCTCGGAATTGGTCTCGTTGGAGAGAGCCCTTCCAGATGGAAATGTCTCCGACGTCCTCGGGGGCGTTTTCATCGTTATTCCAGCTATCATCGACTTCCTCGTCATCATCCTCGTCCTCTTCGTCTTCTTCCTCGCTATCGAGTTGTTGACGACGACGTTCTTCCACGGCTTCAGCGATGACTTCCTTCGGCAACAAAGCTGCGAGTTTTCGACGAGCGAGCTTCCACGAACTCATATCCTTACCCGTGTGCTTCAAAACGAGCGCCTCGAGCGTGGCCTTCGAGAGTTCATCCGGCGCTTCCGGTTGCTTTTCACGCTCAATCTTTTCACGCTCAGCCGCAAGCTTGAACTCTTTGATTTGGCATTCAAAGTATTTCTCCTCGAGGTGAAGAAGACTTTCGGCAACGTACGAGTTATGGGCATTCTTCAACTTGTTGCGGAACGTTCTCCAGTCAACGTCGGTTTCCAGGCCAATTCGCTCAGCGTTGATGCACATAGTGTCCATGCACTTTCTCGCAGCGGTGATGACTGCACCTTCGTCGCAAGCGAGATCAGCAGCGGGACGCGTGGCGACGTACGCGTCGTTAGATGGCGCCGTGCGAGATCTCGCAGAACGACGTTCACCACCCTCAAGCTGCGCCGCAAATCGCGCATCACGTTCTTCTTGAGTTTCTGCCAATAGTTTGAACGCGTCAGCGATGGTAACCTTGCGCTTCTCGAGCTGCTTTTTCAAACCGAGTTCGCGAACACCTTTTTCGCAGAGCGCATCCACTAAAGCGTCGACGGCTTCCTGCGAGTTGTACACGCCCCATTCGCCCGAGAACGACTGCACGTACACGGCATCTTTACGTCCGCCAAAATTCCACCAGTAAGTCGCGAGATGTCGATCCATACCGAGAGGTCTCGCTCGAACCTGGCACGCCGCGTCTTCCGCCGCGCGCTTAATCTCGCGATCCCGACTGCGCTTCTCCTCCAGCTCGAGCTTCCGTCGGGCCTCTTCTTCGACAGCTTCTTTCTTGCGCTTGATCTCCGACTCAGTCGCTTTTTGCATGCGGACTTCCTTCGAACGATCGCTCTCGTATTCTTCGCGTTCGCGATCGAGTTCTGCTTGAACCTTGGCGACTTCGTTCTTCCAAGCCATGAGCGTGTGTCTGTCATCCGGATGGCCCTTGTACTCGCGAAGGCGTTCCGGCAGCTCAAACATAGGCTCGGACGCATCCTCCATCGTGACATCTTCCTTGACTTCGTCGTCCTTGGTTTCTTTTGCGTCTTCTTCGATCTTGACATCGCCCTCTGGGTTTGCGCCCACCTTGGCCGCCTCAGCCGCCGCTTTCGCGGCGCGTTTCTCCTCGGCGATTCGTTCACGCTCTCGTTTTCGCTCTTCTTTCTCAGCCTTTTCAACGATACGTCGGTTTGCGACAGCTTTAAGTCTGGCCTCGTGGCGTTCGCTTCGGAAAATGTCCGCTTGCTGCATGCGTGACGAGATGATGTCGCGGCACACGTCGCCTTGAAGTGCCAAATCGGCCAAAGCTCGAAGTAAAACGAGATGATCGGCGTTTGAAAGTTTGTCCCACGTACTCTTTGCAAGTTTGGTGGCGACCTCGACCGCTTTTTTTCCGTGTGCTTCTTCACCCCCGTGCAAGATGAGTTTGCGGGCCACCTCCGGCCAGTTGAGATTGTTCACGATGCGGTTCAAACGCGCCACGAAACGCCCAGGACCACTCGCCGCGGGAGTCAATGCTTCGTAAATGATGCTCAAGTATAGCTCGGCGAGCGTCGATCGAGACTTGGGGGTATTCTCAAACATCGCGTTCACGCCTTCGACATTGGTCAATCCTTGCGGCGCTTGAATTCCAGCGCCAAAAACGCTGATAAACTCGGCGACGAAAGCTTCTTCCGCGAGGACTTGCCCGTTTGCCAACGAAACCGGAGCTGGAATTGGTTTGAGCAAGGTTTCTAGAGGTACACCCGTCTCCTTTGACTCCTCCGCGAGCTCGACGGCTAAAATGTCGTCGTCTAAAGGATAGCGCGCAGCCTTTTCCTTGGCCGCCTTTTCCTCCGCCTTGGCCTTGTCTCGTTCGGCTTTTTCAGTTTCGCGCTGTTTCGCTCGCTCAGCCTTTTCTTCTTCTTTCAAGCGGTTCTTCTCCTCAATCAGACGAGCGCGTTCGGCGTCGCGTTCTCCCTTGGCCATGAGCCTGAGTTTTTCCCGTTCAATCTGATTTTCAATCGCGGCCAACTTTTGCCCGAAGAGCTGCGTCATTTTCTCGTCGAGGGCGGCGATTTTCTCATTCACAGCCTTGATCGCGTCTTCACCTTCGACTGAGGCCTTTTCTTTCATCAATTGAATTCGATCTCGAGTGATTTCGTGGACGATTTCTGCGCGCTCGACGGTGCCTTCCGCCAACCTGAGCTGTTGCTGAGCCTTGCTGACGGCGCTCGTGAGCTGTTCGCGCTTTTTGTTCAACTTCGTCGACGCTTCGCGAATTTCCTTCTTGCGTTGCGACACGTACACGTCCTGCGCTCTCTTCACACGAGCGCGCTCGGTTTCCACAGATTTCCTCCACGCGATTAAAAACTTGCGATCATCCGGTCCCGTGTACACGCGGTACTCCTTATCCAGGACGTCGCTCGGCGCCTCTGGCTCGCACAAGATGTCTTCGGCACTTTTCGACTGCACGACGCTATCCGTCGAAGGATTGGCTTCGAACTCTTCCAACGCCTTGCTAGCCCTTTCAAGCGCGTTCTTCGCCTTCTCCACCTGCTGCTTGGCCTTTTTCAAGTCGCCCGCGTTCTGCTTGAGCTTTTCCGTCCACGCCAAAAGCATGGCCTTTTCGTCGCCGTCCATCGACTCTAAAATCGCGGAGAACCCTCCTCGCACGCGCGGTGCTTTCGCCTTTCTCTCTCTCGGTTCCTTCTCGCTCTCCGCCTTGCGCTTGGTTCCCGCGGGCAGTCCGACGTGCGCGAGCAACGCCCACTTGTTTTTCGTCCCCGGCATCCGCACGAAGCACTGATCGTGCGACAACCCACTGGCCAACACCGTCTTATTCTTCCCCACGTTCACTCCAGCCTTGGTGCCCATCTCGTAAAGTTCGTTCGCGTCCATCAATTTCGGCCACGCCGCCTCGAGCATTTTAAACACCTCCGCCTTCAGCGTCCCCGCCTTGAACCGCGCTCGATCGGCATCGATGGAAAACGCGCTCGCCTCTACCGCGGGCAAACCTTCAACGTCCGCCCCCTCGATCCCACCGACCTGCGCGCCGCGCTCCGTCGATCGCGACGCCCGTCTTCGTCCGCGCGAGACTTCAAAGTCGTCGTCGTCGTCGTCGTCGTCCCCGTCGCCGTCCTCTCCATCTTCCTCCTCCTCCTCCTCGTCCGAGTCTTCGACGTTCGCGTCGTCATCATCTTTCGCGCCGTCGTCGCCCGCTCGCGCCCGCGCCGCGTCCCCCCCTCGCGCGTCGTCGTCGTCGTCGTCGCGTCGCGCATCTCTCGCGAGCGTCATCGCGCGTCCCTCGCGATCGCGCGCGTCGCTCCCGCGATCGCGCGCGTCGCTCGCTCGCGTTCCGCCGCGCGCGGACGATCGAGACCGACGCGCGCGCTCGCGCGTGTCGCGCCTCGGCGCGGCGTCGTGTGTCGCCGCGCGCGTCGCGCGTCGCCGCGCGCGGTCGTCGCGGTCGTGTTTCCAAATTCTACACACGGACCATTCGCGAGGGTTTAGGGTTTAGACGCGCGCGCGCCGATCGCGATCGACGTCACGCCACGACTCGACGCGATGCGCGCGGCGACGACGACCCTCGCGCCCGCGCGCGCGACGACGCGCAGGACGCGAACGACGCGGACCGATGCGCGACGCGCGGTGACGCGCGCGGCGACGAAAGCGACGACGGACGGGACGACGACGACGCGGCGGGAACTCGCGGCGAAGACGCTCGCGGCGATGGCGCTCACGGCGACGCCGACGATCGGCGCGTTCGCGGGACCGGCGCACGCGCTGAGCGGGATGAACGCGGTGAAGGACACGCGCGAGGGGTACGAGTTCCTGTACCCGGTGGGATGGCAAGAGATTCAGGTGGACGGGCAGGCGGCGGTGTACAAGGATATCATCGAACCCCTGGAGAGCGTGGCGTTGAACGTGTACCCGACGCAGCGGGAGAGCGTGAGGGACATCGGAACGGCGGATGAGGTGGCGAATACGCTGGTCGGAAAGGCGCTCACCGCGCCGGGGGCGCAGGCGAAGGTGCTGGCGACGAGCGAACGCACGGATAAGGACGGACACCTGTATTATCAGTTTGAGTTCGTCACGAAGACGCAGAGCTACGAGAGACACGCGCTGACGGTGGTGACGGTGACGCAAGGAAAGTTCTACACGCTCACCACGGGCTCGAGCGAGAAGCGCTGGAAGAAGATGAAGGAACGCCTTCTCGCGACGGTTGGCTCGTTCAGCGTCTACTATTAAACGCGTAGGCGTCGCCGCGAACGAGCGCTTCTATCGCGAGCCGCAGCTTCCTTTGAAATTATTGATATGAAATAATACAAACACAAACAAAATCAACCATCGCGAACCATCATACACTGCGCGGTTTCGGCGCGCGCTTACCACCGCCGCGTCGCGGAGCGCATTCGGGCGCGGCGCGAACGACTTCGCCCCCCTTCGTCGCGATGTCGTTGATCTTCACCCCGAGATTCCTCTCGAAACGCTCGAGCACGAACGCCTCTTGCGGCTCCGCGATGGTAACCACCACACCAGGGCTTCCCATGCGCCCAGTTCGCCCGGCGCGGTGCACGTAATGGGTCTCGTCCGTCGGCAGCTCGAGGTTAAAGACGGCGTCGCAGTCGTCCACGTCCAATCCGCGCGCGGCGAGGTCGGAGACCACGAGCGCGCGAAACTCGCCGCGACGGAACTTGGCGAGTTCTTTTTGTCGTTCCATTTTATCCATCCCCCCGTGCAAGACACCCACTGGCATGCGCCGCGCGCTGAGTTTAGCCTGGACCTCTTCCAAGCGTCGACCAAAGTTGCAAAAAATCAACGCACGTTGCACGTCGGTGGCGTGAATGGCGCGACGAAGTTCGTCCACTTTGTGTCGGCGCTCAGAAATCACAGAGCAGTGCGTGATGTGCGGAGGGAGGCTGACGACGCCCTGCATGCGCTCCTGCCGCGCCGCCGCCGACGCGCTCTTCTCGTCTCTCGCGTCGGCGACGTCCGCTTCCTCTACTTCCTCGTCCTCCCCGGGCGTCGTCAAAGCCGTCGGCGACGGCTTGTCGTACGTCGCGACGATGTGCGTCAGGTTTGGCGCGAGATACGAGTACGCATCGAGCGTTTCTTGCTTCAACGTCGCGCTCACGATGACCGTCTGTCGTCCGCCCGGCACCGCTTTGCCCGTGTGTTCGCTGATTCTCGCCATGTCTCTTCGAAAGTTACTCGCCAACAGATCGTCCGCCTCATCGACGACCAACGTTTTCACCCCGTGCGTTTGTAAAATGCCCGTGCGCGAGAGCTCGGCCAATCTTCCCGGCGTCCCGACGACGATGAGCGGGCGCTTTCGTCGAATCGCCTCCTCCTGCCTCTTCGCGTTCGCCCCTCCGATCGCCTGCTGCGTGATCTCCCGCCCCAGATCTCCCAACAACCGCTCAACCTGTCGCACGATCTGCATCGCCAACTCCTGCGACGGCGCGACGACGAGCGCTCGCACGCCGTTCCCCGCGTCTCTCCGCACCGTCCCCGTCTCGTCGTCCACGATGTCGCAAATCACCGGCAGCAGATACGCCAGCGTCTTCCCGCTCCCCGTGTGCGACTGCATCGCCACGTTCTCCCCCCGCGCGATCGCCGGCATCGCCGCGCGCTGCGCGATCGACGGCGTCTCGACGCCCGCGCGCTCGAGCGCGCGCGTCAGCCGCGCGCCCACCCCCAGATCCCTAAACGTCGTCCGCGCCGCGTCCTCCGCGCCGTCCGTCGTCGCGCGCGTCCGTCCCGCGTCCCGCGCGAGTCCACGCGCGTTCGCACGCGCCGCGCCGTCGCGCGTCGTCTCTCGTCGCGCCGTCGCGCGTCGCAGACGGCGCGCCCATCGTCTCGCCGCCGCCGGCGTCGCGCGCGTCAGCATCGCGTCGCCGCGCGTCGCTCGCGCGTCGCGACGTCCCGAGTTTGCGTCCGTCGCGGTCGTCCGAGACGTTCGAGACGCTCGGCGCGCTCGCGCGGCGCGCGCGCGTCTCGCGGCGGCACTTCGCGGCGCGACGCCTCGCCCGTTGGGCGATTTTCCGCGCGCGCGCGCCGCATGGCGCCCGGCGCGAACGCGAGCGTCATCGACGCCGTGCGGCGCGCGAGAGAGGCGTCGCGGACGTGGATCATCGATCTCGACGCGCGGTGCGTCGCGAGCGACGCGAACGCGTCGTCGCTCACGGGATGGATGCTGAACCTGACGGCGGTGGCGGAGCGCGCGCCGCTGCGCGCGTACGTCCCGCGGTGGACGCCCGAGCTCTGGGTGCGGATGACGTGCACGGTGACGGCGGCGCTGATCGGCGCGCAGTGGGTGCTGGTGAAACTGGTGCGGTTGCGACGGGCGCAGCAGGGGTGGTGGTATTACCTGAGACGGTCGCGACACGCGCGGTTGATTTTACCGCCCGAGTGCGTGACGGAGGCGCCGATGCGATCGCCGCTGAACCGGGTGACGAGGAAGATAAACAAGTACATAAAAAAGAAGGGTGGACCGTTGGGACGAATGTCGAGCGGTGTGGACGCGTATTCGCCGATTTTGAGCGTGGACACGGAGGCGTTGCCGGAGGACGCGATGCCGCTGTTGGTGTTCGTGAACTCGAAGAGCGGGGGGCAGATGGGAACGTACATGCTCGAGTCGCTGCGGTCGAATTTAAATCCGCTGCAAGTGGTGGATTTACACAACACCGGTCCAAAGGCGGCGTTGAAGCTCTTCGCCAACGTGCCAAACGTACGAATTTTAGTCGCGGGGGGAGACGGAACGGTGGCGTGGATTTTGCAAACGCTCGACGAAATCGACGTTCCGAAGAAGCCACCGGTGGGTGTTTTGCCTCTGGGCACCGGGAACGACTTGGCGAGAGTACTGGGATGGGGTGGTGGGTACTCGAACGAGCTCATCTCTGAACTTTTAGTGCAAGTGCTCGAGGCGCACCCCGCGCTGCTGGATCGCTGGCAGGTGGAAATCACCGCCAACGAGCCGCCGAAAACGCCAAACAAGTTCGCATCCGCGGCTGGGTTACCGGCGGCGCCGCCCTTGCCGAAGAAGAAGGAGATTGTTTTCCAAAACTATCTCGGCATCGGCGTAGACGCGCAGGCGGCGCTGCGCTTCCATAGAACTCGCAACTTGCGACCTCAATTGTTTTTTAGCGCGATGACGAACAAACTGCTGTATGGAGCGTTCGGGGCAAAAGATGTCCTCGAGCACTCTTGCGCAGGTTTGCACCGAAGCATTAGAATTTACGCCGATGGCGTGCGACAGACGATTCCGCCCGAAGCCGAGGGAATCATTTTGCTCAACATCAACTCCTTCGCGGGCGGCGTGCGGATGTGGGAACGCGACGGGTCGTACGGTGTGTCTTCGATGCAGGACGGCATGGTGGACATCGTCGTCGTGCACGGTGCCTTGCACTTGGGTCAGCTGAACATTGGCGTCGACAAACCCGTGCGCATTTGTCAAGCGCGGGAAGTCCGCGTCGTCGTCGATCGCAAAATCCCCATGCACGTCGACGGCGAGCCGTGGGAGCAACCCGCGTGCACGATGGATATTAAACTGAGAAATAAAGCCACGATGCTCCGTCGAACCGCGGACGTGCGCGGGATGACGGTGATCGAGATGCAAAACACCCTCGATTGGGCGTGCAAAGAGGACATAATCTCCGAGCCCCAGCGCGAGCAAATCATGGTCGAAGCCTACCGCCGCGCCGACGCCCGCTCGATGGAAAACGGCCATCGCCGTTCGGGTTTGCACCGCCGATCGGGCAGCATCGGCAACCTCTTAAACGCCAAGAGTTCGTCTTACAGCCAGCTCTTCGCCGGCGACGGCTTCGGTCTCGGGTAGTCTTTCAGCGTTGTAACATATCTCGGCTCTCGCGCGCGCCGTCCGCGCCTTCGTCTCCTCTCGAGCGCCAGACCAACCCTCGCGCGATGGCGAAGTGGGGCGAGGGCGACAGCCGATGGATCGTCGACGAGCGACGCGACGGCACGAACATCAACGGTTGGCACTGGGAGGTGCGTCCTCGACGCGCCGCGCTCGGATCGCGCGTCGAACGCGCACTGACGACGAACGAACGACGACGACGACGACAGGAACGAAACATGATGAAGTGGTCTCGAGAACGCATCGAAAGCTTGCTCGTCGGCGTCGATCTCGACGTCCCGGTGAGCGAGGGTCGAGCGACGGTGACGGAACTGTCGAAATTCGAGGGAGACTCGAGCGTGAGCACGCGCAAGGGAGGTAAAAAGTTTGGATGCTTTGACCTGAGCTTCACGGTGAAGTGGCGCGGCGTCGTCGGCGTCGCGGCGGATTCGACGGAGGATGAAGACGAGGTGAAGGGGGAGATTGTGGTGAAAGAATTTTGCTCGACGAATGATGAGGATGAATACGACTTCGCGGTGTCGGCGAAGGATGGGAAGTCCGAGTCGAAGGCGTTGTTGAAATCTCGCGTCGAAAAGAGCGTCGAGGCTATTTTGCTTCCAAAGCTTCGCCAGTTTTGCGAAGAGTTGAAGGAGATGTGAACGACTGAACGACATAGCGATCGGAATTAGCAACGAAGATCACACCACGATTATTTACCGTATAGCACGTTGTACATGTTATTTTCTTTGATTAAAAGAAAAGCGCGGCTACAAGGGTACAAGCGCGGCGGCGCTAGAGGGTTGCCTTGAGACTATCGCTCAGGCTTTCCACGTTCGTATCGTCGCTGTCTCCGCTATCGCTGCGCGTGCGTTGATTGCGCAATCGAACCTTGGTGCGTTCAGCGTTGATCTCGAATTTATCGCGATGCGAGTCGAAAAATTCCAGATACGTCTCCGGCATCGTCACGGGCTTGCGACATCTGCCGCTCACGCCAGTCTTGCTTTTAATCGCCATCCACTCCCCATCTCCCACCTCCTTGAACAAAAATCCGAAGACCTTGTCCAGATACTCATCTCTCGCCGACCGGAACGCCGCACCGGTAAATTTAATCGCCGGCTGCGCTTGCTTGGCGTCCGCGCGGTTGCCAAAACTCGTCCCGCTTCTCGGATGAGGAAGCGAACCGGGCTTGAACGTCGCGCGATCACCGCGCGGAGGTCGCCCGGCGAACGCGCCGTTCCCTCCCCGAGCGCTCCCCGCGCTCGTGGCGTACGAATACACCGCCACGGGAGGTGAAGACGCAGACCGCGGCGACACGCTCTTGTCGCGTCCGTCTCCGTAACTGCTTCCGAGTTGACCGTCGCCAAAGCTCGGAGGCTTGAGCGCCGATTGCGGCGAAAGCGTGTACGACGGAGAGTCTTCGATCGATCGTTTTGATCCACTCGTCATCTCCCCCCCGCGCAAGTGCGGGGGCGTGTTCATCATGATATCGCTCGGCGAGGAAGTTTCCGGAACGAAGCGCTTCAGAGGCCCCGGCGAGCCCGCGCACTCGCGCACCACCTCCAAATCCGCCACCGTGATCCCCCGCGCCGACGGCGCCGCGCACAGCGCTTGCTCCATCGACGGCGCCTCCTCGAATAAATCATCGGGCAAATGACTCACCAAATCATCATCGCGCCCCCTCGAAGGCGCGCTTCGACTCAAATACGCCATCTCGCTCGCCTCGCGTCGCCCCTCGTCCTCACACCCAACGCCCCTCCTTCGCGTTCGCGTCCCCTACCTCCGCCTTCGCTTCGGCGCGTCGTTCAATCTCCACCGTCAGCGCGTAAATCTCTCCCTGATGCCTCGATATCGCCCTCGCGTTCTCTCGCGTCGCGTCCTCGTACGTCTCCTTATCCGCCCTCGTCGTCGCGTCGTCCGCCGCCGCCGCCTCCAGCGCCTCGCACGACCGCTCCAGGTGTTTCACCGCGCGCACCAACCTCGAGCGCTCGCGCGTCAGCGCCGCCGCGTCCCGCGTCTCCGTCGTCGTCGTCGTCGCGCCGCCGCGTCGCGTCGCCGTCGTCGTCGCGTCCGTTTCAAACCGCGCGTCGTCGTCGTCGTCGTCCGTCCCGAACCGCGTCGTCGTCGCGCGCATCCACCGGCGTTACTCGCCGACGCGCTGCTGTCCGTCGAGCGCGTCGCGCGACGCGCGCCGCGCGAATCGCGCCGCGCGTCGGCGTCGCGCGTCGAAGCGGCGTCGCGCGGAAGAGCGAGGTGCCGACGCGAATCCGTGTCCGTGTGGTGCGCCACGCGGGAGGGGTTTTGTTTGACCCGTAACAAGTTTTAAAAGTTGGCATGGATGGGTTAGGCGATGCGCAGCAGCGTCGCGCGCGTCTCCATCGACTCGCCCTTGGCGCCGACGTGGAAGAGGGTTTTCCACATCAAAAAAACTTTTTTTTTTTTTTTTGTTT